>Ga0302319_10020577_pt1 | contig 11918 bp, 9 predicted proteins | sample Bog_T0_2_FD_203319 | JGI IMG/M metagenome (GOLD analysis project Ga0302319, IMG submission 203319) | Peat permafrost microbial communities from Stordalen Mire near Abisko, Sweden - Bog_T0_2 | ecosystem: Environmental > Terrestrial > Soil > Wetlands > Peat | place: Sweden: Abisko, Stordalen Mire...
TGGTCCTTATCCCAGAGGTGATCGAGCATGTGGGCAACCTCGAAGACTTCTTCGCCGAGATCGACAAGGTCGACTTCAAAACGGCTCTCATAACTGTCCCCGACGCCTTCTCGTGTATGCAGCGCCACTTCGATCTCGTACGCCACGACGGGGAGGAGACCTTCTTCGAGGTAGTGCACCCGGACCACAATTGCTGGTTCACGCCTTACACGTTCAGGAACCTCGTGACCAAGTACACGAACTGGTCGGTCACCGACACCGTTTGGTTTTTCAACGGCATCTCTTTGATGCTCTTCGCCGACAAGGAGAAATGATGGCACTCGTCCTCACCCGCGGCGTTGGCGAACGCATCCTCATCGGCGACGACATCGTGATCGAAGTCAGGGCGATCGTGGACGGTCGCCATGTGCGCATCGCCATTGAAGCGCCCCGACAGGTCCCGATCCACCGTTCCGAGGTCTATGACGCTGTCTCGGCCGCCAACGCCGCCTCGACACACTCCAAGGAGTCCCTCCTTGACCTAGGAGCCTTGGCGGCCGTCGAAGTGTCCAAGACCATCTGATCTTGAGCACAGGACACCAATTCGGTGTGCACCGTCGTCCAGGGATTTTCCTGAGCGCCTCTCGAACAGAGGGAAATCGGACCGGAAGATCAGGGCTTCGTCTCCCTTGAGCCGGGCTCGTGGCTTGTATTGGTGCCACCGAACCTGCCGGGGATTCCTGTCCCGTCTTAGGCGCTAAAGCGGTTTATCATTTGGCGCGGAAGGTGTCGGCACCTTGCGGCATTCGTGTATCCCGGTGTCGGAGACATCGCGAACGATCGTTCTGTGCAATGTCAGAACCTGGATTATGCCGCCCCGAGTCATGGTGGCGGCCAAAGATGCGAGGAGGGCGGTCGCTATAGACGTGACGGGCAGATTCGAGCCAGTCGAAGCTGGGTTGGCGGGACTGCTTTTCGATATCCCCGATGTGGTGATCGTCCTTGACGCCGAAGGTCGCCTGCAGTGGGGCAACCACGCCGCAGAGCGCCTGTTCGGCCGACTGCTACAGGACTCGATCGGTCTACCTGCCCTCGAGCTTGTCCACCCCGACGACCTCGAACTGGTTCTGCGTTCCCTCACCAGTGTGCAACGCAAGGAAATGGGCACCCTGATCGAAGTCCGTGCCAAGGCTGTCACGGGTTGGCGCCTGTTGGAGGTCCTCGGGACGCCCGTCGACTGGTTCGACGTCCCTGCCGTGCTCTTCAGCATGCGAGACCTGACAGAACGCAGGCGCTTCGAGGTTGCCCGTAGCCAGGAGGCCCGCTTTCGCTCGCTCGTGCAAAACGCCGCGGCCGTCACGATCCTCGTCTCGCAGTCCGGCCTCGTGGAGTCAATCTCGGGAGCCGTAAGCCGGGTGCTCGGCCATGACCCCGAGCTGGTCGAGAACCGACCGCTCGCCGAGCTCGTCAGCTTGGCTGACCGCCCCGGCCTCATGGCCGCACTTGACCGGGCGTCCCGGGGAGCCTCGGCCTCGAACCCGGTGACCGTCGAGGTGCGAATGGTGCGCCACGAGAGCAGCGACACGGTGCCCTTCGAGCTGTCGGTGGTGAACCTCGTCGATGACCCGGTGGTGAAGGGTTACGTCGTCTCCGGACACGACATCACTGCCCGCGTGCTGGCCGAACGCGAGGTCCGCGAGACTCTGTCGCTTCTCGCCGCGACGCTTGAGTCCACCGCCGACGGGATCCTCGTCGTGGACATCTCCGGGCGGATCACCAGCTACAACAGGCGTTTCGCGAAGCTTTGGCGTCTAGACGAGGCGATACTGAGCACACGAGACGACGCGGTGATTATTGCCTCCATCCTCGGTCAGCTAGTCGATCCGGTCCGCTTTGCGGCAAAGGTGGCCCAGCTCTACGAAAGCCCCGACGCCGAGGCCAACGACATCGTCGAGTTCAAAGACGGCCGCATCTTCGAGCGCTACTCGCGTCCCCAGCGCGTCGACGGTGCCATCGTCGGGCGCGTGTGGAGCTTCCGTGACGTGAGCGAGCCAAAGCGCATGGAAGAAGAGCTCCGAGAGAGCGAGCAGAGATTCCGCCAGGTCTTCAACCAGGGACCGCTGGGAATCGCCGTCGTCGACCTCGAGGGGCGCATAACCAATGCCAACCGCGCCCTGTGCCGCTTGCTTGCCCGGAGGAGAAATGAAGTCGTCTCCTCCACCTTGGAGGCCTTTACCTTCGTCGACGACGTGGAGAAAAACCGCGAGCTCGCCCGGCGGATGTCTGAGGGGATAATCCCGAGCTACCAGACCGAGACACGTTTTGTCTCCAGACGAGGAGACCTGGTGTTCGGGAACGTGACCGCCTCGATGATCCGCAATGAGTTCGGTCTGCCTCTATACGGCCTGCGCATCGTCGAGGACATCACTAAGCGCAAACGCCTCGAGCACGAGCTCGCCTCGCACGCCACCACCGCGGGCAAACTACTGGCTAGCTTGACCCCTCGAGAGACCGAGGTCCTCGAGCTGTTGTCCACGACAACCACCGCCTCCAAGATGGCCGAACACCTGTCGGTGTCGGTGCGGACCGTCGAGACCCACCTGGCGAACGCCTATCGGAAGCTCGGCGTCCGCTCCAAGGAGGACGCGGCCGCCGAATTCGAGCGGCTGACCGGAGCCGTCGCGGGCCTGCAAAAGGGCTTCGGGGGAATGGTCCTCCGGGAACCTAACGAGTAATCCACAGGCCCGCTGAAGACACCGGGGGGCTGACGCGAGGCGCCGCTCATCGTCGTCTTGGAGCTTTCCGGGCGCGATACGTAGATACATTCCGTACATACTGATAAAAGTCCCGTACCCGGGTTCCTAAAGGCACTCGTACTCCTGCCGAAATTTCCATGGTTGGCGCTTCCAAGAAAGGGGCGCGCGGTGGACGCGAAACAGGAGGCCCCGATGTCGATCATGCATTCAAGAGCGGCTCGTAACGCTCGCGGCAGCGCGGACAGCTGGACGAGCTGATCGACTAGCGAAGCCGGCGCGAGCGAGGGCCACGAACGTTGGCCCCAAGGCCACTCGCGCCGCTGTCTGCGAATGACTGTTCAAGGTGGAGACCTACGTGAGCACGAAGTGGTTGAGCGCCGAGTCGGCTGCGACCGGAGAGACGACGATCAGCACCAGTGGGTGCGTCCAGCCCTTAAGGTGAGACCAGGAGGAAGTCCGTGGAACCAACTGAGCGCGACACGGCGAGTAAACGTGACGAGTTGGCCGTCACCCGCGCGGAATGCGACATCTGGCTCGCCCGGCTGCGCCAGGCCGAGGTCGAGCGCGACCGTCTTCGTGCCGATTTGGCTGACGCTCTCGGGCAGGTCGAGTACTGGCGCACCCTCGCCGAATATCGCGAGCGAAGGCTTGTGGAAAGACGGGACGGCACTGACGTCTCGAGCGAGGCGGGCCTCGCTAAGCGCTGAGTCGCCGGTGCCGCACGGGCGGACGAAGACGTGACGAAATCAGGAACGTCTCGGCGCACACCATCGTGTTGTGCCGTGACCATGTCCTCCTCTAAAGCCTCGCCTCCCGGACAGTGAGACCAGTTCCCCCCGGTGCGGTGAGGCGCGGCAGCTCTCGAGGTCGTCCACCTCCGAAAGGTTCGCGGTGCCGCCACCTTCGGTTGCCTGAGACCGAGAGCTGACCGTTCTCGAGTGAAGCGTCAGGACAGACGGCTCAGTTATGGATAGCGATCCCAGATGACGGTCCGGCGCTCGAACGGGCGCGAGTTTAAAAGGCGCCTCAGCGACCTTCCAGCTGCGTACAACTAGGCTGGGGCGGTTTCCAACGGCGGATCGGCTTTCGACAGCGTGACACGATGGCCAAGGTGAGCGCAGGTGTGAACGTGTCGCAATTCGAGGATCATCCCCAAGGTTCGAACCCGCCGAGACGGGCCGCTGCTGCCTGGCACCTTGGCTGGTCCTGGCCGATCTTCGGAACGGCCGGATCGCTCCTCATGACGCTGAGCGGTCCCCGCCTCAGTGATACCGGAACGGCCAACTGGTGGTATCTCCTAAACGTCCCGCCGGACCGGGCCGCCAACATGGCTGCTTTCTACCTGGGACTAGTCGCGTTGTCGGTCGCATGGCTCGGCCTCGGGCGCCGGCTTTGGCGCGAGCCGGGCACGAGACCCGCTGAGCTGGTGTTTGTCGGAGTGTTCTGGGCGGTTCCGCTCGCCATCGGCCCGGCCCTGTTTAGCGGCGACATGTACAGCTACCTGGCTCAGGGCACGATCCTGCATCTAGGCCTCGACCCCTACCACGTCGCTCCTGTTGCCCTTGTCCATCTCGGGCGTGCCCATCTCCTCGAGGCTGTCTCGCCGTTCTGGAGACATACGACGGCCCCCTACGGGCCGCTGTTCTTGGGGATCGTGAGCGCGATCGCCGGCGCGACGGGCTCGCACCTGGTTGCCGGAATACTCCTCGTCCGAGTTCTCGAGATCGCCGGGATCGTGCTGCTGGCGGTATTCGTGCCTCGATTGGCGAGGACGCTCGGAACCGACGCCTGCCGGGCGACCTGGCTGGCAGTAATAAGCCCGCTCGTGCTCGTGGAGCTGGTCGCGGCCGGTCACAACGATGCCCTGATGGCTGGCCTCATGGTGGCGGGTGTGACACTGGCCCGGGAACGTCACCCGCTCGCGGGAGTCGCTTTTTGCACACTGGCGGCGACGATCAAGGTCCCAGCCGGCCTCGCCGTCGTCTTTATCGTGGCCTCGGTGGCACGTGACCTGCCGACACGGACAGCCATAGTCCGCTTTGTGACCGAAGCGATCGCTATCGCAGTCGTAGTGGCCGCCATCGTCAGCGCAACAACGGGCCTCGGCATCGGTTGGATCTCGACGAGCCTGCTCTCGACACCCGGCAAGGTCCACCTCGCCATCACCCCGGTGACAGCGATCGGCTGGAGCATCGCAAAGGCCTTACACCTCGTAGGTGTCACGCTAAGCGCCACAAGGCTCGAATCAGCCGTCGGTGACGTCGCTGTTTTGGCCACCGCTGCGCTCGGCCTCGTCCTTTTGTGGCGCGCCCGTTCGGAAAACTTCGTGCTCTATCTCGCCGTCGTGCTCTTCGCGGCGGCCTTCGCGGGCCCCGCGGCCTGGCCGTGGTACTTCTGCTGGGGCCTGGTTCTCTTCTCTTGCCTGACGGTCGCTCAAAAGAGCCGCTGGCTGCCGATCGCAATCGCCGCATGCGTGTTCTTGGTCAAACCTGACGGGATCCTCGTCTTGCCGGTGCAGGCCGCACCCGGGTGTCTCGCCTTTTATGTCGCACTCGGGCTGACCGCCACCTATCGCTGCCGGCACCGGCCGGGGCAATTGGTCGTGCCCCGCGCGACAGGAGGCTAAGACCACGGCTAGGAGCCAAGGCGACGGGAGCGGTGTGTCGCCACGTGCAACAGGGATACTCGCCGTAGTACTGCCGGCCGCACTCGCCGCCGGGCTCAGCTTCTATGGCCTAGGTACCCGGAGCATTTGGCTGGACGAGTCGGCCAGCATCGCGATCGCGAGCCAGCACGGCGCCGCCCTCGGGGCGGCCATGGCGCACGACGGCGGGAACATGCTCGTCTACTACGCCCTCTTGCACGTCCTGATCGGCGCCTTCGGCAACGGAATACTCGTCATCCGCACCCCCTCTGCAATCGCCACTGCATGCACCGTCGCCCTCGTCTCGCTTCTCACGAAACGCTTTTTTGGCACAGCCGTCGGCGCCGCGGCAGCCTTCCTCAGCGCCGTCAGCCTGCCTCTTGTCTTCTGGGGCCAGGACGTCAGGGCATATGCAATCATGACCGCCCTCGTGGCGGCGTCGTTCCTTGCCTTTGTCGCCCTCGTCGATCGCGACGAAGAGGCATCCTTTAGCAAGTGGGTATTCGTGGCCTACGTGGCCACCGTGACCCTTGCCATGTACATGAGCTTCATCGCCGTTCTCGTCGTGCCTGCCCAGCTCTTGGCACTCGTGTGCCACAGGCGTCGCCTGCGCCCTGTCCTTTGCGCACTGGCCATCTCGGCGGTGTGCTGCATACCTCTCGCCGTGCTCGCGACCGGCCGGGGCGCCGGTCAGCTCTTCTGGGTTCCAAAACCTAACCTTTCCGGCCTCAACGCAGTCGCCGAGGAGCTGACCTCCGCTGGCCTCCAGCCGCAATTCGTTCTTACGGCGACGAGTTATGTTCTCTTGGCGCTGAGCCTCGTGCTTTTGGCCACGGCTGTGGTTGGAGCGGCCCGGGCATTGTCACGCCGCGACGAGGAGCGCTCGGCATTCGCCTTGGTGCTTCTCGTCGGTTGGCTGGCGGTGCCTTTCCTCCTTGCTCTTTTCGGGTCGGAGATCGGCCAGTCGGTCTTCGTCCCGCGCAACCTGCTCATCTCCCTCCCCCCAGCCTCGATCCTGCTCGCCATGGTCGCCTTCAGGCTCGCGCATGGCCAAAGGGCGCGCCCCACCACCAAGACCGCATCACGTGTCGGCTGGCTCGTCGTCCTCGGGTTCATCGTTCTTCGGGCGCTTCAGCTCGCGCCGAGCTATGGGACCAGTCCCGAGGACTGGCACTCGGCCGTCTCCCACGTGCTCGCGAGCGACAAGCCTGGCGACTGCATCGCCTTTTACCCCTCCGACGGCCGTATGGCCTTCGAGTACTACATCGGCGGGCAAGCTCACGGCATCGGCTCGGCTCCCCGCCCCGTGCTGCCCGCCGAGGCTTGGGGCAAGGTGACCCCCTATGTCGAGGACTACGCGACGTTTTCGCCCTCGGCGCTTAAAAGGGTCGCGGCCAGCTGCCCCCGACTATGGCTCGTCGCGAGCCATGAAGGAGTGGCGAACGGTCCCGCGGGGTCGGCGGCTCACTATGTGCGCTACCGCCAGCTGCGCGCAGCTCTCGAAGCTGCCTACTTACGCCACGAGACGTCGAGCTTCGGTTACGCCGATCCGGTCGAGGTTGAGCTTCTCTCTCGGTGAACCGGCGGGAGCTCCTGGTCATTCCTGAAGGAGCGCTTGTTGTCAAGGCAGCGCTCCTCGAAGAGGAGCACAATTTTGGTGCTGTTGCGGTTCTCTCGACCTGATTGCGGCCGCGTGCCATTGCCAAGGCTGGGTCAAGGCCGGCGGAGCCGCCACAGGGGAGCCTTGGCGCTGCCGACGCGCGAGGACGCACGCTGGCGTCGGTCGAGGGGGATTCAGGCGATCGTCACTACCTCTTGTTCGGGGAAGGGGACACCAGGTGTCGTCTCCAAGTCCGAAGCGTGCTTCGGGAGGGCAAGGCGCGAACGCGGTTGCCTGTCATTCCTGCGCCGTTTGACGGCATGGAGTGTTGCGGCACCACCAAGACGGGGTCAATCAGGGGCGCGGCCACGCCGGTAGACCGGGGGCCATGACCAGGGGCGACCACGCGCCTTGGGGTGTCGCTTCCGCGTCACGCCGCCTCCGAGATGGCCTTGGAGCGGATGGTGCCGTCCCGAAGGCCGTAGTAGACGAGGGTGACGATCTTTCGCGCCACGGCGACGCGGGCGATCTTGCGAGCACCGGCGCTGTCGCCGTGATGAGCGGCGATGCGAACAAAGTCGGCTCGCAGCTTGGTCCCTGATGCCTGGCGCTGCGCCGCTTCGACAGCCGCCCAGCGCACGAGGCGCGATCCCTGTTTGGTGATCGGGCCCCGGCGCACCGTCAGGTCCGACTCGTGGTGCTTCGGGGTGAGCCCTGCCCAGCTCGCCAGCTGGGCCGGGGACCTGAACCTCGTGACGTCGCCTATCTCGGCCACGAACACCGAGGCGAAGAGCGGGCCAACCCCGGGGATCTGCTGGATGGCCTCGTAGCCAACCTGGCCGCAAAGCTCGTGACGCACGTCACGCTCGAGCTTTGTGATCTCGCGGTCGAAGACCTCGATCAGGTCCCGGAGCGACTCGACGCGGGTGCGATAGGCCGTGGCGAGATGGCAGGTCTCTCAGCGCGGCGTTGTCGTCGGGCACAGGCTGGCAAGGTAGCGGCTCACGTCGCCCTTCAATCGCCGAGTCGTGCCGCCAGTGCCGGTAGTTCGGTTAACACGTCGTTCTTCACGCGGCGGTTCCCCCAGCTGTTGCCGAGGGGATGGGCCAGGTGGACCTTGCAACCGAGCTCTTCGAGCAGGTCGGTCGCCCAGTACCACCCATAGCAAGCTTCAAGAACTACCTCGGGATGCTCGCCGGCGGCGGTCACCGCCCGCTCGAACGCGAGCAGGTCGTCGTTGTTGACACGGCTGACTTCGAGCGTCTCGCCTTCGCTGCTGCGCCGGACGATCACGCTGCGGCGTCTGTGCAAGTCGATGCCGACGTACTCTTGGGGTTGCATCTTGGTCCTCCTTCGTCGTGGAGTGATTGGTTTCGCAACCCCGAGTTTTCCACTCGGCTCCCCGTGGCGAAGTTGGACCTTGCTGCTTTCGACGCGACGCTTCGGAGGCACCGTATGCCCTCCTACTGCTCGGCATGCTGGTCGGGATTATTCACCGATCCGGTCACGCGGGAGCGGTCAAGCGCTCCTTCATCACATCAGGGACGCAGGGCGTAGCCGACATAGGTGACGGCGCTCATAACGATCAAAAACGTCGTGCTCGCGGCCATGACCCAGGCGAAGCCCCGATCCTTGACATAACACACGATGACGAGCACAGCGGGGAAAGCGGTGATGAGCAGGCGTGGGTTGGGAGGCGTGAACTCGGAAGTGACGGCCAAAAATCCGATGCCGACCGCCCAGGCGATGGCGACCCCAGGTGGGCGGTACTGTCGCCTCAAGATCAGCACGACGGCGATTAGGAGCACGATCGCGCCAAGGCTGCCCGAGACGAGATTCAGGTTTATGGCGTGATAGTCGAAGTGCGGGAACCTGATCTCGTCGAAAAGGGTCCGCGCCTGGTTGACAAGGGCAAAGGCGTCGGTCTTCTCTCCCCATGCGTACTTCTGGGCGTCAAAGCACGCGAACGGTGTGCCGTTATGAGCCCACAAATAAATGCCGAATGCGCACAACCCGGCTGGCGAGAGCAGGGGGGCGATGAGGCTACGCAAAGCTTTCGGGTCGCGCCACCCGCGCCTTTTCAGCTCGAGGAAAGCGGCCAACGCGCAGACGGGCACGATTGCGAGGGCATCCGGCCCGATTGCCGTAGCGACACCGGCGAGAATCCCGGCCAGCAGCCAGCGGCGGCGTTCGAGGGCGATCAGGCACCCTGCTGCAAGCGGTATGAGAAGGCCCTCTGAGTAGACCATCGAGAAGACGACGGAGCCTGGGAACAAGCAAAACAACAAAACGGCGCGGCGAGCGTTGGTCTCCCCCCACCAGTGGGTGGCGAGACGCTGCACGAGCACGGTCGCCACAAGGCCCCCGACTCCTGAGATAAGGACACCCGCGATTACAAACGAGCAGAAAAGCACGTGGGCCACGAGCCAGATGACCATCGAGTAGAGGGGGAAAAAGCCCAGAGTCGAGTAGACGTGCGGGATGTTGGTCGGGTAGCCCTGGGTGGCCAGCTTTATGTACCAAAACCCGTCCCAGTTCCCGAGCTCGGATGTGAGGGAGCGGTGAAAAAGGGGAAGGTCGACAAGGGCAATGACGAGGAGGAGCACCCGGGACACCAGGTACACCGCCAGGGTCCAGCGGAGCTGTCGGAACCTCGCCGCAGCGCGAGCGAGCAAAGCTGAAGGGGTACCTTTCGTTCGGGAGGGCCCCTCGAGCACGCTCGTCACGAGACCGGCTTGGTCGATAGCGGAGGTCCCCCGAGGTCACCAGGAGACTCTCGCCAGACGGGAGCCGGATTCATGCCGCACTAGCTTACGGTGTGTTGCAATTCGCTATCGGCAACCTCGTAGACCTAGCTAAGGCTCCGCTTGTGTCTGAGGGCGTTGACAGACAGTTCCTCCTGGTCAACGGCGCGAGCTATCGATGGGTAAACGTCGCGTGGTCCCGACCGCGGCCTGTCGGCGGGGAACGCGGGCAAAGAATGGCGCCGTCTTCGATCAGCTGGTCGAGCCCACCGGCTGGCACCGGGAGTACGCGAGGTCGAAGCTTCGCCGCCAGACGAGATACGCCTGGTGCGCAGAAGGCGGTCTCCCAAGCCCGTTCGCTCCCCCCCAGGTAGTCTCCGGCCCTCGATCTTTGCTGGCGTGTCGCCCTGACGTCGTCCAAAAGGCGCCTGAAGTCGGTGCTCGTGGTCCTCGTGCGGCTTTTAAAGCGAGAAAGCGAGTTCTCCCAGGCAGCTACGGTCGCCAAGCAAATCGCCCGGTCGCCCCTCGGCAAAGACCCGCGAGCTCGGGCCGGCGACGACGCCAACCCCTGATGGGGTCCCCTCCACAGCTAGTCGGGCGAGAGGGCCCCCGCGGGCACTCCGATGCTCGCAATGGAGTCCACCGTCGAGGCCGGAACGGTCGGCCCTGAGCCGTTGCGTTTCGCGGCAAAAAATACCCAAACCGAAGCACCAAGAGCGATGGCGATGGCGCTCAAGCGAAAGGCGCGTTCTTGGTAGAAGACCTGGTACATCCACCAGCCGTAGGCGTGCGAGTGCGTCTTCGACAGGTACAAGGTTGTGAACGAGCTCGAGAAATCGGCGAGCCCGGCCGCACTGATCAGTGCCACCATGAGCGATGACCAGCCCGCAATGATGGCGAAGATGAGGACCCAGAGCATGTACTGGGGCGAGAACACCTTGTTGAAGAGCATCCACCAGGCAAAGGCGGCCCCAGCGGCGAACTCGGCCCCGCCGTTGCGCGCCACGTAGCCCGCGAGGGCGAGCATGCCCACGAGCACAATGGCGAAGATGAGTAGGTCCGCAGCCCTACCGGTCCAGTGCGAGACGATGCGGAGCTCGAAAAGCAAGCCGTCTCCGCCGCGCCGCGTGACGTTCAGCTTGAAAAACTCGGACCAGCCCTTCAGATTCATGACGGCAAAGGGCACGTTGATGACAAGGGTCGTGACGGCCGCCGCCGACAACAATTTGACGACGCCGATCGTCCCCAGCTCTTTGCGTCTTCTCCACGAGTCGATGGCGCAGTAGATGAAAAGTACCCCTGGGAACAATTTCGCCCAGACCGCCATCGCGAAGAGGATGCCTGCGGCGACGTGGCGATTGGCTCGCCAGGTAGTCCATGCCGCCACCATCAACAAGATGCCGAAGAGATCCCAGTTGAGCAGGGAGTAGAAGAGCAGCATCGGATTGAGGGCGAAAGCCCAAGCGGCCCAGGGTGAGACGCGGTGCAACAGCCAGACTGTGCCGACCCCGCAGCAGGCGAGGCCGATGGAGCTAGCGAGGAAGTAGCCCTGCACGCCGTGGAACCAGGCCGCTGTCCACATGAACAGGCCGGTCAGGACTGGGTACTCGATCGTCTGGTGCACGTACGGCGCCGCATGCTTGGCAAGGTGGTGCACCCGATAGAGCAGCAGCACGTCGGAGTATGCGAAGCGGGTGATGGACCACAACCCGTAGCGCTTTAAGAGGACGCCCCCGGATACGGCGCGACCTTGGGGATAGGTGCGAATGTAGGCCCAGACCATCCACCCGACTAGAGCGGCACACGGGACAACGAAGGAATGGCTCAGGCGGCGAAACGAGCTGATCAGACGGTGGCTCATTCGCCCGCCGTACCGGCCGCCCACGACCTGGGCGATGCGAACATGACAACGAAGTTAGCCGGAGTTCACCGCTCGCCAACGGCAAAGCGGACCAGCTTCTTGCAAGCTCGCACACCTGACCGCCTAGCATGAGAACATCCGACGACAAGGCCCGTTGACCACGCGCCAGGCACGCGCATGGCCGACCTGGGCTTTGGTTCTAGCTGTGCTCGCCTGGGTCCTCGCGGGCGTCCTTACCTTTCACTGGGGCGGCTCATCGAATTTCGACCTCCGCATCTATCGCGACGCGGAAAGGACGCTTTCCGGTGGCCGGACCTACACGATCCACTTCTCG
>Ga0302319_10020579_pt1 | contig 11917 bp, 11 predicted proteins | sample Bog_T0_2_FD_203319 | JGI IMG/M metagenome (GOLD analysis project Ga0302319, IMG submission 203319) | Peat permafrost microbial communities from Stordalen Mire near Abisko, Sweden - Bog_T0_2 | ecosystem: Environmental > Terrestrial > Soil > Wetlands > Peat | place: Sweden: Abisko, Stordalen Mire...
GTACCCATTGAAGATCCGCAGCGCGAGCCCGGCGGCGTCTGGCTTGTCCCCGGCAGCTTTCCCGTCGATCAGTTGCCCGACCTCTTCGGCGAGCAGGACGGCCTGAACGGTCTCGACGAGGCCTATGAAGCCACCACGCTCGGCGGCCTGGTCAGCGAAATCGAGGGCCGCATCCCGCTGCCCGGCGAAGTCATCCTGCTCGAATCCGCCGGCATGAAGATGGAGATCGTCTCCTCCACCGGCCGCCGTGTCGAACGCCTCCGCGTCTTCCCGCCGACTGAAGAATCCGGACCAACACCGGCCTCTTAATTTCCGCACAGATTTTGGGTGCCCCATCCTTGCGACGTTCTTGTTTTTGTCGCAAGGGTGGGAAACCACGAACCCCAACCAGCAGCTCCGAAACGTCGTAAACTCAGTCAGGAGCATTTCCCCCTTTGAAATCAGGATTTGTCGCCATTCTCGGCCGGCCCAACGCCGGCAAAAGCACGCTCCTCAACGCCCTCACCGGCGAAAAGGTGGCCATCGTCTCAGCCAAGCCGCAAACCACCCGCAACCGCATCGCCGGAGTGGTCGAGGTTCCGGCGCTGAAAGGCGTGCATCCGGCTGCGCAAATTGTCTTTGTCGATACTCCCGGCGTCCACAAACCCGGCTCACACCTCGACCGCCGCATGTTGCAGGAGGTCTACGAAGCTCTCGAAACCCGCGACCTCGTCCTCGTCCTCATGGACGCCACCCGCCGCGTGCAACTGGAAGCCGCCGCCGAGCCAACCACTGAAATGGGTGCCCCAAACCCCCAAGACTGTCATCCTGAGCGAACCCTGAGCGAAGCGAAGGGGGAGTCGAAGGACCTGCATCTTGGGGTGGCCCAGGTCTCGCCTTTGAGACCTGGGATTGGGGATGCACCGACCCCAACCCCCAAACACAACCGCACCAACTGGGCCAGCGAGGACGAATTCCTCTTCGGCCTTATCCGCAAGCTCGACTGCCCCGTCTTCCTGCTGCTCACCAAGATCGATCTCGTCGCCAAGGATCAGCTTCTGCCGCTCATCGACACGCTCACCCGCCACTTCGGCTTTGCACAAGTCATCCCTATCAGCGCCCGCAAGCGCGACGGCATGGATATTCTCGTCCGGAAGATCGTCGAGGCCTTGCCTACTGGCGAGCGTTACTACCCCAAGGACCAATACACTGATCAGCCGCAGCGCTTCATGGTCGCCGAGTTGATCCGCGAGAGCATCCTGGTCGCGACCGGCGAAGAGGTTCCCTACGCTTCCGCTGTTGTGATTGAGCGCTACGAAGAGGCCGAGCCGCCGGCCCCTCCGCGCAAAAAAGGCCAGGCTCCGGCCCGTTTACCGCTCACCCGCATCGCCGCCGCTATCTATTGCGAACGCGACGGCCAGAAGGCCATCCTGATCGGCAAAGGCGGTTCCAAGCTGAAGGAAATCGGTACTGCCGCTCGCCGCCAGATTGAGTCCCTCATTGGCACCCGCGTTTATCTTGAGCTGCACATCATCGTAGAACCCGGCTGGCGCGAGTCAAAGAGCTTTGTAGAATCCCTGGATTGGCGCAACCAGTTGGAACGCCTGGCAGGAGACCAGATTACCGAAAAGCCGCCGGTCGAAGACGAATAGGATCGGGAGCCTTCGGCCTCGTCTTTTAGAACGTGGATGCCATCTCGTACGGCAGAGGCTCAAACAAGCTCAGCGGCCGCGCCTACGCCCCTCTCACCGCTCCTCGCCCGCGCGCTTTCACCGCGTACATGCGCATATCGGCTACCCCGATCACGCCGTGAACGGTCGTGTCGTCGATGGGCGCGGTCGCCACGCCCACGCTCGCGCTCACCCACAGTTTCTGCCCGTTCTTCATGTTGAATTCGGTATCCATCAGCCCGCGCAGCAGCTTGGTGCTTAGCGCCATCGCCTCATCCTCGCCGGTCTCCGGCATCAGAACCACGAACTCATCGCCGCCGTAGCGGAAGCACCAATCCTGCTTGCGGCTCAACTCCAGCAGCCGCAGCCCCACGCGCCCCAGCAACTCGCTGCCCACCAGATGGCCGTGCGCGTCGTTCACCATCTTAAAGTGGTCCAGGTCAAGGAACGCCATGCTCACCGGCAACCCCTGCTGCCCGCTCTGCTCCAGCTCCCGGCTCAGCACCTCGTAAAGATAGCGCGCGTTGTACAGCGTGGTGCAGTCGTCGGTGATGGTCAATTGCTGAATGCAAGCCACATCGCGCGCATTCTCGATTGCGATAGCCGCGTGGTCGGCCAGAATATGCAGAAAGGCGATTGTGTAGTCGGTGAGCTGGTCGGCGCGCGGATTGAATATCTCGATAGCGCCGTGCGTTCCCTTGCGCCCGCGCAACGGCAGGGCGATCACAGAGCGTACCGTGTTCGGCTGCGCGCCGTGCTCCTGCGCGACCCGTGGATCGTCCCCGGCCTCGGGAACCAGCAGCGTCTCGCCGTGCTCCACTACCCAGCCTGCCACGCCCTCACCCACCTTCATGCGAAGCCCTTGCAGCGGCACGTCTCCTTTGCCCGCGGCTATCGCATAGTAGAGCTCCTTGCCGGTTTCATCCAGCATCAGCAGCGTCCAAAGCTCCGCCTCAATGAACCGCTCCATGTGCTCGATAATGGTGCGCAGAATCGTATCCAGGTCGAAGCTCGAGGTCAGCGAGCGCGTCACCTCGTGGAAGACGAGAAGGTCGTCGAGCGGGATGCGGCTTTCCGTCTTTCTAGTCATCCGGGGGCCCATTTCAGCGTTCAAAAAGTCGGCATGTCTGCGCTATGAGTCTATCCGCAATTCTGTCACACCATGGTTCCAGATGCCGAGCCGGAAACAGGCGCGCGTCTGGCTTGCATTGCAGGGGAAGATAGTTAAGATTGTGTGCCGTCCGGGTGGTTTCAGTCAACCGCCAATATGCACCATTGAACGGGAGGGCTTCAGGAAGCCCGGCTCGCCGATATGATGGCGCGGCTCCTTGCCCTGTACTGTACGGATAATGTAGCCGGCCAGTTCCGCATCGCTCGCCCCGGCGCGCAGGCGTCCATACAGGTCGTGCTCCACCTGGGAAAACAGGCAGGTGCGAATCTTGCCGTCCGAGGTCAGCCGCACCCGGCTGCACGCTCCGCAGAAGGCCTGACTCACCGGCGCGATAATGCCGATCTCGCCGATTCCGTCCTCAAAGCCGTAACGCCGCGCCGTCTCGCTTGCCTCGCGCGGCTCCAGCTCCACCAGCGGCAGCACCCGCCCAATCCGCTCCACAATCTCCTTGAGAGGCACGACGATTTCCGGTGTCCATAGCCGGCCTTCCTCCAACGGCATGAACTCGATGAACCGTACCACCACGCTCTCCTGCCGCGCAAAGTGGGCAAAGCCTTCCATCTGATCGTCGTTGAAGCCGCGCAGCAGAACGCAATTGATCTTGAGCGGCGTCAGCCCCGCCGCCCGCGCCACGCGAATCCCCGCAAGCACAGCCGAAAAGCTGCCCGGAACCCGTGTGATCCGCTCGAATGTCGGCGCGTCCACCGCGTCCATACTCACCGTAACGCGTCGCAATCCGGCAGCCTTGAGCGGCGCGGCTAGACCGTCCAGCAAGTGGCCATTGGTCGTCAGCGCCAGGTCCAAAGACTCGCCGCTTGGCGTTCGCAGGCGTCCGAGCTCCTGAACCAGCTCCACTATCCCGCGGCGCAAAAGCGGTTCGCCGCCCGTTAATCGAACTTTGGTAATGCCCAGCGACACGAAAATCCCGATCAGCCGCAGGTACTCGTCGATGCCTAACTCCGGAAACTGCGCCCCAAGCTCGCCCGTCCGGCAGTAAACGCATTTGTAGTTACACCGGTCCGTGATCGATACGCGCAGATCGTGGATGACCCGACCCAGGCCATCGATCAGCCGTGGGGCAGGGATCCCCGCAGTCTCCACCGGCAGCTCTTTTTCCGGCGCGTGGTCAGCGGAAGCCAAGTTTGGGGAAATAGCGGCCATCGCAACTCCAAGGCTACCGCACTTTCAATGATTCCGGCTATTGAATCCGCGAGCTGCGGAAAAACTCATACGGAGGGAGAACGGGGTCCCCGGCGACGGGTCTTTGTCGCTGGGGTGAAAGGCGTGGGTTTCAACCCCTGCATTAGGCGCGGCAAAATTCGGAGGGAGGCGTGGGTTTAAACCCCCGCATAATGCCCCGGCCAAATCAGCTGGGCTTTAGCCCCGGAGCCGGGTGCCTCATCCTCGCCGTGCACTTTGCGGAAGGGTCGGAATCACGCCCGCCCTCAGTCGATCCTTGGCGTGCCCCGGCGCAGCAAAAAACCAACAACCCCGCAGACGGCGATGATCACCAGCGCAATGGCGAAGTAGTAAGCCATGGGATGCGCCCAGCCCGGCGAATAGGCCAGGTCCTGGCCCACCCACAACAGCAGAATGGTAGCGATTACCGCAAACTGCCCTGCGATCACCAGCAAGGTGTGGCCCAGGTCGCGCCGTTTATCCAGCGCCTCCACCTGGTCGGGAGTCAGATGTCGCTCCTCGGGGGGAAGCAGGGAATTTGCCATTGTCGTCTCTCCGTTTTCTTTCGGGCGGACCTCGCCCTGTCGAGCCGCGCCAAATTTTCTTGATCTCCCGGCACTCCCGCTCTTACCCTCGATTCAATCACATACTGAGGAATCCGCGCCAGTCGGCATAACTCGTCGGCAAGGGCAAATGCATGAACGATTGTGTTGCTGTGCCTGATTCCTTGCGCGGCAGGAACGGAAAAGAGCTCTCCGTCTTCCCGGAGGGAGGAAATGAAAATAGCCCAGGGCCGGGGCCCCCGGCACGCGCTCTTTGCGTGCGGGGGTGGCAGGATGAAGCGCAGCGCAATCCTGGGACAGCGTCCCCATCACGCCGTCCACCGTCCCGTAGGGTCGGTGTGAAAACTACTTCGGCGGATAGCCGACGGACTGCGCATAGAGCGGACGCTTCCCGGCAGTCAACTTCAGCGCCGCCGCCACAGCCGCCGCGTCCTGCTGCCCATGCAGAGCATAAAACCACGCGTTCAACCCCTCGGATGCCGCAAACAGGTAGACGTTCTGGCCGATGAATCCCGCGTCCACCTGCGCATAATCCAGATTCGCGCTGGCCACGTAGACCAGTGTCACGGCTGCCTGTCCGGCGGGAGGCGCGCCCATCTTCGCGCGCAAATCACCGCCCACAACCGGACGCAGCAGATTGACCTCCGCGTCATAAACGTAAACTCCGCTGGCCAGAACCACGTCGATCTCAATCTCCTGCTTGTTCATGGCCGAGGGCGCTGTGCGGCCCAGTCCCGGCTTCACTTCGCGTGTCCGGTTCACGCCAAAAGCCGCCCACAAAAGGTTCGAGAGAGTTTGCTGCGGAAGCGGCTTGTCCTGAAAGGCGCGCGTGGTCTTGCGCTCGGCCAGAGCCTGCATCAGGGGCATTCCGGCCGTCATCTGCGGCTTGGGCAACTGGATGGGCCTGAGTTCCTGTGCGCGACCGGCGGGCACAATCCAAAGCAACGCGATAAGGCCAGCCAGCGCGGCTTGCCGGCGGCGGGCAAAAAGTGCGGGAATGTGCATGGTTCCTCCTCGAAGAACGCTTGCTGTGTGCGCCCGCCTCCGAAGGTGTGCGGTACCGGGAGGGTTGCGGCGATTCCGTTCTTGTCGCGAAAGTGGAAAGTCAGTTCGTTTCAGGCCCGGCTCAATCAGCGATGAACGCCACCGACTGCAGCGAACTGATCTCGAAAGCCTTGCGGCAGCGGATATTGGCGCAGGCCAGCTTTTCGTCGCGTCTTACCATGTAAGATTGCGCCTTGGCGAATTTGGCCCGGTCGCGCTCGTCGGCCCCGCGCGGCAGTTGCGCCCGCTTGCGCCGCACAATCCACGTGACCTTGTACTCGCCCTCCTGCCCGCACTTGGGACAGGTCAGCGTATGAGTGCGTTGCTCCGTTGTTTCGTTGAAAAATTCCCGCTCTTCCATGGTTTCCCAGCTCTCCATCCCGGCTAAAACTCGTCGCCGCGGCCCCGGAGCGCTTCCGTTCCGCCGCCTCATATTCCATACTAGCCTTGCCATGACGAAACGCAAGCCAGGGAAATTTTCGGCCGCCAAGGCCGTCAAAGCCAACGCCCGTGAGCGCATAGGCCAGCCGAAACCCGCGCGGGTAATCGACACCGAGCCCCGCACCGGCCGCGCCATCAAGCACAAGCCCAAGCTCGACGAGATCATCCGCCAGGAAGAATAGCGATGGCCACAGTAGTAGGCCTTGCAGTCGAATACAAGCGCATCCCGCACAGCCACATTCACCGTCAATTGCCGGCCCCGTGCCTCAGCCGCCAGAGTATCCGCCGGAAGATGCCCAGAATCCGCCGCGTGTCGTGCGCTGAAAGCGCCAGCCGCCGCAACAACAATCTCAAGTCGCGTCGGTTGGCCGGCTGCATCGCGCGAGGCCGGTAGCCCGCCGCCTCCATAGCCTCTTCCACCACCCCCGCCAGCAGCTCCAACCGGCCCGATTCCACCGGCTCCGGCCCACTCATAACCCCTGTGGAATCAACCAGCGCGGCCAGTTCTGTATCGGCCAGTTCTGTGTCAGGGCATGACTTCACTTGGCTCCGCACCGGCAGTTCTGTGTCAGGGCACGACTTCAGTCGTGCCGTAAAGGCCCCAAAATCAACGCGGGCTTTAGCCCCTGAGGGAAACCTGCTCGAATCCCGGTCCATTTTTCCTGCCGCCCCAGCCGAATCCGCGACCGGGCTCCGCGCGGCCAGCTCGTAAAGGCAAACGGCCACAGCCTGCCCCAGGTTCATCGAGGGCTGGCCGGGGTCCGTCGGAATCTCCACCAGCAGGTGACACCACGACAGGTCATCCCGCGTAAGCCCATGTTTTTCCGGGCCGAAGACCAGCGCCACGCGTCCGCCGCGGGCCAATTCTTGATTGACCAAAGGAGCCAGAAGCGGCAGCGGCACCACCCTCTGCTCCGGCTTGCGATAGTTGAGGCTTCCCGTGCCCACCACCAGCGTCGCGCCGCTGACGGCCTCGCCAAGAGTCGCTGATTCTACAGCGTTTACCAGCACGTCCTGAGAGTCCACAGCCGACCGCGCCTCGCGCCACGTAGGCGCAAAGGGCGCGACCACCGAGAGGCGCGAGAAGCCGAAGTTGGCCATCGCCCGCGCCGCCGCTCCTATATTGAGCGGGTTGCGCGGCTTCACCAGCACCACGTCGAAGCGTTCGCGTTGGGTTTCCGGAAGCAAGGCCATATTGTAGCCCGCCGCGGGCTGGTAGGCCTGTGTTTCAACCCCGGCACAAGCCCCTTCTACCTGTTCTTGGAAATCAATCCACGCGGCAAAGCCGCGCTTAAATGCCGGAGTCCCACAATCTCTGGGTGCCCCATCCATTCCGCGTCTTTGCTTTTGCGGCTTCGGGGTCCCCAACGACAGGTCTACGTCGTTGGGGTGATCAATGGGTGGGAAACCGCGAAACTTCATAGCACGGGCTTTGTCTCAGCCGTCCGCCGCCGCACCCGGCCCATGGAAAGATGAAACCCGAACCCAACCGCCCCCGCCCGCCAACTTGCCAACCTGCCAACGCGCGCAGCGCGGGCCAACTCGCCGCATTTAACTGGAAACCCTTCGCTGCCCTTTTCCTCTGGACCGCTCAATCTGCGGAATGACGAGAGTCTTGCTTCTTCCCATGGCCGAATTGAGCGTTTTTTGGGTTGTTCAAAGGTTTTTGCAACCACATTCTTGTGGTTTTCGTGCCCGTTGCATAGGCGGAGGTCAGGGAGCGGAGGGAGGCTGGCCGGGGCGGAGCAGCCTGCCTAAGAAACTATTCCCTAGACTCTGGGACAAAAAGGGGACATAACGTCTCCTGATTGCCCATCACGCCGATTCGCGAACGATCCGTTCCTAGCTCTAAAGGCATCGACGGAAAATCGTGTCATTGTGGTACTCAAGAAATGCTGGGTCTGGCGAGAACCGACTAGGAGCCTCCATCGATGCATCCTTGTACTTCAGGAAGAATTCGCGCACCCCTGACAAAGGGCTTTTCTTCAGAAGTTCCGGCGCAAGAACGACGGTCAGTTTACGGGTGACCGTTAGGAGGCCGAGATCGAACGCCTTGTCGTGCAAAGCGTTTAGGCAAAGCCCGTTCCGCGGATTCGTTCGATTTGTCGCATCAACCTTCCACGGGACGATATGGCTTGCAACGAGAAGCTCCGGCATAGGTAAGCCGGTGATGCAGCACCTGTTTCCATAGGCAGCGAGTACCGCAGCGCGGAAGAATTGCTGATTGACCCGCGCCTTCACGACGGCTTCCCGTGTCAGGCCTTCAGGGAATTCTGTAGTGTCTTCGGCCGCCTCTAACCGGCCGTCATTATCTAATTGCGAACGGAGCAACTCGCTTTCGAATGCTAGCCCGTCCCAATTCTGATGGAATTCGTTCCAGACCACGACATCCATTTTGCTTCCGTGTGAAGCGCCGGATATGTTTCGTCGCTGGAGGGCCGGGTCGAGACGGGCAAGATTTGCGAGCTTCAAAGCAACGGATGAAGGCGTTCTGTCCAGACGTTTTGCCAATTTGATGATTTCTGGATTGCGAGTGTGAATACGTCCGAAGGGCGTTTTGCAGTACAGGTTGAATGCCTGAATCGTCTCGTTGCGTGTCCAGATTCTAGCCATTGTGTCAAACCTGCTCCCTCTCGTTCAGATTCAGCCCTCCAAAATATTGAGACGCTCCCATATTGCGGCGAGTCCTTCAATATATAGTGTGTGAATAAATTCGGCCAAGGAGACATCCGCGACCTTATTTGTGTCTAGGTGCCGTATAGCTTCATAATACCCAGCGCGTATAGCTTCTGCCATTTCTACAAGGGTCCGTTGTCGATCTTTTGAGGTCACATTTCGGCTCGCCGATCCAGTGAAGTCGTATAGATTCCACCCATGAGAATCAGCCATTTCTTTCGCGTAGTTCAGGGCATCTTCGCGCCGAGAGAAATCGCCGCAGCAGTCGATGCCGCCCTCGGTAAGGTGAGCAAATACGCTATAGCTGTCCGGCGGCAATTGATCGCAGTCTGATTCAGAATAGATTTCCCCATCCTGACCAACGAACTCGCATATGTCATGTACCTCTATCGCATCAAAGCGATCCGGGTCGTCGATTACAGTTTCTGCGTAGCGCTCCTGTCTGCGTCCTTGGGCTGATCCGTTCAAAACTATCTCTAGGTCCCGAGGCTTTATGCGGCGATAGCGAGTGCCCCCGCAGTCGGGTCGAGTACGGTCGCAAGGCCCAAGCCGTCGGTTTGCTCGGCCCGCGCACCGGGTGTCAGAGGAGAAATGGATTGGTCTCAGCTTTTCTTTCATCAGCACTGGCAACAGTCTACCGCATCAGTAGCCGGGCAGTGGCGGCGCGATAACGTTGCTGACTCCAGAGCCCACCGGGGGCGTCTACGCGGTTGAAGGCGTGCCTGCATTTATTCGACGTTTCGGCCATGCAGACCAAAAGATCGAGGACCGGCTGAACTTTGGCGGCATTCATAATGCGTTAGGAGCGTGTCCCGCGACAGGACTTTCACTGGCATTGGTCGGGTATGACATTCAGAAACAGAAAATAACCGACTCGGCTGGCGGGCTGTCTCTACTGACAACGGACGGTGAGGCTGCAGCCACTTGGCCTTACGCAGGTCTACTGGCTCACTGGAATCGTAAGCATGCGCGCGCCGCCTACGTGCCCTCAAATGTCAGGGAAGCGCCAACGCGTCAATACCGGTTCGGCGACCGTGTGCGGCTGGCAGTTGGGACAGACTTCCTGTTCTTCCTGAGGGCCGTTGCGCAAGGGGCCATCTATTACGATCCGGGCATCAAAATGGAGGGCGCTTCCACGGCGCATCCGCAGATCAAGCGAAGAAGCCAGTTCAGGATCAAGTCATCACAGATTCCACTTCTTTACCGCGCTGTCGATGAGGTCGATCTTGGTCCTAATTCCCGCGCTGGTTGATCTCCAAAAAACAGACAGATTGGCTTTTTGTGGGGTTAAAACCCTAGCTTGCCGCGCCGACCTCATGCCCCACCGTTTCGCCATATCATTGAAAATAAAGGTGAAACCGCGAACTCCAATGAACAACCGCGCCGGAAACCGTTTTTAATTTGCGCGTATCTCAAATATATTCAGTCGTTTAGAGACTAGCTGGGGCCGAAAAAATCTCAATTTCTGCCAAAATTCACCAATTCTCCACCGATTTTCGCGTATCTCCAGCGACAGCTCTTCGCGTCGCGGCTGGCTCTTCATTCCGCAAAGAATGCCTATCGAGCGTCACGTTGCCCGTTTGCCGCCTCTGGCCTCGGGCGCGGAAATGGGCTAGCCTCAAAGAATGATCTGGACCAATCCCGCCGAGCTGGCGTTGAACGAGTTAAGCCGGGAGCCGCTGGTGCGCTTCAGCGTGCTGGCGCTCAGTTCGATCTTCTTTCTGGTGGATCCCTTTGCCGCGATTGGCTCGTTTCTGGCGATTACAGAGGGCGCCGACCCGGCCCGGCGCAAGCGTATGGCGCGCAAGGGCGCGCTGACCTGCTTCATTGTGCTGACCAGCTTTGCCGTGGGCGGGCAGTTGATTTTCAGGCTGCTGGGCATCACGCTGCCGGCATTCGAGATAGCCGGGGGACTGATTCTATTGCTGATAGGGCTGGATATGCTCGAGGCCAAACGCTCGGCAACCCAGGAGGCCATGGGCGATACCGAGGAGGCCGCGCACAAGGAGGACGCCGGGATTGTGCCGTTGGGGATTCCCATGCTGGCCGGGCCGGGCGCGATTTCTTCGGTGATGGTGCTGGTGGGCCAGGTGCCCAGGCTGTGGCATTGGGAGATGGGCGCGATTCTGGGCTCCATTGCGCTGACGGCGCTGATTTCTTATTGGGTTCTGTCCGGGGCTGACCGGGTGCGCACGGTGATGGGCGAGACGGGCATTCGGGTGCTGGTGCGTGTCATGGGATTGCTGCTGGTGGCCCTCGCCATGCAGTTTTTCGTCAATGGGCTCACGGATTTGGGGCTGATTGCGCGGCCCTGAGAGCGGGTTTCCCACAGAAGCGGAAGTTTCCCACAGGCCGTGCACTTGCAATGTCACAGGAGTGTTGCTATTCTCAAAAAGTTGCAACGAAGCGGCAACGTCACTGGTTGTGTGTCGCTTGCATACCGGAGTGGTGTGTGCTACTCTTGTGAAGTTGCAGAATGAGAAGTAGAGCCTCCCGGTGGCCGTTTGGCCTGCCCCGTTGAGGGAAGTGGGAAGCAAGTTGTAATGCTGGTTCGTTGGGTCAGGTGAGGCAAGAGCCCCTGAACCCCTGTAGGGAAACCCTCAGAGAACAAGCCATTGCAAGACCCAGGAGGTAATCTCCTGCGAGCCTCAGCGGCTCGGGCGCGGTTTGCTGGTCGTTCATTGATATTCAGCGCAGCGCGAAGCTTTTGAACCGGAGTTTTCCCGGCCAGGCAGATCGAAATTCGCACACGAGGAACAGGCCGCCAACAGCGGGCTGGAACGGCCTCGGGTGGAAGGGATCGAGCTTGACTTGGGGGCTGAAGTTCGATATGTTTGAAAGGTTCGCGCAAAAACGCCGGTACACGCAGTGCAACGCGGTGCTGGCCGAGCGCAACAAGTTCGAGGACAACCTGGCCGAAAGGCTGGGCCTCGATCCAAAAAGGGCGCCGCTCAGGCGGATGTCTCTCAAGGATCTTTGACAATTAGGTTGAACATGCCAGTCGTGAGAAAAGATCAGGTTTGGCTTGATCATTCTCACAAGTAAGGCATCGCGCGTTTTCGAGCGTGCGATGCAGCCGAACCCATCCGACCTCCGTCGGTTTGGGGGAAGCAATCAGGTTTCAAACGAGAGTTTGATCCTGGCTCAGAATCAACGCTGGCGGCGTGCCTAACACATGCAAGTCGAACGAGAAA
>Ga0302319_10020582_pt1 | contig 11917 bp, 8 predicted proteins | sample Bog_T0_2_FD_203319 | JGI IMG/M metagenome (GOLD analysis project Ga0302319, IMG submission 203319) | Peat permafrost microbial communities from Stordalen Mire near Abisko, Sweden - Bog_T0_2 | ecosystem: Environmental > Terrestrial > Soil > Wetlands > Peat | place: Sweden: Abisko, Stordalen Mire...
GGTGGCTTTTTCCCGAAAGGAATATCAGGCATGTGGATTGCGGTCATTGTATCGATATTCAGTTACCTCAGTATCGAGATGATCGCGGTGGCCGCGGGAGAAGCGGAAGATCCGCAGCGCGCCATTGTACGGGCGTTCCGCGCCACCGGCTTCCGCCTTGCATTTTTCTATCTGGGCGCCCTGGCGTTGATTGTGGCCATCGTCCCGTGGAGTTCGGCAGGGAGCGGCGAAAGCCCTTTCGTAACCGTGATGGCCGCGACCCGCGTGCCGGCAGCTGCCGCCGTGGTGAATTTCGTCATCCTCATCGCGGCGCTATCGGCAATGAACAGCCAGCTTTACATCACCACCCGCATGATGTTCAGCCTGTCGCGCGCCGGTTATGCGCCGCGCCGCTTCGGTCAACTCAACAAGCGAGGTACCCCGGTTGCCGCCCTTTGGCTCTCCACCATCGGGATCGCGCTCGCCGCCGCTGTCAACGCATTTTACCCCGCGGCATCCTTCACCATCATGATGTCGATTTCCATGTTCGGAGCCATGTTCACATGGCTCATGATCTTCGCGACTCATCTCTTTTTCCGCCGCGAATACTCCGGGCCGCCGCTGCGGTTCCGCATGTGGTTCTATCCCTGGGGCACGCTGCTGGGCGCCTCGCTCATGGCGGCCATCCTCATCACCACCGTGTTCACCGCGGAGTTCAGAATGACGTTGGTGTATGGCATCCCGTTCCTGGCCATACTCGCGCTTCTCTTTCGTGCCATTAAACCCAGCGTGACACGATAAACAGGTGGACAGCCTCCTCGCCTGGCGCAAAGAATTCCCCATCCTCGAACACACCACGTACATGATCAGCCACTCGCTGGGCGCCATGCCCCGCGCCGCTGCGGACGCGGTTCGAGAATTCACCGACGCATGGGCCACGCGCGGCATTCGTGCCTGGGAAGAGGGATGGTGGGACATGCCGGTCAACATCGGCAACCTCATCGGCTCCATCATCGGCGCGGGCGAACGTGAAGTCGTCATGCATCAGAACGTGTCCATCTGCCAGTCTCTGGTCGCATCCTGTTTCGACTGGCGTGCGCCTCGCAACAAGCTCATTACCGACGGGCTCAACTTCCCTTCGAACGACTACATCTACCATTCGCTCGAAAAGCAGGGCGCGCGCATCCACAGCGTCGATTCACCCGATGGCATGACGCTTCCGCTCGAGCTCATGCTCGATGCCATTGACGAGGAAACGTGTCTGGTCTCCGTGTCGCATGTGGCCTTTCGCAGTTCGTATGTGCAGGATCTCGCGGCCATTACGAAACGCGCGCACGCCGTCGGCGCACTGGTGATCGCGGATCTCTATCAATCGGCGGGCATCCTGCCTGTCGACGTCCGCGCCCTCAATCTGGACTTCGCCACGGGAGGCTCCGTCAAATGGCTCTGCGGAGGACCTGGCGCCGGCTACCTCTATGTCCGCCGCGACCTTTGGCCGCAACTGGAACCCGCTGCCACCGGCTGGATGGCGCATCGTGAACCCTTCGCCTTCGCCGGCGGCCCTATCGAATATGCGCCCGACGCCTTCCGCTTCCTCAACGGAACGCCCAACGTGCCGGCCCTCTACTCCGCGCGATCCGGCTACGAAATCGTCAACCGGATCGGAGTGGAAGCGATTCGCGAGAAATCCATGCGCCAGACCCAACTGCTTATCGAACTCGCCGATGAAGCCGGCTTCCCCGTGCGCACCGTTCGCGACCCGCAACTGCGCGGCGGCGTCGTCATCCTCGATGTCCCGAATGGCAAAGAGGTGAACCGTGAACTCACTCGCCGCGAAGTTCTCACCGATTATCGCCCGCAAGCCGGAATCCGCATTGCGCCGCATTTCTATACACTCGACGAAGAAATCCACCGCACTATCGCCGAGATCAAATCCATCGTCCATAACCAATGAAAATTGCCTACGGCGACGACCCCAATCAGTTCGGCGAATTGCGCCTTCCGCAAGGCACGGGACCGCATCCGGTTGTAGCGTTTATCCACGGAGGCTTCTGGCGCGCCCGCTTCGATCTCACCAACGCCGATGCGCTCTGCGAAGCCCTCACTCAATCCGGATTCGCCGCATGGAACATCGAATATCGACGCATCGGACAGCCTGGAGGCGGCTGGCCCGGCACAGCCGAAGATGCGCTCGCCGCCGTGAACCATTTGGCGGTATTGTTCGAACCATACAACCTCGATCCCACCAGAATCGTCCTCGCCGGCCACTCCGCCGGAGGCCATCTCGCCCTCTGGGTCGCCGCGCAAAACCCGATCCCGCTTCGAAGGGTAATTTCGCTCGCCGGGGTTTCGGACGTGCGCAAAGCCTGGGATCTTCAGCTCAGCTCGGGTGTGGCCGGAGAGTTCATCGGAGGCCCGCCTGAAGACTTTCCCGCGCAATACCAAGCAGCATCGCCGATAGAACTTCTGCCCATTGAGACGCCGCAGATCCTGATCCACGGCACCGAAGATAAAATCGTCCCGTACTCTATGAGCGAAGCCTTTGTAACGCGATCGAAAAACGCTGTGCTGATCCCGCTGCCAGGAGCCGGCCATCATGAAGTGATCACCCCTTCGGCGCCAGGGTGGGAAACAGTACGAAGCGCAATCGCGAACGCGCTTGCCGCCACGTAAACTCTGCATATGCCGCTTCCCGACGACCCAAAACTTATCGCCCTGAGCGAAGCTCTCCTGAAGCAGTTCGACGCGATTTTCGGTCTGAATCCGGGCTTTCGTCCCGCTCACGCCAAGGGCGCTCTGCTCACCGGAACCTTTACGCCTTCGCCGAACGCCGCCTCCCTGACGCGGGCTCCGCATATTCAGCGCGAATCGACCCCGGTTTCGGTGCGGTTTTCAAATTCGACAGGGCTTCCGCTGGTTCCCGACAACGATCCGAACGCGAACCCGCGCGGCATGGCGATTCGCTTTCATCTGGCTGAGCGCGTCCATACCGATATCGTCAGCCACTCCGCCGATGGCTTTCCGGTAAGAACCGGTGATGAGTTTCTCGAGTTCCTTCGCGCGCTGGCCTCGGGCAACCCTGGGCCGTTCGTCTCCACGCATCCCGCTACGCTTCGGTTCGTGCAAATGCCGAAGCCCGCGCCGTCGAGCTTTGCGCGCGAATCTTACTTCGGGATAACGGCGTATCGGTTTACGAACAGCGAGGGCGCCAGTCGCTTTGGACGCTATCGCATCGTGCCCCAGGCCGGCAATGAACATTTGTCCGATGCTGAAGCCGCCGCGAAGGGCCCGAACTACCTGTTCGATGAGCTCGCGGCGCGAATAGCCGCCAGTCCGATTGTGTTTCGTATTCTGGTTCAACTTGCGGACAGCGGCGATGTGGTGGACGACGCCACCATTCAGTGGCCGGAAGGACGCCCAGTCGTGGAACTTGGGAAGATCGCCCTGCCCGGGCCGGTGCCTGACGACGCGGCGTCCCAGAAGCACACAATCTTCGATCCGATTCCGCGAGTGGATGGAATCGAGCCTTCCGCCGACCCGCTTCTCGAACTGCGCGCCGCGCTTTATCTGCTGAGCGGACGCCGACGCCGCTCGGCCTGAACTAAGTAATCGACAGGCGAAACCGCCTGTCCTACCTATACGTTCGGGGTTTCTTTGTTCACGGCATTCACGAAGTAATCGATCTCCTGCACGGTCGTATAAACGCTGGCGGTGATGCGGATCCCCGTATACTCCTCGTGCCCCATCATCCCGAGGTAAATTCCGTACTTCGACTGCAGGATTGAAGTCAGCTTTGCCGCATCGCCCTTAACCCCGATCATCCCGATCCCGCACGACATTTCCGGCGCGGGATTATGCAGAATCGAAATCTTCGGATTATCGGCAAAGCCCGCCGCCCAGCGATCCCGCAGATAGCGCAGCCGAGCCGCCTTGCGTTCAATCCCGATTCCCCGATTAAACGCAATCGCCTCGCAAATCGCGTCATGATTGGCCGCCGGATGCGTGCCGATCTCTTCAAACTTGCGAATGTTATCGCTCTGCCCCGGACCCGCCGCAAACAAAGGCCACGTGTCTTTAATCCGAGACCGCCTGACATACAGAAACCCCGTACCCATGGGCGCAAACGTCCACTTATGCAGGCTCACGCCATAGTAATCGCAGTTGAAATCCGAGATCTTATAAGGAAACTGGCTGAACGCATGCGCGCCATCGACAATCGAAATAATCCCCCGCGAAGCCGCCAGATCGCATAACCGGCGCACAGGAAAAATCTGCCCCGTACGATTCGTGATGTGGCAAAAATGAATCACCTTCGTCTTCGGTGTAATCGCCTTCTCGAAGCGGTTATACAGATCGTCCATGCTGGTCACCGGCACCGGAAATGAAATCTGCTTCAGCTTGATTCCATCCCGCCGCTCGCGCTGTTGATACGTGGTGATCATGCGCGGATAATCCTGATTCGTCGTCACCACCTCATCGCCCGGTTTCAGATCGAGCCCCAGCTGCGCGATCTCAAGCGACTCGCTCGAATTACGCGTGATCGCGATCTCCTCGGCATCGCATCCCGCGGCCTCGGCAATCATGCGGCGGGCGGTCTCGACCTTCGGCTCAAGTTCGCGAATCATGGTGTGATACGGGCCCATGTTGCTGTAATCGGTATAGGTCCGCATCGCCTCCTGCACGCTGCGCGGCGCGGGGCTGGCATAGCCGTTATTGAGATTGACCACGGTTCTGTCGGTCGTAAACTCGTTGCGGATGGCAGCCCAGAAGTCTTCGTCTGTCGGCGTTCCTGCCGAAGCGGACGCCGAAAAAAAATGCGACGCCACCGCCGCTGCTCCTGCCTGAGACGCGAGCTGAAAAAGGTCCCGACGCTTCATCTTGATCTCCTTGTAATGTGAGGGACGCGGAGACGGGGCGCGTTCAGACTACTATAACGCCTGCCTTACACAAAAGAGCTCACGCCCGGGCGTATTTATTAAACCAGTCGATGGTGCGCTGCCACGCGAGATCGGCAGCAGCCTTGTTGTACCGCTCCGGGGTGGCATCGCAGTTGAAACCGTGAACCGCGCCTGGATAGATGTAGCCCTCGTGCGGAACATTGGCGGCCTTAAGCGCATCAGCGTAAGCCGGCCACGTCCCTGCCAGAGCCTTATCGAGTTCACCGTGATGGACCATGATGGCCGCTTTGATCTTCGGGATACCCTCTCTGGGAACCGCGCCGTAGAATGGCGCAGCCGCGGCCAGATCGTCTTCCAGCCGGACCGCCAGCGTGTTGGCCACGCCGCCTCCGTAACAGAAGCCGGTCGCCGCAATTTTACCGGTGCAATCGGGCCGCGCCTTCAGCCACACCGCGGCCGCCACCATGTCTTCGCCCATCTTGTTGCGATCGACTTTATTGAATAACTGGCCGCCTTTATAGTCGTCGCCGGGAAAGCCACCGACCGAGGTAAGACCGTCGGGCGCGAATGCCATGAAGTTGGCCATCGCAAAGCGGCGCGCGATGTCTTCGATATGAGGATTAAGGCCGCGGTTTTCGTGGACCACAATGACGCCCGGCAATGGCGAGGGTTTCTCCGACCGTGTGTCGGCGCTGATCGGACGAACCAGGTAGCCCTTAATGCTTCCGTTGCCGCTGGGAGACGGCACCGTCTCATAGCTCGCCTTGATGCGATTGTCGGTCGGCGAAACCTGCTGGCCCTGAGCGTAATTCGGCATCAGCGCATCAATAATCGCGCCCACGGCGAGACCGCCGACGGCAAAGCGCTGCACGCCATCCATAAAAGCGCGGCGGCCAATTTCGCCGTGGATAAACCGGTTGTAAAGTTCGATGGCTTCGGTGGGAAGTTTGGGCTTGTTAGGTTCCATTGTGACGACTCCTTCTGAGGAGAATATCATTTCTCCCGCTTAAACCTTCAGTCAAACTAAACTCACCTGTCAGCACCATTCAATTGACCTTTCCATTGCAAAGAAATAAAATCTATCTACCAGGTTCAAAAAATCTATCGTCTTCAGGGGTGAATCAATGTTGATGAATACCCGGCGCACTTTGCTGTGTGCCGTTTCCGCCTTGGCGCTTGCCTTGTCGCTCAGTCTTTCCGCGCCGCATCTTGCAGCGCAAACCACAGCCGTCGCTCAGGTGAACGGAACCGTTACCGATCAGTCGGGCGCAGGCATTCCCGGAGCGCAGGTCACGATGACCGAAACCGATAAAGATCAGGTGCACTCCACCACGTCGGACTCGGGTGGCCATTATGTGCTCCCGAACCTTCCCGTCGGCCCTTATCGCTTTGAAGCCAAATCGAACGGCTTCAAGGACTATCAGCAGACCGGTATCGTTCTTATCGTTAATAACAATATTCAGATCGACGCCCCCATGCAGGTCGGCTCGATCAATGAAAGGGTCGAAGTAGTTGCGACGGCCAACCTTGTCGAAACCAAAGAGACTTCGGTGTCCTCGGTGATCGACGAGAAGCGAATTAACGAACTGCCGCTTAACAACCGCCAGGCGACGCAGCTGATCCTGACGCTCGGCGGCGCAGTTAACGCCGATGGCGGCGATACTGGCAGCAAAACATTCTTTAACGCTACCCGCATTTCAGTCGCGGGCGGACAAGGCAACGGCACTGCATACCTGCTCGATGGCGGCGACGCTACAGACGCCATGTCGAACGTCAACATGCCCTTTCCATTCCCCGACGCTCTTCAGGAATTCAGCATTGAGACCAGCGCCGTTTCCTCGCGTTTCGGCACCCACCCCGGCGCCACGGTCAACGTGGTCACCAAGTCGGGCTCCAACGAATTCCACGGCGATCTCTTTGAATACATCCGCAACGGCGATCTCGACGCGCGCAACTTCTTTTCGACCAGCGGTCACGATTCGCTGAAGCGCAATCAGTTCGGCGGGACCGCCGGCGGCAAGATCATTAAAGACAAGCTGTTCTTCTTCGGCGGTTTTCAGGGCACGCGGAATCGTCAGAATCCGCCGCAGTCCACGACTCACATCCCGACCGCTCAGATGCTCACCGGCGATTTCAGCACCATCGCGTCGGCGGCATGCGGCAAAGCGGTGCAGCTAACGAACCCCGCCGGCGGTACTTTCGCCGGTAATCAGATCCCAGTGTCGCTTTTCAGCGCTCCCGCCGTCGCCCTGATGAAATACCTGCCGACCGCTTCAGCCAACAGCTGCGGACTGGTCACTTTTGGCATTCCGCAGACTGGCGACGAAGAGCAATACATCGGCCGCGGCGACTATACCATTAACCCCAACCATACGATTTTCGCCCGCTACTTCGCCGACGACTGGCGCAATCCGCCGGTACTGGTAGGAAGTAATCTGCTGACCTCCACCTCGCCCGGTAACTATGAGCTCGCCCAGGAAGGTACCCTCGGCGATACCTACACTTTCGGACCCGGCACGCTCAACTCCTTCCACTTCGGCTTTAACCGAATTCGCGACAATCGCGGGCCGACGGCCTTCCCCATCAACTGGACCGACCTCGGTTCGCAGATATACAGCGCCGTGCCCAACTTTCTGCCCATTTCGAGCATGACCGGCGGGTTTACTACCTATTGCGGCACCTGTGCGCCGGGCCATTTTAATGTGACCAGCTTTCAGATGGCAGACGATGTCGATATCATCCGCGGGCGTCACCAGATTTCCCTCGGGGTCAATCTGATCCGAATTCGGAACGACACGATTTCCGGTTTCGACGAAAACGGCTACCCCGTTTTTAACGGCAGCTTCACCGGACTTGGGATGGCCGATTTTCTGCTGGGCCGGATGAGCGATTTCCAGCAGACCAACCCAACGCCCGACGATCTTCGCCAGTGGCTGATGAGCGTTTACGCCCAGGATAGCTTCAAGGTCAACTCGCACTTTACGATCAATGTAGGCTTGCGCTGGGAGCCGACTTTCGCCGATCCGGATAAATATTTACGCGGTACCTCATTCAGCGAGTCTGCGTTTCTTGCCGGTACCCACAGCACAATCCATCCGACCGCTCCCGCCGGACTTTTTTTCCCGGGCGATCCTGGCATCCCGGCCGCCAACTGGAACGGAAGCTACAACAACTTCGCCCCGCGCGTGGGCGCTGTCTGGAATCCTCACGGCGATGGCCGCGACACACTGCGTATTGGCGCTGCGATCCTCTACGATTCCACCGAAACCTGGTTCAACGAGCGCGAAACCACCAATCCGCCTTACGGCAACGATATCGATGTCGGCTCCACCGGAACCCTGACCAATCCCTGGGCCGGTTACGCCGGGGGCAACCCGTTCCCGCAGCACGGGAACCTGTTCTTTCCTCTCTACGGCACGTATATCAACATGCCGCTGAATCCTAAGCCCACCTATGTGGCTAACTGGAACGTCACCTACCAGCGCCAGCTATTCAAGGACTGGATGGTTTCGGCCAGCTACCTGGGGAACAAAACGACCCACTTGTGGATTGCCGAGGAAAGAAATCCCTCGGAATACATTCCGGGTAACTGTGTGGCTGGTCAATATGGCCTCACGGCCGCGGGCCCCTGCTCCAGCACCTCCAACAGCAACCAGCGGCGTCTTCTCTACCTGGCGAACCCGGCATCGGGCACTTATTACGCCAGTATCGACACTATGGACGATGGGGCAGTTGCACACTATGAAGGGTTGATCCTTTCTCTGCAGCACTCCTTCAGCCATAACTTCTCGATGAACGCCAATTTCACGGACTCCTACTGCATTTCCGATTACGATTTTGGCGCCGCCCTGGCCGGTTCTACCAACTCCCAGGTTTTCAATCGCCACGCCGACTGGGGCCCCTGCATCTCCGATACCCGTTCGATTTTCAATCTGACGGGCGTTGCGCAGACCGGCTTCCACTTCGGCAACAAGGCGCTGAATGGCGTCGTGAACAACTGGCAGCTGTCTCCGCTGATGCATGCTTCGAGCGGCCAGCCGCTGAACATCACCTCGGGCAAAGACAATTCCCTGACCACTTTGGGCAACGATCGCCCCAACCAGGCGCTGTCTGACGTTTACGCCACCAGCGGCTGCGCTACTCAGGCCATCTGCGTCCAGTGGATCAACCCCAATGCGTTTGTCCAGAATCCTACCGGGACTTACGGTAACGTGGGCCGTAATTCTCTGCGCGGTCCTAAGAACTTCAGCTTCGATCTGTCGCTGGTTCGTACTTTCGCGGTGAAAGAACGCTACAAGCTGCAGTTCCGCGCGGAAGCGTTCAACATCCTGAATCACACTAACTTCGTGGGAGCGTTCGCGCCGGCCGGCCAACCGGCAGGCTCGACCTACGGAACCGCCAGCACCACCCTGTCGTCCTCGAATTTCGGACAGATTACCGGTGCTTACGATCCGCGCATTATGCAGTTTGCCCTGAAGTTGTTCTTCTAAGCAAGGTACCTGAAAACAATGTGGCGCGTCGAGTCTCACTCGACGCCTCCTCGCAATCAGGAGACGCACCGTCTGGCATAACCCAAAGCCGGCGCAGCTATAGCGGGGCCGAATTCCTCAATGGACCCCGCCAGCTGCGCCCTGGGGATTTAATGCACAAACGGCTAAAGCTGATTCAGTTCGACCGCATTGAAGAAGAACCGAAGTTCTTCCGCTGCAGTTTCGGGCGCGTCCGAACCATGGATCGCGTTGCGTTCAATACTCTCGGCAAACAATTTTCGCACCGTCCCGTCCGCCGCATTGGCGGGGTTCGTTGCGCCCATTACCTCACGAAGTCTTTTTACCGCGTCTTCGCGCTCCAGAGCCATCAGAACCACCGGCCCCTCGGTCATAAACTTCACCAGGCTCGCATAAAACGGACGCTCCTTGTGAACGGCGTAAAACCCCTCTGCCTGCGACTGGCTCAGCTTCGCCATGCGCAATGCCACGATGCGAAAGCCGTTCTCCTCAAGCAGCGCGAGAATCTTGCCCGCTTTTCCCGAAGCCACCGCGTCGGGTTTGATAATTGAAAATGTTTTTTGCATGTTTAACCTTTGAGCCGCATCTGGACATTCTCGCCAATCTGCGCCGGCGATTTGCAGACGGTAATTCCCGCCGCTTCCATGGCTTTAATCTTGTCCGGAGCCGCGCCCGAACCACCCGAGATAATCGCGCCCGCATGGCCCATGCGGCGTCCCGGAGGCGCGGTCTGCCCCGCGATGAATCCCACTACCGGCTTCTTTACATTGGCGCCAATATAAGCGGCCGCCGTCTCTTCCGCATTTCCCCCGATCTCGCCGATCATCACGATCGCGTGCGTATCGGGATCCGTATCGAAGAACTTAATCGCATCGAGGAACGTAGTGCCGATGATCGGGTCGCCGCCGATGCCTATGCAGGTCGATTGCCCAATGCCCAGCTTAGTCAGCTGTCCCACCGCTTCATACGTCAGCGTTCCGGACCGTGAAACCACCCCGACATTGCCTTCCAGATGAATGTGCCCCGGCATGATGCCAATCTTGCACTTGCCGGGCGAAATCACACCGGGACAGTTCGGCCCCACCAGCCGCGATTTCTTCGTGCCCAGAAACTTCCATGTCTTCACCATATCCACCACCGGAATGCCTTCGGTGATGCACACGATGAGAGCCACGCCTGCGTCAGCCGCCTCCATAATGGAATCGGCCGCAAACGGCGGAGGCACGAAAATCACCGTCGCGTTCGCGCCCGTCTCCTTCACCGCCTGTTCCATGGTGTTGAACACCGGCCGCTCCAGATGTGTCGTGCCACCTTTGCCCGGAGTTACGCCGCCGACAACCTGCGTACCATAAGCAATCGCCTGCGATGCATGGAAAGTGCCTTCCTTCCCCGTGAACCCCTGCACCAGGAGCCGCGTATTCTTATCGACGAGTACGCTCATGATTTTCCCCCGGCGGCCGCGACCGCCTTCTCGGCCCCATCCTTCATGCCATCGGCGACCGTGAAATTGAATTCGGATTCTTCCAGAATCCTCCGGCCCTCTTCCACATTCGTGCCTTCCATGCGGATTACGATCGGGATCTTGATGCCCAGTTCCCGCGCCGCGCCCACCACGCCGTTCGCCAGCCGGTCGCAGCGCAGAATGCCTCCGAAAATATTGATGAACACCGCCTTCACGCTGGGGTCCGAAAGCAGAATGCGAAAAGCGTTCTTAATCTGGTCCTCGCTCGCGCCGCCACCCACATCGAGAAAATTCGCCGGACTCCCGCCCGCATATTTGATGATGTCCATGGTGCCCATCGCCAGGCCCGCGCCGTTCACCATGCAGGCGATATTTCCGTCAAGCTTGATGTAATTCAGGCCGAACTTCGAAGCTTCGATTTCGAGCGGATCTTCTTCGTTCAAATCGCGCAATTCCAGCAGTTCTTTGTGCCGGAACATCGCGTTGTCGTCAAAGGTGATCTTGGCGTCGAGCGCGAAAACACGATCGTCTTTGGTCAGAATAAAAGGATTAATTTCCGCCAGCGACGCGTCCATTTCAAGGCAGGCTTTCGAAAGCGCCATCATGGCCTGCACCGCGCCCCCAATGGCCGCCGGCCGTATCCCGATCCCAAAAGCCAGCTTGCGCGCCTGATACGGCTGCAATCCCAGACCGGGGTCGATTGGCTCTTTCAAAATCGCTTCGGGATTATGCGCCGCCACTTCCTCGATGTCCATCCCGCCCGCCGCCGAAGCCATGAAAATAATGTCGCCGGTTCCGCGGTCGAGCACCACGCCGAGATAAAGTTCCTTGTCGATCGGCAGCGTCTCTTCTATCAGCAGTCGCTGCACCAGCCGCCCTTCCGGACCGGTCTGATGCGTCACCAGCGTCATCCCGAGAATCTTCCGTGCCCACTGCTCGGCATCCGCCGCGTCTTTGGCGACCTTGACACCTCCGCCTTTCCCGCGGCCGCCCGCGTGAATCTGCGCTTTCACAACGACGCTGCCGCCGATGTTTTTCGCAGCCGCCTCGGCTTCGGCGACGGTAAACGC
>Ga0302319_10020583_pt1 | contig 11916 bp, 10 predicted proteins | sample Bog_T0_2_FD_203319 | JGI IMG/M metagenome (GOLD analysis project Ga0302319, IMG submission 203319) | Peat permafrost microbial communities from Stordalen Mire near Abisko, Sweden - Bog_T0_2 | ecosystem: Environmental > Terrestrial > Soil > Wetlands > Peat | place: Sweden: Abisko, Stordalen Mire...
ATGGAATACCGTTGGCCGCGCTACCAGGAGAACCCCGATCAGAGGATGATCGAGCGGCACGAGCGGGAGATTGCGCCGTTGCTGAAGCGCCGCTGGCTGTTTGCCGAGAGCGGCAACTTCCTGCTCTACGATTTTTTCATCGCTAACGGCTCGGTGGACGAAAACGTATTTGCGTACTCGAACCGCAATGGCAGCGCGCGCGCGCTGGTGGTTTACAACAACCGCTACGGCGCGGCGCATGGGAGCATCGACATTTCCGCGGCCTATGCGGACAAAGCCACCGGCCAGCTCAGCCAGCGGCGGCTGCGCGAGGGGCTGGGTCTAAGCGGGGACTCAAGCGCTGTGATTGGGTGGCGGGATTCGCTTACCGGCCTGGAGTATCTGCGCCGGGCGAGCGACGTGCTGGAGCGCGGACTCACTCTGGACCTGCACGCATACCAGTCGCACGTCTTTCTGGATTGGCGGGAACTGCGCGCCACGGCGCAACAGCCGTGGGAGAGGCTGTGCGATCAGCTCAACGGACGCGGGGTACCCAATCTGGACGATGCGCTGGTGGACCTGGAACTGCGCCCGGTGCACGATGCGTTGCGGCAACTGCTGGAGCCGGGCGCGGTGCGCCTGTTTGCGGACCTGGCGGAGCATCCTGGCGCGGTTAGCTTCGGGAAAGACAGGAAGATCGAGCGGGAGCGCGCCAAGCTTTTTGAGCAGGCGTGGTTACGCTGCGGGATCTTTATCGGCGCGGCGCAAACGGCCTATGCTTCGCGGCGCGTAAAGGAAGATGAGCCGATTCCAAAGGCTGGACCTGAGGAAACTGAAACGCTGGCAGCGGCATTCCGGCAACGCCTGCGCGCGGCCATGCGCATGCCGGCGGTGGAAGCGCTGTTTCCAGTCCCGTGGACTGCGGCGGCGCGGCGCATGCTGCCCAGCCCCAGTCCGCAATTCACGGCCACGGCGATGTGGGGCCCGATTCTTGGATGGTGCGCGCTGGAGTTGCTGGCGGAGTCAATCGACGCGGAGAACCCGGAACGCGCGGCCCTGGATATATTTGACCGGTTACGTCTTCGCGAGCCTTTTGCGCAGGCCTTTAGCGCACTCGGATTTGAAGGCGAAGAAGGTTGGCGCGTCGCTGCCCGGATCAAGGTTGTGCTGCTCACCGTCGCCGGAGTCGGCCAGGGGGATGCGCCGGCGGCTGAAGCCGGGGCTGGCGGGGATCAGGAAACTGCTCCCGCGGAAGCCGGCGTGGTTGCGCTACCGTTGGGACTTGAAGCTGAGGCTTCTTCCGCCGGGCCCGTGGAGCATGAGGGCGCAAGGGTTGCGCTTTCGCCGGCGCTGTGGCTCGATCCAGATGTGCGCTGGCTGTGCGGCGTGCATGAGGTGGAAGGTCATGCGTACGTGATTCGGGAGCAGTACGAAGAACTGCTTTGGTGGCTGCTGATGCCGTCGCTGTTGCGCCTGGCGGGCGAGCCGACGCCGAGCCGGGCAACGGTGGAAGAGCTGAGCAGGACGGTGGCCGAGGCGCTGGCGACCGCCGAGGCCGCCGGGTACCGGATCGATACGCTGCTTGGCGAGGCTGCTCCAGACGATGAAACTGAGGCGCCGGAGGCGGAAGAGGGACGGGAATTCATTGAGCAGAAAGCGTCCCCCGCAGAGGAAACAACGGCGCCGGAACTGGTGACGCCGGAGCCGCAGGCGATTGAACCGCAAGATGCAGAAAAATAAATAGATTTCGTCTCCTATCACAAGACGGTGTGATCTGAGGCACATCCGATGGACCCCTCCCGGGATCAGAGTTCCAACCGGACATTCTTTGGGGAGAAGTCTGTGCGGATGCGGTCCGGCTCGCGGCGCGGAAGCCTCACTAGCGAGCTATGAGAGCGCCGCCGGCACATGCATTTTTTCTCTTACTTCTTTCCTCTCCAGAGAAGGAGTCCGGAAGCGAGGGTTCGGCGCATGTCGCCCTCTCAATTTCGCCTGGGATCTCGCCCGGGAGTTGCCGGTTGCGGACGCCCGGATCCGGTTTATTCCGAATTTGCGCACAATTCTGCCCTTTTCAAGGTTCGAGTTGGAGGCTTGCACGCGCCGCTTATGAGGCCGTGCTGCGCCCGATAGGGAGGAAATAATGCAGAGTGCCGCCCATGAAGTTGCTCACGAAGCGCTGGATGCCAGCGAGAAGCTATTAATTGACCAGGCGATCGCCAAGCACATGGATCGCCCTGGCGCGCTGCTGGGAATTCTGGAGGCAGTGCAGTCGGCCAATACGCACAAGTTTCTTTCCATGGGGTCGCTGCGCTACATCGCCAGGGAGACGGGCGTTCCGCCGGCGAGGATTTACAGCGCCGCGACATTTTACGCACTGTTCAACCTCGATCCTCAGGGCGACAACGTGATCTGCGTCTGCCGGGGTACGGCCTGCCACACGCGCGGCTCCCGCGATCTGCTGGAGAAGCTTTGCCTCGACCTGGGGCTGCACGGGCACGAGGTGAGCGAATCGAGCGAGGCGGACAAACTGGCTCTGACCACGCCGGACCGGAGATTCACCATTCGCACCGTGGCTTGTTTTGGCCAATGCGCCCTGGCGCCGGTGGTGGAAGTGAATCATCACATCCTGAGCCACGTAAACGAGCGCACCTTGCAGCGGGAAGTCAAGGCTCTGACACAAGGGAGGAAATGATGCCGCGCATTCAGGATATCGGCGCGTTCAATGCGGTTCGCGAATCCGGGCTTGGCAAGCTCGTACCGGCCATTCCGCGCATCACGGTGGGCATGGGAACCTGCGGCCGCGGAAACGGCGCGGAAGAGGTATATCACGCGCTGAACGAGGCCATTCAGCGCGGCGGCCTGGACGTGCTGCTGAGCGGGGTGGGCTGTTTCGGCGCCTGCTTCCAGGAGCCACTGGTGGGCGTGCGCCTGCCCGGAAGCCCGCTGGTGATTCTGCGCCGGGTGCAAGCCAACGATGCAGCGCGCATTCTGGAGAGCGTTTCCACCGCGGTGATGCCGCCCGATCTGATCTACGCGAAGATCGAGGAGTGGGATCACGTCACGGGATTCGTGCGCTACGGCCAGGGTTATCCGGAGATCGCGCAGTGGAATGAGATTCCGTTTTTCAAAGAACAGAAAAAAATCGTTCTGCGCAATTGCGGGCTGATCAATCCGTCGGACATTGAGGAGTACATCGCGGTAGGGGGCTACCAGGCGCTTTACAAGGTGCTCATCGATGCGCGCCCGGACGCGGTAATCGAACAAATCAAGGCTGCGCGCCTGCGGGGCCGGGGCGGCGCCGGTTTTCTAACCGGCAACAAGTGGGATTTTCTGGCCAAGGCCAAGGGCGGCTCGAAATACATCATCTGCAACGCCGATGAGGGCGACCCCGGCGCGTACATGAACCGCAACGAAATTGAAGGCGATCCGCACGCGCTACTGGAAGGCATGATTATCGGCGCGTACGTGATGGGCGCGTCCGAGGGAATCATTTATGTGCGCGCCGAGTACCCGCTGGCGGTACGGCGCCTTCATCGGGCCATTGAGCAGGCGCGCGAGTACGGGCTGCTGGGCACGAACATCCTGGACCGCGGATTCAATTTCAACATCGAGCTGGTGCAAGGGGCCGGTGCATTTGTGTGCGGCGAAGAGACGGCGCTGATTGCGTCGCTCGAGGGGTTTCCCGGCCGCCCGCATCCGAGACCCCCGTATCCAGCAGAGAAAGGGCTCTGGGGCAGGCCAACGAATATCAACAATGTTGAAACCTGGTACAACGTGGCTCCCATCGTCACGCGCGGCCCAGGGTGGTTTGCCGAGACGGGGAGCGTGAAGAGCCCGGGGACCAAAGTTTTTTCGCTGGTGGGCAAGGTGCAGAACACAGGCCTGGTCGAAATGCCGTTGGGTACTCCGCTGAAGAGCTTTATCTACGACATCGGCGAAGGAGCGGTGGCGGGCCGGCGCGTGAAAGCGGTGCAGACCGGCGGACCCTCGGGCGGCTGCATTCCAGTCGAAATGCTCGATACGCCGGTGGATTACGAGAGCCTGGCACAGATCGGCTCCATCATGGGGTCCGGCGGCATGGTGGTAATGGACGAAGACAACTGCATGGTGGACGTGGCGCGCTACTTCGTCGAGTTTACGCATTCGGAGTCCTGCGGCAAGTGCGTTCCATGCCGAGTGGGGCTGAACAAGGCGCTGCGCATCCTGAATGCGATCACCGAGGGCGCGGGAACCGCCGAACACCTGAATCTGCTGGACGAGCTGGGCCGCATGATCCGCGAATGTTCGCTTTGCGCACTGGGGCAGTCTGCGCCCAACCCGGTGCTCACGACCATCCGCCACTTTCGCGAGGAGTACGAGGACCATATCGTCGCTCATCGCTGCAGCGCCGGGGACTGCCAGGAGTTGGCGCTCTCGCCCTGAGAGAACAGTTGCCCGCTGCGCATGAATATTCCGCGTTTTCTCGAGCTTTATCAGGAAGGGCGCCTCGAAGACGCGTTCGAGTCAGTGATTTTGGACAATCCTCTGCCCGCATCCACGGGGCGGGTGTGCCAGCATCCCTGCGACAATCGCTGCCGGCGGCAATCGTTCGACGAAGTGGTGAACATGCGCGAGGTGCACCGTTTCATCGCCGACGCCATCTACCAGTCCGACCGGTTTGAGCCGATGGTGGAGCGCATCCTGGCGCGCAGGCTTGCGCCCACCGAGCGCAAAGTTGCGGTGGCCGGATCGGGCCCCACCGGGCTCACGGCCGCTTTTTATCTGGCCATGCTGGGCCACGAGGTAACGATATTCGAAGAGCGCAGCGAGGCCGGAGGGATGTTGCGCTTTGCTATTCCCGAGTACCGTTTGCCCAAGGCCGTGCTGCGCCGCGAACTCGACCTGATTGAGCGAGCCGGCGTAAAGATGGTGTTCAACACCCGCGTGGGATTCGATCTTCCGTTGAACGATCTGGCCAACGACTTCGACGCGGTGTTTCTCTCCATTGGAACGTGGAAGGAATCCTGGCTCTACCTGCCGGGCACGGAGCTGAAGAACGTCTATCCCGCTTTGCCGTTTCTGGAGTCGGTGGCCCGGCACGACCAGGTGGCGATGGGATCCCGCGTGGCGATTATCGGGGGCGGCAATGCGGCCATCGATTCGGCGCGCACGGTGTTGCGCATGGGCGCGAAAGCCACCATTCTCTATCGCCGCGAGCGCAAGGATATGCCGGCCATCGATGAGGAGATTCAGGCAGCCGAGGAAGAGGGAGTGCGGTTTGTGTTTCTGGCCGCGCCGCACCGCATTTTGGGAGGCGCGGATGGGAGCGTGAAGGCCATCGAGATTGTGAAGACCCGGCTTGGGGAATACGACAAATCGGGCCGGCGCCGGCCGATTCCCACTGACGAGGTACAGCGCTTCGAGTGCGACAGCGTGATTCTGGCGGTGGGCGAGACTTTCGACATGGATTTCTGCAGGGCGTCGGGCCTGGAACTCAAGGAAGAGGGCACGCTGGCCGTCGATCGCTTCACGCTCGAAACCAGCCGCGCGAATTTTTATGCAGGCGGGGATGTGATCACCGGAGCGTCGAACATGTCGAACGCCATGAGCGGCGGCAAGCAGGCGGCGCGCAAGATCGACGAGCGCCTGGTGCCGGAGTCGGGAGTGTCTGCGCATCGCTGGGAGAGCCTGTTCCCGGATTTCGAATACAGCCGCCAGGCACCTGGAGAGCCCAGCCTGAGCCGCCGGCACGCAGCGCGCTCGCTGCCTGCCGAGGCCAGGTCGCGTTCGCAGCAGGAGGTGGTTGCAGGGCTGAGCCCGCAGGAAGTGCTGGAAGAGTGCCGCCGCTGCCTGCGCTGCGATCTGCGCGCCGTGAACACGCATTGAGGCCATGGAACGAGAAAGGAGCGCCGCCTTGGGGAACAAAACGATTTCGGTCCGCATCGATGGGGAGCTGGTAACAGCGCACGAAGGGCAAACCATCCTGGAAGCGGCCCGCGCCAACGGAAAGCAGATTCCGACGCTCTGCTACCTGAAAGGTCTGAGCGCGGTGGGCGCCTGCCGGGTGTGTATCGTGGAACTGGCCGGCACGGACCGCCTGCTTGCGGCGTGCACCACGCCGATGCAGGAGGGAATGTCGATCAAAACCGCATCGGCCAAGCTCACTCTTTACCGGCGCATGGCAGTCGAGCTGCTGCTGGTGGAGCGCAATCACATCTGCTCGTCGTGCGTTTCGAACAGCCATTGCGAGTTGCAGGCGATGGCGCAATCGCTGGGCATCACGCACGTGCGCTATGCCTACAACAATCCGCGCCTGACGGTGGACATGTCCCACCCGCGCTTTGTGCTGGATCACAATCGCTGCATTTTGTGCACGCGCTGCGTGCGGGTATGCGCTGAGGTGGAGGGCGCGAACGTGTGGGAGGTTTCGTCGAGGGGCATTTATTCGCGCATCGTGAGCGACCTGAGAGACGATTGGGGCCAGTCAAGCAACTGCACCGGCTGCGGCAAGTGCGTTCACGCCTGTCCTACCGGAGCGCTGGCGGAAAAGGGCTTCGCAGTTCACGAGATGGTGAAGCAGAGCGAAGTGGTGACGCGCCTCGCCGCGCAGCGGGCGAACCAGCCAGGCGGCGGGTGAGTTTGAAGGAGCCGGCCCTGTGCGGCTAAAGGCCGCCTTCATTTTGGCGCGGTGGATTTACGGGCTGAAACCCGTGCCCTTCACGCTGAGGCCTGTACTTTTGTTCTGAAGCCGCTCCACTTTAATCTGACCGATTACGGGATTTCCATTTTTTTGAGAGGGGACGCATTTGTCCCAACCGGCTTCGCCCCGTAGAATTACGGGAGGGCCAGTGGCAAGACGCGCATCGGCCCCAGGTAGCGATGAGCGAACAAGAAAACAGGGATCTCCCGGCCAGCCCATCGCCGGCGTGGATCAGAGTCGAGCAGGCGCGGCATCCCCAGCGGCCTTACCCCATGGACTTTATCGAGCGGATCTTTACGGATTTCAGCGAGATTCACGGGGATCGTGCCTTTGGCGACGACGCGGCGGTGATCTGCGGCATGGCGCGGCTGGACGCCGATGAGGTGCTGGTGGTGGGTATCCGCAAAGGCGGGACGACCAAGGAGCGGATCAAGCGCAACTTTGGCATGCCGAGCCCAGAGGGATATCGCAAGGCGCTGCGGGGGATGAAGATTGCCGAGAAGTTCGGTCGTCCGGTGATCGCGCTGATCGACGTTACGGCGGCGTATCCGGGCCTGGGCGCCGAGGAGCGCGGACAGGCCGAGGCCATTGCCAGGAATATCCGCGAGATGTCGCGGCTGCGGGTGCCAACCATCTCGGTGATCACCGGGGAGGGCGGCTCGGGAGGAGCCCTGGCGCTGGCCGTAACCGACCGGGTGCTGATTCTCGAAAATGCGATTTACTCGGTGATACCGCCGGAGGGCGCGGCAGCCATTATGTGGCGGGACACCGCCCATAAGGAACGTGCGGCAGCGGCTTTGCGCGTGACGGCACAGGAGGTTGCGTCGCTGGGTTGCGTGGATGAGATCATCCCCGAGCCGGCGGGCGGCATCCACACGGATCATGAGACGGGCATGGCGCTGCTGGGCGGCGCGCTTAGAAAGCACCTGGACGAGCTCAAAGCGATGCCCGTGGAGGCTCTGTTAGCCGCGCGGCAACGGAAGTTCCGCAATATCGCGCAGTTCTACACGGAAAACTAGCCTTGTCGAATCAGCCTGGGAAGCGTCTGAATACACGGATGAACATACTGGACTTGGAGATAAATTGGATGGACGAAGCTCCCGGCAAGGGGTGCGCATGAGCACGGCCGCGGCTTCAGGCGGGCGGATGCGCGCGTACATGGAGTTTCTGGCCGCGGTCTTCTATTTTTTCCTGGCACGGGCGCTGGCGCACCGCGGAGCGCAAGGATTTTCATCGGACCGGTGGTCGCCGCTGGTGGAACAAGCCATGCTGGCTTTCCTGATGCTGATTGGCTACGCGGCGATGGGGTTCTGGCTGGATCACGAGGAACACCCGATCAGCGCTCAGGGCTGGCCGAGGCGCAAGGGCTGGCCAGGTGAAGCCGGATTGGGGCTGGCAACCGGGTGGGGACTGGCCGTGATCTGCGTGCTGCCGATGGTAGTGGCCGGGGGTATCGCGATCTCAGTTTCCGCGCAGCCTTCCGCATGGGGCTGGTTGATGGCCGATGCGGCGTTCTTCGCGCTGGCTGCGGTGGCCGAGGAGATTGCCTTTCGCGGTTACGGGTTCCAGCGCTTTGCCCACGCGGTGGGTCCGATTGGGGCGTCGCTGGGGTTCGCGGTGTACTACGCGCTGGTGCAGGCTATGATTCTGGGCTCGAACCACGCCAGCGTGGCAGTGTCAGCCGCTCTGGGGCTGGTACTCTCGACGGCCTACCTGCGCACGCGGGCTCTGTGGCTAAGCTGGGGGCTGAATTTCGGCTGGAAGGCCAGCCGCGCGCTGCTCTTCGGGCTCGCGGTCAGCGGGGTAAGCAGCCACTCGCCGGTGGTGCAGGGCAATCCGATGGGCCCGTTCTGGCTGACTGGCGGAGGGTTTGGTCTGGACGGTACCTGGGTCGCCTTTGCGATCGTGCTGGCATCGCTGCCGGTCGTGTTCAAGATTACGCGCGATCTGGATTACCGTTACAACGCGCCGACGATCGTGCCGGGAGGGATTCCGGTGGATATGGACGCGGCAGCGCGCGCCCAGCATGAGGCTGCAATGGGGCCGGCTGAGCCTGCTGCGCCCACGCTGGTGCAGATTGGTCCGGCGGCCACTCCGCCGCCTGCTGCCAAGGCGCAAGATTCCCCCGAAAGCCGCGCCACCAGCTCCTGAGGACGATCGAGCCGGGACCGTTGCCACAGCGGTGAATTCATCCATCCTACAATCAATCCATTGATTTGCGGTGTCCGGGTTATGTTGACGGGGCCAAAAGCCGTCCTTTTCGCTTGATTGGGGCCAGTTTTTGCGTAATGCTTAACGTGCACATGGGAGGCTCCCATGATCCGGACATTTCTTTCCCGGGGAGTGCGGTTCCAGACGGCCGCGAGATTCCCCTGTTACGACAAACTAGGGCGGATTGCGGGAGGACGCGCGATGGCGATTGTGCCGGGCATTGTGGCTGGACTGGTGTTCGCCGCGCTGCTCCAGCCGGGCAGAATTGCGGCCCAGGTCTTGACCATCGACACCAGCGGCAAGGTAGCGCCGACGGCGAACGGCCCTGTCGACCGGCGTTTTCAGCAGATCGAGCCGACGCACGTCGATCTGCCTAAAGCAGAACTCGATACCAAGGCGCGGTATGAGTTGATTCGGGTCATGCAATCCGAGCAGGGCTTTGCCATGCGTCCACTTCCACGCGGCCACAAGGGAATCACGCTGGTGGCCAACGGGAAGCTGGAACCGGCGGGCGAGGCCTATCTGAATCTGGCGGTCAGCGAGGGGCTTTGCGCGAAACCCGGCGATCGGGTGGTGGTGACGGACGTGAAGATCGAAAAGGACAAGATCGTATTTGAGTTGAACGGGGGGCCTGATCTGAGGCATCGCCTGTTGCGGCATGTTGAAATCGGCGCGGGGGGTTCGGGCGATACCACCCCGATGGTGCAGGGTGACGACAGCGAGCCGGTGGGTGCGCGACTAACGCTGGACTTCAAGGAACACGTTCCGGAGTTGATCGGGGAGCAGGTGAAGGCACTGCTCGCGCCACTGATCTCATTCGACGTGAAAACTCCGGTTCAGGCGTTCACAGACACACTGCCGCCGCAACTGAAAAAGGCAATTCTCGATCACCAGGTGCTGGTGGGAATGAGCACGGACATGGTGCTTTTTGCCAAGGGGCAGCCGCAAAGCAAGAGCCGGGAGATGGATGGCCAAGAACCGTTTGAGGAGTGGATTTACGGCAAGCCGCCTGAGGATGTGGACTTTGTGCGCATCAACGGGAACCGGGTGATTCGTGTGGAGATTGCGAAGGCCGGCGAGCCGCTGGAGATCTTCACCAAGGACGTGGTGGATGGCATGATGCGGACCGATGGCACGCCGGTGGTAGTGGCGACGACGAACACGCACACCATCCGTGAAGGGGACGTGGAGCGCGATCCCAACAAGGAAGCGCCGGACGCGCCGCCCAGCCTGCGTAATCCGGGCGAGAAGCCGGAAGGACAGAATCCGCAGAATACCAGGGAGATGAAGCCGGTGCAGTTCCCCAAGCCGCGGCCAGACGATCAGCCAGGGGCGAATCCTGACGACCAGCCACCGGCGGCTTCGCCAGCAGCCACCTCGCAGCCTGAACCAGCTCCGCAGTCCAACACCAAGTCGCAACCGGCTGGGACGAACCAGGCGGCACCGGCGACCAATGGCAGCCAGCCTGCTCCGTCGGCCGCGCCGGGCGCCAGTCAGTCCTCACCGCCTGCGAGATCGAATTAGGCGAATCTGCCTGGTGCGCCGCGGCGGAACGGTGCAGGCGGCGCTGATGTAAACTGGGAGGAGCGAGTCGAGCTTTCTCCACGACCTCCAATTGGATCGTGAAAGCAAGCAGGCGACCGCGCCGTTGAAGCCGCGCGCAGATTTTTTGCGTGTGTGCGCAGAGACAACCCCATGAAGGAGAACTACCCGACCGATGGCCAAGATTGCAAAGACAGGTGACCGCAAGAAGGTAATGGACACAACGAAGTCGACAGACTGCCCGAAGTGCAGCAAACCGACGCGCATTGTGAAGCGCGTAAAGGATCGCGAGCGCGGCGTTCCTGGAGGAGTATATATCTCCTGCTCTGTGTGCGATTTCTACGAGAAACTTTAAGCAGCAGTTGAAGATTGAACAAGAAGGGAAGGCCCGGCATTTGCCGGGCTTTTTCTCGTTGACAGCACAGGGTCAGAGGGCTTCGGCCATCTCTTCGAGAATTGCATGGGCGGCTTCGGCGGGATCGGCTGCCTGGGTGATCGGACGTCCTACGACGAGGTAGCTGGCGCCCTGGCGCAAGGCGTCGGCGGGCGTGGCGATGCGTTTCTGGTCTCCGGTTTGAGTGCCGGCGGGGCGGATGCCGGGGATTACGAGGACGCCTTCGGGGCCGGTGAGCACGCGCAGCGATGCAACTTCGCGGGGCGAACAGACGAAGCCGCGGATTCCAGCTTCAAGGCCCATCCGAGTCAGAAGCTCAACCTGTTCGGCGGGCGAGCGCTCGAGGCCCACCGCGTTGACCTGCGCCTGATCCATGCTGGTGAGCATGGTCACGGCCAGCAATTCCGGCGGGTTTTCAAGGCCGTCCAGCGCGGCTCGCGCGGCCTGGAGCATAGCAGGTCCTCCCGACGCGTGTACGGTCATCATGCGTACGCCAAGCGTGGCGGCGGAGCGCACCGCTCCAGCCACGGTGTTGGGAATGTCACAGAATTTCAGGTCGAGGAAGATGGAGTGCCCGCGCGCCACCCATTGCTCAAGGACGGCAGGCCCGGCGGCCACAAAGAGTTCCAGCCCTACCTTGAACCACTGGCAGGAGCGCTCCAGCCGGTTGACCAAGTGAGCGGCCTCGGCCGCGCTGGGCACATCGAGAGCTACGATGAGCCGTTTGCGCGCCTCCTCCATGGAGTCCAATTCAGGCGGGAGAACGGCAGAGAAGGTGGGATTCAGCCTTTCCGGAATAGGCATATTTAAATCTTAAGGCAAAAACGGCTGAGGAAAGCGTGAATAAGCGGCGAAGCCGGGCGCTGGGTGATCCGCTAAGCTGGAGAGGGAGATCCGCCGGGGTTGGAGATGGAATGAGAACGGCAGACCTATCGTCGTGCCTTTCATTCTGTAAATGGTCAAGGCAAAATGATTTACAACCGGTAGCTCGGGCAGCGGCGGGGTATTGGCGCAGGACGAATGTCGCTTGCGGGGCATCCTACTTTTGACGAGCGTCAAACCGACAGGGTTCGCGGATGTATCCGAACGGGTATCCGGGCAGCAAGGAGAT
>Ga0302319_10020587_pt1 | contig 11912 bp, 11 predicted proteins | sample Bog_T0_2_FD_203319 | JGI IMG/M metagenome (GOLD analysis project Ga0302319, IMG submission 203319) | Peat permafrost microbial communities from Stordalen Mire near Abisko, Sweden - Bog_T0_2 | ecosystem: Environmental > Terrestrial > Soil > Wetlands > Peat | place: Sweden: Abisko, Stordalen Mire...
AGGATTGACCGTCGAGTAGGATCCGTCGGTATAGGTGCCGTAGGTTCCCACGGGATCGCCGACATTCGCGATGTCGTATCCGAAGTAGGCGTCCGAGGTGACCGTGGTCGGGGAGGCCGGGCCCGCCAGGTACGTCCCGTTGTTGATGAACTGCTGTGTCACGCGGTTCGCCCCGGTGATCTCGTTGGTCCGGTCCTCGAAGCCCTGGAACCAAGTCTCTATCCTCAGGTTCTTCGTCGGCAGGTACGAGAGCGCCGCGTAGAGATCCTGGGTCTGGTCGTGGTCGTAGATGTAGTAGCCGTCCCCGTAGCGGCTCATGTAGCTCACCCGATAGGCGAGCTTGTCGTTGATGGGGCCTCCGAAATCCAACGTGAATTCCGGGTTGGAATAGGAATGGCCGCTCGTCCAGCCGCCCCACGTCGCCTCGGCGTCGCCCTGGAATTCATTGAAGTAGGGCTGCTTCATCACGAAGTCGACGTAGCCGCCCGCCCCCTCGCCCTGCGGCCCGTAGACCGCGGAGCCGGGGCCCTTGACGATGTCCATCGCCTGGACGCCGTTGAAGCTGGGGGGCGTGCTGTTGCGGGTGTAGGGCATCACCTGCCCGTCGACGTACATCTGGGCCAGGTCGCCGCGGATGAAGGGGACGGCGGGAATGCCATATTGCGCCGCCGAATAGACGCCGGGTGCGAACTGCCCGAAATCCATCGCGTTTTTTACGTTGCGGTCCTGCATCCAGGCCGCGTTCACGCTCGAGACCGACCGCGGGATGTCGATGATGCTCTGGTCATCTCCCATGATGTTGCCGATCGGGCGGACGGTCGGAAGGACCTGCTGGTCGAGGGGCACGTCGCTGACTGTCAGCTTTTCGAGCTCCGTCACGTCATTGTCGTCCGTCGACGCGGTTGTGGATCCGGTCGACGCGGCGGGAGTCGACGCAGGGGTGGAGGGCGCGGCGGCCGGGGCTGTCTGGGCGGCCACGGTGCACGTGATGCCGCCTGCCAAGGCGAGCAGTGCGGCGAATCGAAGCAGGTACGGTGTTGGTTTTTGGTTCATCAGGAAATCAAGTTGGCAAAGGGAAGCACTCCCTGTGCCATCGGCTCATTTTGCATGATCCGTTTACGCATTCCCAGAGAACGCGTTACATGCGGTTCTACGGTTGGAACCTAGGGTCGAGGACGTCATCGACCGAGATAGCCTTGTCCAGCAGGTGAGCCTCGGCAAGTTGCTTTATTTGGGTTGCGATCCGACCCCTGTCAATGCGTCCCAGAAGTTCCCCCTTGGAAGGGTCGCCGGTCACCAGGCCGTAGGTTTTCATGGCGCCGACACTGTAGGCCATGAAGTCCGGATCCATCTTGGGATTGAGGGACGCAATCCGGGCGTCCGCCGCGGCCCGGTCCCCGCCGAGGTACTCGCGCCATCCTTGGAGGGACGCCCGGCTGAAGGCGCGGACCAGGTCGGCGTGCGCTGCGAGGAAGCTCCTGCTGGTGTACCAAACGCGATAGGGCGAGAATCCCGTGTCGGACGTCAGGAAAGTCCCGACGTTGGCGCCGTGCCGGCGCACGTAGTAGGGCTCATTGGTGATGAAGCACTGCTGGACGAAGTTCGGGTCAGCCAGGAAGCGGGTCATGCCGAAGTCGGTCGGCGTGACCGAGACTTTGATGTGAAACCTCTCCTCCATGATGGAGAGGTAGGCGGCCCCCGGCACCGCCATGATGTTGCGGCCGTCGAGATCCGCGAACGAGCGGATGCCGCTTTCCCGGTGAAACATGATCGCCTGCGGGTCGCGCTGCATGAAGGCCCCGACGATGACCAGGGGCACGCCCCGGGCCGCGGCGATGATGACCGCGTCGCTGCGGTCCATGCCGAAATCGGCGCGCCCGGTGGCGACCATCGTGGTGGGGACCGTCTCCGGGCCGCCTTGGCGGATGTCCACGTCGAGGCCCGCCTCGCGGTAGGCGCCGCTCACGAGCGCCTGGTAGAAGCCGCCGTGCTCGGGTTCGGCGAACCAGTCCGTCTGGAAGACAACCTTGGCCAGGGGCGGCCCGGAGCCGGCCGGCGCGACCGGCGCCGGCCGGCTGCAGCCGGCGAGGAGGGCCAGGGAAGACAGTAAAACTGAAAGTGTACGGTGCATCATTTTCCTTCGTAGGTCAGCGAGCTTGCTCGCGCTCAGGGAGGCGCGAGCAAGCTCGCTGACCTACAGAAGATCAATCGAAACGCGAGCAAGCTCGCTGACATACGGGATTATTGAAATCACTCCTTTTTCACCATCGAGTCGTGCCACTTGTGCAGCAGGAACCAGTGCAGGAGGCTCACTCCGCCGACAAAGAAAAACCCGAGCAGGCAGGCGACCATGCCCGTGGCGAAGAGCGCGGGGATCTTCAGCTGCGAGAAGTAGGCGATCGTCATGAAGCCGATCCCGCCGATGCCGTTTTGCGAGCTGCCGGCGAGGAAGTCGCCCGTGATCGCCCCGATCGGCGCAAGGGTGCCGGCGATCTTCATGCCTGTCAGGAAATAGGGCATGGCGGAGGGGACGCGCAGGTAGCGGATCTCCTGGAAACGCGACGCCTTGCACATCACGAAGAGCTCCTGCAGGTTCCGGTCGGCGGAGATCAGCCCCATCGTGGTGTTGGCCACGATCGGGAAGAAGCAGATCATGAAGGTGATCGCGATGATGCTGGGCTCGCCCTGGCCCAGCCAGAGGACGAAGATCGGGGCGAGCACGATCACCGGGGTCATCTGCACGACCAGGATGTACGGATAGAACGACTGCTTCAGCCGGACGGAGAAGGCCATCAGCATGGACAGCAGGAAGCCGATCCCGACCGCGGCCAGGAACCCGAACAGGGCGCCCCTCCCCGTGAGCAGGGCCGAAGCAAGGAGCGTCCGCCTCTCCTGCCAGGCGGCTGCCAACACCTCGTCGGGCGCGGGCAGCACGAAGGACTGGATGTGGTAGAGGCGCTTGATCGCGTACCAGAGGGCCAGGAGCAGGATGCCCGTCGCGGCCGGATACCTCCACAGGGGGCGGCGTTTCATGGCGGGGCCTCCGGTGCGTGGACGGCCCGCAGCGCGTGCGAGGTCTGTGCGAGGAGGCGGAGGAATTCCGTGGACTCCCGGAGCTCCGCGCACCGCGGGTAGGGGAACGGGACCGGTATCACACTCGCCACCCTGCCGGGGCTCGGGGAGAGGACGACGATCCGCGTCGATAGGAACACGGCCTCCGCCACGGAGTGGGTCACAAAGAAGGCGGTGAACGGGTCCCGCTCGCGGATCGCGAGCAGGTCCTCGTTCAGCTGGTCGCGGGTCATTTCGTCCAGGGCGCCGAACGGCTCGTCGAGCAGCAGGATGCGCGGCGCGACACTCAGCGCCCGCGCGATCGACACGCGCATGCGCATGCCTCCCGAGAGCTGCCACGGGAACTTGTGGGCCTCGCCCGCAAGGCCCACCAGCTCCAGCATTTCGGCGACCCTCTGGCGGCGGCTTGGCCGGGAATCGCCGCGCAGCATGAGCGGAAGGTCGACATTGGCTGCGACGCGGCGCCAGGGCAGGAGGTTCGCGTCCTGAAACACCACGAACACCTCCGCACGGGCGGCCTCCGGGGTCAGCCCGTCCACCACGATCTCGCCCGAGCTGTGGGGGGTGAGCCCCGCGATCAAGCGCAGGAGCGTGGACTTCCCGCAGCCGCTCGGGCCGATGAAGCTGACAAACTCGTTGCGCTCCGCCTCCAGGGAAATGTCCTCCAGGACCGGCGGCCCGTCGCCAAAGCGCTTGCCGAGGCGGTCCAGGCGTACAATGGGCGGCGGATTCACGCGGTCGCCCCAGGCGTGTCAAAAGGATTATACGGGTAGGTTCTCATCTTGCCGGGATTGAGCAGCCCCTTCGGATCGACCTCGGCCTTCAGGGCGCGCTTTTCCGAGATGTTGGTGTGCCTCCCTCCCTCCTCAAGGTAGAATGTGTGGGGATTTGCGATGAAGATCCCGATCTCCCGGCAGCACTCGAGGATTTCGGCGAGGCGCTCCTCGGACCGGAAGCGCACAAGCGGGATGCCGCCGACGGCGACGATGGCCGCGCTGTCAGCGGTGGCGTGCAGCATCTTGGAATTCCCGACCGTCCACTCCAGGTGGAGCAGGATCTCGCCGGGGAAGCGCCGGGCGAGCTCCGCGAACTGGCCCCGGAAGTCCGGGCCGAAGCCGGCCTGGAGGTAGGTGAAGGCCGGGTCGGACTGGATCGCCCACAGCGTCGTGTGGTTCCACGTGAAGTCCGTCAGGAACGGCGGGCGGGGAGGGTCCAGGAGCGGGCTGTGGTAGGCGCAGGCGATCCCCGCCGCCTCGGCGTCCCGCACGACCTCGCCCGCCTGTGCGCGATCGACCAGGAGGAAGGTGGCGTGCTCATCCGCCTTGAGGTGCCGCTGGAGCGGCTTGAAGAACGACGGCACGGGCCACTCGAACTGGGTGACGAGCCTCTTCCTCCACTCGGCCCTGCGAGCCGCGGCGTCGGTCCAGTCGAGCAGCCGGTCCCAGTCCCGGGCGCTGAAGATCAGCTGGTCGTAGTCCACCTTGGGGGCGAGCCGCATCTCGGTCTCCACGAGGAGACCGGTCGTGCCGTAGGTGTGCAGCGCCTTGAGGGTCTCCTCCTCCTCGAGGCGGATGAGCCTGGGATTCTCCTCGCAGGTGAGGATCGTGACGGACTTCACGTTGCCCGGGGCGTTGATCCCGCCCCAGGTGATCGAGCCTATGCCGCCGGAGCCGCCGCAGAGGAAGCCACCCATGGTGGCCTTGACCCAGGTGGACGGCATGCAGCGCAGTTCCCATCCGGCTGCCCGGGCCGCGGCCTCGACCGTTCCAAGGCGGACCCCCGGCTCGACGCGGGCGACTCCGCCCTCAAGCGACAGGATCCGGTCGAGACGCGAGAGGTCCACGACGATGCCCCCGTGCAGGGGCACGCACTGGCCGTAGTTTCCCGTCCCCGCCCCCCGGGCGACGACCGGCGCGCCCGCCCTGGCGCAGGCGGCCACGATCCCGCGGAGTTCGGCCAGCGCCCGCGGACGCACGACCGCGTCGGCCCGCTTGGCATCGAGGAGGCGTCGCAGCACCGGCGAATACCAGTAAAAATCCTTGGACAGGGCCTCGAGGGGGCCCGCCTCGGTGACCACGTTGTCCGGCCCCGCGATCCGGCGCAGTTCCGCCAGAAGTTCCTCGGTCGCGTGGATCACGGGCTGCGGCCGGCCTGGCGCGGCGACGGCAGGTCGTCGTCGCGCTGGCACAGGAACACGAGGCTGATGCCCAGGATGGCGAACATGCGGAAGGCGGCCTCCTGGCCGTTCCAGGACTTGGACTGCCACATGAGGAACCACTCCCCGCCGACGGCGAGGAACGCGGCAAACCACTGGACCAGGCTCACCGTGAGCCCCGCACTGGCGAGCGACTTGGCGCAGTGCCACTCGGCGGCCGTGGCGTGCCGCGCGCGCCAGAGGCGCCATGCCCCGGCGCCGATCATCAGGGCCGAGACCGCCTCCCACACCACGATGACCGCAAAGAAGAGGTGGTGGACCCGCGGGTCGGGAAGGGCCCGCCACATCCCGGCATTGCCCTTGAAGGTGTCGTCCATGCTCAGCACATGGTGGATGAACCTGAGGTTCGAGGCGGGATCAGTGACGTTGTTGAAGACGACCAGGAGGAGGTAAAGGGCGGCGCAGGCCGCAAGCGCGATCTTGCAAAGGCGGATCGTCATCGGCGGAAGCGCACCCGAACTAGCTGGAGGTGTCCAGCTCCGCGTAGTCGGGAGGGGAGCCGAGGCGGACCGTCTCCCCGTCCACGAGGCGCCTCGGCCCAGCCGGCCGGCTGAGCAGCTCGCTGAAGTTGCGCGCGGCAAAGGCCACCAGGTGCGCAGGGGCGCCCGGGACGACGCGCCCGCGGCCCGGCAGCCCGATCAGGTCCGCGGCCGCGCTGGTCACCATCCGGGTAGCCTCCGCCAGCCTCAAATCGAGGTGGGCCAGACGGACGGACTGGCCAAGGACCTCGGAGGCGTCGAAGTCGCCGAAGGCATAAAATGCGTCGCGAACGTTGTCGCTCGCGCAGGCGACCGGCACGCCGGCGTCGAGCAGGTCCTGGATGAGGGTGATCCCACGCCAGGAGGGCGTCCTCGGGTAGCCTCCGCCCCTCCGCCCCTGGAGGTAAAGGTTGCACATCGGAAGCGAGACGACGCGGATGCCCGCGGCCTTGACGAGCTCGATGGTCGAGCGCTGCCGCTCCGCAGGCTGGACGGCCAGGCTGCAGCAGTGCCCGCAGACGACGGGGTGGGGGAAGGAGGTGCGAAGCACGGCGACGGCCACGGCGCGCAGCACCTCGGACTCCGGGCTGCCGTTCTCATCGACGTGCAGGTCGAGGCCGACTCCCCGGTCGCGCGCAAGTGCGAGCAGCCTCTCGACCTGGGACGGCAGGTCGGGTGACATCACCAGGAAGCCCCCGAGCGCGCTCGCACCGTGGCGCAGCGCGAGGTCTGCAAGGGCCCCGCCGTCGGGCCCGGTCCAAAGGTCGCCCGCGCAAAGCGGGACCGTCTGCAGCTCGATCCGCCCGCGCCAGCGCTCGCGAAGCTCGGCCATGACCGCGTGGCTGGTCTCGCCCCAGGGCAGCCCGGTGTCGACATGGGTCCGGAGCGCACGGGTCCCGTGCGCCCAGGCGCAGCGCAGCGAGAACTCGGCGCGGTGGCGGAGGTCCTGCGCCGTCCAGTTGGCCTTGTCGTCGGCCAGGTTCTTCAGCGCCTCCGCAAAGGTCCCGCTGCGGTTGGGCGCGCGAAACCAGGTGTGCGCCTTGTCGAGGTGGACGTGCGCGTCGACAAAGCCGGGGAAGACCAGCTCCCCCCCGAGGTCGAGCGTCTCCACAGCCGGGTCGTGCCCCGGCGTCCGCCCGTCCTCCGGGCCGGCCGCATCGACGCCGACGATGCGGTCGCCGGCGATCCGCAGGTCGCACAGGACCGCCGGATCAAGCGGGTCCACGGGGCCCGATCCGAGCGCCGGCGGCAAGAGCGCGGCGGGCACCCGGGCTCGGCGAAGCAGAAGCATGCGCCCAGTTTCCACGTTCTTGTCCGCGACGCAATCCTTCCAGCGAGAGGGCCTTGTCCAGGTAGGGACGGGCGGCCCGCCCGTCCGGGCCTACTGCCGAGCCATTCGCAGTCCCTAGGCCCGTCTTAGTCCTTTCAGGCTTGAGCCCGGCGGGGGTTGTTGCGGACATGGGGCGCAGCCATGGATCCCATTGAGGAAACGCTTCGCGGGCTCGGGCTCGTCCTCCCGGCGCCGCCGGCCCCGGCCGGCAGCTACGTGCCGTATCGGATCCATGGAGACACGCTGATCCTCTCGGGGGTCCTCTGCGTGCGCGACGGGGCCGTGACCCATGCGGGGCAGGTGGGGCGGGAGCAGACGGTGGAGTCGGGACGGGCGGCCGCCGAGGTCTGCGCCCTGAACACGCTGGCGGCGATCAAGGCTGCGCTGGGCGGGCTCGGGCGGGTGAAGGAGTTCCTCTTCGTGTCGGGCTTCGTGAACGGGGTGTCGGGATTCGCCGAGAGCCCGCAGGTGATCAACGGTGCGAGCGACCTCTTCGTCAGGCTTTACAGCGACGCAGGGAAGCACGCGCGCGCGGCCGTGGCCGTCGCCGGCCTCCCGCGCAACGCGACGGTCGAGATCCAGGTGACGGTGAGCTTTGTCCCCGGGCCCGGGCCAAGGTAGGGACGGGCGGCCCGCCCGTCCGGATCCGCTTTCAGCCTTGTCCGCAGCTCCTTGGTCCGTCTTGAAAAGGCAGAATTCGCCAGGGGTCTTGGAATGGACCCAAGGATTTGCCCGGACGCCCGGGCCGGGCGTCCCTACCTCCAAACGCGGACCGGGTCCGCTTGTCTTCACCCAACACATGAGTGTCACAATGGCGCTTGGAGCCACTTTTCACTCGTCCGGAGGGTCAAAATCTGTCATCCATCAGGGTTTCCCTCATGAAACACTTCCTCAAGGAAACCGACTTCGCCATCAAGGAAGTCGGGGAGGTTTTTTCGCTGGCCCGCGACTTCAAGGCCGGGCGGGGGCGGGGCGCGCCGACTCCCCTGGCGGGCAAGACCTGGGCCCTGGTGTTTGCAAAGTCGAGCACGCGCACCCGGGTGTCCTTCGAGGTCGGCATCCATGAGCTCGGCGGGCATCCGATTTTCCTGAACCGGAGCGACATCCACCTGGGCCGCGGCGAGTCCATCGAGGACACGGCGCGGGTGCTCTCGCGCTTTGTGCATGGGCTGGTCGTCCGCACCTACGACCACGGCGACGTCGAGCGCCTCGCGGCCACGGCCACGGTGCCCGTCGTCAACGGCCTGACCGACTTTCTCCATCCCTGCCAGATCTACGCGGACGCCTTCACCGCGGCCGAACATTGGGCCGCGCCCGGAGGCGACCTCGTCGCCGCGCTGCGCGGGCGCAAGGTCGCGTTTGTGGGCGACACGAGGTTCAACATGGCGAACTCCTGGATCCTGGGCGCCAGTCTCTTCGGGATGAAGATCTCCCTCGCCGGACCCAAGGGCTACGAACCCGGCGACGCGATTCGGGCCCTGCTCAACGCCGAGAGGCGCACTGCGGATTTCACCTTCACCACCGACCCCGTCGAGGCAGTCCGGGGAGCGGACCTCGTGTACACCGACGTCTGGACCAGCATGGGCCAGGAGGCGGAGGCCAGGGAGCGGCAGCAGTTGCTTCGGCCCTACGCGGTGACGGCCAAACTCTTCGCGGCCGCCAAGGCGGACGCGCTCTTCATGCACTGCCTTCCCGCCCACCCGGGCGAGGAGGTGGAGCAGGCCGTCCTGGACAACCCGCGCTGCGTGATCTTTGACGAGACGGAGAACCGCCTCCACGTGCAAAAGGCGATCCTTGCCGTGCTGGCCGCGTCCGCTAGAAAGTGATCCCATGAAAATCGTCCTCGCCTACTCGGGCGGACTCGACACGTCCGTCATCGTGAAGTGGCTTCGGGAAACCTACGACGCCGAGATCGTGACGTTCGCCGCCGACATCGGCCAGGAGGAGGAGCTAAAGGGGCTCTCCCGCAAGGCCCGGCAGACCGGCGCTTCGAAACATTACACCATCGACCTGGTCGAGGAGTTCGCGCGCGATTTCATCTACCCTATGATCCGGGCCAACGCAGTGTACGAGGGCCAGTATTACCTGGGGACCTCCATCGCGCGGCCCCTGATCGCCAAGGCCCAGATCGAGATCGCGAAGAGGGAGAAGGCCGACACCGTCGCCCACGGCGCCACCGGCAAGGGGAACGACCAGTGCCGCTTCGAGCTCACGTACATGGCGCTGGCCCCCGGCCTCCAGATCCTCTCGCCCTGGAAGATCGACGCCTTCCGCGAGAAGTTCCCGGGGCGGGCGGACATGATCGCCTACTGCAGGAAGCACAAGATCCCGGTCGAGGCTTCCCTGAAGAAGCCCTACTCGATGGACCGGAACCTCCTTCATATTTCCTACGAGGCCGGGATCCTCGAGGACCCCTCGTTTGACCCGACGACCCGGGCCAACCGGGGCATGTTCAAGCTCTCGGTGTCCCCGGAGGACGCCCCCGACCGCTCCGAGTACGTTGCGCTCGAGTTCCGGCGCGGCAACTGCGTGGCGGTCAACGGCCGCCGCCTCACGCCCGCGGGCGTGCTCAAGGCCCTGAACAAGCTCGGCGGCAAGCACGGCATCGGCCGGGTCGATCTGGTCGAGAACCGCTTTGTAGGCATGAAATCCCGGGGCGTCTACGAGACCCCGGGCGGCACGATCCTCATGCACGCGCACCGCCAGGTTGAGTCCCTGACGATGGACCGCGAGGTGATGCACCTGAGGGACTCGCTCATGCCGAAGTACGCCGAGCTCGTGTACAACGGGTTCTGGTTCGCCCCCGAACGCGAGGCGCTCCAGGCGCTGGTCGACGAGACCCAGCGCCACGTCTCGGGCTCGGTGAAGCTCAAGCTCTACAAGGGCAACGTCATCACCTGCGGCCGCAAGTCCAGGCAGTCCCTGTACGATTCCAACGTCGCCTCGATGGAGGGCGTCCGGAGCTGGTACAACCAGAACGACGCCACGGGCTTCATCCGGCTGAACGGCCTGCGCCTGCGGGCCCGGAACCTCGTGCAGGGCGGACCGCGAAAGTAGGCGGTGCCTTGTAGGTCAGCGAGCTTGCTCGCGCTCGGGAAAGGCGCGAGCAAGCTCGCTGACCTACAAAGGACCAGGCGCATCGCGGCTCAGAGCGTGGACACCCGTCCCTGCTGGCTTGCGTGCGGGGGCGCGAGGCGCACACTGCGGCGCATGATCAAGAAGCTCCTGCACACGCGGATGAGGGTGAACGACCTTGAGCGGACGGTGAAGTTCTACGTGGACGTGCTGGGGCTCAAGGTCACGAAGCGGCACACCTCGCCGCGCGGAGCCCAGCTCGCCTTCATCGCCACGCCCAACAGCGATGAGGAGATCGAGATCTGCCAGCTTGCCAACAGCCCGTCTGTGGCAGTCCAGCCCGACCTCATGCACCTCGCCTTCGAGGTCGACAACCTCGAGGCCTTTGCGGCGGGACTCGCCGCGAAGGGCTGCGCCCTGAGTGACGGCCCCACGAAGACGGGAAGCAATTCCCTCATCGCCTTCATCGACGCGCCCGAGGGCTACGAAATCGAGCTGATCCAAAGGGGATGAAGGGGAAATTCCTGAAGCTCGCCGTCCTCGCCGCCGTGGTCGCGGTCGCGGCGGTCCTGGTCCTTCGCGGGGGGAGCGTGCTAGGCCTGATGCGGCGCGGCATCGACGAAATCCGCGGCGCGGGCCCCTGGGCCTTTTACGCGGCGATGGCCACGTTTCCGGCGGCCGGGGTACCGATGCTCGCATTTTCGCTTACTGCGGCCTCGGCCTTCGCCCCCACGATGGGGATGGGCGGCGTGGTCGCGGCCGGGCTCGCGGCCGTCGCGTTCAACCTGACGCTCACCTACTGGCTGGCGCGCCGGGCGCTGCGGCCGCTGCTGGCGCGGATCCTTGTGAGGCTCGGATACCGGCTGCCCGAGGTGGGCCGCGCGGACATGACCGACCTGATCGTGCTTCTCCGGGTGACCCCGGGCGTTCCTTTCTTCGCCCAAAACTACCTGCTGGGGCTGGCCGACGCGCCGGTAGGGCCGTACCTGGCGATCTCCTGCGCTGTCGCCTTTGCCCAGACCACCGCCTTCATCCTCTTCGGCGACGCCCTGCTCCATGGCAAGGGCAGGGCGGGGCTGCTGGCCCTGAGCCTCCTGCTCGCCCTGTCTGCCGCAACGCACCTCCTCCGCAGGCACTATGGGCGCAAGGCCAAGCCCGCCGCCTGACAACCTGCCATCATGGTGAAGAAGGCCCAGGATGACCAGACGGGCTCCCTCTTCGGGGACACGGGCGACCGCGCGGAGTCGGTCGGGGAGTTCACGCGGAGGGTGAAGGCGCTGCTCAAGGGGGGGATTCCGCCCTGCTGGGTGCGGGGCGAGGTGTCGAACCTCCGGGCGCAGGCGAGCGGGCACGTGTACTTTTCCCTGAAGGATGCGGACGCGCAGCTGAGCGCCGTCCTGTTCCGGGGCGACGCCGTCCGGCAGACCGTGGTCCTGCGCGACGGGCTCCAGGTGTCGGCCTACGGGGCGATCGACGTGTACGAGGCCCGCGGCCAGTACCAGCTGATCGTACGCTCGGTGGTGGAGGACGGCCTGGGGCGGCTTCACCGCGAGTTCGAGGCGCTGAAGCGAAGGCTTGCGGAGGAGGGCCTGTTTGCGGCCGAGCGGAAGCGCCCGATTCCCGAGCTGCCGGAAACGGTCGGCTTCATCACCTCGCCCACCGGGGCGGCGGTGCAGGACTTTCTGCGGATCCTCAAGCGGCGCGGCTGGCGCGGGAGGGTGGTGGTCCTGCCGGTGAAGGT
>Ga0302319_10020591_pt1 | contig 11910 bp, 8 predicted proteins | sample Bog_T0_2_FD_203319 | JGI IMG/M metagenome (GOLD analysis project Ga0302319, IMG submission 203319) | Peat permafrost microbial communities from Stordalen Mire near Abisko, Sweden - Bog_T0_2 | ecosystem: Environmental > Terrestrial > Soil > Wetlands > Peat | place: Sweden: Abisko, Stordalen Mire...
ATAGCAGGCTGGTTAATCCTTCGGCCACGTCCTCCAAAAATTCGGCTCCGGACTGCGCATTCATCGGGGCAATCTCCCCTATTTCGCGCGTTTATCAAGGGAACGAATTGGGATATTCGCGGGGACCGCGACGCGCGATCGACACCATTCGTCAACGCTAACCTTCGACATTGGTACAAAATTATCATAGTTGATATAACTTTCGGCTTGTGGCGGGCGGGGTTCTTGGGAAGATGACATTATCGCTCCGAATAGTCGCAAACCCATTGGTGTGGGTTTGTGGGCAGTCGTTTACGAAGCGACTGGAATGAGTTGGCGGTGGTAATATGACATTATGACCAGACGAGATTTTATCTACAGTACGGCGTTGATCGGTTCGGCTTTGGCGATGAACCGGGCCGGGTGGGCGGCGGATTCAGATTTTCCCGTGGTGCGTACCCCGGAAGCTAAACGGAAATTCAAGAGCCCTGCCGTGGAACAGGTCATCGCGCAAGTCGGCGCGACGATTGGCAACAAGGAGCTGGCGTGGATGTTTGGCAACTGTTTTCCAAACACTTTGGATACGACGGTGGATTTCAGTGTGATCGACGGACGGCCCGACACTTACGTCATTACGGGCGACATTGATGCGATGTGGCTGCGCGACAGTTCGGCGCATGTTTGGCCTTATCTGGCCCTGGTGAAGCAAGATCCGGCTTTGCAACAATTGGTTGCCGGTGTGATTAACCGCCAGGCACGCTGCATCATCAAAGATCCCTACGCCAATGCATTCTACAAGGACGCGAGTAAAATCAGCCAATGGCAGACGGATTTGACGGACATGAAGCCGGGAGTGCATGAACGGAAGTGGGAGGTGGATTCGCTGTGTTATCCCATCCGGCTGGCTTATCGGTACTGGCGGGTGACGGGTGACACCGCTCCGTTTGAAGACATGTGGCAGGAGGCGATTCGGCTGACGGTTCAGACCTTTCGTGAACAGCAGCGGAAAAATGGCCGCGGTCCCTATCACTTTCAACGCCGCACCGAAACCCAAACGGACACGGTGGCTGGCGCCGGTTATGGGAATCCGGTAAATCCAGTGGGATTGATTGTTTCAATTTTCCGCCCGAGCGATGACGCCACGGTATTTGCCTATTTGGTGCCGGCGAATTATTTCGCCATGATCAGCCTGCGGCAAGCCGCGCAGATGCTGGAACAAATCCGCCATGAAACAACCCTCGCGGCTGACTGCCGGGCGCTGGCGGATGAAGTGGAGGCGGCCTTGAAGAAATTCGCCGTGATCAAACACGCCACCCATGGAAAAATTCATCCTTACGAAGTGGATGCCTTCGGAAACTATTACTGCATTGATGACGGAAATGTTCCGAGTTTGCTGTCGCTGCCCTACTTGGGCGTGACCAAACATCATGATGAAATCTACCAAAACACGCGCCGGTTTATTCTTTCGGCGAGCAATCCGTATTTTTGCCAGGGCAACGCGGCTTCGGGGCCAGGCGGTCCGCATGTGGGCATGCACATGATCTGGCCGTTGGGATTGATCGTGCAGGGGTTGACCAGCACGGAAGACGATGAAATCCGGCAATGCCTGACGACGCTGCAACACACGCACGCGGGCACGGGTTTCATGCATGAAGCGTTCAACGAAGATGATCCGAAGCATTACACCCGGTCCTGGTTTGCCTGGGCCAACACGATTTTCGGTGAGCTGGTACTGAAAACCTATCACGAACGCCCGCATTTGTTGGATGCCTGAGCGAGGTGGTTTCAAAATCGATTGCGATTCTTCATGCCGCTCACATTTTCCTTCACCTGTCCGCTTCGGCAGGGAATTCACGCCCGGCCGGCGAGCCTTTTGGAAGCTGTGGCGCAACGCTTCGAATGCACGGTCACTTTATTCAATGGGCGGACCGGCGCCTCCGCCGACGCAAAAAAGGACCTGTCCCTGATTGCCGGCAATTTTCAGTATCAGGACGCCTGCCTTTTGACCGTCAGCGGGACCGATGAAGCGGAGGCGTTGGCGGAACTTGCCCGTTTTTTGCGGGAGAAATTCCCGCAGAGTGACGACGCTTTCGCGGACGGCGCCCCGCTGGTCGCAGGATTTGAACTGCCGCCGGCATTGCCTGCTGATGCGGCGACATTTTTGCCGGCCAAGCCGGTGGTCGGCGGCGTTGGCCGGGGCAAATTGGTGCGGGTCGGCCGGTTTGAAATCCCCACCGCTTTGCGACAATCAAGCATTGTGAGTGCCGCGGCGGAATGGGTAAAAGTCAGCGATGCCCTGGACCGCCTTTATCAGAAATTGGTCGAGTCGAAAGTCAATTTGTCGAAGGGCATTGACGGCCAATTAATCATCGTGCAGCGAGCCATCGTGCGCGACATGGCTTTTCGGCAGAAACTACAGGAGCTCATCGAAAGCTTGCAGTGTTCGGCGGCGGAAGCCATTGCGCAAACCGAGGAATTTTTGACGTCGCAACTCCTGGCGAGCGAGAATCCGCGCTTGCGCGAAAGGGCGGCGGATATTCAGGATGTCACGCGCCAATTACTGCAGGAGGTTTATGGCGCAGAAACCATCCGGCTGAAGGTCAGTTTGACCGAAGAGTCCGTGGTGATTGCCGACGAGCTAACCCCGGCGCAATTTCTTTCGATCGAACGAAAATGGTTGAAAGGGCTGGTGCTCGCGCAGGCGGGCACGACGTCGCACACCGTCATTTTGGCCCGGTCCTTTGCCATTCCGACGCTGGTCGGCGCCGATTTGTCCCGGATTGGTGCCAGCGTGGCTGGTGGAGTGGGGCTGGTGGACGGCGAAATAGGCGCGCTCGTAACCGATTTATCGGGGGCGGCGGAGCGATACTATCAATTTGAGACCGCGCGCCTATCGGGGCGATCGGAGCTGCGCCAGCAGCTTTCCCAGCGTGCGGCCACAACCCTCGACGGACATCGCGTCGCGGTGCTTTTGAACGTGGGAGCAACGAATGATTTAAGTCCGGGACTGGTGGAAGGAGCGGAGGGTGTGGGATTGGTCCGCACCGAGATGCTGTTCCTGAATCATGAAAACTTTCCCACCGAGGAAGAGCAGTGGACGGTCTACCGGCAGATGTTGGAAACGGCCGGGACGCGTCCCTTGGTGGTGCGCACGTTTGATTTTGGGGGAGATAAACCGGTCCGATATGTTTCGTTCGGCAAGGAGGAAAATCCGTTTCTCGGGTGTCGCGGCGTCCGCCTGTACCCGCAACTGGAAAGCGATTTTCGCAGCCAGATCCGGGCCTTGCTGCGCGCCGCACCGGCGGGCAATCTGCGGATCATGATACCCATGATCACGAATCTCCAGGAAGCGCACTGGGTAAAACAGATTTTGGCGAGTGAGAAAGAAAGATTGGCGGCGGCAGGAGTCGCGTTTGGGGCGGATGTGCCGGTTGGCGCCATGGTGGAAGTTCCGGCGGCGGTTTTCGCCATTCGCGAACTGGCGCAAGAGTTCGATTTTTTCAGCGTTGGTTCCAATGATCTATTGCAGTACTTCTTTGCGGCGGACCGGTCCAACGGGCTGGTGTCGGCCTTGAACGATCCGCTGCAACCGGCCTTTCTGCGGTGTTTGCAGCAATTGATCCAAGGCATTCACGCCGCCCGTAAAACCGCCAGTCTTTGCGGAGAAATGGGCGGTGATCCCCGGTTGCTCCCGCTGCTGGTGGGGTTGGGCTTTGACAGCGTAAGTGCTGGCGGCGCCAGTATTTCCCGGCTGAAAGAAGTGATGGCGAATTTAAACTGGGCGGACTGCCGGCAATTGGTGCAATCCGCAATCTCGGCGGCAACCCCGGGCGAGGTGGCGAATTTACTGGGAAAGCAATCGATCAGCCGGCAATGGCCGCTGGTGGCGCCGGAGTTGGTGATGCTGGATGTGGCCGCGGAAACGAAGGCCGAGGTCATCAAGCTGGCGGTTGACCGGTTGTATGTCACGGGGCGGACGAATGCGGCCCGAACGTTGGAGCAAGCCGTCTGGGCGCGGGAAAAAGGCCATCCGACGGCGTTCGGGAATGCGTTCGCCATTCCGCACAGTAAAACCGATGCGGTGGAAGCGAATACCGTGATGTTGCTCAAATTACGGAAGCCGGTTGCCTGGGTCGGGACCGATGGGGAATTGGTGAGCACGGTGATTTTATTGGCAATGCGGGAAAGCGACGGAGCGAACAACCACCTGCGCGTTTTGGCGACCTTGGCGCGGAACCTGATGCAGGAAGAATTTCGCCAGGGATTGAACCGCCAGCTTGCCGAAGCGGAGCTGTGCGCCCTTTTGTCCGAAGCGATTCAGCCACAGACTCCGCCGCCGAAGGACATCCGGTTATGATCATTACAAAATCCCATCAATGCCACATTTTTCGAGTTGCTCCGGGGGGCTCGGTACGTTAAGCAGTACGGACTGTTCCACAGTCATGCGCCCAGGCTCTGGATTTGGCGTCGAGAAGCGTGCCAAAATGTTTTACGGATATGAAGATTCCGATTATTCTGATCATCATAACCCCGCCGGGGCCATGAAGCGCGTGCGGTTCGTGTGCCATCGGATCCGAAAGAATGTTTTCGCCCCGGCGGCGATGGCGGCCTGAATTTATCAACTGAAAACCACAACCAAAACTCGAGACCAACGTATGCGAATTAAAACATTACCAATTTTCCTGGCCTTTTTGCTGATGGGAGTGGCGGATGCGATGGGGCCGATGTCCAGTGCCGTTAAGGAAAATTTTCACCTTTCCACGGTGATGGCAACGTTGATGCCCTTTTTTGTTTTCATCGCATTTGCGATTTTCAGCGTGCCGGGCGGCGTGCTGGCGGCTCGAATTGGCAAGAAGAAGGTGCTGCTACTCGGCTTGGCTTTGAATACGGTCGCGGTAGGAATACCAGCGCTCATTAGTCCGACGTACTTTGTTCTGCTCGGCTGTATTTTCCTGTTGGGTATCGGCACGACTTTCCTCCAAGTGGCGGGAAATCCCATTATGCGTGATGTCAGCGTGAAGGGGGATTACAGCCGCAACCTGGCACTGGCGCAAGGCATCAAAGGCATTGGTAGCGCTGCCTCGTCTTCCATTCTTTCCATCGCCGCGGTGGTTGGCTTCTTGGCGGCCATGGGTTGGCGTGGCGCATTTCCGATTTTCTTTGTGCTCATGGCGCTGGCGCTGATTTCCGTGGCGACGTTAAAGGTTGATGAAACCAAGGCTCCGGAACCGCCGAGCATCATCAGTTCTCTCTCCTTGCTGGGGAACCCCGTTTTCCTCCTCGCGGTTTTGGGTATTTTCCTTTATGTCGGTGCCGAAGTTTGCATGGGTACGTTTCTAAAACCGACGCTGTCTGGACTCGGACTGGACGACCAAAGAGCGTCGTTTTGGGGGCCGACACTTTTCTTTGGAATTTTGACGGTAGGTCGTTTGATTGCTGGCAGTGTAAAAGTCAGTCCCCATACATTTTTTCGGCTCTCAGCGTTTCTCGGTTTGGTTGGTTTGGTTCTGCTGATGACGAATGTACAATCACTGGCCTTGGTCGGCGTGGTTTTGGGAGGCCTCGGATTCGCCAACATCTGGCCGATGCTGTTTTCCATCACGGTGGAAGAAAAACCTGAGTGCGGTAACGAACTCTCAGGACTCATGTGCATGGCCATCAGTGGGGGTGCGCTGGTGCCGCTTTTGATGGCGGGAACCCTGGATACGTTCACTAACCGATTCGTTCCTGATTCGGCCGTCGTACAGGCGGGCTCGGGTGCGACGGGTACGGTTGTGAGCTGGAATAAGGCTGATAAGATTCTTGTCCTTAAACCTTCCGCCGGCAGTTTTGATTGGACGAATGCCATCAGCCAAAGCACTCCTTCAACTGCGCTGGCCAGGCCAATCGCGGTCGGTTGGACGGCGAACGTTCAGGCTGGGCAATTCGCGAAGGATGCCACTTTAACCCAAGAAAATTCGAAAGCCACCGGTACCGTGATCAGTTGGGATGACTCTACAAAAACACTCATTCTAAAGCCGTTGACCGGTGTTTTTAACCAAACTGATACGCTCACGCAAAGCAAGCCAGCGGCGGCAAGCGCAACGTTGGTTACACCCCTCCCGGTCTACCAAGTGGTGGCCGCAAACGGAGGTATGTCCTTCATCGTACCGGGCGCCTGCTTCGCGTATCTGCTGCTGCTGTCACTCAAAGGCGGCAAAAAGAAAACGGTTTAATCGAATAATTGCCTAATAAAAGATCACTATGAGTACTAACGAAGAGAGCAGAGTCGTGATGACCTTGGACGCTGGTGGCACCAGTTTCCGGTTCTCGGCCGTGCGCGGGAACCAGCAGGTGACCGAAACCATCACCATGCCGACGGAGGGCGGCAACCTCGAGCAATGCCTGCTCAAAATCACCGAAGGATTCAAGCGCGTCAAGGAGTTGTGCCCGTCGCCGCCAGTCGCCATCAGTTTTGCGTTTCCGGGGCCGGCCGATTATCCGAATGGCATCATCGGCGACCTGGGCAATCTTCCCGGGTTCCGCGGCGGTGTGGCGTTGGGACCGATGCTGGAGGAACAGTTTGGCATTCCGGTATTTATCAATAACGACGGAGACCTTTTTGTTTACGGCGAAGCTATCGCGGGTTTTCTGCCATATGTGAATGGCCTGCTGGAAAAAGCCGGAAGTCCAAAGCGCTTCAAGAATCTATTTGGCGTGACGTTGGGCACGGGCTTCGGCGGCGGTATTGTCCGTGAAGGCAAACTATTCGTCGGCGACAACTCGATGGCCGGCGAAGTCTGGCTGCTGCGCAATAAACTGGCGCCGCAAATGAATGCGGAGGAAGGCGCCAGCATCCGGGCCGTGCGGCTCGCTTATGCGGTGGCGGCCGGAATTCCCGCCAGCGAAGCGCCGGATCCCAAGGACATCGAAGCAATTGCGCACGGAAAACAAAAGGGCGTCCAAGCGGCTGCGGTGGAAGCCTATCGCAAGCTCGGCGAAGTGGTCGGCGATGCGCTGGGCAATGCCCTGACGCTGGTTGACGGCCTGGCGGTCATTGGTGGCGGATTGTCCAAGGGCTATTCGTTGTTTTTGCCGCCGTTGGTGGAGGAATTGAATGGTTTATATACTGCCCCGAACGGGAATAAATTCCACCGGCTGGCGTCGCGGGCCTTCAATTTGGAAGATCCCGTTCAACGGGAAAAGTTCCTGAAGGGTGATACGCGGGAGATTAGCGTGCCCAATAGCAGCAAGAAAATTAAGTACGACCCATTGCAACGCATCGGCGTGGGCGTGTCCCGTTTGGGCACGAGCGAAGCGGTGGCCATTGGCGCCTATGCTTACGCTCTGCAAAAACTCGGCTAAGATTCGCCGGCAGACTTAGATGGGACCATACATGCAAACTGGCACAAGATTCTCTTGGTTTTTGGTTGTCATCGTTTTTGGTCTGCTCGGGTCTGGTTGTGCGACTACCGAGAAATGGCATTTGGCTGGCGTCGATACGCCGGATACCAGGCTGTATTTTAGAGTTCCGACCACCAACGAATTGCACGATTTGAAAGCTTCGCTGGCGAGTTTGCGAGTGGGCATGACGCGGCAAAGCCTGCTGGAAACGCTGAAGCCGGAGCGGTTGCTTTCGATTAATTATCACGGTGGGGACGCATTGAATATGTATTGGCTGCGCCCGGGCGTTAAAATAATGCTGCATCTTTCCAATCGCGATCCGCTGCTGGCGGTGCCGGATGAATTGCCGCACGGCGAGCCCGATGATGTTTTACTCGATTTGCCGGATTCCATTTTTGTTGCCACCGCCTCCAGTGCGGCAGAACCCCAGAAATCGTGGCAAAAAGTGCTGATTTCCGATTTGAATTGAGTCGCGCGGCCGGAAATCGGCGTCATTGATTTGTAAAAAACCGGTGGTGAGTCCATTTATGATAATGGAATCAGCTAGCAAAACAAACGATTCGACAAAAAATTACCGCTTGGATGCGCGCGTATCGATTGGTCATGTCCACCTTAAAGTGGCGGACCTCGATCGCGCTTTGAAATTTTACTGCGGGGTGCTTGGGTTTGAAGTGCAGCAACGGTTTGGTGCGCAGGCGGCCTTTATTTCTGCGGGCGGATATCACCACCATATTGGGCTGAACACTTGGGAAAGCCTGGGTGGCCGGCCCCCGGCTCCGGGAACGACCGGGCTATATCACGTGGCTATTCTCTACCCCACCCGCGCGGCTCTTGCGGGTGCGCTTCGGCGGGTGATGAACGCGGGCATTGACTTGGAAGGTGCGTCCGATCATGGGGTTAGCGAGGCGATTTATTTGCGTGATCCGGACGAAAACGGGGTGGAACTTTACTGGGACCGCCCCCGGGCTGAATGGCCCTTGAAGCCGGATGGCAGCTTGGAGATGTACACGGCTGCGTTAAACCTGGGTCAGTTGTTGAAGGAACGGGAGACGGAATAAATGACCGTTTCTCGGCTGCTTCCCGAGCCAATAAAATTCGTTTGCGGTCGGTTCCCCAGCGGTAGCCTCGCACTATACCGGTTTCGCGAATAACGCGGTGGCAGGGAATGAGATAGGCGATTGGATTCGCACCACAAGCCGTGCCGACCGCCCGCGCTGCCTGCGGATCTCCCAGTGCTTTTGCCAAAGCTCCATAACTGGCGAGGGTGCCTTCCGGAATTCGGACCAATGCCCGCCAAACTTTCAATTGGAAAGCTGTCCCCCGAACAAATGCCTTGAGTGGTTGTTGTGGGGCACGCTCGGAACGGAAAACGATTCCGGCCTGGCGACTGGCTTGGCGGGGATTGTGACAGAAATGAGCGTTCGGCCAATCGTTGAGCAACTCTTCTGGTGCACGGTCTTCGAGTGGTTGGTCGTGAAATGCCAGGTGGCAGATTCCCCGCGAATTCCAAGCGATCGAGCAAAGGCCAAAGGGACTCTCTGCTTCGCCCCAACTAATTTCCATGTTCAATCCGCCGGATTTGCATTCGCCGGGGGTGGCGGCTTCCAATGTGACGAGCAAATCGTGGAGTCGGCCGGGCCCGGATAAACCGCTGTTTATAGCGGTTGCCAGAACGGTGGCGGAATCGCGCAGTTGCTGCCGAGCGTGTTCGAGCGTCAGGCATTGGAGAAAATCTTTCGGGGTGATTCCGGCCCACCGATGAAAGAGGCGGTGAAAATGGAACTCACTCAATCCGGCGACGCCGGCCAGTCTATGCAGATCGGGTTGGAGCACGTGGTGCTCGTCCAGATAGCGGATGACCCGGGCTATGCGTTCGAAATCGTTCACGGGATTACTTTAGCAGCCTGAGAAGCTACGCCCACCCGATTCTTGCGGTGATTTTTTTGAGGGGTAGCAAGACAACAAACCTGCTGCGTTTGTTGCGTCCGTGATATCTCCCGCTTAATTTCGGTACTGGCACCCGACTATTTATTATCAACAACTTACGTAATCTCACTCCTCACCCCTGCCGCGGACTCGCTCGCGCCCGCTCGCTCGGCCCTAACGGGCCACCGGCTGCGCCGAATTCCTATCGCTGCTTTCCCAAGCAGCGATAGTCTCCTCGTTGAGAGGAGGGCGCCGTGTTGGGAAATTGCCTGGTATTTCCGATGACTTTTTGCGGCAACTTCAATCAGGTTCAGGGGTTTAATGCGCGAACTTCGTTTTGGCGAAATCTCTCCCCGTTGAGGGAATATGGGGATGCAATGGCCAACCGCAATGGTATCTTCGTCAAGCGGCGTTGCTACGACGGCGTGCAGAGGACTGCCCGCCCTACCACCCCTCAACCTAACCCTAACCCCTCCGAGGGGCGAGGGGACAGGCTGGTTGGCGATGCTGGCGGCTTGGTCAGGTCCGGCGGGACAATGCGAGCTGAGGCGGCGCGCACAGGAGTGACGCGCCCTACCATGGCGATGCTGGCGGCGATTAGGTTTCGATGGGGGCGGCGGCGCGGCGGGCCCAGCGGAGTTTGGCAGGGCTGGAGCGCGGGTTCGAATTGCGTTCGTCCGAGCTGGGACGCACAACTTCTTCGGCGATTTCCGAGTAGATTCCCTGCTGTTGCCCGGTGAAAAAGGCTTTTTTGACCCGGCGATCTTCCCCGGAATGAAAAGTGAGAATGGCCACCCGTCCGCCGGGATTGAGGCAAGTGGGCAGGCAGCGCAACAGGGTGTCCAAGGCGGAAAATTCGTCATTGACGGCGATCCGCAATGCTTGAAAAACCCGCCGGATGCTCAACTGAAATTCTTCCTGGCTGCGCGGGGGTAGGGCGGCGCGAATCGCGTCGGCCAGTTCGGTCGTTGTGTTGAGGGTTTTTCCCGCCAGGGATGTGCCGAGGATCATGGCGTAGGATTCGTCGGCGTTTTCGACGAGCAAGCGGGACAAGGCGTCGGCGCTGATTTTCTGCAACAGTGCGGCGGCAGTCTGTCCGCGCTGGGGATTTAATCGCATATCGAGCGGGCCTTCATTTTTTACGGAGAAGCCGCGGGCGGGATCATCAATCTGCATCGACGAGAGACCAAGGTCTGCCAGGATGACATCGGCGCCGGTTCGGCCGGTTTTGGCCAAGACCTGGGGCAGACCGGCAAAATTACTGCGATGGACGCTGAATACTGCCGGCCCGAATCCCAGGACGCGCAGACGGGCCTCGGTCTTGGGCAGTTCCATCGGATCGGCGTCCAAAGCCAGTAAATGGCCGCCGGGGAGCAGCAGGGGCAGAATTTGCTGGGAATGGCCGCCGTAGCCGAGGGTGCAATCGACGGCGATTTCTCCGGGTTGCGGCGCGAGGATTTCCAGGATTTCCTTTACCAAGATGGGACGATGCGTCCCGGCCGGGGTTTTGCCGGCGGCGATGACTTTGGCGATCGTGGTGGAATCGTTGCCGCGCTCTTTGTATTTGTCCTCGAAACGGCGCGGGTTCTTGCCGGCATAACGGGGGCGTCGTTTGTGGGGCAGGGGCGCGGGAGTGTTGGAAATTTCCTCAGTCACGCCGATAATATGCCAAAAAATTGGCCGGGCGGCGAGAAAGTTTCGCTACTGGCCGCCGCTTTTGCAATGCTGGGGCGATGCGTTCATGTCGGATTATTGTGGTGGGTGGCGGCGCGGCCGGCTTTTTCGCGGCCATCGCAAGCGCGGAGGCCTGCCCGGCAGCGGAAGTGGTGGTGCTGGAGAAAAGCGCCCGTTTCCTGGATAAGGTTCGGATTTCCGGCGGCGGCCGCTGCAATGTTACGCATGCGTGTTTTGAACTGCGTGATTTTGCCACACGTTATCCGCGGGGCGAAAAGGCGCTGCTGTCGCCGTTCCAAAAATTTTCGGCGCGGGAAACGGTGGAATGGTTCGCGGCGCGCGGTGTGCCGTTGAAAACGGAAAGCGACGGGAGGATGTTCCCCGTCACGGATTCTTCGGAAACGATCATCGAATGCCTTTTGAATGCGGCGACCCAGGCAGGCGTGGAATTGGAGTTGAACCGCTCGGTCGTTGCCGTGGCGAAATTAGGCGACGGAACTTTCCAGTTAAAATTAGCTGATGCCAGCGACTTGTCCTGCGATCGCCTGCTGCTGGCGACGGGCGGTTGCCGGGCGGCGGCGGCCGGGCAATTGGCGGTTTCGCTGGGGCATTCGCTCGTGCCGCCGGTGCCGTCATTGTTCACTTTTCAGATTGAATCGGACTGGCTGCGGGCGGCGGCGGGAATCTCCCTCCCGAGCGCAGCGTTGTCGGTGCCGGTGGCGAACTTGCGTCAGCGCGGGCCGCTGATGATTACACATTGGGGATTGAGCGGACCGGCGGTGCTGGTGCTGTCGGCGTGGGGCGCGCGGGCGTTGCATGACTTGAATTACCGCTTTCCTTTGCTGGTGAATTGGGTGCCGGACCTCAATGTGGAACAACTACAAAACGAAATTGGTCTTCTTCGGAGCCGGAATGGCGCCAAATTAGTTGTGAATACTTCGATTGCTT
>Ga0302319_10020593_pt1 | contig 11909 bp, 13 predicted proteins | sample Bog_T0_2_FD_203319 | JGI IMG/M metagenome (GOLD analysis project Ga0302319, IMG submission 203319) | Peat permafrost microbial communities from Stordalen Mire near Abisko, Sweden - Bog_T0_2 | ecosystem: Environmental > Terrestrial > Soil > Wetlands > Peat | place: Sweden: Abisko, Stordalen Mire...
GGCCCACGCCGGCGAAGCCACCCAACGAGGTCTGGATCAACAAGCCCAACGCGCCGGAGGTCACGACCGACGAAGCTGCTCAGTAAACTCACGCATCGGCTGTCTCACGCTCGTTGACAGGTTCCGCCGGCGTCACTTCGCTCTCTTTTCACAACGGCGGTTTGCGGGCGGCGGCGGGTGGTCATAGGTCCGATCGGGTCCAAAGGGGGGGGAGCGTTCCTCCCTGATTTCTGCCGAGGCTCGGGGTAGATCCGAACCCGTGGAAGAGGAGCCTGTTCTTTCGTTCCGGCATTGGGTCGGAAAAAAACGCTGCTTCGTCAAGGTCTTTACGCCGGGCGGCGATCTGGATCGGCCGCCGCACGCGGTACGCGTCTACACGGAGGAGAACGGGGAGTGGGTGCTCGCGTCCGAGCTCCAGCTCCCGACCGACGCCACCGAGCAGAGCGCTCTTGCCGCGGGCGAGGGCGAGCTGCTGCGCTTGGCGAAGGAAGGCGGCTGGGGCCCTGCGGAGCCTACGTCCGCGGTCACGATGGCGGCCGACTTGGAGAACGTCGAGATCGAAGACTTCATCATCCAGGCGCACCAGCGTGCGCGCGAAGAACTGAGGCGGGCCCGACGGCCGCACGCGAAGCACTGCCTCGTGGTCGATGCGCGGGGTCGATGCACTCTGATGTCGAGGAAGGAGCTGGCTCTGCGCTACGCGAACGATCCGGAGGTCGGGCGTCAAATCGCGGACGTGAGCGCAAGTCCGTACAACTTCGACGAGCTTCCCGTCCTGCGCGAGCGTGCTGACGGCACGACGGTCGCTTTCCTGATGGACAGCTTCTGCGGCGCGGCGTCCATCCAGCACGTCGACGTCGCCCCTTCGCGGCGCAACGGCGTGGCGCCGCTGTTTCTGTCCGCTGCTCTTCCCGGGGTCTTCAGGAGCGTCGAAGAGGATCACGCGCGTGGGCGGAACTCCTATCCGTATGACTTCGTGGTCCATCTCGACTGGAGCACCTCCCGCTGGGACGTCATCGACCGTGTCGACTACATCCGCTCGTTGGGTGCTCTCAGCTTTCCGCTCGCAAGGGCAGTGAAGGCAAGCGTCGGTTGCCTCGTCGTCTTTCATTCCGAGGACGGGGGGCTGCGGCGCATCTCCGTCTACGGGGGACACGCCGTGGCGGCCATGTTCATCCGGTTCGTGCGTGATCGCGAGGCCCGTGCCGCGGCGGTGCCCCGCGGCTCTCGCTAGGTCGAATCGCGCCGGCCGCGCGATGCCATCCGGTAGCCCTCATCGTGCGGCGCTGCGACGTGCCTTCTGGCGCTCCCGCAGGATGCCGTCGGCCTCGAGCATCGACACCGTGCGCGTCTCGCCGCGTGCGGCGGCGTCGAGTCGCCGTCGGATGGTCTCGGCGAGCGCGCGCTCGGCGGGATCGGTGCGTGCCCCCGGCTCGATCTCGCAGCCTTTGCGGGGGTCGAGCTTGGCGCGGTCGCGGCGGATGCGGAACGACATGCGCTGAATGTAGCGGCACGCTTCGACGCAGCGATCTCGCGGGCGTCTCGGAAGACCCCGTTCGCGTCAGTGCGCAGCTCTCCGTCGAGCCGCCGCGGAAGGGTGGCAGCCTCGCGGAGGGGCGGCGGCAGCGACGCTAAGCCCCGCCACGAGCGCGTGCTCCAACCCAAAGAGCACGCGAAGCGGGCCGACGCGAACGCCATCCTCGGGTGGCGCGTTCGAGGGCGCAGCGTCTTCCTCGTTCGTCGAAATTCCGGTGGCGAGGGGCTCAAGCTCGAGGGCCAGAGCGGACGAGATTCCGCGGCCGATTGCAGGAACGAGGGAGATCGTTTTCACGTGCGCACGCATCCAGCTTCGGAGTCTACCTGTGTTACCGGCTCGCGCACCCCGTGCGCACGCTCGGGGGGCGTGCGTCCGGGCCGGCGTCGGGGCCTTCGCGTAGCGCGCGGCGAGGAGGGTGAAGCGCCTCGTCGCGCTCCAGCCGGTTCGCCAGCGCGCGCGGGCCACTTCGATAGGTCGGAAGGGGCCTAAACCCCTGCCCTGCAAGCGTTTCTTAAAACGCCGATAACGGTTATTATGTAACCTTTTCAATAACTTAGCGGGGAAGGGGAGTCTACCGGAGCACGGGCCCCGGTCAAGCTCGCGCCCCCGCGCTAGGCTCCCGATCGTGACCGCGGCGAAACCGACGACGAAGCTCTTTCGTGCCTTCAAGACGCAACCGAACGGACAGCCGCTCTGCGGCGCCGCGGGGAGCATGCTCGGCGTCCGTCCTGGCGTCGACATCACGCCCGACGGCAGCGGCCAGGTGCAGCCCGTGACGGGCGGCATGTCAGTGACCCCCGGCGATCCGGTCTACTTGCCGCCGTTCCTCCGGCCCGCGTCGCTCGGTGGCCATGGAACGCTGCCCGTGTTTGCCCTCGACTCCAACGCCCTCGGCGAGAAGCTGACGTATCGGCCGGATCCAGCGAAGCCAACGAAGCACGGCTTTGTCGAGCCCGCGATCGCCATGCTGCTCACCGCGTACTCGGCGGCGCTGGCCGAAACCGCAGCCGCGTGGAAGGTGGTTCCCCTATGACGACCGCGGTCGAAAACTACGTCGAGCTCCTCGAGTCCCAGCTCCTCGAGCGGGCCGCGGCAGGCGGCGGCCTTTCGCAGGATCGCGAGGGAGAGTACGTCGAGCAGTTCGATCTTCTGTGGCGAGGAATGTCGCCCCAGGAGCAAGACGCCGTGGAGGTCTACCTGACCTCGGAGCTCGCGGCTCCCGAGGATCTCGCCTTCATCGACGTCGAGGTTGCCGAAGGGCACGTGCCGAGGCGGGCCGCGTAATGTACCTGACCGCGCAAAAGGTCGTTCGCCCCCGGACGCAGGAGACGGGCATCAACGCGTTCTATCACGAGCACGGACGCCGCTCGTGGGAAGCGCCCCCTTCGCCGGATCGCGATCCTGGGAAGCTCGTCGCCGACCGCGTCAGGATCGATCCGCCGGTCGGCAACCGCGTGCGCAGCTACGTCGATCTCGTCGCGCCTGACGGTACGCCGGCCAAGGAGATCCTCGCGGCCTTCCAGAAATTCCTCGCCCACACCAAGCAGAAGCCGCTCCCCTGGTCGGGAACCGAGGGCTCGTACCTGTTCCGTCTCGGCATGGATGCCGCGCTCGCCAAAACGTGGCGAGCCGAACTCGCGGCCCTCCTTGTCGACGCAATCAAGCTCCTGCCGTCCTGATCAGGGGGAGGCGCGCGAAGGCGCTGCTGCGCGTTCGGCGATGGAAGCGAACTCCCGGAATCAGCAAGCGATGGCCGATCAGTTCGTGATCGAGACCGCGACAGACGTGAACGTTGACGGCTGCACCTCTTGGCAATCGCTCACACGATAGAAGTTGTCATTGGAGAGCGACCCCGTCCACGCGACGCACGCGTTCGTCTGGTCGCGCCCGTAGAGTCGAAGGAGCGAATGCAGGCGATGGAGATCCAGGCGCGTCAGGCCGAGTCGCAGCCGCCCTCGCCGCGCCTGAACGAAGCGGCCGTCGCGGCGTTCATCGATCGGAAGGCGGCCGAGGTCATCGATCAGAAGGTGACCGAGCGGCTCGAGGAGGTCTCCGACCAGGGCGAGGAGGACGACGAGGTGGAGATCCCGAAGTGGCTTCGCGCGCTCGGGCTCGACGAGGACACGCTGAGCGTCGCAAAACCGTTCTTGAAAAATCAGCTCGCCAATCTGCCGGCGCTCCTGGCGAAGCTCGGCATGCAACCGAGCGTGCCGGGGGAGCCGCTGCCCGCGCCGTACGCGCCCCCGCCGCGCAAAGTGACGAAGTTTGTTCCCAAGGGCGGAACGGAGTGAGGCGGCGTGCTGCCCCTCAAGCCCTTCGGATGGCGGCGTGTCATGCCCGACGCGCGGGTCGACTACTGCCTCGATGAGAGCGGCGCGCTGCTCGTCCGCAACGTGGGCGGCGGCGCGGACGAACCGACGCTCACGAGTGACGGCGCCGCTCTCCGCAGCCTTGGCTTCGCCTCGACCCGGGCGGCCAACGGAAACGGATGGATGGTCCATTCCGTCGGCGCCCCGGGCGTCATGCGGGATGTCGGATTGCGCTGGGGCTACTACGTGCGTGAGGCGAGCGACGCCGTGGGTGTCGACGAGCGCGTGACGCTCGCCGCGATCGGGGCAGGCGTCGGCGATGCCGGGCCCGACAGGGACAACGAGGTGAAGGCGCCGCGCACGCGGCCGGGCTACCCGCGACGCACCGGGAACGCCGACGCCGGCGACGTCGCGCGCGATCGGGAGGACTGGACCGCGAGCCGCGGCGCGCACTCGGTGCACGGCCTCATGCAAACGACCCTCGCGCAAGCGGTCGGCGCACGACCCGATCTGTTCGAGAAGGTCTCGCCCGATCACTACGGCGCCACTCTCGCGAATCCGATCACGTCCATCACCTGTGGCGTGGCGGTGCTTGCGCAACTGTCTGCGAAGGCGCACGCCGATCCGATCGCCGCGTATGTGCTCTACCTGCTCGGCGAAAGCCCGGTCGTCTCGGACCCCGCGGCGCCCTGGGGGGTGAAGCTCGACGACGAGCGCGCCGTGGTGCGGTTCCTGGCGATGTGGAATGACGATGCGCGCTTGCGCGCGGGCGAGCACGTGCCGACCTCTGAACGGGCCATGAGCGCGCCGGTCACCGCGGCGGCGGCGTCGCCGATGCCGCCGTGGGGTTGGGCGTTGGTCGGAGCGGCGGGCACCGTCGTCCTCGGAGGCGCGGGGTGGTTGCTCTACAAAAAGCTCTCACTCCTCGAACTAGCGCAGGGCGAAGACGAAGAAGAGGACGAGCCGGACGAACTCGTGATGGTTCCACGATCGAACTACGAACGGTTCCTCACCGACGACGACGCAGAGGACGCTGACGAAGAGGCGCTCGAGCGTGGACCTTTCTTGCTGCCTGCGCACGAGGCGATGGAGTAACCGCGGGGTGCGCTCCCCTTACGACGTGCTCGGCGTCTCGCCCACCGCGACACAGGACGAGCTCCGGCGGGCGTTCGCGGGGTGCTCGCTCGAGCACCATCCCGATACGAATGGAGGCACGGCCGCCTCCAACGAACGCATGAGAGAAATCCTCGCCGCGTACGACGCGGTGAAGTCGCCGGAGGCACGCGCGCAGACGGATGTGTGGCTGCGCGAGCCGGAGCGCGCTTCGCCGCCGGTACCGCCCACCACAGCGGAGGCGACGATCCGCGCCATCCAGGGATTCGCAACGCTTGTCGACATGGCAATCAAGTATCGGGCGTCGCGACCTCGGGAACGCGCCAGACCGGAGCCGCCGACCACGGTCGCTCGATGCAAGGCGGGAAGAGTAGACGGGAAGCGCTGCCTGCACCCGGCGCTTGCCGGCAACTATGGGTTCTGCGGCGTGCACCGGCGGTAAGGCCCTCCTCGAGAGCGATCCGTCAGCCTCCGCCATAAAGTAGTGTTTCTGGCGGATGACAAGATCAACGCGCGCGCATCGGGAAAAGAAGGGGTCGCCGCGCCGTCGATCGCGAGGGGTTTTTGGCGGAGGCCTTCGCGCCGCGATCTACGCCCGCGTGTCGACCGCGGACCAGCAGACGATCCCCGAGCAGGTGCGCCAGCTCGAGGAGCTCGCGAAGCGCCGCGGCTGGAAGATCGTGCGCACCGTGCGCGAAGTGGCTTCCGGCGCAGCGAAACGCGCGAAGCGTGACGAGCTGCTCGACGCCGCGCGCCGCCGCGAGTTCGACGCCATCCTCGTGTGGAAGCTCGATCGCTGGGGGCGCTCCGTCGCCGACCTCGTGGCGACGATCAACGAGCTGACCTCCCTCGGGGTCGCGTTCGTCTCATTCACCGAGGCGCTCGACCTCTCGACGCCGAGCGGGCGTGCGCTCGCCGGCATGCTCGCCGTGTTCGCGGAGCTCGAGCGCGACCTGATACGTGAACGTGTGCGCGCTGGCCTCGAGCGCGGCACGACGCGACGGCACGCGCCTCGGACGACCGCCTACGGCCGCGACGCACGTCAAGGAAGCGCGCGCTCTGCGCGCTCGCGACCTGTCGCACGCGGAGATCGCGCGGCGCCTCGGCATCGGCGAATCGTCCGTGCGCCGCATCCTCGTTGCGGCAAAGCCGGCGCGGCGAGTCGCGTCGGGCTCGCGCCAAAGCGGGCGACTCCCGGCTTAGCACCGTTGGAGGCCGCGCAACGGCTGCGAGCCCGTTCAACTCGGACAGGTGTCCCGGACACGTGTCCGAGGACACCGTGTGTTCGGGCAGCCAATTTCTCGGGGGAACCACCCCGGACACGGGAACCCCGCGTCCGGTGACCAGCGAGGCTGTGGATTCCGGAAATCTTGCCGGTCGCCGGAGGCGGGGGCGCGGGGGAAGCGTGGCAAGCAACCACGCGCCATGGTCAAGCGCATCCAAGTCGGAGACCCACGCATCGCAGTGGCTTACGTTCGCGTGAGCAAGGACGACCAGCGCCTCGGGCCCGAAGTCCAGCGCGCGGCCATCCGTTCATGGGCCGCGCGCGCTGGCATTCGGATCGCCGCGTGGCACACGGACCAAGGCGTGTGCAGCGTCCTGCCCATCGAGAAGCGTCCCGCGCTTTCCGCGGCCCTCGCCAGCGTGTGCCGCCACGGCGCGGGTGTCCTCGTGGTCGCGAAGCGAGACCGGCTCGCTCGTGATGTCGTGCTCGCTGCCGGCGTCGAGCGTGCGACGAGAGGCGCTGGCGCGCGCGTGGTATCCGCCGACGGCACCGGCAACGGCGACACACCCGCCGACGGGTTCATGCGCACGATCGTCGACGGCGCCGCGGAGTACGAGCGCGCCCTGATCCGCGCACGGACCAGGGATGCGCTCCAAGCGAAGCGCGCGCGGGGCGAGCGCGTCGGGTCCATCGCGTATGGCTTCACCCTCGCACCGGACGGCGTTCACCTGGTTGCGCTCGAGCACGAGCAGCGGACGATCGCGCGTGCGCGAAGGCTGGCTCGCGCGGGACGCAGCCTCCGCTCTATCGCGGCAGCGCTCGCGCGCGCGGGGCACGTGAGTCGCGCGGGGCGGCCGTTCTTCGCGGCCCAGATCGCCCGCATGCTGGGGGGGATCGAGCGGTGCACGAGATGACGCCCCTGTCCGGCCGGGGCCACCCTCGATTCTGGCCGTGCCACCCCTGGCGCTACGCAAGCTCGCGGAATTCCATGCCCGCAACTTGGCACGAGTCCGGCGAAGCGCGCTGCTCATCGTGGCTTCCCTCGCGCCCGCGTACCTGCCTCGCCGCCCTACAGAAACGATCCTCCACCAACTCGTCCGCCAGAACCTCGAATCGTTCATCGCCTACGCGCGCGAGAACTACGAGGGCGGCCTGCCCAGCTACGTCGAGAAGGAGCTGCGCGCGTATTTGACGTGCGGCGACTTTAGCCAGGGCTTCACACGCGCGCACTGCGACAAGTGTGGCCACGATCTCCTCGTCGCCTTCGCGTGTCATGGTCGCAGCATCTGCCCGAGTTGCTGCGGTCGGCGCATGGCGAACACGGCCGCCCATCTTGTCGATCGAGTCCTGCCGGACGTTCCCGTGAGGCAGTACGTGTTGTCCTTGCCGTATGACCTGCGCAGGCTCGCCGCGTTCAAGGCCGACGTGCTCACCGCGCTGAGCCGCATATTCGTCGAGGGGATCTTCGCGACCTACCGCACGCGGGCCAAGCGCGACGGCATCGACGACGCCCAGTGCGGCTCCGTCACGTTCGTGCAGAGGTTCGGCAGTCTGAACCTGAACGTTCACTTCCACGTCGTCGTCCTCGATGGCGTTTTCGCGCGCGACGCGAGCGGATGCGTATCGTTCCACCCGGCCGCAGCGCCGACGCTCGGCGACCTCCAGGCGATCGTCGCGCGCGTGGAGCGCCGGTGTGCTGCATGGCTCCGGCGTCATGGCTACGTCGACGATCGGCCGGTGGAGGACCGATCGAACGAGCCCCCCGCGCAAACTGCGATCGAAGCGTGCGCCGCCATCGCCATGGGACGCGGCAACGTCGCGACCCTGCCGCGCGAGCGCGAGGAGGACGGGGAGAACGACCACGAGCAGCGCCCCGACAAGGCGGCCGTCGTGGTCGAACGCGATGGGTTCAACCTCCACGCGGACGTACGCGTCGAGGCGGGCGACGACCTCGGACGAGAACGACTCTGTCGCTACGGCGCCCGCCCACCGCTGTCGCTTGAGCGACTGCGCCGTCTGCCCGGCGGGCGCGTCGCGTACAGGCTGAAGTACGTCGGCCGGGGGCGCGGAAAGCATCGCGTGATGACCGCGATGGAATTCATGGCGCGGCTCTCGGCGATCATCGCGCCGCCTCGTTACCCGCTCACGCGATTCGCCGGCGTTCTCGCGCCGCGATCGAGATGGCGACGCGATGTCGTTCCCAAGCCGCGCGAGCGGAACGGCGCATGCGCCGAGGCGACGGCTGGTGGGGACGATCAACGCGGTGGCGAGGATGAGCAGAGCGGCTTGCGGCCGGACGAGACGGGCGGGCCGCATGTCCGTTCCGCAGCATCGAGAGCCAGCAACGCGGCGAGTGGCCCCGCGCGCGCTCCTGAGACGATCGCCGGGTCCGCGCGCGTTCCCGCGACCGCTTCGCCCGTGCGCCCCGCAGAGATCGGTCCGGCCGCACGGGCTGACGTCGTCGCGCTCTCACCGAACGTTCTCTCGGTGCGCCACTGGGACCGCCTGATGGGCGGCTTGCTCTACGCCGTGACGCCGCGCGTGGACTGGGCGACTTTGATGCGTCGTTCGTTCGCGGTGGACGTCCTCGAGTGTCCCAAGTGCCACGGCCGGCTTCGCGTCCTCGCCGTCATCACCGAGCGCGAGCCGGTGCAGCGCATCCTCGAGCACCTCGGGATGCCGACCGAAGCTCCGCACGTCGCGCGAGCGCGCGACCCCACCGACGACCACGCGGCGGAGTGGGACGAATCGCCGCAGCTGACCCTGGGCATCGCGTAGCGGGCGCGTCGGGCGGTCCGGGGGCAGGCGCGGGGCGGCGGAACCGGTCGCGCGCCGGCCGCGTGGGCGGGCGTGCGCCTTGAAAATGCTCAATATGGTCGCCAGGTTGTAACGAACCGCCCGTCACGTTACGGGGATCGCGCGTAGCCGGCCCTCTGATCCCGGAGAGCGCTACGATTTCTTACTGTGCCGCCGAGGCAATGGCGCGGAAGTGCCGCGCGCTCTCGTCGATCTCGATCTGCACGTCACGGAAGCCGAGCGTCACGCCGGTCACCGGATACTGACACTTGTAGTATGCCTCCTTCGCGCTGAACAAAAGAAGCGAGAGGTCGTCGCAGCGTGAGGCATCGCGCGTCGCGATCCACGCGCGCTCCGCTGGGAGCAGGATCAGCTCGCGCACGCTCGGCTCGACGCGCTGGAGCGACTCGGCGTCAACGCCGACCGAGTGCATCGGCGGGCTTCGATGCAGGACCACCGCGCAGTAACTCGATGTGTGGGTGATGCTCCCGACGACGCCGGTCGGCCACACCGGAGCACGATCGCTCCTCGGGACCAGCGGTGTCGGACCGATGCCGAGGCGCGCGAGGGCACGACGCGCGCACACCCTGGCGGTACCGAACTCACTCCGCCGCGCCGGGGCCGCGTTTGCAAGGTACGCGCGCTCCTCGGGGAAGAGGTCGGCGTCGACGAGCGTCGTCTGGGCCTCGACGACGACGGCTCCCGGTCCGAAGAGCGTGACGAGCGAAGTTTGCATTCAAAGCGGAGAAGCGCCGGCGAAGCGAGGAGAATGCGGCCACGGTGAGCGCGGAACTGGGGTGGAAGGATGCTTCCTAGCATGGTAGGCGACCAAGTGGAGACCATGAGCCACCGCACCCGAACGGTCACGACGGCCGACGTCCCCGCCGTCGTGCCGCTGCTCAATGCCGCGTACGGCGAGAATCCGACCTTCGATTCGCGCTTCAGGACCTACCTCGCCTTGCAACCCGACGGATGGGTCGCGGTCGACGGCGAGTCGGGGTTGATCGGGGTCGGCGGCTTCGTGGCGTTCGATCGCTGCGCTTACGTCGGCCTCATGGCCGTCGCGCCCCAGGCGCAGCGGCAGGGTGTCGGCGCGCTCATTTTCGACGAGATCCTCGGCCGGTGCTCGGCTACCGGCAGAGGGCTGCTGCTACTCGACGCCAGCGCGCCGGGTGCCCCGCTCTACGCGGGGCGGTCGTTCGTGGATGACGGGCTCTCGCTGTCCTACGTCATCGATCCCAAAGTCGCGGGCGCGCTCGAGGAGAGCCCCGGCATTCGGGTCGATCCCCTGGATCCGGTGGACGCGAAGGTACTCGCCGAGGTCGCCCGTCTCGACGCACGCGGCTACGGTGCCGACCGGACGGCCCTCATCCGCCGCGTCCTCGAGCAATTCTCGGGGCGCGCGTTCCTCGCGCGCGACGGCGCGGGTGACCCAGTGGGCTACGCCGTCGCGCAGTCGCGTTCGTTCGGGCCCTGCGTCGCCGCTTCGCCGGCGGTGGCGCGCGCTCTGCTCCGCCGCGCGATGGCGTTGCCCTTCGAAGGGAGGGTGAGCTGGCTCGTGCCCGGCCAGAACGCGGCGGCCACGAAGCTCGCGGAGGCCGTCGGCGGCGCGCCGACGCGGACGTGGCGGCACATGCGTCGCGGCAGCGGCGCGCTGCTCGAGAGCGACTGGTCCTCGCTGTACGCGAAGGCCAGCCTGGCGGTAGGCTGACCGCCGCCGGACTCGCCTCAATATGGTCGCCAGGTTGTAACGAACCGCCCGTCACGTTACGGGGATCGCGCGTAGCCGGCCCTCTGATCCCGGAGAGCGCTACGATTTCTTACTGTGCTCGGGAAGAGCGACGTCACGGCGATTCTCGCGAGACGCGCGGCGTCGACGGGTCGCTGATTGCCGCCCGCGACTCACACCGCGCTTCTTCTCGAGCGGCGGCGCGTCAGGCTAAGCGCGGTCTTCAACGTCCGCGGCGTCGGCGCGCGGAGGTGGAGGGAAGCGAGCCGCGCGAACACCGCGAGCTTCGGTCGACATCGCCGAAGCGTGCGTCCTCAAACCCGATGCGTCCGTCGGCTTCGGCGTCCAATGAATCCTAGTCGTCGAAGCGTGCATCCTGGACGGCGTGCAGTCCGTCCGCGACGTCCGAGCGTGCATCGGCGTCCGCGACCAAGACCTACGCTTGGCGCAAGCGTGCATCCTGGACGCGCTCCAGTCTGTGCGCTTCGTCGTCTAGTCCGTCCCAGAGGTCGTCGAGTCCGTCGTAGACGTCGTCCAGGACCTACGCTTCGGCGTCTAGTACATCCGCTTGCGCGTCCACCATGTCCGCTTGGCGATTCGCTGCCGACCGGACGCCGAAGCGGACCGACGCAATCGCCAAGCGGATGTCCTGGACGACGACTAAGACTTGGTAGACGCCGAAGCAGACATCCTAGTCGCCGAAGCAGATGTCCGCTTGGCGACTCGTAGACTTCCTGGACGCCGAAGCGGACCGACCGTAACGCCAAGCGGATGTCCTAGACGACGACTAGGACTTCCTAGACGCCGAAGCAGATGTACTGGACGCGGAAGCAGATTGATTGGACAGCAAGCGTAGGATGGCGATTCGTCGCCGCGACGCGCCGTCGATCGTGTGGGCGAAGCGCGCCTGTTGGGGCCACGCGGCACATTTTGGCGCGGGGATCGGGGTGTCGCGCAGGAGACGGAGCCGCGCTTCCGTCAGCGACGCGCCGCGACTGCTCCGCGCGCGGCGCGGCGCGCTCCGATCACCGCTTCGGCCGCGGCCGTCGCACGGGAGCCGGCCGCGACGCCCTTAGTCAGGATGAAACGACCGGCTCAAGTCGCGTGATCGTAGGTTACGCGGCTTGAGGGCAGCGCAGAGCTACAGGCGAAAGGAGCCGGTCGATGAAGAAGCCTACTCGATGGGTGGGACTGGATGTC
>Ga0302319_10020595_pt1 | contig 11908 bp, 9 predicted proteins | sample Bog_T0_2_FD_203319 | JGI IMG/M metagenome (GOLD analysis project Ga0302319, IMG submission 203319) | Peat permafrost microbial communities from Stordalen Mire near Abisko, Sweden - Bog_T0_2 | ecosystem: Environmental > Terrestrial > Soil > Wetlands > Peat | place: Sweden: Abisko, Stordalen Mire...
CGATCGGCGAGAAGTTGCAGCGCAACCGTGGCCTGAGGACCGTGCGCGTACAGCCTGGTCAGCCGATCCAGTGTGACATTCGAAATCCGCTCCGAGGGTTCCAGCGTACCGATTTGGATGGCGATTTCGGCGTCGGTCCGGCGCGTGTTGTCCATCGCGGAAAGAGTTTGTTCCAGTTGCGCGACGCTGACGGGCTTTGCTGCCCAGGAAGGGAGCGCCATGATTGCAAACAAGCCAACGATCGACCAACGAAGCATGGCCCGGCTCCATCCTCTTGTCACGCCCGGCCAACACTCGGAGAACCTGCGACGCCGATGGACTGGGCCATCCGATGAATCGCGGTTGCGAAGGAAGTGGCTGACGAGCCCTGGTTGCAAAGTTGGATTGACGGCGATTTGACGAGTTCCTTCATTTACTGTTCGCTTCGAACTGTAAAGATTTTCCGGCAATTCCGCTGAGTTCATACTCGACACAGTATGACACCGGTCGCCCGGCAGCTGGTTCCCTGCCCTTCAGCCTCGGACGGAGACTCCGGAGAAGGAGAGCACCGCGAGGCCTCGAACCGGCTGGCCGAAGAAGCGGGCCGGCTCAAAGACGCTGAACAGCAGCATGTTCTCAACCTGGCGCTGGGTTGCGGCATCGTTGGGGCCGGAGACGATGCGGAAGTCGTACACTTCGCCTTCGTCGTTGATATAGGCCTCAACCACGACCTGGCCGGAGATGGCGGCGACATCGCCGTTCCCCGCGCCGGTTGACAGCCGGACCAGGTGCGGCGCAGTCGGGTTGCCGAGCGGCTCATCGGTGTTGGCCTGCGCGGTCTCAGGCTGCGTGAACATGGTGACCAGCAGGGTGACCGTGCCGAGCAGAAGAACTGCGCTGGCAAAGCCTGCGGAAGCATGAAGCAGAAACGGACCGACGGTGTTTTTCCAGGCCAGGGCCCAGGCATTGGCGATGGTCTGACGGCTGCGAGCGCGCTCCTGGCTCACGGCCACACGGATACGCAACAACAGGTCACGTGGCTCGGCTACGGGGCCCAGCTCCGCCAGCGCCCTCTGCGTCAGGCGCAGCGATTCCCATTCCTGGGCGCAGTCGGGACACTCGTCGAGGTGGGCAGCGATCTCGTGCATCTCCCGTCCGTTCAAGCATCCGTCAAGATACTCTGAAAACCTTGCCTGCATTGCGTTGCAGCCGTTCATTGCGCCTCCTCTCCAAGGGGCATTGCGAACTCTGAAAAGGCTTCGGGGCTCCGTTCTGGCCGGGGCGTCATGAGAAGGGCCTTCAAACATGCCCTGCCGCGCACCAGCCGTGACTTGACGGTGCCAATATTCACGCCTTGAATCTCAGCCACTTCCTCGTAAACAAATCCTTCCAGATCACGCAGAATCAGGGTGGTGCGGAAGGGCTCAGGAACCTGTTTGAGCGCTGCTTCAACGCGGGCCCGATTCTCAGCGTGAACCACTGCATCAAAAGGCGACTCGGCAGGGTCCACCAGGCGCTCACTCAACCGCATGCGCGTTCCCTGTTCCGATTCAGCCGGCTCCTCGTCGATGGCCACCTCCTGAAACTTGTGGCGCATCCACCAGCGGCGCTGGTTTGAGGCTTCGCGCAGCGCAATCCGGTAAATCCAGGTGCGCAGCGACGACTCCCCGTGAAAACTGTGCACGCCTTTGAAGACCTTGACGAACACTTCCTGGGTTAGGTCGGCGGCGTCGGCGCGGTCGTACACAGTGCGCGCCAGCAGCGAATAAATGGGTTGATGGAAGTGCGCGATCAACCACGCGAACGCTTCCTCCGAGCCGGCCTGGAGTTCTGCGACGAGGGCGGCTTCTTGTGATTGGAGCGTCAGCGCGCTGGCTAAATTGCCCATGGTGAGGTCCGCCTGCAATTCAGTGTCCTCCCACCTATACCGCAAGTCCAGCACTTTTGGCAGCTGCCATTTTGGTCGAGCCGGCAGATTGCCCAGTTCCGAGCTTGCGGCCACTCCCACCGGCGGCAAAAAAGCGCTGCCGGAAAACCTGCTCCTGCCAGGAGTCCGCGGGGGTTCAGAGGCATCGGCAAATCGCCGTATGTCCTGAGCCCTCTATTGTCTTAGACACCGGAACACCCCTAAAGTGTTCCCGGTCACGCTTGTAAATATCTTTGGGGCAGCGGGCGGCCGAGGCCCGGATCGAAGGATCTAGGGAGTGAACACGATTCTGCGGCCCTTTTCTACGCGATTCCACGCAGACTCAACGTCAGCGAGCGGGACGGGCTCAACGTCGATTTTGAGCGTGCCCGCGGCGGCGAGGGAGAAAAGCGTTGGAATGGCGGCGAAGATGCGGTCAAGCGAGGCCGCGCCGAATCCGCTGCCGAGTAGCGTGAGATCGATTTTGCGCAGGAGCGCGCCGGGGAGGGTGATGGTGTTGCCGGCGCTCTCGCCCACCTCCACCAGCCGGGTTTTGTGAGTTGCCTGGGGACTGAAGCCCGTGGCGAGCGCTTCAAGCAAAAGTTCCGTGGGCCGGCCCCACAGATAGTCGACGATGAGATCGATTCCGGTCGATACTTCGGCCGAGTATGCGGTGCGGATCGCGTCATCAGAATCGGTGAGCCGGACTATCGCATCCACATCCGCTGAAGCTAGGGCATCGACGTTGCGGCCTGAGGCGATGATGCGTTTGGCGCCAAGGTGGCGGGCTACTTGAATGGCAAGCTGGCCGGCGACACCGGTTGCGCCCTGGATAAGAACCGTTTCGCCTTTCACTAGCGCGCCGCGCTCACTCAAGGTCATCCATGCGGACATTCCGGGGTTCACGATGGCGGCAGCGCGAACATCGTCAAGATCGTCAGGCAGGGGAATGCTCATGGCCATGGGAGCGGCAGCAAACTCTGCCATGGTGCCCCAGGGCTGGCGGCCAAAGACGAAGTAAACCCGGCGGCCATCGTCGAGAACGCCCACGCCATCCAATCCGGCAACGAACGGAACTTTTTCAGAACTTGAATAATGCGATCCGCTGGCGCGGGCTTTCACGATGGGGTGCAGTCCAGCCGCACGGACGTGGACCAGTGCCTCACCCTCGACAGGCGTGGGATCGGGAAACTCCTGATACTTGGGTGGCTGACCCAGAACATTCACTACGGCTGCGTGCATCGAATGATCCTCCAGGGAGCATGAGCCTCTTTGATTTTCGATGCACCATGCATCCGGCAGGGCGCATAAAATCTAGATGCGGAGAGTGTGCGCCATGTTCAGCCCTGTTGCGATCGGATTTGTGCAGAGCCCTTACAAAGAGACGTCGAAGATTCCACGCGGCCTGGGCGCGAAACATGATGCCGAAGGCGTGCTGGAGATCTTGCGCGAGTTTGCGCCGGGGCTGATGGATATTGAAGGCTTCTCTCATTTGTATGTGCTTTGGGAGTTTGACCGCGCCGATGGATACGATCTGATCGCGCATCCACCGACGGACGAAAAGCGGGAGCATGGCGTGTTTTCGACGCGGTCGCCGCGCCGGCCGAATCCGATAGCGCTGACGGTGGTGGAGTTGCTGCGCCGCGACGGGACATCGCTCTACGTGCGCGGAGTGGACATGTTGGATGGCACGCCGATTCTGGACATCAAGCCGTACCTGTCGAGTGTGCCGGAGGGGAAATTGCGGCGCGGTTGGTTGGCTGAGGCGGAAGCGCGCAAAAAACAAGGTTAAGGAATGCCGAGGATCTTGTGCGTCTGCAGGCTGAGGCGCCATTGCGGATGGGCCTTGCAGTAGCGGACTGCCAGTTCGGTGTTCGCGAGGCGGGCCGGGCCGTCCATGGGCTGCAGAAAGAAATTGCGGAACGGGAGAGCCGCGAATTTTTCCGGGTCGGCGCCCGGCTGCGGAAAGACCAGCTTCAATTCGTCGCCGGTGCGCTGAACGAATTCTGCATTGGCCTTTGGGCTGACGCAGACCCAGTCCAGGCCTTGCGGGGCGGCGATGGTGCCGTTGGTTTCTACGGCGATTTCAAAATTTACGGCGTGCAGCGCATCGATCAGAGGCGCATCGAGTTGCAGCAGGGGTTCGCCGCCTGTGCAGACGACGAAGGGCTTTCCGCTTGCGTTGGCGGGCCATTGCGCTGCGACTGCGGAGGCTAGAGCTTCGGCGGATGCGAATTTTCCTCCGCCGGGTCCGTTGGTGCCGGCAAAATCTGTATCGCAGAACTGGCAGACGGCTGTGGCGCGGTCCTGCTCGCGGCCTGTCCAGAGATTGCAGCCCGCAAAGCGGCAGAAGACGGCTGCGCGGCCTGCCTGCGCGCCTTCGCCCTGCAACGTGTAGAAAATTTCTTTGACTGCGTAAGGCATAAAAGCAGCTCTTAGCTGCTAGCTCCTAGCTTCCAGCTTGTTCTTTCTCATTCCAAATTTCAGCTATCAGCATTCTTTTCTGTTTCTATTCGGTCCAGTTCGATTGCCTGAGTTTCAAACGAGCTAGAGGCTAGAAGCTAACAGCTAGTTCTTCGGGTATCGAAGCGGATCGTTGATTCCGTTTTCCTTGAAGCCCTTCTGGCGCAGCAGGCACGAATCGCATTGGCCGCATGGCTCACCTGTTGCCGATGGATCGTAGCAACTGCTCGTCAACGCGTAATCGACGCCCAGTTCAAGGCCCTTGGCAATAATGTCGGCCTTCGAGAGTGCGATGAGCGGCGTGTGAATCTTCAACAACTGGCGGCCCTCGACTCCGGCCTTGGTGGCAAGGTTCGCCATGATCTCGTAGGCCTGGATGAACTCAGGACGGCAGTCGGGATAGCCTGAATAATCGAGCGCGTTGACGCCGATAAAGATGTCGCTTGAGCCCAGCACCTCAGCCCATGCGAGCGCGAAGGAAAGAAAGATGGTGTTGCGTGCAGGCACGTAGGTCACAGGAATGCCGTGGCTCATTTCGTCCACGGCGCGGCCCTTGGGGACTGCGATATCGTCGGTGAGTGCCGACCCGCCGAAGACGCGCAGATCGATCTTCGCGGTGCGATGGCCGGCGACGCCGATAGACTCTGCCACGCGGGCCGCAGCCTCAAGCTCCCAGATGTGGCGCTGGCCATACGAGAACGAAAGCGCGTAGAGCTCATAGCCCTGCGCGCGGGCGATGGCCAGCACCGTGGCGGAATCGAGACCACCCGAGAGCAGGACTACCGCTTTTTTCCCGTTGCCAGTCTGCGCGCTCACTTCAGATCCCCGCCTTTGCCGATGTCCATCGATGGCGAGATGGGATTGTCTTCGTCGATATACGCCTCGGTGCACTTGTCGAGCTGCCCCTGCGCTTCCAAGATGAATTCGACCGCGTCGCGCGCCGCACCGTGCCCGCCGCGATTGGGCGTAACGTAGTGTGCCTCTGCCTTGACGCGCTCGCGCGCATCGGCGACCGCAATGGCCAAGCCGCACTTGCGCATCACCGGCAGGTCAATCACGTCGTCGCCCACATACGCAATCTCTTCGAGCGTAACGCCTGCCTTGTCCATGATTTCGCGAATTGGTTTCATTTTGAAGGCCTGGCCCTGATAGACGAATTCGAGCTTGAGGTCGCGCGCGCGCATGGCCACCGTGTCAGATATGCGCTTGGTGATGATGCCACACTTGAGGCCTCCGAGCCGCGCGAGCGAAATGGCTGTGCCGTCGTGCGCGTTGTATCCCTTGGCCTCAACCATCTTTGTTTCCGGCTTGCCGTCGATGGTCACCGGGACCGGAATCAGCCAGATGCCGCCATCGGTGAGCACACCGTCGACATCGAAAATAATGACCTTGATTTTGCGGGCGCGTTCCTGCGCCGAAACTTCTGTTGCTGCGCTCATATTTCAATTCTACCTATTACGTTTGGAGTCGCGTTGGGCGGTCTCTGGAGGGAGTTTTTTTCGCGCACTCATCGCGAAAAAACCGCGATGAATGGGGCACAGCTTTTTACCTACCGTTTAGGAGAGAATAGAGGCATGGATCAGAATTCTCCCGCAACTGCGCGGCAGCTTGAGCCCGAAGACTTTTACTTCGAAGGGCCGAACATGGTGTTTACGGCTGCTTATCATTTGAAGCGCGGCTCGTGCTGCGGGTCGGGTTGCAGGCATTGCCCGTACGGAGAGGCCGCGCAAAAATCGGCCGGCTATTGCGCGCCGCCGCCCGCTGAAGATTGAGGCTGCGCGGGAGCTGCGGCAGGCGCAGCGTCGCGCACCAGCACGGCAAAACGCGGGAAGGCAAAGCTGCCGCCTGCATCGTCAATCACGTTCAACTGGCAGAGATAAGCGCCCGGCTTCAATCCGGCGAGCGGCACGTCCATCTCAACCGCGACGGCATCGCGATTTTCAACGTTGATAGCTTTGGCCTGAACCAGCGGCGTTTCGTACACCTTGGTTGAGCCCTGAATGAGTTCGAGGCTCGAGAGCAGGTTGATGCCGGGTTTGGCTCCCTTGGGTAGCGTGTCGGCCTTTTGGCGCGTCGGATCGTAGACCTCATAGAGCAGATACATGTGCTGATCCTGGCGGAAGACGTGCGCAATGTCGGGCACGTACTCCTGGCCGTTGCGAACCAGCGGATCGACTTCCTTGCCAGTCTTCTTGCTGGGCTCGCGCATGGCCGACAGCACGATCGAACTCATCTTGAGCGGCGCCTTCTTCATGTCGGGCAGCGTGACATCCGCTTCGAAGGAGCCCATGCGGCCGGTCTGGTTCTCGCGCACCACGAACTTTAACTCGTATTTGCCCGGAGGCAGGTTGAAGCTCGTTGTGTACTGGATGTTTTTCTGGCGCGCATTCAGCGTTGGATCGAGATTGAGCTTGACGGTCTCGCGCACGCGGCCGATGGGGCGCTTCACTTCGTCGATCACTTCGCCGATGATGTCGAGCGTGGCCTTATCCTTGTCGCCGCCCTTCACAAAAGGAATCTGCGAGCCCGGCACGAGCAGCGATACCGGCATGAAGTAACGATTCTCGTCGAGACGGAAATGCATGGCGTCAAGGTAGACCGCGATGTCGGTGGCAGGCAGATCGCTCGCCAACTCGTCGTTGAGTTCCTGCTCGCGATCTTCCTTGCCTGAGTGCTGAAAGTCCGCGGGCGCGTAATAACCGGGGCGGAATTCGAGCTTGATCCCGGGCTTGTTGATCTTGAAGGTGAGCTTGCGATACTTGCCGTCGCGCGCCGGGTTCGTGGAGTGGAAGCCGACGGCGTAGTAAGCGGACGTGTCGCGCTGCACCTGCGCAAAGGCCGGCGCAAAATCGTTGGAGTCAAAGAACGCCTTGCCGCCGGTGTCGCTGGAAAGCGTGGCCATCACTTCCTGGCTGGCGAAGTTGGTGTTCATGTTGTTGGTGAGCGCGCTGCCGTTATAGGCGCCGTTGCCGCGCAGGCTCCCAGTGGAGGCGTCGCCCAGTGGGCCGATGGCCTGCAGGCCGCGCGTGTCAACGCTGTAGATGGCCAGGTTGGCGCGGACCGCGGCGTTGATGGCGGCGCGCAACGAGGCCTGGTTCTCAATGCCATCGCGCGAGATTCCGCCGGAAAAATAAAGCAACGATTTTTTCTCGTCGATCTTGGACAGCGATTGAGAAACGGCACGCAACGCAAACAGTTCACGGTCCGTGTTGACGTCGTTGTACTCGCTCTCGTCGGGCGTGTAGCCGGTGGTGTCTTCCACCTGGTTGGTGTTGGCGGTGGCGCCCGCCTGAAATCCCTGGCTCTCAGTACCGTTGTAGGCGCCCACTTCGTTGATGAGCGCGTTCTTGTCGGCGGTAAAATCCTGATCGACATTGAGCGTGTCGCCGAGGGAAACCAGCGCCACCAGGTCGGCGGGCTGCATTTTGGTTTTGAGAAAAGCCTGCGCCGCGTCCACACTGCGATTCAGATCTTCTGGCTGCATAGATGTGAGGTCGAAGAACATCACGATGAGGCGATGATTGCGCAGGTCCGCCGGCTTGGCGACCACCACAGCCTTTGACCCCGCGTTGATGGTAGGCCCGGCAGCAAGACCGCTTACCGTCGCTTCGTTCAGAGGCGTGGCCATGTCGACACTCTCAAAGTCAAACGTGTCGATGCTTTGTTGCTTGCCATTTTCAAAGACCGTAAAGTCGCTCTTGGTCAGGCCTTTGACCAGTTCGCCGGTTTTGGCGTCGCGCGCCACAACATTCGTGAGAACCAGGTCATTGTTGACCTTGAGCGTGAAACCGCCCTGCGGCGTGCTCGTAACTTGCGTGGCGTCCTGTGCGGAAAGGTACGGCGCAGCGGGGACGGCGAGCGCCATCACTGCAAGCCATGCTCCGATCTTCCGCACCCAATCCGTCATAACTTCCCTTCCCTCAAAACCACGCGCATCCCGCTAGAATCTGAATCTCGTTGTGAACTGAAACGCGCGCATCTGGCCGGCCGATGTGACCTGGCCAAAGTTCGGCGTGCCGTCGCTGGTGTTCACGCCCGCATACTGCACTGTGTTGAAGACGTTGCTCGCCGTTGCACGAAACTCCCAACTGCGCGTGTCGCCCATTTGAAGCGTCTTTGAGAGCGCCATGCTGTTGGACACGGTGCCCGGACCGGTAATGGAGTTGCGCGGCGCCGTTCCATAAAGCCCGGCCGGAGCCGCATACGCCGCCGTGTTGAACCATTCTCTCAGCGACCCGCCACCAGCGGTGATGGAGGTTCCGGGCACGCGATCGGGGCGCAGGGTTCCCGCCGTTCCACGGGCGACGTCGACCACAGCCGCCTGATAGCTGGGCGTAAGCGGAGAGCCGGTGGCAAATTTGTAGGTTCCCGAGATCGAAAATCCTTCGAGGAAGTGCGAGGCTGCGCCGGTGGTGATCCACCTCTTGTCCTTGCCGAAGGGCAATTCGTAGGCGTACGTTCCGCTGACCTGGTGGCGAATGTCGAAGCTCGAGTTCCCTTCCTCTGCGCCCAGATCCTGCCAGTTCTGCGACACCACCGACCCACCGCCGCCAACCGAACCTGCGTCGTCAATGGAATGTCCATACTGGTAGTTCGCTCCCAACGAAACGCCGCCCGACATACGCTTGTTCACACGGACCGTGGCGGCGTTGAAGCGCGAATAGGCTCCGGCCTGCTCATACGTAAAAATCAGGTTGCCAGGATCGGTGTTGGGACTCGATGGCGTGGCGCGCGGCGCGGTGCGGATGTCGAGATCGCTGCCCTTCGAGCCGTTGTAGCCAAGGTTCACCACGATTCCCCAGCGCAGCGTTTTCTGCACGTCGAGATTCCACACCTGCACATAGGGCAGCTGATAGTGGGGATCAACGGCGTAGTTGCCCACCTTGTCGGGCGCGGGAAATCCGTCTGCAAGCGTGAAGCAGGTCGGCGTGGACGACTGCGCGCAGGCTGAACTTCCCTTGCCGCTTGCATTCGCCTCTTCGTTGGTCTGCTCGTTGGCGAAGGGCGGCTGGTGCGCCATGCTGGTGGCAAAGCCGGAGTACTGGCCCACGGTAAAGTTCATGCCGTAGCTGCCGCGCACGGTCATCTCCTTGAACTTGGGCACGCGCCAGGCAAATCCAACGCGCGGCGCAAAGGCGCGACGGTAAGGATAGACAAGCGCACCCGGCAAACCAGCGCCGCCGGCGGAGATTTCAGTCTCGCTGGTGAAACCCTGATCGGGATTGGTGCTGACGAAAGCGAGATGGTCGTATTTCTCAGTGTAAGGAGCAAAGAACTCCCAGCGCAGGCCAAGGTTGAGCGTGAGGCTCGACTTGGCGCGCCAGTCGTCCTGGGCGTAGCCGTCAAAGACGTTGTCGCGGAGATAGCTCTTGGCGATCGAGGAATCAATGGACGAAGACTGCGGAAGACCGAGCAGAAAATCGGCGATTGGCGAGCCGGATGTTTGGTCACCGGCCGCATCCTCGGTGAACAAGCCGGTGAACGTGAAGCTGCCGGTCGCGTTTGAGCCTCCGAGAAAGTCGCGATGGACGCGGCGATAGTCACCGCCGAAGCGCAGGTTGTGCTTGCCCTTGACCCAACTCAACACCTCTGAAGCCGAGAGCGTTTGCGACACTGAAAAATTCGGTTGCGCCTGGCTGAGGCCGGAGATGGTGCTCATCGAGATACCGGGCAGGCCGTAGTTGAGAGGGCTGGAGTTGAGCGCCACGCCGCCGGGGCCGAGAATTCCCAATTGCGTGGCGATATCGGTTCCACTGGTGAAGAAGTTGGTTGCCTGGCTCTGGGAGCGATTCCAATTCACGTTGAAGATGCTGGTAATGCGGTGGTAGCCGATGGTGTAGCCAACCTGCGCGGAGTTTGAATCCGACTGGCTCTTGCCGCCCAGCTGCGGAAAGATATTCACATTGTCTGAAGCGGAGCGGCTCCAGTTGTAATTGAGATTGAAGCTTTGGCGGAGCCCTTGATTCGTGTTCTGCGATCTGCGTCCGGCGCCGCCACCACCACCCCTTCCGCCCGTCGGCAGCGTTGCATTTGCACCGAGGCTGCGGTTGTAGCGCACACCAACTTGCGTCTGGTTTTGCTGCGCGGTTGTCAGCAGATGATAGTTGTACTGGCTGTTGGTGCTGCCAGCCAGGTTCGGCTCAGGATAGAACTTGATGAGCGCGGCGGCCGCTGCAGCAATTTGCGCGGGCGGAATCACGTTGGGCGTTCCGTTGTAGATGAACTGCTGAAAGTTGGCCGGGTTGTAAATCAAGGGCAGTCCCGCGGCTGAAAAATCTCCCGCGCGCTCCGCGTCGGTGGGCACAATGGCATACAAATCCTCTGGGCTTGACTGGCGCGTGCCGCTCAAGGTGAGGAAGACCGTATCTTTGCCGCTGGGCTTGGTGAGATGAGGAATGTAGGGCGAGCTCATGAAGGTCAGGCCGAAGCGGTTCGATCCCGAGGCGGGCTGTTGTTGCGACTGGCCCTGCAGGGCAAACGGTTCGGCATTGAGTGCGGAGTTCGATCCGAACCAGAAGACTGCGCCATGCGGTTGACCGGGATTGAAGCCGCGAAAGTTGCCGCGTCCCCCGCCGCCACCACGGCCGCCGAAGCCACCTCCACCACCACCGAAACCTCCACCATCGCCACCAAAACCGCCACCACCGAATCCGCCGCCACCACCCGGCCCACCGAAAAGACCGCCGGCGCTGGGAAGGGCCTGGCCGGGATTCGCCGCCTGGTAGGCAGTGATGGCGTCGCGAATCTGGTCGAGGTTGACGCCTGCCATCGCGCTCACCTGGCCCGACTGGCCACTGATAGCGACCGAGTCACTGCTGAAGTCAGAATTTGAGGCGACAGAAGGCAGCGCCGCACCGCTTACGCCCGCCGTGCCGCTGCCGGTCTCTGTATCGCTCGAGAGCGATGTGACCAGGCTCAGGCTCTCGGCCCCGTTGCCTGCGAGTTGGCGGATTGCGTCAGCCGGCGAAGCCTGCGCGGCCTCTGCCCTCGCCTGCTCCTGTTCCTGTTCGGCCGCGCGCGAGGCCAGCAACAACTGGAAGTTCACCAGGCTGTCGTGGCTGGCTGCATTCAAGAGCGCTTCCTGCGATCCGGGTGCGAAAGCCGCAAATTGCGTGCGGATGACGTAACGGCCATTTTGTGGAAGAGTCATCGACCACGAACCGGTAATGTCGGTGGTTGTGGAGTATTTCTTTCCGGTGAGCGTATTTTGCGCAGTGACGGTGACGCCGGGCAGAGGGATGTTTCCGCTCTTGACCACGCCGTGCAGCCGGCCGCCAGTGACGATCGGTAATGAAGCCTGATCGGGAGTCGCTGCGGGCACGCCGACCGCCAGCTCTGGTACGCTTGCCGCGGGCGCCTGGGCGCTGCTGGTTGCAGCAGGCAGGCCGGACGAATCAGGAGTCTGCGCCGGAGCTTGCGCAAACGCAAACCCACACGTCACAAGAACGCCGATCGCCACAGCCCTTGCCCAACCTGCTTCGCGCATTCGGTCTCCCCGGCATTTCCTGCTCGTAATGAGTCTGACGAGTCACTGGGTGTGAAGGTTTACGGTTGCCTGCG
>Ga0302319_10020596_pt1 | contig 11908 bp, 7 predicted proteins | sample Bog_T0_2_FD_203319 | JGI IMG/M metagenome (GOLD analysis project Ga0302319, IMG submission 203319) | Peat permafrost microbial communities from Stordalen Mire near Abisko, Sweden - Bog_T0_2 | ecosystem: Environmental > Terrestrial > Soil > Wetlands > Peat | place: Sweden: Abisko, Stordalen Mire...
CCGGGCCGGCGTGGGGCGCGCAACATTCTATCTGCACTTTGGCAGCAAAGAGGATCTGCTGCGCAGTTCGCTCGAGCGGCTGCGATCCCATTTGGCGCAGGATTGGAATTCGGCTGCGGGAAGGCCGACTGGCTCTCTAGTTCCGCTCGGTTTCAGCCTCGTGTTCTTTCAGCACGTCGATAGTCACCGAAAGCTCTACCGCGCCATTGTGGGGCGCGAGAGCGGAGCGATCGTCGACAAGGAGATGCGCAGGGTTCTCGCCGACCTGGTGCTGAGCGAAGTTGGGCAGTTGGATCGCAGCGCAAAGGTACGGGCCAAAGCCGATTTGGCGGCTCAATATGTGGCTGGCGCGTTGATGGGGGTTGTAACCTGGTGGCTGGATCGCAATATCAAGCTATCCGCCGAAGAGATGGATAGTACGTTTCGTCTGATGACCCTTCCTGCTCTTCAGGCGATTCGCCGCTCCCGAGCGTGAACCGGGCCAACGTTCCCGGTGCAGAACTTATTCCTTGTAAGGGGGTTTGGAACTGTGATAGTGTCGGTCATCTTCCCTTGGCAGGCCTTCGAATGAGCTCTAGGAACAATATCCTGATGATTGACGATAACCCAGTACATCTGGAGATCTATCGCTTGATCCTGGAGAAAGGCGGCTTTATCGGTTTGCCGGCTTTGGTGACTCACAATGGGCTGGAATTCCCTGAAGGGGAGGCTGTGGATGCGGTTTTGCTGGATTATCGCCTGGCCCCGAATATTTCGGCTTACGAGGTGGCTACGAAGGTGAGGGCGAGGTATCCGTCGGTTCCCATTGTCATCCTCTCCGACATGTATGACCCGCCTGCCGATACGGCGCCTCTGGTTCAGGGTTTCGTTCGCAAGGGCAACCCTGAGAAACTGCTTTCCACCCTGAGCGAACTTACCAGAGACCTGGAATAAGAAAAGGTGGAGGAGCCGGGCAACCGATTGAATCCATTACCCATCCAAAATTTCAGGAATCAGTCACTGTCCCCGTGAACCCAGCAATTTGGAGCCGTTTGATGGTTCGTGCGCGCACCGTTGCCAAGCAGGTGCTGAGTCACCTCGCGATGGTCTGCGTCTGTTTGTGCTGTTCGGCGCAAACGACGGTGAGTGTAACTCGATCGGACGTGGAGGCGGCTTATCTTTATAACTTCGCGAAGTTTGTTCAGTGGCCAGAGGACAAGGCGGCGGAGTCTCAGCCGTTCTCAATTTGCCTGCTGGGCGAAGACGAGTTTGGCAGAAGACTCGACGACCTGATTGCCAATGAAACGTTTCAGGGCCGCAGGATTGTCGCCAAGCGGTTTTCTTCCGTTGCCGCTGCGGAAAGCTGTCAGATTGTTTTCATTGGGCAGTCAGAGGAAGCCAGGCTCTCGAAGGATCTGGCGGCCCTGAACACGAAGCACGTGCTCACGGTTAGCGACCTGCCTCAGTTTCTGGAGCGCGGGGGCGCAATCCAGTTTCTTTTTCAGAACAACAGGGTTCGGTTCGCTGTGAATCTGGCCGCGGCGCAACAGGCCGGCCTGACTCTGAGTTCAGAGTTGCTGAAGGTGGCCGTGTTTGTGGAAGGCACGAGCGCGAAGGAGGGAGTGCAATGAAGTTCCCTTCGCGCCAGCGGTCGATTGCCTCCAACCTGACATGGATGAATCTTCTTGTGAGCGGAATCGCGCTCGTTCTGGTCTACATTTCGTACCTGGCCTACACCGTGTTTTCGATCCGGAGCGCCGCCATAGAGAGTCTCTCTGCCGAAGCAAGAGTTCTGGGAGCCAACAGCGTGTCCGCAATCGTGTTTGACGACAAAGCGTCCGCGGAAGAAACACTGTCCGCTCTTCGATATTCCGGCGACGTTCTGGATGGGGAGATTTACACGCAGGGTGGCACATTGTTTGCGAAGTATCCGGCGAGTGGTCCGGTTCCGCTTCCCCCACACCGGATGCCGGAGATGCCTGGACCTGCTCACTGGGCCAATGGAGCCGATATTGTGGTTGGCACGCGAATCGTGCTTCAGGGCAAGCAGATTGGCACCGTCTATGTGCATGCGCATCTGGAGGGAATAAGGCAGCAGGCGCTTGAGTTTGCGGCCATAGCAGGAGGCATTCTGCTGCTTTGCCTGGGTGTGGCTCTGCTGGTGGGCTCATCGTTCCGGCGAATCCTGGCGCAGCCCATTATCTCCCTTGCGCAAACAGCGCGCATGGTTTCGCGCTATCGCGACTATTCTCTTCGCTTCACCTCGGAGCGGAGTTTCGATGAACTGGCATCGCTGACCGACGCCTTTAATGAAATGCTTGCCGAGATTCAGCAGCAGGACCGGGCGCTGGAGCAGGCCAAGGTGGATCTTGAACTCCGGGTGGAAGAACGCACCTCTCAATTGCAGGTCGCAAATCGAGAGCTCGAAGCATTCTCATACACCGTGGCCCACGATATGCGAGCCCCGCTGCAAACCATCGGCAACGTTTGTTACCTGATTATGGAAACGGAGCGCACGGAGTCCTCAGAAGAAGAGAAACACATGGTATTGCAGCTTCGCGCTTCGGTGGTGTCGATGTCTTCGATGATCGACGATCTGCTCAACCTATCACTCTCGACCAGCGCTCCATTGCGTTTGACGCGGCTGGATCTTAGTTCGGTTGCGGGATCCATCCTTCAGGGTCTGGCTGAAGCGAATCCAAAAAGGAAGTTCACGCCGGTGGTTGAGCAGCGTTGCTATGTGAATGCCGATGCGGGGCTGATGCAGATTGTTCTGCAGAACCTGCTCAGGAACGCGTGGAAGTTTACCTCGAAAACCGAAGGGGCACAGATTGAATTCGGCTGCACAAAACGCGGCGCGGATACGGTCTTTTATGTTCGCGACAATGGTGCGGGGTTCGATCAGCACCTGGTCGACCGGCTCTTCAAGCCTTTCCAGAGGCTGCACGCGGCAAGCGACTTTGCGGGGACCGGGATCGGGCTGGCCACGGTGCAGCGGATTATTCGCCGGCATGGCGGAGAAGTGTGGGCTGAAGGCGAGGTTGAAAAGGGCGCCACCTTCTATTTCACGGTGGATGCACCGCGGTCATGAGGTGGGGCGGGGCGAGAGGCTCAGGAATGCCTTAGGCGATTAACAATCATCGTATGGATATGATGGGCAGGCGTGGCACATTCTCTTCGCGGTCTTTGCGCAACATGACTGGCTTTCTCCGGCGGGCAGGGCTTCCTCTAATCGGACTGGCAGCCCTGGCTATGCAGGCAGCGCTCAGCCAGACCGCTCTGGGAACGAGCGGGCATGCTGCAAGTAGCGCCGCATCCGAGGTGTTTGAAGAGCCCGATTGGCAGGCGGTCTGCTCCCGGGCGCTCGCGACTCCCTTGCCGCCGGCCGCCGCGGCGCTCGCTGGTACAGCCTCCGGCCAGCCCGCCCTTGCAGCCGGCCGGTGCGATGAGCCGGCACTCTATTACGGCTTCGGGGAGGGTCCAAATTATGGGGCAGCCATCGAGTGCGCGTACCGGCAGCGTGCCTATCCGCACCCAGGCTCGCTGGAAGGAGCGGGCACGCTTGCCATGCTGTATGCCAATGGGGATGGGGTTCCGCGCGACTATGCGCTTGCGATTCGTTTTGCCTGCGAGGTTGGGGGGAATGGCGGCTCGAACGAGCCGGAGCGAATTGGGAGACTCGAAGCGTTGCGCGACGGAAGGCTGCCTTTCGGCACCACGTTCGATTTGTGCGACGAGCAGATGAGTGGCGCGATGGGCGCCTACTGCTCGGATCTGGCTGAGAAACAGGCAGACGTAGGACGTGCGCGAAGGATCGGCGACCTCAAGGCTCACATGGCGAAGCAGGCCCAGGCAATGTTGTCTGCATTGCAAGAGGACGAGAACGCTTTTGAGCAAGCCCGCATGAAAGGCGAGTATCCCGGCGGTGGTGGCAGCGGTTCGGTGGGCTTTGCGCTGGACGATCAAAATAAATTGCGGGAACAGTTCGTGATGAATCTCGAGCGTTTCAGCACAGGCAAGCTGCCGAGAGCCTCACTGGCGACGAGACAACGAGCGCAGCAGGAACTGGATGCGGCCTGTGCGGCGGCCCTGGCTCAACCACGCAATCCGAATGCTCCTTTTGGGAATCCAACCGTGATTGGATTAAAGGCCACAGAAGCCGCCTGGGAAAAGCTCTTCAAGCAATGGATGCTGATTGTGCCTGTTGCCTTTCCCGATCTCTCACAAGACGCGGCGGCGACGGAGTTGCTGCGGCTGCGCATCCATCAAGTCAAGAGGGCTTCCTATTGACTGGCTTGTCGCGGCAGTGCGCGGGCTCACCGGCAACGAATTGGAAAATGCACTAAACTTGACCCCCATAGACACTTTCCAGTCTCACGGGCGCGATGCAAGAGGAATCAACCACTGCCGGGCAAACCCTCAACCGTCCGGGCTCGACCGGGCTTGACGCTTTACCTCTATTCCATGCCGCCTGGCTTTTTGCCGCCGGAATTTGCATCGCCGAAGTTCTCACTTTGCGTCCCAGCCTGGTGATGGTTGGGCTTGCGCCGGTAGCCGCACTCTGCTTGCTGGCGGCCTTCCGCGCCCAGCGAATCGCATGGCTCCCGCTGGGGGCCCTTTGGCTGCTGCTGGGCGCGTGGTGCGCGCAAATGGAGCCGCATCCAGCCGCACTGCAACCGCTGGGGGAACTCTCCGACGGCCTGGCCCGCACCGTGGAAGGAACCATCGTGGATACCGGACCGGTCCGCGGTGAGGTGGAGCAGAATCTCAGCGATACCGGCGAGGCGGCCGGCGCCGAAGCGGAACAGGCGCCCTCGGAAAGGGTCGACCTCCGCGTCTCGACCCTCGAAGTGGTGACCGACACTGCCGACGCGCAAATTCCCATGGCCGGCGGCGTGCGCCTGACTGTGCGCTGGCCCGCAGTTGCGCCCACAGAGCCCAGCCCGCGGCCGTTTGATTGCGGCGACCGCATCCGCGCCGCGGCTCGCCTGTTGAGGCCAGAGGTCTATCGCGATCCCGGCGTCTGGAGCCGCGAGGATTTTCTCCTCGACCAGGGAATCACTTCAACCGCATCGGTGAAGTTCGACAAGGTGGAGCGGGTCGGAACGACGCCCGGAATGTATTTCGCCTGCCGGTTGAGCCAGTGGCAACACGCCGCAAGCGAACGGATGCTTGCGTTGCCTGGGGCAATGCACAGGCTGCCCGCTGCCTTGCGCCTTAGCCAGGAGGACGCCATTATGCTGGCCGCCATGGTAACCGGCGACCGCACCTACCTCACCCATCAACTACGCGTTGGCTTTGAGCGCACCGGTTCCTTTCACATGGTGGTGGTTTCCGGTTTCCACCTGGCCGTTGTGGCTGGATGCATTTTTTGGCTCGCGAGCCTGCTGCGTCTACCCCGCGTCCCCGCAACGGTGCTCACCATTGTGGCATCGTTTGCTTACGCGCTTTTCACCGGCTTTGCCACTCCTGTGCAGCGGTCGCTGTGGATGGTCACTCTCTACCTGCTGGGCCGACTCATCTATCGCGAACGAAGCCCTCTGAATACGATTGGCTTCGCCGCGCTGTGCCTGCTGGTTGTAAGTCCACGCAGCCTGTTCGATGCCAGCTTTCAGATGACGCTGCTGGCGGTTGTGGCCATTGCCGGCGTCGCCGCTCCGCTGTTGCAAGTGACTCTTCACCCGTTGCTCAAGGCCGTCGACGGTTTGAAGTCCACAGCCATCGACGGCAAGCTACAGCCGCCTCTGGCGCAGTTCCGCGTGACGCTACGCATGATTGCCGCAGCGTTGCAGCATGCAGCAAGTGGCCGTTTTGCTGCGCGCCTTGCCTGGCGCGTTTTCCCTGGGGCGGTGCGCTTCGTCTTGCGGCTCGGCGAACTTTTTGCCGTCTCCTGCGTGGTGGAGCTGGCCATGACCCTGCCCATGGCGATTTACTTCCATCGCATCATCATCTTTGCTCTGCCGGTGAATATCTTCATCTTGCCGCTGTTGGCGGCACTTATCCCGGCCGCGCTGGTGACTCTGGTGGTGCTTGTGGTGTGGCCCGCTGCCGCAGTGGTCCCAGCCATGATTGCCGCGCTCGTGCTGCACATCGGCGTCGGATTAGTCCATTTGTTCGGTTCGCTGCCCTTTGGAGACTACCGTATTGCGACGCCGCTTGTGTGGCAATCGGCTGTGTTCGTTGCGCTGCTTGCCGCGGCCATTGTTCTGGCTCACATTGGCCTCATGTCCGGTAGGCGCTGGGTGGGGCGCGCCACCTGGGCCGCACTTGTATTGGCCGGGCTGGCTGCCGTTGCGCCGCGCCCGACGGACCACCCCAGCAATGCGCTGATGATGGAAGCTATCGATGTTGGGCAGGGCGATTCCCTGCTGCTGATTACACCGGAAGGAAAAACTCTGCTGGTAGATGGCGGCGGGTTTGGCGGAGGGCCGCGCCAGGCTCCGCAGGAGTTCGACATTGGCGAAGAGGTTGTGTCCGCGACACTGTGGTCGCGCGGCATTCGCCACCTGGACGCTGTGGCGCTGACGCACGCACACTCGGACCACATGGGAGGGCTGCCGGCCGTTTTGCGCAACTTCCATCCAGATGAGTTATGGGTTGGGAATAACCCCCGATTCGGTCTGTACAACGCACTGCTCAATGAGGCCGCGAATCTTCACGTGCGGGTCCGATCGCTGCGCGCCGGTGACGCGCTGACACTGGGCAGCACACAGATTGCGGTGCTGGCGCCTTTCAAGGGCTATGAGCCTGGCCCCATGCCCACCAACAACGACTCGCTGGTGCTGCACATGACCTTCGGCAAGACCTCAGTGATGCTGGAAGGCGACGCGGAAGCGCCGATTGAAGATGCGATGGTTAACGAGGGCATGCTGCCGGGGCACGGGCTGGCCAGCACGCTGTTGAAAGTGGGCCATCACGGCAGCGTCACTTCCACGCGCCCCGAGTTCCTTTCCCGCGTAGCTCCGCAGTGGGCCGTCATCTCCTGCGGTCTGCACAACCGCTACGGGCATCCCCGCAAGGAGGTGCTGGAAGAGTTGCAGCAGGCCCACGTGCGCACGTACAGCACCGACATTGAGGGCGCACGCTGCTTCCGGCTGGACGGCGAGACAGTCGTGCCGGAACCTTCGTGCGAGTAGGAATCGGATCAGCTTTCGCGGAGAGCGGCCATCGGTTCCATGGTCATGGCACGGCGAGCAGGCAAATAGCACGAGGCGAGTGCTGCCAGCACCAGGGCTGACACCACGGTGGCAAATGTTACGGGGTCCCATGAGCTGACCAGGATGAGGCTGCCCACGGCTCGGGCAACCAGCAGCGCGAGCACGAGGCCAATTCCCAGGCCAACTGCGACAATTCCCATCGATTGGCGATAGATCATCCCGAAGACTCTGCCGCGGCTGGCGCCCAGCGCCATGCGCAGGCCAATTTCATGCACGCGCTGGCTCACCGCATAGGAGATGACGCCATAAAGGCCAATGACCGCCAGCGTTAATCCAAGAACACCCATGGTGGCTGCGATCGCGGCCCCAAACTGAAACAGCAAGAGCCCGTTGAGCGAATAGAGCGCCTGGTGCATGGATTGCACCTGGAACAAAGGAAGTTCGGGAGCAATTTCATGGATCGTCTTCTCGGCGGTTACCACTATAGCAAGCGGATCGCCCTGTGTCTTGACTTGCAAGGTCATAAACGTGTTGCCCTTCAAGTGCTGTGCGTAGGGGAGATAAACGTAGGGCTGCGACTTGCCTTCTCCAGCGGAAGCAACTTCGACGTCGCGCGCAACTCCCACGACTTCGATCTTGCGCCCTTTCTCGCTTTCCAAGCGGAAGGTGCGGCCGATGGGGTCCTGATTGGGCCAGTACTTTCTGGCCGTGCTCTCACTGACGATGGCAACATCGCGGCCGCGCTCGTCGTCCTCGATTTGAAAGGCGCGCCCGCGGAGAAGGTCGATGCCCATGACGTTGAAGTAGTCGGGTGAAACGACATTGAAGCCCGAGATGGATGCAGGAGCATTTTTCGGAACTACAACTCCATCGATGTCGATGCTGTCGGTGTTGCCGCTGAAATATCCCATTGGAACTTCGCTGGCTACGCTTACCGCCTCCACTCCCGCGAGTTGATGAAGACGCGACTGAATGGTGTCGCGGAGACCGCGCGCCTGTGTATCGTTAATCCCGATCAGGCTTGTGTCGAAGGAGATATTGAGTACGTGATCCGGCTTGAAACCGAAGTCGGCGGTCTCAAGAGCGGCAAGGCTGCGCACAAAGAGGCCAGCCACAACGAGAAGCACCAGCGAACCGGCGATCTGCAAAACAACCAGGGCATCGCGCATCCAGTGACGCCCCCTGGTGACGCCGCGGCTGCCTGCTTGCAAAGCCGCATTCACATTGGCTTTTGCGACCCGCAAGGCAGGCACGATCCCCACCACAACGCCTGCCAGCAAGGCCATTGCAAAGGAATAGAGAAAGATTCGCCAGTCGAATTCGAACGAGAAGGAGATAGGAATATCGAAGTGCAGGTCGACGTGGCTGATCGCCGTGCTGGCCCACATGCCCAGAAGCACACCCATGGCTCCGCCAATGAGCGCCAGCGTGACGCTCTCGGTGATCATTTGCCAAAGCAGGCGGAATCGCTGAGCGCCGAGCGCGGCGCGGATGGCCATTTCCCGCTCCCGCACCGTGGCGCGCACCAAAACCAGATTCGCCACATTCATGCAGGACAGCAGCAGCAACATGGCGGCAAGGCCAAGGAAGAGAGCTGAAACTATGATGATCGCGTTGGGATTGCCACCGCCGCCGATGCGCAATCTGGCTTCGGGATATGCTGTAAACTCCATTTGCTTTTCATCGTCGGGCCGCTGGCGCATCAGGTTTTGGGCAACCACGTTGAGTTCGGCGCTTGCCTGGCGAAAACCAACTCCGGGGCGGAGCCGTCCGTAGACGAGGTAGTTCCGACTGTTCCAGCCGTTTATCACATCCGCGGGGGTGCCCTCGATAGTGAGTTCCGACAACGGCATATAGACTGATGGCGGCAATGCAATGCTGGGCACGCCAATGAATGTTTTGGGCGCAACGCCGACGACCGAGACGGTGTGGCCGTCAATCTTTACCTGCCGCCCAATCACTGCTGGATCGCCATTGAATTGCTTCTGCCAGAAATCGTAACTGAGAACCACAACCGGGTCGCGGCCGAGAACTTCGCCTTCCGTGGGGAGAAACAGCCGCCCGGCTGCCGGTTCCACTCCGAGAGCACTGAACAGGTTCCCGGTGGCATAGACGGTGGTGATTCGCTCGGGTTGCTTGCCTTCAGTGGCAAATCCATCCAAACCCGCCGAGACCGCAATGATGTCGCTGAACGAGCTCCGGCTCTGATCGCGGATGGCCTTGAATTCGGGCAAAGTGAAGGTGCGGCGCAACCGTCCATGGTTCAGGCGATAGGTGAGAGTGGCTATCTGGTGGGGATCTTTGACGGGAAGCGGCTTGAGCAGAAAGGAGTTCACCAGGCTGAACATGGCCGTGTTTGCGCCGATGCCGAGGGCCAGCGTGAGCACCGCGGTGATTGCGAAGCTCGGCGCCCTGCTGAGCTGACGAAAAGTGAAACGAATATCCTTCAACAGATTTCCCATAGTCGCCTCCATGCACGGGTAGCCACGGTATGGGATAGGCAACTGGCGCGCCAAACGATGTGACACAGTAAAGCATTGATTCTGAAAGGAACGGCGCACGCGTGGGAGCGCGGACGACGCGGCGGCTTGTCCGGAACTGAACTTGCTTGTCCGAAACCGGACAGCTTGACTCCCTGGTCCACAGACGCGACGGACTTTGGGGCAACCAACCTTCCCTGGCTTATCCTGGCGACCGGACCATGTTGGACATTCCAAACCAAGGCGTGGATTGCCAGCCCTTAGAAACGACAGAACCGGCTCTGAGGATGACGAGAACCCACTCCACCTTCGAGCTCTGAACATCACACTGCTTCAACCCGATGCAGGCATATAATTCCAAGTTGCGGGTGCGTTGAGGGCCGGGACTCGCCTTCGGTACGTGCACGCCACCCGGAGAACGACAATGTGCAAGTTTCTTATCACGTTATTTCTTGCCCTGGCTTCTGCCGCTCCCGCGCTCGCCAAACCAGTGGACATCTATCCGGTAACCTGCAGCGATCTTTGGTCGGCTTTGAAAGACACGCTGGGAGACGAACGCAATTACGGGGTCATTTCGGAGGACGATGTTGCGCAGAGGGCATGGTTCCTCGTGGTTGGCGCAAGAGGCCATTACACCCAAGTGGTGGCACTGAAAACGAGAAACGGCGGTTGCAGGGCGAATGCCATCGTCCTGGAGCTCGGCCCGGACAACGGGGATTGGCGCCAATTTCAACATCGGCTTCGGCGTTCGGTGGCGAAGTTGCAGGCGGCGAATCCCAAAGCGGCAGCAATGGCGACCGGGCAGCCGTAACAAGCATTGGGCATTCCATTCCAAGGCCCTCAAATGCGAAGGTGTCAAGTTTCTGGACTTGGTTTTCAGAGTGTTTCGGGACAAGCTTATGGCTTGGCTGGCTCTCACGCCTGCGGCGTATTAACACGAAAGACGTATAGACTCTCACGATCCCGAACATGATATGTTTTTCCTTCTCTTTAGACGTAGAGCTTTACAAGCTTGACTCGCCGATGATTTGCCAAGTTGAGGCAATCGGGCAAAGCAAGCCGCAGTCTGCTGGTGGACTGTCATGGTTTCAAACTCAACGCTAAATGTCGATATGAAGTATTCCGAGTATCCCAGCTTTCTCGATGTCCGGAACCTTTCTATTGCACTGATCGGCCCGAACGACCTGCTCCGCAATGCAGTGGCGACCGCTCTCGCTGACTGCCATGCCGGCGGAGAAGTCCGCCAGTTCTCCTCCTACCCTTCCACGCTAGGCGACGTTCCCCGATTGCTTGAGCAGCATTACGACGTTATCGTGATTGACCTGGAGAGCGACCGGGAGTACGCCCTCGAGATCGTTGAGAGTATCTGCGGCAACGGCATTGCAACGGTGATGGTTTATTTAGAAAGAGAAGATCACGAACTGATCATTCGATGCATGCGATCGGGCGTTCGCGACATTCTGGCGTTTCCCTTCACTCAGGGCGCCGTGGCCGAAGCGCTGATTCGGGCCGCTGCCCGCCAACCTGCAACTGCTCCACAGAAAAAGGTGGGTGGACGGCTACTCGCATTCGCAGGCGCAAAGGGTGGCGCCGGCGTCACCACGATCGCATGCAATTTCGCGGTAGCTCTAGCCCAGGATACCTCCCAAAGCACTCTCTTGATCGATCTCGACCTGCCGCTTGGAGACGCCGCCCTCAACCTGGGAGTTGAAGCCGAGTACTCAACAATCAACGCCCTTCAGGAGTCGAGTCGGCTCGATTGGGGATTTCTCTCCAAGCTCCTTGTCGAGCATAGTTCGGGGCTCAAGCTGCTCGCCGCACCCGGAAATCTTCCCCATTACAAGACCTCCGGCGAATCTGTCGATAAGCTGTTGTCGGTTGCGCGTCAGAACTTCGATAACGTGGTTGTCGACATCGGGTCAAAGCTTGATTTTGTCGGTACGTCTCTCTTCAAAGAGGCGAGAACGTTCTACCTGGTTACCCAGGCCGCCATCACCGAATTACGGAACTCAAATCGAATGATTGGCCAGTTCTTCACCGGCAAGGGCCCCAATCTCGAACTGGTCGTGAATCGGTATGAGGCTCCCACTCTCGGAATCGGGGATGAGCATATTGCCAAGGCGCTGACCAGGCCTGTCAAGTGGAAAATCCCCAACGATTATGCTGCTGTGCGGCAGATGCAGAATACAGCCACCCCTCTCGTTCTCGAGGATTCGCCAATTGCGCAACGGATCCGCGAAATGGCAAGTTCCATTTCCGGATTGCCGGTGCCAGCAAGAAAGAGAGGCTTCA
>Ga0302319_10020598_pt1 | contig 11908 bp, 11 predicted proteins | sample Bog_T0_2_FD_203319 | JGI IMG/M metagenome (GOLD analysis project Ga0302319, IMG submission 203319) | Peat permafrost microbial communities from Stordalen Mire near Abisko, Sweden - Bog_T0_2 | ecosystem: Environmental > Terrestrial > Soil > Wetlands > Peat | place: Sweden: Abisko, Stordalen Mire...
GTCCCAGACGACGAGGGGGCCGGCGCACGAGAGATTGTAGGCGGTCGAGCCGGCCGGCGAGGCCACGATCATGCCGTCGCAGAGCATCTCGCCGACCCGCGTGCCGGAGACTTCGTAGACGAGGCGTACGACGCGCTGCGAGCGTACGCGCGCCAGCACGATGTCGTTGACGGCCATCTGCCGCGCGCCGTTCCAGCGCGCTTCGACCGTGAGCAGGTCGATGATCGTGTAGCTGCCCCGCACGATGCGCTCGAGCCCGGTGCGCCAGTCGCTCTGGCGCATGCCGGCGAGAAAACCGACGTTGCCGAAGTTCACGCCGGTGGTGGGCACGCCGCTGCCCAGCATGCGACCGAGGGCGCGCAGGATGGTGCCGTCGCCGCCCAGCACGAGGCAGAGGTCGACGCTGCGCAGCTCGTCTTCGTCGACGACCCGGTAGCCGTGGGCGTCGGTGAGCCGGTGCCTGGCGGCTTCGTCGGCGGGCACGACGAGCTCGAGCCCGAGGCGCTTGGCCTCGCCGACCAGCTCGTGGAGGGTGCGGTCGGTGGCCTTGGCCTGGTGGTGGGTGAGCACGGCGACACGCCGCAAGGGCTCAGCCATGGACGGCCTCGACGGCCTTGAGAGCGGCGGCCGCCGGCTCGGCGCGGCCCGCCGCCAGCGGGCTGCGCACGTCGCAGAAATACGCGAAGTACTCCACGTTCCCCCTTGGCCCCGGGTGCCCGGAATCGCAGGCGCCGAGGACCGCGACCTCGTGCTGTTCGAGCCACGCGCCGATGTCGGTGAGCACCTGCAGATGGATGGCGGGGTCGCGCACGACTCCGCCCTTGCCGACCTGCGCGCGACCGGCTTCGAACTGCGGCTTGACGAGCACGAGTCCGCGGTAGCCGGCGCGGGCGGATTCTAGCACAGGCACCAGGGCCAGCCGCAGCGAGATGAACGATACATCGGCGGTGACGAACGACGGCGCGTACGGAAGACGATCGGCCTCGAGGCTGCGGGCGTTGGTGCGCTCCAGCACGGTGACGCGCGGATCGACGCGCAGGCGGTAGTCGAGCAGGCCATAGCCGACGTCGACGGCGACCACATGAAGAGCGCCGTGCTGCAGCAAGCAGTCGACGAAGCCGCCGGTCGAGCTGCCCAGGTCGCATACCTCTTCCCCATCGACCGAGACCTCGAGCGCGCGCAGCGCGTGGCTCAGCTTGTCGCCGCCGCGTGAGACGTAGCGTGGTCGCTCGGCGACGGCGAGCTCGATTGTTGAATCGACCAGGCCACCGGGCTTGTCGGCGGCGCGGCCGCCGACCGAGACCTCGCCGGCCAGGATGGCGGCGTGGGCCTGCGAGCGCGTGGCGAACAGGCCGCGGGCGACGAGCAGCGTGTCGAGCCGCTCGCGCATGGGTCAGGAGATGTGGGCGAGGCCCGGCTGGCGCTCGAGGACGGCGGCGGCGATGGCCTCGGGCGTGAGGCCGAGGTCGGACAGCAGGCGCTCGCGGTCGCCGTGCACGACAAAGGCGTCGGGCAGGCCGAACCGCCGCACGCGGACGGGGCTGTCGGCGAGGTGTTCGACGACGGCGCTGCCGAAGCCGCCAGCCAGGACGTTCTCTTCGATCGTCACGATGCGGGCATGGGTGTCGGCGAGCTCGTCGAGCAGCGCGGTGTCGAGCGGTTTCACGAAACGCGCGTCGACGACCGTGGCCTGCACGCCGGCCTCGGCGAGCAGCTCGGCGGCGCGCAGAGCCATGCCGACGCCGGTGCCGATGCCCACGAGGGCCACCTCGCGCCCCTCGCGCAGCACCTCGGCGGTACCGATGGGGATCTTCTTCAGCTTGTGGGGCTCGTCGAACACGGCGGCGAGGCCGCGCGGGTAGCGCACCGCGACGGGACCGTCGTGGTCGAGCGCCGTGTGGATCATGTGCTGCAACTGCACCTGGCTGGAGGGCGCCATGACGACCAGGTCGGGGATCATGCGCAGGTACGAGAGGTCGAACACGCCGTGGTGCGTGGGGCCGTCGTCGCCAACCAGGCCGGCCCTGTCGAGGGCGAAGACGACGGGGATGCGCTGCAGGGCGACGTCTTGCACGAGCATGTCGAAGGCGCGTTGCAGGAAGGTCGAGTAGATGGCCACCACGGGCTTCATACCCGCCAAGGCGAGGCCCGCTGCGAACACGACGGCGTGCTCTTCGGCGATGCCCACATCGTAGAGCCGGCCGGGGAACGCCGCCTCGAAGGCGTCGAGGCCGGTGCCCTGGGTCATGGCCGCGGTGACCGCCACGATGCGCGAGTCACGCCGGCCTTCGCGTACCAGCACCTGGCCGAAGGCCTCGGTGTAGGTCGCGCCGCGCGGGTGCGGCTTGCGCTCGCCGTTGGACAGCTGGAAGGGCCCGGTGCCGTGATACTCGGAGGGCTGCTCTTCGGCGGGCTCGTAGCCTTTGCCCTTGACCGTGCGCACGTGCACGAGCACCGGCCTCTTGGTGTCGAGGGCCTGCTGCACGGCCACCCGCAGCGCGCCGATGTCGTGGCCGTTCACGACGCCGATATAGGCAAAACCGAGCTCCTCGAAGATGAGGCCGGGGCCCAGGAAGGCCTTCATGCTCTCTTTGACGTCTTTGCCCAGGCTGTAGGCGCGCGCGCCGATCGCGGGAATGCGGCCGATGGTGCGCTCCATGTCTTCGCGCAGCCGGGTGAGACCGGGGTCGAGCCTGAAGCGGTTGAGGTAGAGCTGGAAGGCGCCCACGTTGGGCTTGATCGACATCTGGTTGTCGTTGAGCACAACGACGAGCGGCGTGCGCAGCTGGCCGGCCTGGTTCATGGCCTCGAAAGCGACACCGCCGGTGAGCGCGCCGTCGCCGAGCACACAGACCACGCGGCCGTCGGAGCCGCCGCTCAGGCGCGCCGCCTCGACCAGGCCCAGGCCGTAGCTGATCGACGTCGAGGCATGTCCCGTGCCGATGACGTCGTGCTCGGACTCGCGGCGGCAGGGAAATCCGGAGAGGCCGCCGTACTGGCGGATGGTGTTGAAGCACTCGGCGCGGCCGGTGATGATCTTATGGGCGTAGGCTTGGTGCCCGACGTCCCAGATGATCTTGTCGCGCGGGCTGTCGAGGACGCTGTGCAATGCGACCGTGAGCTCAACGGCGCCGAGGCTTGGGGCCAGGTGGCCGCCAACCTCGCTGACGCACGACAGGATCACCTCGCGAATCTCGTCGGCGAGGGCCTGAAGCTCAGCAATGGTCAGAGAGTGCAGGTCGGAAGGACCGCAGATGCGCGGGAGCTGGTCCATTGCTGCGAAGTATACCACCGCCCCTCGCAGCCTCTGCGGCGCCGCACCGTTCAGCGACGCGCGCCGGTGGCCCTCGCCGGCCACAGCGACGCGTTGCGCCGCGCGGGCGGACGGCATCGGGGGCTCGAGCTCTGGGATCGTCGAGCTCTAGGAGCGCCGCTCGAGAATGTAGTCGGTCACGGCGGCGAGACTGGCGACGTCGCCGCCCAGCGCGGCCAGGCGCGCGCGCGCGCGCTCGTGGCTCTCGGCGGCCAGCGTACGCGCGCCGGCGACGCCGAAGCGCGAGACGTAGGTCGTCTTGTCGAGGCGAGCGTCTTTGCCGGCCGTCTTGCCCAGGTCGGCGGACTCGCCCTCGACGTCGAGGATGTCGTCGACGATCTGGAACAGCAGCCCGATCTCGCGCGCGAACTCGCGGTAGATCTCGAGCCCCGCCCCGGAGACGCCGCACAGCAGGGCGGCGCCGGCCACCGCGGCCTCGATCAGGCGACCGGTCTTCAGGGCGTGCAGCTCGCGCAGCTCGTCGTCGCCGGTGGCCGTGGCGGCGACGTCCATGTACTGCCCGCCGACCATGCCCTGTACGCCGGTCGCCCGGGCGACCTCGGACAGCGCGCCGAGCACGCGCGCGGGTTCGCCCTGCTGCCGGTCGGTGATCAGCCGGAAGGCTTCGGCGAACAGGCCGTCGCCGGCGAGGATGGCGACGTCTTCGCCGAACTTGATGTGACAGGTGGGCAAGCCGCGGCGCAGGCTGTCGTCGTCGATGGCCGGCAGGTCGTCGTGGATGAGCGAGTAGGTGTGGATGAGCTCGAGCGCGGCGGCAAAGGGCAGGATCGTCGCGAGCGGCTCGCCCAGGCGCTCCGCCACTGCCAGACTGAGCACGGGGCGGATCCGCTTGCCGCCGGCCAGCAGCGAGTAGCGCATGGCCGCGACGAGCGGCCGGGCGGCCGGCGCGGCGCCGAAGTCGAGTCCGGCAAGGTAGTCGTCGGTGAGGCGGCGCAGCTTGTCGGGGTAGCCCGGCCCGCCGCCGGCTCCGGGCAGCGCGTCGCGCGAAGCTGGTGCGCCGGAGGATCTCACGAGGCCCTGCCGGTCTCTTCGAGCAGCCGCGCGGCTTCGTCGGCGAGCTCGGCGGCGCGCTCGAACAGGCTCATCTCGATGTCGGTCGAGCCGACCTGGCCGGCGCGCTCCTCGAGATCGCGCAGCTCGGCAGCGATCTCGCGCACGCGGGCCAGGGCCCGGGCGTCGCGCGGCGCGTCGAGACTCATGCCTGGTCCTCGGGCGGGATGTCGGCCGCGTCTCCGGCGGCGGCGGGCGGACGACCGTTGCGCAGCGCCCCCGCGAGGATGCCGTTGACGAGGGCGGCCGCTTCGTCGGTGGAGTAGCGTTTGGCAAGGCGCACCGCTTCGTCGATGGCGACCTCGGGCGGCGTCTCGCCGCCGCGCAGCTCCCAGAGTGCCAGGCGCAGGATGCTGCGCTCGAGCGGCGCGATGCGCGACAGCGGCCAGGCGGGCGAGTTTGCCGTGAGCTCGGCGTCGAGCGCGGTCAGGCCGTCGATCACCCCGGCGACGGCGCCCAGCGTGAACTCGTCGGTCCCGTACCCCTCGGCCTGCGCGCGGTTGGCGAGCAGCGTGTCGACCCCGACGTCGGTGACCTCGCGCTGGTAGAGCACGAAGACGGCGTCGCGGCGTGCCTGCTTACGGCTCGGTCTGCGGGGTGTCACGAGCGTCGGCCGGGCCGGTTATGCAGGCTCGATGGCAAACAGCGCCTGACCGTATTCGACCGCGGCGCCGTTGTCGGCGAGCACCTCGCGCACGACGCCGTCGACGTCGGAGCCGAGCTCGTTCATGAGCTTCATGGCTTCGAGGATACAGAGCGTCTGCCCCGAGGCGACGGTGTCGCCGACCGACACGAAGGGCTCGAGCGCCGGCGAAGAGGAGCGGTAGAACGTGCCCACCATGGGCGAACGCACGACGTGATAGCCGTCGCCCTCGGGCTTCGCGGCCGCCTTCGTCGGCGCCGCGGCCGGCGCGCCGGACGCCTCGTGGTCGTCGGCGCTCTCCGCGGCGGCTGCCGCGGCAAGGGTCTTGCGCACCGTGATGCGCACGTCGCCCTCTTCGAGGATCAGCTCCTGCAGGTCGCTGGCTTCGACCATGGCGATGATGTCCTTGACGCGATCGCTGCCGGCTTCGCTTGCCGTGGTCTGCATCTGCGCGCTCAGGTAGGCCGGCACCTGCGTGCCGAACACGTCGTGCTCGGGGCCGAGCCGGTGGCGCTCGAGGTACGGACGCGCGGTCTGCGGAAAGAGCGCGTACGACAGCACGTCTTCGTCGGAGTGCGCGAGATCGCCGATCTCGGCGCGGAGGTCGTCGAAGTTTTCGGCCACGAGCTCGGCGGGCCGCACGCTGATGGGCTTCTCGTCGCCCAGAACGCGCTCGATGATTTCGGGCGAGACGGGCCCTGGAGCGGCGCCGTAGCGGCCCCGCAGATAGGCTTTCATCTCGTCGGGCACGATGTGCCAGCGCTTGCCCGACAGCACGTTCAACACCGCCTGGGTGCCGACGATCTGCGACATGGGCGTGACGAGCGGCGGAAAGCCGACCTCGGCGCGCACCACGGGGATCTCTTCGAGCACCTCGGGCAGACGGTCGAGGGCGTTCTGCTCGCTCAGCTGGCCTTCGAGGTTCGAGATCATGCCGCCCGGCACCTGATGCGAGTAGACCTGCATGTGGGTAAGCGACGTCACGCCGCGGTCCCAGCCGCCTTCGAGGCGCACGCTCTCGAAGTACTTGGCGATGGCGAAGAGCTTCTCGAGGTCGAGCTCGGAGTCCCAGGGGGTGCCGATCAGCGCGGTCACGACCATCTCGGTGGCCGGCTGCGAGTTGCCGAAAGCCATGGGCACGGTGGCCGTGTCGATCACGTCGACGCCCGCCTCGATGGCCTTGAGGTAGGTCATGGGCGCGAGGCCGCCGATGTAGTGGCAGTGGAGCTGGATGGGCACCGCGAGCTCGCTCTTGAGACGCGTGATGAGCTGCTCGGCGTAGTAGGGCGACAGCAGCGCCGCCATGTCCTTGATGCAGATCGAGTCGGCGCCCATCTCGACGAGCCGGCGCGCGACCTCGATGTAGTGGTCGAGCGAGTGCACGGGCGAGATCGTGTAGACGACCGCCGCCTGGAAGTGCTTGCCCGATTCCTTGATAGCCGCCGCTGCGGTCTCGAAGTTGCGCGTGTCGTTCAGGGCGTCGAAGACGCGGAAGATGTCGATGCCGTTCTCGGCCGCCTTGGCCACGAAGCGCCGCACGATGTCGTCGCCGTAGTGTCGGTAGCCGACCAGGTTCTGGCCGCGCAGCAGCATCTGCAGCGGCGTGCGGTGCACGTGGTTGCGGATGACGCGAAGGCGCTCCCAGGGGTCTTCGTCCAAGAAGCGCAGGCAGGCGTCGAAGGTGGCCCCGCCCCAACATTCGAGCGACTGAAAGCCGACTTCGTCGAGCAGTTCGAGCACGGGCAGCATCTGCGAGGTGCGCATGCGCGTCGCCCACAGCGACTGGTGCGCGTCGCGCAGTGTGGTGTCTGTGATGCCGATGCGCCTAGCTCGCAACCTGACCGCTCCCCGTGACCCTCGTGCGCCGCGCTAGACGCGCGTGATGTAGCTGCCGGTGCGCGTGTCGACGCGCACGCGCTCGCCCTCGACGATGAACAGCGGCACCTGGATGGTGACCCCGGTCTCGAGGGTGGCCAGTTTGGTGCCGCCCTGGGCCGTGTCGCCGCGCAGACCGGGCTCGGTGTGCGTGATGGCGAGCTCGACGTGGTTGGGCGCCTCGACGCTGGCCGGTTCGCCGTTCAGCGACAGAAGCTGGACCTCCTGGTTCTCGACGACCCACTGCAGAGCCGCGCTGGCGGTCGCCGGGCTCAGCGTGACCTGCTCGAACGTGGCCGGGTCCATGAGCACGACCTCGTCGTCGGTCGAGTACAGGTAGGTCATGGCCTGCGACTGCGTGTGGATGCGATCGAACTTCTCGCCCGAGCGGAAGGTCCGTTCGAGCACCGCCCCGGTGGCGATGTTGCGCACCTTGGTGCGCACGAAGGCGCCGCCCTTGCCCGGCTTGACGTGCTGGAACTCGACGATCGTGAAGTTCTCGCCGTCGATCTCGATCGCCATGCCGTTCTTGAACTGACTTGTGGATACTACTTCGGCCATAGATCTGTCTCTCTAGCTGCTCGGTCGGGACTGTGAAGCCGGCACGACCACGGTGGTCGTCCCCCTCTTGAAGTCGGCACCACATGATACACGAAAGCCGCGCCGGCAGGCCCCGATGCGCGGGCCCGCCTGCCCACCGCCAGCGCACCCCTAGACGACGCGCAGCTCTTTGGGAAACAGCGTGAGCCGCTCGCAGCCGTCGGCCGTGACCACCACCGTGTCCTCGATGCGCACGCCGAAGCGGCCCTCGAGGTAGATGCCGGGCTCGACGGTGACGACCATGCCGGGCGCGAGGCGCTCGCGGCTGCGCTTGCCGACCCGCGGCTTCTCGTGGATCTCGAGGCCCACCCCGTGACCGGTGCCGTGGCCGAAGTGTTCGCCGTAGCCGGCCCGTTCGATCACGTCGCGAGCGGCGGCGTCGACTGCTCCGCAGGCGACGCCGCCGCGCACCGCCTGCAGGCCCGCGAGTTGCGCCTCGAGCACGATGTCGTAGACGGCACGCTCCTCGCTTGCCAGACGACCCGCCGCGAAGGTGCGCGTGATGTCGCTGTGGTAGCCGTCGAGGCGCGCACCCATGTCGACGACCACCAGGTCGCCGGGGGCGACCACGGCATCGCCGGGGATGGCGTGCGGCAGCGCCCCGCGGGCCCCGGTCGCGACGATGGTAGCAAAGGCGACGGCCTCGGCGCCGCGACCGCGCACGGCCTGTTCGACGGCCCACGCCACCTCGCGCTCGGAGCGTCCCCGCAGGCCTTGGGCGACGACCTCTTCGAGCGCGGCGTCGCCGATCGCCGCCGCCGCACGCAGGAGCCGCAGCTCGCCTGGGTCTTTGACCTGGCGCAACGCACTCACGCGGTCGCCGATGTTGACGAGGCGGCCGCCGAACAGGCGGCGCAGGCAGCGGTACCCGGCGTAGGCCACGACATCGCCTTGGAACCCCAGGCGGCGCGCGCCTTCGGAGCGCCCGTCGGCCGCCGTCCAGGCCGCCAGCGCATCGGCAAGCAGGGCCGCGCCGCCTTCGCTGCGCACCAGGGCGACGTCGCCGCCGACCTCGTCTGAGATCTGGCTCCAGAAGCGCGAGTCGCTGCAGATGAAGGCGTGCTCGCGGCTCGCCAGCAAGACGGCGTCGTCGCCGCGAAAGCCCGAGAGATAGCGCACGTCGGCCGTCGACGACAGCAGGACCGCGTCGAGGTCCCGGTCGCCGAGTAGCCGGCGCAGCGCGGCAAGCCGCTCGGTCATAGGCCAAGCACCTCCGCAAGTGAGTCGACTGCCTCGAGATACCCGTCGAGGCCCTTTCCCGACACGCGCACGGCGGCGAGCTCGGCGACCACCGAGCGCGAGCGCCACTCCTCGCGCGCTTCGACGTTCGACAGGTGCACCTCGGCGACCGGACAGGCGACCAGCTCGAGGGCGTCGTGCAGCGCCCAGCTGTAGTGCGTCCAGGCGCCGGGATTGATGAGGACGGCGGCGGCGGGCTCGTCGCCGCGGGCGATGTCGTGCAGACGTTCGACGAGCTCGCCCTCGTGGTTTGTCTGATAACAGCGCACCTCGAAGCCGCGCGCGGCGCCGTGGGCCGTGACGCGCGCGCACAGCTCGGCCAGCGTGAGCGTGCCGTAGTGCTCGGCGGCGCGCCGCCCGAGCATGTCGAGATTGACGCCGTGCAACAGCCAGAGCACCTTCATCGGTCGAGCAGCCAGGTGATCGCCTGCGCGCGCAGGTCGCCGGGCACGATCACACCCGTGACCGGCCGGCCGATGTCGGCCAGCAAGACGAAGCGCGCCTCGCCGGCGGCGACCTTCTTGTCGCGCGCCACCAGGCGGGCGACGTCGTCGCCGGCCACGCCCCGCAGTCGTTCGGGCAGCCCCGCGGCCGACAGCAGCTTCTGCCCGCGCGCCGCCGCCGCCGCATCCAGGCCCTGCAGCCGCTCCGACAGCCAGAGCGTGGCGCGCAATCCCAGGCCGACGGCCTCGCCGTGCGAGTAGCGCTCGTAGCCGCCGGCGACCTCGATGGCGTGGCCGATCGTGTGCCCCAGGTTGAGCATGGCGCGCGCGCCGCTGGTCTCACGCGGATCGCGGCCCACCACCTCGGCCTTGAAGCGCACCTCGGCCTCGAGCAGGCGCGGCTCGGGCCGCGCCGCGTGCGCGACCCCGGCCTCGGTCAGGGCGAACGTCGGGCCGCCGGCGAGCAAGGCATGCTTGACGATCTCGGCCCAGCCGCCGCGCACCTCGCGCGCGGGCAGGCTCGCAAGAGTGTCCACGTCCTCGAGCACCAGACTGGGCTGATAGAAGGTCCCCAGGTAGTTCTTGCCCTCGCCCAGGTCGACGGCGACTTTGCCGCCCACGGCGGCGTCGACCATGGCGAGGATGGTGGTCGGCGCCTGGATCAGGCGCATGCCCCGCAGGAAGGTGGCGGCGGCGTAGCCGGCGAGGTCGCCGATCACCCCGCCGCCCAGGGCGACGACCGCGTCGCTGCGCGCGACGCCCAAGGCATAGAGGCGGTCGTAGAGCGTGGCGAGCACGGCGGGACTCTTGGTCTGCTCGCCGGCCGGCAGCACCGCCGTCGACACGCGCCAGCCGGAGGCCCCGAGCGCGACCGTCGCGCGCTCCAGATACAGCGGCGCGACGTTCGCGTCGCACACCACCAGAGCCTGGGCGACGGCGGGACCACAGAGCTCGCCGAGCCTGTCGAGCAGGCCCGCGCCGATCTTCACCTCGTAGGCGTCGCCGCCGGCGACCACGGCCACGGTCAGGGCTTCGGCCGGCACGGCGGCGCCGGGGGCGGTCATGCGGCCACCGCGGCGAGGACCTTGTCGGCCACCCAGGCGAGGCGCTCGTGGCCGGCCGTGCGCACGACCTGCGTCGCGGCCTCGTCGTAGAGAGGGCGGCGCGCCTCGTAAAGCGCCGCGAACAGAGCCTCGTCGTGCGCCAGCGGGCGGGCGCTCGTGCGCGTGCGCGCGAACAGCACGCGCGGCGGCGCATCGAGCCACACGACGTGCGGCAGGCGGCGCAGCGCCGCACGCACCTCGTCGATGGTGACCGCGCCGCCGCCGAGCGCCACGACGCGCGCACCCTCCTCGGCCGCGTGCAGCTCGTCGAGCACGACGGCCCCCTCGATGGCGCGGAACCCCTCTTCGCCGCGCTCGGCGAACAGGTCGGCGATGGCGCCATGCCGGGCGCTGATGACCTCGTCTGTGTCGACGAACGGTATGCCGAGGCGCTGGGCGACCAGGCGTCCGATGCGGCTCTTGCCGGCACCCATGAAACCGACCAGGGCCAGGCTGCGCGCGCAGGCCGGCGTGGGCGTCACAGGCGTCGCAGGCCGGCGCGGAACGTGGCCACGGCGGCCGCGAGCTCGGCGGTCGTCTCGCCGCCGAAGCGTTCGAGGACGGCCGTCACCAGGCAGAGCGCCACGGCGGCCTCGCCGACGACGGCGGCGGCCGGCACCGCGCACACGTCGCTGCGCTCGACGTGCGCATCGACGACCTCATGCGTACCCAGCCGCACGCTGTGCAGTGGGCTCATGAGGGTCGCGATGGGCTTCATGGCGGCGCGCACCACGATGGGCAGTCCCGTCGAGATGCCGCCCTCTACCCCGCCGGCGCGGTTGCTGGCGCGTCCGTAGCCTTCGTCGTCGGACCACACGATCTCATCGTGCACCTGCGAGCCAGGCAGGCCTGCCGCGGCGAAGCCCAAGCCGACCTCGACGCCCTTGATGGCGGGAATGGCGAACAGAGCGGCCGCGAGCCGGGCGCCGAGGCGGCGGTCGCCCTGCGCGTAGCTCCCCACTCCGGGCGGGAACCCGTACGCCACGACCTCGAAGACGCCGCCCAGCGTGTCGCCCGCCTGCTCGGCCGCCGCGATCTCAGCGCGCATCGCGGCGCTCGCGCCGCCGTCGAGGCAGCGCAGCGGGTCGGCGTCGACCTCGGCGAAGGCTGCCCCCGTGGACGGAGTAGCGACGGTGGCCGTGGCATCGCCGACCGCCACGACGTGACTTCGCACCTGGCAGCCGAGGGCCGCGAGCAGCTGCCGAGCGACGGCGCCGCAGGCGACTCGCGCCGCCGTCTCGCGCGCGCTGGCGCGCTCGATGACGTCGCGCAGGTCGTCGGCGCCGTAGAGCTGAGCGCCCGGCAGGTCGGCGTGGCCGGGCCGCGGCACGCGCACCGGATCGGCCGGCGTGGTCGTGGCCTCGACGGCCATCGTGTCGGACCAGGTGGGGGCGTCGCGGTTGGCGACCGCGAGGGCGACCGGCGCTCCGGTGGTGCGCCCGTAGCGCACACCGGAGCGTATGGTGACGCGGTCGCGTTCGATCTGCTGTCGCGCGCCGCGCCCGTACCCCAGCTGGCGGCGGGCGAGGTCGGCGTCGATGGCGGCCGCGTCGAGCGCGAGACCCGCCGGGCAGCCTTCGATGATCGCGGTGAGCTCGCGACCGTGCGATTCGCCGGCCGT
>Ga0302319_10020599_pt1 | contig 11907 bp, 9 predicted proteins | sample Bog_T0_2_FD_203319 | JGI IMG/M metagenome (GOLD analysis project Ga0302319, IMG submission 203319) | Peat permafrost microbial communities from Stordalen Mire near Abisko, Sweden - Bog_T0_2 | ecosystem: Environmental > Terrestrial > Soil > Wetlands > Peat | place: Sweden: Abisko, Stordalen Mire...
TCGAGGCGGCCTGCTGCTGGATGGAGAAGATGCTGACCGCGATGGCGCCGAAAACCGCGCCGAGCACGACGATGGCGACGTTCCGCAGGACGGACATCTGGGCCTTCACACGATCCACGCTTTCATCCACCCACTGGTGGCCGAGAAGTTCCAGGGTTTCGTCGAAGTTGTCGAACCCGGCGTACGCCCTGAGATCCTGCACCGTTTCCCTGTCCGGGAAGTTCATGCCAGTCCTGTGCAGCGACTCGCCGATGTCCAGGCCGTTGTTGACGTGTTTCAGCGCTTCCCAGAGGCGCTCGTAGTACCACGGCGGCGCCCCGTGCATGAGGATGCGCAGGATCTCCGGGATTTTCACGCCGGCCTTCACCAGGGCGGCGACAGAGAGCAGGAAGCCGGAGCCCATGTTGAGGCGGTACAGCGACCACGGCACAAACCTGTCGGCGGTGACCCGCCACCGCCCCACCCAGCGGGGCAGCGACCAGATCGTGACCGCGATGACCGCGGCGACCATGAGGATGGCCGGGACCAGCCCTGTGCTCACGAAGTCCGACACCGATGCCATGACCGCGGCGGTTCCCGTCCACTTCTCGCGCGGCAGCACTTCCACGAAGGCCGGCACGATGCGCCAGCTGAAAATGACCAGAAGGCCAACCGCAAACATTATCAGAAACGCGGGGTAAGCCAGGCCGAATATGATGGCGGTCCTGATTTTCTTCGCGCTTTCCGTGATGAACAGGGCGTCCTCAAGCGCGCCGGCCAGGCTGCCCGCCGTCTCGCCCGCCTCGATCACGATGCGGTCCGACGCCGGGACCCACCCGGTGACGGCGCGCCCGAACGACTGCCCGTTGTTCACCCGGTCCAGCCAGGCCCTGATGATAATCGCACCCGGCGTTTTCGGCTTGCGGTTGTCCTCGCTCGCGAACCGGTAAAGCGCGCGCAGGGTGTCGGACAGCGACACGCCGTTCTTCAGGAAACTCGCGATCTTGCGGTAGGTGCGGCCGCGCAGCGACCCCTTGAACTGGGCGACCGCAAGCCAGTTCTGCAGCTTCTGCATGTCCATGGCTTGCCCCTATCCCTGTCCGCAGCCGGCCTGCGCGTCATCGAACAGCTCGCCGAAAATCCGTTTGAAGCGCCCGTCCCCAACCCCGCAAAGCTCGCCTACCTTGTCCTCGACGTCGCGCGGGTCGCAGAGGCCGCGGATCATCTTCTGCGCGCCGTGCTCCAGCATCGTAAGGCCGTCCAATTTGTCGAGCCAGTAGCGGTGGCCGGCCGCCTTGTCGCCGGCGCGGACGGACACCATGAAATCCTGGTCGGGAACGATAGTCTCGGCGACGACTTCGCGGCCGGTGTAGCCGCCGCGGCAGGTGCACCCGACCGGATCCGGATTTGCGAAGTGGACACCGGGATTGGGCACCGCCTCGCAGATGCGGTCGATGTCGTGGAGGACGTCGCGGGCAACCAGGTTCCGCGCGCGCGCATCCCCGAGGGTCAGCCTGCATTTCGGGCACAGCCTCCGGATGAGGCGCTGGCCGATGAGCCCGGTGACCAGCGTGGGATCGCCCAGCTTGTACATCTCGACCTTCTGGTCGCGGAACCTGTCAAGGATGGACATCGCGTTGTTCGCGTGCAGGCTCGCCCATACCTGGTGGCCGGTCATCGCCGCGGCGAAGGCAAGGTGGGACGACGGCTGGTCGCGGATTTCGCCGATCATGATGACGTCGGGGTCATCGCGGAGGGCAGCATTGATTGCGGCCTGGAATTTCGCGGCACGCTCATCATCGCCGGAGGCGTTCACCACGTTGAGCTGCACCGCGCCGGGGATGATGAACTCCACCGGGTCTTCAACCGTGACAACATTGATCTGGTTGCGCTTTTCGTGCATCAGCGCGATCAGCGCCCGGTGCAGGGTGGTCGACTTTCCGGAACCGGTCGGTCCGCTGATGACGTTGATGCCCTCCGTCTTGCGGCGCATCCGGCGGATCTGCTCGATGTGGACCCTCGAGTAGCCGAGCGTGTCAACATCGCCGCCGACATCCACATTCGAACTGGCGTAGAGCAGCCGGGCGACGAGGTAGCGCCCGCCGTTCGGCAGCGGGTTGAACTGCAGCCGGAGCGACTGGACGCCTTCCGGCAGCGGCGTGTTGATCTCGGATATCCTGGCGCCCTGGAATTCGTAGGGCCGATAGCTCGGGTCCGAGGCGTCGGCCATGTTGAAGGCGGCGGCGCACAGGTCTGACGCCCAGTCGGAAGGGGACTGGCGCACGGATTCCATGACACCGTCCAGGCGCATGCGCTGCTGCGCCTCGTACCGCCCGACCGTGATGTGGATGTCGGAAGCTTTCCGCCGAACGGCCTCGTTGATCAGGCCGAGCACTTCGTGCTGCATCTTCTGCAGCGTCTCGCCGGCCCGTCCGCGGGAGCGCACGCCGCCCTTCCGGCGCATGGCCGCCTCGTGCACCCGGCGGATGACATCGAGTTCGACTGTGAACTCCTGGACCACATGCCGTCCGAGACGCCTGACCGCGTCCCTGACCTCCATCGACTCCGGGGATATCGGGTTGGCTTTGTGGACCAGAAGCGTGCCGTCACCGAGGAACGCGACGGCCGAGCGCGCAAGGCGGTCAGCCGCGGAGAGGTCGCCTTCCTCCGCCGTAAGCACGTCACCCGTGAATGCCAGGAAACCCTCAACCTGCCCGTCGGTTGCGGCAACCCGGCGCTGGACGCGCGCCGTGTCGGCGGCAGCCGGCACAAGGGCCGTTCCGGCGCCTTTCGCGGCATCGCGCTGCGCGGGCGGGACCGGACTGCGGGGAGGGCGCACGGCGCGCGCGTCCGCCGTGGCGACCGGATGCGGGGCCCTGACGGGAGGCTGCACCCTGACCTGACCCTGCGCGGCAGGCTGTGCCCGGACCACAGGCTGCACCCGGGCCGCGCCGCCGCGGGTCGCGGACGGCACGGCCGGCTTTGTCCCCGGCCTGGCGCCGGCCGCGACCGGGTGCCTGTTCCCCGAGAAGCGGTGCATGAAATCCTTGAACATCGCCAGTTCCCCCAATCCCGGTGCAGACCCGGCGCGGCCTTACCTGACGCCGGCGGGCGGCGGCATCGCGACCGGAGACGGAAAGGCGAACCCGGGCGGCTGCTGCTGCGCGGCAGGAGGCGGCGGCATCAGCGGCACCGCGTCGCCGTAGCCCAGGGGAACCGTGCCGGCCTTGGGGTCGGCGACGAAGACGCCGTCGGTCGTGATCCGGGTAACCCTGCGTCCCGCGGGCAGGCTTGTCCCGGCCACAGCGGTCACCTCGCCGACATAAGGCACCAGGAGGACCGCCTTCAGGGCGCCGCTGGCTCCGGTGATCTGAACGACCTTGGGAAATGGCTCCGGCCGCTGGGCGGCTTCGGTGGCCTCCGCGTGTTTCGCCTTCTCCTCAGCCGCAGCCGCCTGCTGGGCCTGATCTTTGGCCCCCGGCTTCGCGTCCTTGGCGTTGTCACCCAGGTGCCCGGTGTCGAGCAGCGCGGCGAGCTTCTCCGCAAGCTCCACCCGCTGCAGCGCCAGCTGCAGCCAGCGGATCTCGCGCTGCTCTTCGCTCATCTTGTCCAGCTCACCGCGGTAGCCCGAGACATCCGGCGGCCCCAGGCGCAGCGTCGCGAGGCGCTCCTCGGCGTGCCGCTTGAACTGCGCGTAGGCATCCGCCTGCGAGCCAGCCGCGTCGGCGTCGGCCGCCGGCGCTGCGTTTGCCGCGGGCACGGCGCCCGGCGGCAGCGCCAGTGGCGCACCCGCCGCCATGGCGGGAGGACCGCTCCCTGCCGCCGGGGGCGGCGAGGCGGACGCCGTGGCCGCGAACACGGCAAGCAAACCTGCGGCAACGGCCGCGGACGCCAGGCTATCTCGCGCCAGCGCGCTGCCCGGGAAGCTGCAACGGAAGTCTTTCATGGATTGTCCCCTCGATTGACCACTTCCAGGACGCCAGGTCGAGCCGCACTGACGTGGTCAGCAGGGCGGGTATGGGCGCCAGGATTGCCGCGAACTCCTTCGGATCTTGCCTGGTTCCGAAGGAAAATACCAGATGCCTTTCCAGGACCGCGTCTTCCACCTGCCCCTTGCCGTTGGGGATCTTGGCGGCCGTCCCGATTTCCTCTTTGAGGTCGACCTGATGGTACACCTCATCGAACTGGGAGATGATATGAATCCGCGCCTGCCCGATGTTGTTCGGCCTGGCGACGGATCCCTGGCCGTCCCTTGTCTCCATGGGATAGAAGGGCTCCGGCGCCGGCACCATCCAGCCCGCGATGGCCGACCCGGAGGCGCTTTGCGTCACCGACGGACGGAAACTGCCGCGGTTGAGCGCCGCGCCGATCCAGTTGATGGTGCCTCCCTTGCGGTCAAAGGAGACCGAGATGGCGAGCGCGGGCGGCGATACCGTCCGGCGGGCCGCCGGGTCAATCTGGGCTGGCCTGAGCGAGCAGCTGACGGTGGTGGGCTGCCAGCCCGGCACATCCAGGGGCGCCTGGTTGATCGCGTCCACACAGGCGGGGATCATGTTCACCCCGTAAGGGTTTCCCTCCCATGGCAGCACGGGCAGGACGAACTGGTTGGCACGGTCCTTCGCGTCCCTTTCGGCCGCCTGCAGCGCAAGGGCCTCCTCGGCCTCGGCAGCCGCCTGGGCTTCCTCCTGCATCCTGCTGTATGTCTGCCAGGCGAGCAGGGCGGCAATCGCCAGTGAGGCGCAAACGCCGAGCCGGAGATACTTTGAGAACTGCGAAACCGGTTCCAGGCGCGTCCTGGGCTTGTCCCGGGTAAGCAGGCCCTCAAGCGTCTCCTGCTTGGTGCCTTCGATGGACCATTCTTTCGGGCAGACGGACTGGTCCCAGGCCATCGCCAGGGCCAGCTCCTGGAAAACCTCGATCGCCTCGTCCTTGTCGGCGACGATGCGGTCGTTGCCCGCCAGCACCATGTCCTCGCGGATCGCGATGACATAGAACCCGGCCCCGATGTCGAACGCCCCGACAAATGTGCCCTCGACGGTTTCGCCGAGGTAAGCGGCCAGGGAGGGCATGCCGGCCTTGTGGCCGGCGCTCCTGGATGCGAGGCCGAACTGGTTCTTTCCCGGCTTGCGGACACAGAACAGGTCGGCGCAGTTCGCCGCAGCCGCCGCCCTGGCGGCGGTTGCGGGCTTGCCTTCGCCGGCCCGCTCCCAGACGAGGCCAACCGCAAAGTCCTTGCCGTTGACCGTGACCGTGCCGCCCGTCCCCGAGTATCCGGCGGACTTCGGCGCGGCGCTATTGGTGCCGTTCGCCATGGTTTCCCTCAGTCGGCCGTGATCATCGGAGCCGTGTTCGTCAGCACCACGGGCGTCATCATGATGACGACGACGTTCCGCTCGGTCTGCCCGCTCTGTGAGCCGCCGAGCCCGAAGAAGCCCGGGCTGCCGACACCGGTCTTCGTTGCGTTGTGGGTGTTCTGCTCAAACCCCGACAGCACCAGCGTCGCGCCGTTCGGCACGAACGCCTGCTGGACAAAGTTGCGGGAATTGATGTTCGGCAGCTGCACCGTCTCCGTGCCGTCCGGCGTGGTGAAGTTGTCGAAGCCGTTGTTCGCGCCGTTCAGCTCGCTGATGTTGATGCCGAACTGCATCAGCAGCCCGTCGCCGTCCGGGTTGATGCGCGGCAGCAGCGACAGGCTGAAACCGGTCGTCACCGTCGCCGTGTCGAGCTGCGTCCGGGTGGTGCCGGTCGAGCTGCCCGTTGTGGTGCCGTCGCTGATCGAGACGTCCTTCACGTAGCCCCTGGTGTTCGCCACCTGCAGCGGCGCCGGGACGCCGTTCAGTGTCGTCACCGAAGCGGTGGTCCGGATGGTGACGCGCCCGGCCGTGGACAGCGCCTGGATGACACCGTTGGTGCCGGCCAGCGCCGAGTTCGGGTTGACAACTCCGAAGCTCATCCCGCTGCCCGTCTTGACGGCTGAGGCCATGTTGCCATACGGGTTGGCCGGGGTGGCGGGGGTCGCGGTCGCGTTGGCGGCCACACCGGAAGCCACGCCAGGCAAGGCGGAGATGGCACCGCCAAGCGAGCCGAATGTGAAGCCGTACTGCGCGCCGCGCTGCAGGATGCCCTGGAGGTCGAAGCTGTAGTTGTCGGCGTTCTTGATGTCGACGTTCAGCACCTGGACCGACACCGCCACCTGCTTGTTCAGGCGCGCGTTCTGCCCGTCCAGATATCTCTGGACCCTCGAGATGATCTGCGGCGGGGCGGTCACCGTGATTGTCCCTGTGGACACCGCGGTGGTCACGTGGCCGTAGGTTCCCACGATGCCGTTGACGGCTGCCGTGACGTCCTTCCAGATCTCGATGCTGACGGAACTGTTGACCTTCTGGTTCGACCCGGTGTTGGCGCCGCCGCCCGTGCTGCCCGAGCCGCCCTGCGACGAGCTGTCAGCACTCAGGGTCGACTGCAGGTCGATGCTGGACGGCAGCGCGTGCACCGTATAGGTCCGGGTGACGTCGCGGTACAGGCGGATCTCCCCGGCGCTGTATTCCCAGGTGACGTTGAAGTGTGCCTCGACCTGGCTGAGGAACTGCGACAGGCTGCCCTCGAAATCCACCTTCATCGCGGCCTTCGTGCCGGTGATCGGGCGGATCATCATGCCCTGCGCGCCGGCCGTGTTGCCGGGAGCGAACGGCGTCTGGGAAGCCGACGGCGACAGGCCCATCGTGCCGAGCATGGCGTTGATGTCCGGCGCCGCGCCAGGCGCAGTCCCGGGAGCCCCGCCGGCCCCCGTCGCGCCCGCAGGTGCCTGCTGCCCCTGCTGGTTGGCATCGTCAACATCCGGAGCAACCGAGACCGGGATATGGGTGCTGTTGGTCACCTCGGTGGCGATCTCGAACAGCCGCATCGGGGTCGCCCGCTTGAGGACGAACGCGCCGGCCCGCTCCCACTGCCGCGGCAGCGGCTCGCCGTGGTCGGAACGGCGGGCCGAACCCGTGGTCCACACGCCCTCCGACACCTGGACCGGGCCGGTGCGGGCCGGGGGAAGCGGTTCCCGTGCCTCATGAAGGTAGCGCGTGGCGTCCTTGGCCGCGGCTTCCGTGACACGGTCGGACGTGCCGACCGTGTTGATGCCAGCGCAGCCGGAAAGCAGGAACACGGAAAGAGCCGCGAGTGTGTAGCGCTTTTGCATAGCCCTGCTCCTCAATTTTCCTGGTCGGCGCGGTTGCCAACGACCAGTGTCCGGTTGCCTCGGTAGAAGGTGGCGACGGGCTGCGGCATGGCCCGTACGGAGCGGATCAGCGACCCTGACGCTTCCAGGAAGTCACCTTCGAAATCGGCGGATGCCTGAAGCTCGTAGATCATCGCGGAGCGGAACACGAGGGTCCAGCCTGCCTTGTCAGCCCAGTCCCCGAGCACCTGGTCCAGGGTCTGGCCCTGGCGGGCATGCCACATGCGGCCGTCCGCGGAAACCGAGGAAGCCGCGGAAGCCCGCTGGCCCGGCACCGGTCCGGCCACACGGGCCGCCGCGGCGGCCGAAGCCGCGGCGGCGCGCCGCTCGCGTGCGGTCAGGGGCCGCTGCTGTGAGGGCGCCGGAGCGGACGCCTCGGAAGCCGGGACAGTCGCCTGGGGGACTGCCGCCACGGGCTGCGCAGGCGGTGCCGCTGCGGGCTGTGCCGCTGCGGGCTGTGCCGGGGCTGGGACGGGGGCCGGTGCGGCCGCCACGGAGGGCGGCGCGACTGGCGCGCGCACCGGCGTGGTGACAACTGTCGGCGGCGCGGGGGAAGCGGCGGGGAGTGGCGGTGTCTCGGGCTGGCGGAGGGGGACCAGCACCAGGCCGCGCTGCGCCTCCTGGCGCGGAGCGGAAGCGGCGGCGGCCCCGGGTGCCCGTGAAGCCGGCGGCGGCCCGTCATAGGCCGCGTCGGCGTCGCTCAGGACAACTTCCTGGCCGGAGACGCTGACGGCCATATGGTGGCCGCCCACTGCCACGGACCGCAGCACTGTCTGCCAGTCCGCCCCGCCCTGCCAGGAAATGCGGCGGTTGCGGTCAATCCCGGCCCCGTATGTGACCGAGTAGCCCTGCGGCACGATCTGCCTGACGGCAAGACCCAGCGGCACATCCTTGCCGAAGCCTTCGACGGATGTGCCGGGATCGGCCCGGAGGGGGGATGGCGCGCCCGTGGCCCCGAGGCCGAGCACGCAGGCAAGGAGGAGCGCCCGCTTCATGGTGTCCACATCCAGTTCGAGATTTCGGTCTGTCGGTCCATTGTCTCCCCCTCCCAATTGCCCGGTCAAGGAATCCCGCAAAAATAATTCAGCCCCGCCGCTTTGCCCGGCCGCGCGGGATGCCGGCCTCGTATCCGAGGCAGGCGAGGGGCAGCCACCGGGGCGTTTGCCCGCGCTTGTGCCAACTGTGGACCGCCTGGCGGGTCAGGCCGAACGCATTCCCGATCCCGGCGAGGGTATCCAGGCCGTGTGCCCCGCACCACATCTCGAACCAGGTGATGGACATCTCGGGAAACGGGGGGACCAGCTTGCCGGTGCGCCGGCTGGACACCTCATAGCCCTTGCATGCAAGGATAAGATGCAGCGGCATCAGGCCGGACGGATGCCCGGCCGGCAGGCCCTTCCAGTTCCGCACGGTTTGCGTTGTCCGCCCGAACGCCTGGGCGATCTGGAGGTCCCTGACGAGCCCAAGCGTCGAGCACCAGGTAAAGAAGTCCTCGTATGAGGTGATCTCGTCGGACAGCATCGGCCCTGCGCCCGGCTGAGGGCGTCCCACGGTTCTCTGTTTGGCAACCGGGGCACAAAACGGCCCTCCACGAACGCAGGCGGGACCTTGCGCTGGTCCTCCCATCCATATTGGTATGTGTCGGGGGCGGGTCGGTCAACGCTTTTGACGGCAGCCACGGCAAGGAAAAAGCGGCGTGCTGCCGAAATGCCACGCGGCGGGGTGGCGGCGTTACCGGGCGGGGCGGAATACCCTGTGCCGGGCGAGCATTTCTGCCCATCGGGCGCGCGCCGCGTCGCCGCCGGGGCCGGGCTGGCGCAGCTCGGACCGCGACGCCACCCCGCAGTACGCGCGCACCACTCCGGCGGCGAACGCGGCGGGATCCACCGCAAAGGCAGGGAGCTCCGCAGCCGCTTCCTTTCCGATGAGGCCGCATGCCTCCCCGGCGCACCACATCCGGAACGCCTCATCCGCGCACTTGATGGCCGCCTGCCTGGTGGCGTCCATTTGCCCGAACGGGACCTTCTGGCGCTGGGGGCGCTGCTGGGCGGGCGGCGGCTGGAGGGTCTCGTCGTCGGCGACCGCCCAGCAGGCGAAGCGCAGCGTCTCCCCTTTGGCGCCGGTTGCCATCCCCTTGAACAGGTTCCCGTCGGCCGCGCCGTCCGGGCCGTCGTCCAGCTTGACGGTGACATGCATGCCGTTGGCGCAGTCGTCTGCCCACCAGGCAAGCGTCGCCTCACCCCGCCAGAGCACGGCAGGCTTCTGGCCCGGCTCCGCGGCGGGCAGCGAAAGCACGATCTTCAGCCGGTGGCCCTCACCGGGACGGGCCGACCAATGCAGGCTACGGAAGGGGTGGCGCTCGTCGCGGTCCGCCTCGGTCAGCCGCAGCTTGACGGACATGCCGCCGGAGTCGCTGTCAACCCACTTCAGGAAGCGCGTGTTCCCGCGGTAAACGGGCGTCACCTGCGGGGCGGGAGCCGGAGCCTGGTCGGGAGCGGGAGCCTGGTCGGGAGATGTCGCGGACGGCAGTGCCGCCGCCTGCACCACGGCTGCGGCTGCAGCCTGGCCAGCGGCGGCGTCGGGCAGCTGACCCTGGAGGCACTCCGTTACAGGCGGCGTGGCGGTGGGCATGGCGGGGGGATCTGCGGATGGCGGCGGAACCCGGGCTGCCATGACAGGCACACGCCGGACAAACGGCGGCCTGAACGGCACTGGTTTTCCCTGGATGAATCCCGGCTGGCTCATGTCGCGCCTCATAGCCGTTCCCCTGACGGAAAGCAAGCCTGGTCAGCCATCTTCCCGCCTCCGGATCCCCGCCGCCGCCCGGCGGCCCGTCATATAAGGTTTCCTTGGCGGCGGGACTGTGGCCCGAGGATCCTGCCCTGGGGCGTCCGGTCCACGAACCCGCCACATACAAGCCATGGCTCGATTTCCTCCTCGATGGTCCAGGATTCCTCCCCCAGGGCAGCGGCCAGCATTTTGACGCCGACCGGACGCCCGCGGTCGCGCAGGCAAGCCAGATAGCGACGGTCGCGCGCGTCCAGCCCCCGCCCGTCTATGCCAAGGAACTCGAACGCGCGCCCTGCCAGGGCGGCATCCACGTCCGTGGCACCCTCATGCGCGGCGTAGTCGCGCAGCCGCCTGAGCAGGCGGTTGGCGATGCGCGGCGTGCCGCGGGCGCGGATGGCGACAGCGGTGCCCGCACCCGCGCCTAGGCGCATGCCGAGCAGCCGTGCCGAACGCTCCGCCACCAGCGCCAGATCCGGACTCGAATAGGGCTCGAGCCTGGCATCAATCCCGAACCGGTCACGCAGCGGACGGGGCAGCTGGCCCGGGCGGGTGGTCGCGCCAACCAGGGTGAAGCGGGGCAGGGGGATGCTGACGGGCCGCGCCGAGCCGGGAGGCCCTGCCAGGACGTCGATGCGGAAGTCCTCCATCGCGCTGTAGAGCACCTCGCAGACCGCCGCCGGCAGGCGGTGGATTTCGTCGAGGAACAGGATATCCCGCGGAGACAGCGAAACCAGTGCCGAGGCAAGATCGCCCGGACGCTGCACCGACGGCGCCGAGACAGCCCGGAAGCCGGCCCCCGTTTCGAGTGCGAGGATCTGCGCCAGGGTCGTCTTTCCGAGACCCGGCTGGCCGTGGAGCAGGACGTGGTCAAGCGTCTCACCCCGTGCGCGGGCTCCGGAAACCGCCATGGCAAGGAACGCACACGCCCGCGGCTGGCCGGTGAACTCGGCCAGCGAATGGGGGCGCAGCGCGGGATCGTCGTCCGCGCCGGCAGGTGCAACAACGCGCGGCGGCTCGCCTGCGGCCGTGGAATTATGGTCTGGCATGGCACCATCCTACCCCCGCGGCTGGCAGCCGGCCAGCATGGGCGGCCCGTGACGGGGACGGCGTTGGAGGGACAGAGCCAGCCGGGCGGTTGCCACCGCGGGTCGCCGCGCGGGGCAAAAGTTGACGCGCCGGCGCGGCGCGGCCATAAACGCCGGATGTCGAAATGTGCGAGGAGTCGGAAAACATGAACCTGACCGAAGTCAACGAGGCCGTGGCCGAGAAGTCCGGCCTGTCCAGGAAGGACGCCGCGGCCGCCGTTGGCGCCCTCATCGCCACGATCACCGAGGCGCTCACCGCGGGCACCGAGGTGCGGATCTCCGGGCTCGGCGGTTTTGCCGCCACAAAGCGGCCAGCCAGGAAAGGGCGCAACCCCCGCACTGGCGAGGAGATGACCATCCCCGAGCGGACAGTAGTGCAGTTCAAGCCCGCCAAGCCGTTGAGCGAGGCCGTAAACCCATAAGGAAAACCGTCGGCCGGGGCCGCTCCAGGCCGGGGCGCCCCCTCGGCCCCGGAGCACATCTCCAAGCCGCTTCCCCACGGCACTTCCCCATCTTATATGTGTCAGCCCGTCCTGGCGTGGCGCGCGGCCCGTTCCGCTGGCGGCCGCGGATAAAATTCCGCAAAAAAAGCATGTCGATTTCCTTGACTAAAGCAACCGGCGCGGAGAAAATTTCTTCAGGCGGCGGTTGCCGGCCCCGGCGGGCCGGGGCAGGTGCGCCGGTACCAACCCAGGGGTCGACAATGCGCAGGATTCTCAGCTATCTGGCCGAGGCGCCATACCGCCTGCTGGCGGTGGTGACGGCCGCGGCCCTCGCCGATGCCACCGCGGCGCATGCCGCGACCGGCTCCGGCATCGGCGGCGT
>Ga0302319_10020600_pt1 | contig 11907 bp, 14 predicted proteins | sample Bog_T0_2_FD_203319 | JGI IMG/M metagenome (GOLD analysis project Ga0302319, IMG submission 203319) | Peat permafrost microbial communities from Stordalen Mire near Abisko, Sweden - Bog_T0_2 | ecosystem: Environmental > Terrestrial > Soil > Wetlands > Peat | place: Sweden: Abisko, Stordalen Mire...
ATTGCGATCTAATCCGAAGATTGCGGACGTAGCGTTTTCCAACGGTGTGCCCTTCGATCTTTTTAATGTCTCGAACACGCCTGTCCAAATACAAGGCAAGACTCAGGCGTTTTCTGCGCATATCGTTGATATCAGTCCTGATTTCCCATCGCTCTACGGAATGCGGCTTTTGGCGGGACGGATGCTCTCGAGGAAGCACGGACAGGACACTTTCGAATTCTATCCCTTCTATTCTCTCCCTCCCGATTCTGACGTGGATATTGGTCGCAATGTCTTGATCAACGAAGCGGCGGCGCATCGGTTCGGTTACACGGCTGAGGAGGCCGTCGGCAAAACGATCGCCGGCGGTAGGAATGGTCGCGTCACAATCGCGGGAGTCCTTGGTAACTCGATGCTCGACGGGGTGAAAGAGTCGATATTGCCTGCCGTATATGTGGATTTTCCGGAACGATACACGCTTCTCTCAATTCGTATCCACAGCGGCGAGGTGGCGAAGACCCTGGCCTACATCGACAAGACTTGGCACTCCTTCGTCCCCAGCTCCGCTATTCAGCGGTACTTGTTGAACGACACTTTTGACGGCTTATTTAAAGCCGACGAAAAGCAGGGCGTGTTGTTTGGCCTGTTTGTCGGTATTGCCATCTCCATCTCCTGCCTCGGTCTTTTCGGTGTGGCGGCTTTCACTGCAGAGCGACGTACCAAGGAGATTGGTATACGAAAAGTGTTTGGCGCCCGCACGCGCGACGTGGTTCGGCTCTTGCTGTGGCAATTCTCCATTCCGGTTTTGATCGCCAACGCCGTCGCGTGGCCCATTGCCTACTATTACTTGCATCGCTGGCTCGAGGGTTATGCGTACCGGATTTCGCTTAATCCGCTGTACTTTATTGGGGCGGGAGCCGCCGCGCTGGTGATCGCTTGGGTAACGATCGTGTCGCATGCCCTACGAGTGGCACAATCCAATCCCATTCGCGCTCTGCGGTATGAGTAGCCAGCAGCGATTCGAGTCGTGGCGATGGTCGCACGCCGTCTATCCGGCCTTGGCTCTGCTGTTGGCAGGTTGCGCGACCCGTGTTCCACAGGCTTTGACGCCGCCGCTAATGCCCAGGACATTTTCCGGTCAGCTGCCATCAGAGCAAGTTTGGCCGCAATCGGGCTGGTGGCGATCCTTCGATGATCCGGCTTTGACTGAATTGATCGAGCGAGCACAAGCGAACAACCGAGATCTGGCGGTTGCCGTTGCCCGGGTCATGGAGGCGAAGGCTCAGGCGACTATTGAGCGCGCAGCCTTGTTTCCGCAGATCAGCGCACAGGCGCAGGCGATACGCTCTTCCGCCGCCCAAAGCGGACAGACGATAAACGGACAGGGTTACTCCTCCGGCAATGCGTTTGCTTTAACTTTTGGCGCGAGCTACGAACTCGATTTGTGGGGGCTTTCACGCGCCAATCTGCGCGCGGCGAATGAAATGCTCAAATCAGCACGCTTCGCACAACAAACTGTTGCATTGATGGTGACCGCCAACGTTGCCGACACGTATTTCAACGTGCTGGCGCTGCGAGTGAGAATCCGCATCGCCAACGAGAACATCACCGCCATCAACGGCATTTTGGACACAATCAAGCTCAAAGTCTCCACCGGAAAGTCCTCTCGTCTCGACCTCGCTCAAGAACAAGCGCAGGTCGAGTCTGTGGAGGCGCAGTTGCCGGTGCTCGAGGAACAGGAATTAGAGGCTCGGGTATCGCTGGCAGTGCTCATCGGTGAACCGCCGGAGACGTTCGACGTCGCGACACGAAGTCCGACTGCGTTTAACTTGCCCGTGGTCGGGCCCGCACTCCCGTCGGAACTTCTGATCCGGCGACCCGATGTCGCTGAGGCAGAGGCGAACTTGGCCGCCGCCCACGCGAACCTAGATGCGGCACGGGCTGCGTTCCTTCCTCAGATCGCGCTGACGGGCAATGGCGGCTTCGCCAGCGCGACGCTCAGCGCGCTATTGCATGGGCCCAGTTTCGCCTATGACTTCGGCGCCAACTTGTTACAAACGGTGTTCGACGGCGGCAAACTGGTCGGGCAAAAAGATCTGGTTGTCGCTACGGAGAGGGGATTGATTGCTAGTTACCAGAGCACAGTCCTCAATGCCTATGCGGACGCGGAGAACGCGCTCGGTCAAGTGAGTAACCACAGCAAAGCCGAAAGTCACCTAGCGCGGGAGGTTGACGCCGCACATGAGGCCTTCACAATAGCGCAGCTTCAATACCGCCAAGGCACGACTGATCTCTTGACTGTGCTTCAGGCTCAGCAAACCCTGTTCTCGGCCGAAGATCAACTCGCGCAAAACACGCTTGCCAGGATGCAAGCACTGGTTCATCTTTTCGAAGCCCTAGGCGGTGGCTGGGTGGAAAGTCCGAACGACCGAACCCAGCTGGCGCCTTGACACGTCAGCGTTCAGTAGAATCTGCGCTCGCGGGACCACCGACCACCGAAAACCTATAGCGGCGTGTCAATTGCAGTATTTGGAGCGACCTTTTTAGTGGAATGCCGATAGCACACTTGGAACCTGCCGTTATCGCCAGATAAAATTTCAAAACTAGCCCCGCAATTCGACCGCCGCCTTAATTGAGCGAGCAATCAGCTTGTCCCCAAGTCGCTCAGACCAATCTGCGAATTTCGCCGTAGGCCCTGCCCATTTGAGATCGCTGACTCTTTTGAATAATGGCGCATCCGTCTTCAGCGTCGCTAATTGTTTGAATAAGAGCGCCAGCTCGCGCCTGTTTCCCAACGTTTCGTCGGGAAACTGCTCAATCCGCCCATAGCGGAGCAGCAGGCTTGATGCACCCTTTGGCCCAATCCCGTCCAAGCCCGGATATCCGTCCGCCGAATCCCCCACAAGCGCCAAATAATCTGGAATCAGTTCAGGTGGTACGCCGAACTTCTTCTCGACTGCATCCGCGTTTCGGATTGCGTTGCTCTTGCGATCCACCTGCACCACCCGAGTGCCTCGAACGCATTGCGCCAAATCCTTATCCGGGGTCCAGATGCATACCTGCTCGACACGTCTATCCTTAGAAGCGATCGCTGCAGCCGATGCGAGCGCATCATCGGCCTCCAGATCGACCATCGGCCATACAACAACTCCCATACTTTCGAGCGCATCTTCCAACGGCTCAAACTGCGCCCACAGGGCAGGCTCAATTCCGTCACCGGTCTTATAACCACTCCACAGCTTATTGCGGAAAGACTCGATCACGTGGTCAGTCGCTACCCCAAGGTGAGTCGCGCCGCCCTCGATCATTTCCAGCACGGTATTAAGTACACCCACCACCGCGCCGAACGGCCGGTCTTGCTTGGTAAAACGGCGCAAACCATAAAAATGACGGAACAGTTCGTAGGTGCCATCGATGAGGTGAACGTTCAAGTCAAGCTCCAGTGCTACGCCGTAACGATCGCACGCTTTTCAAGTTCCGCCCACTCGTCCGCACTCGGAAATTCATCCACCTGGATCCTCGGCGGATCCTCGGGGGTTTGCCGCATTTTTTCAGCGAGAACGGCGATGGCACCCGACCAATTGACGAGCAGCGTCGATTCAGGAGCGGTCGGACCGCGCACGAATGCAATGAGGTCGGTCTGAGGCAAAAGTGACTCGACTCCCTCCGTCCAAGAGCACCAGGACTGAGCCCGCTGTGGATGATCCTTGGGCGCCAGAAGCCAAAAAGTCGCGATGAACACATCTCGTTGAATGGCTTCGCAGTGGGCAAGCAAGGCTTCCGGCTGCGTTTTATAGTCCGAGTACAGGCTCAAGTTAAATAGAGGCCCCAGTGTCGCCCGCCCTTCTGGAGCGGAAAAATGTCGCACCCTCCCCTTCACTATGGTGAATACCGTACCGGAGAGCGGCCAGGGGGCGCGGAGAAGTACATGTTGACGAGGCTCAACACATTACCTGACTGACTTAGCGTGCGCGCCGTGGGATCGTAAACCCACGCCGCCGCCTCAGGCCGATCGCGAACGAGATCTCGCACAAATTCGGCCTCGGTGGGCTTAGGTCCCAACCATCCTCGCCACTGCATGTGGATCATCTCCTCGCCTATTCGGAATTCTTTGACCTGGCCAATCATCTAGCCGCCTATACAGTATCGAGCGCACCGCGCCACTGTATATCGCTTGCTGAGCGTTGGGTACTGCTTCACGGACGCTCCGCTGGCTGCGATCCACCACCCGATGAGCGATTTATCCGCGCTTACTTTTCATCTCTCGCCGCATGCGAGGTAATATCCCGCCATGGACTCACTGCTTCCTGAAATTCTTTGCATAATAGTAGGCCTTATTGTCGGTGGCCTCGTCAGCTGGCTGATCGCCGGCGCGAGACACCGTGCGGCACAAGCAACCGCAGCGAACAGCCTTGCTCAGGCCTCCGTCGCGTTGCAGGTGGACCTGTCTTCGGCGAGGGAGCGGGCCTCGCGGGTTCCCGATCTCGAGAATCGACTTAGCGCTGCGATTCAAACTTTGAATCAAACCAACGAGCGCAAAGCCGCCCTCGAAGCGGAAGTTCTGCGGTTGCCGGAACTGGAGGCGCGACGAATGGAGATCCAAGCGCGCCTAGAAGCGAAAAGCCAGGAGCTAAATGCATCGGCCGTTGAAGTTGCTCAGCTGAAGAACTCCTTGGAGGGCGAACGAATCGTTTCCGAGGAGAAGCTGGCGTTGCTGATGGATGCGAAGCTCGCGCTGACCGATCAATTCAAGGCGTTGGCCAACGATATCTTGGAGGAGAAGTCCAAGCGCTTTACGGAGCAGAACCAAACCAACTTGGGCGCGCTGTTGGATCCTTTGAAACTTCGGATCAATGAGTTTCAGTCCAAGATCGAAGATAACTATATCAAGGAAGGCAAGGATCGCTCGGCGTTGGGTGAGCAGGTTCGCCAGCTCATGACCCTCAATCAGACTTTAAGCGAAGATGCGCAAAATCTCACCCGGGCACTCAAAGGCTCAAGCAAGACCCAGGGCATCTACGGTGAGGTGATCCTTGAGCGCGTGCTCGAAGCCTCGGGACTTCGCAAGGGCCACGAGTACGTGGTACAGGAGAGCCATACCCGGGACGATGGAACTCGGGCGATCCTCGATGTCATCATTCACCTGCCGCAAGGCCGTCACTTGGTGGTGGATTCCAAGCTTTCCTTGACTGCTTACGAGGAGTTTGCTGTTACGGAGAATGAAGGGGAACGGGCGGCGGCGGGCAAGCGGCACTTGGAGTCGGTCAAGGGGCACATCAAGGGACTGTCGGAAAAGAACTACCAAGCGCTCTACAGTTTGAAGTCCTTGGATTTCGTGCTGCTGTTTGTGCCCATCGAGCCGGCCTTCATGCTGGCCGTCACGTCCAACCGAGATCTATTCATGGATGCCTACCAGCGGAATGTTCTGCTGGTGAGTCCCTCGACGCTGCTCTTCGTCGTGCGTACGGTCGCCCACTTATGGCGACAAGAGCAGCAATCGCGCAATGCCCAGGAAATCGCAAGGCGAGGCGCCGAACTCTACGACAAGTTCGTAGGCTTCGTCGCCGATATGGATTCCTTGGGGAATCGTTTGAAGCAGGCGCAAAGTGATTTTGATGACGCGTACGGCAAGCTCACCAGTGGCCGCGGCAATTTAGTGTCTCAGGCACAGAAACTTCGGCAGTTGGGTGTCAAGCCCAAAAACTCCTTGAAACCCTCGTTGGTCGAAGGGGCCTACGAGAGCGAAGAGCTGCCGTTTCCGGTCGAAGAGGATGCTGCCAACACGCCGCAGGATCCGACGACGTTGCTTCAATCGGGCGATTCCACTTAAGCGTCGCTGTATTTCCAAAAGACGAACGTCCAAAAGCGGGTGGATCTGCGATCTCAAATTTGACGCCTCGCGGCCGCCTTCGGCACTGCGAGAATATTTTGAAAGCCGAAGATCTCCGTCATAGTAATGTCGGCGTCCAAATGCAACAGGCCTTTGGGTAAAAGGCGGTAAAGCTCGTAATCTGCCAAAGCATTTCTGAAGTCTCTAAAAAACACCCGGCTGAATACGTGCAGGGAATTGAATTCGAATTGGATGTATCCAATTCGCCCCTCCCGCAGTAAGCGTGAAGCGCCGGTGAGAACCGCCAGCTCGTGCCCTTCGGTGTCGATCTTGACAAAGTCGATGTACGAAATCTGCTCCTGCGCCGCCACTTCATCCAGTGTTCTAACGGGCACAGCCGTCCCGACCGAGGCTGCTTCGTGAAACTCGGTAATCGTCGCTTCATGCAGCGAGGCGTGTTGCGATCCGTCGCCGTCGGCATGATCATAAAGAAGCAACGAACTCTCGGTGGCCCCCAGGGCCACGTTATGGCATTTGGCGCGATCACTTGGGAAGCCATTTACAATCAGACGGGAATAGTTCTTCGGGTGCGGCTCGAAGGCGTGCACAAAGCAGGTCGGAAACTGCTCGAGCAGCTGAAGGCTATAGTCTCCGACGTTCGCCCCGACATCGAGAAACGTAGGATTGGCTCGCCTAATGACCGTCGGCAGCCATTTCTTCAGCAGGTACCGTTCTCCGCTGACGGTGTCGTTTTGATAGTTCAGAACGCCGAGGCCATGCAATGCCAAATGAAACAGTCTCGAGTTGAACTTATGAAACAACGGGCGTCCAAATATCGCTCGATGGATCTTGCTGACAACTCTCACTGGCTTTTCATTTTAAGAATCATGTGTTCCAAACGCGACATGCTGCCGCCAAAAATCGGCTGTCAGTGTAAGCTTAAGGCGGGGTAGCGGGAAAGGCCGATTTTTACACTACGGCGAACTCACGGTGCTGAGCCGGGCCCGGCACCGTGCGCGGCCGACAGCTCAAGCCGGCTCGGACATCGAGCGGCAGCCTGCAGCGGTAGAAACCTTCTCGACTGCTGCGTGGCTAAGGGAAATCTCCGGGAATACTTCGTGCGAGAAACCGTATTTCAGGCCCGGAGACCGTTTGGCCAGCGCAACTGCATGATCGAGACTTTCGGCCTCGTAAACAATTGCTCCGCCGATGTCCCCACCATATTGCTCAACACTGCTTGCAGTAACAGCCGTTCCACCCCTGATTGGCATCGCCAGGGTGGGCTTAAGCATGGCGATCCACTCGCCCATCTCCTGTAGGTTCTGCTCTCGTTCGTTTTCCGGAATTTCTGCGCCGTTCGTATGTCGTGAAATCAGAAGAAATTTCATAGTCTCAATCCTTTTGGGCCCGCTGACCTTGACGTTGATGACGGGAGAGGCGATAGGGCAATTCAGACGCCGCCAGACTTCGCCAACTGGCTTTGGAAACCATCCAGAAAAAAGTTCCATCCTTTCCCGTGCGATCGTCCGCCGTCCGTATCGGGAAGGCCTGAATGCACCAATGTCATGACGGTGTCTTTTCCCTTTGCCTTAAAGGTCACGGTCACCGTCGACTCCAGCCCTGAAGTATTTGGAGACATCCAGGTATGCTGAAGTCGAGCAGCCTTCTCAACTGCTGTGAAACGCCCGTAATGAGGAGTGCTTTTGACAGTCCAGTAGAAGAATCCGTCGACTGTTGGATTCAACAAAAGCTTATCGGCCATATTCCAGGGATTGCCTGGGATCTTTGGATTTAGCCACGCATCGAACACATCACCCGGGGTGGCAGGGATTATTCGTTCAACCGTGACTTCAATGGTCTTTGCTGCGTTGTTCATCGCTTCTTACTCCGTTGTTGCTTGAAATAGCCTTCGAACTCGTCGAGCCTCTCATTCCAAAAGCGTTCATATTCGTGCACCCAATCCGCTACGAGGCGAAGCGCCTTCGGGCGAAGTGAAATCAGAACCTCTCGGCCTCGCTTCTCGCGCTCGATCAATCCGGCGCGCTCAAGCAATTTGAGATGCTTGGTGATTGCGTTTAGAGCCACATCAAACGGTTCGGCAATTTCGAGGAAGCGGGCGGGTCCATTTGCCAGCCGCCGGATAATCGCGCGCCTCGTCGGGTGAGAAATGGCGCTCAAAACGTCATTCAGTTGCTCCATAAACTATATTACACCCCAGGGTGTAATGAAATGCAAGCACCGTGCGCCGGAGATCGGGCTAGGAAGGCAGGCATGGGACTGAGAGTATCGGCCGAAAGGGAATTGCGAGTCCGTTCACACGGGTTAGCGCTGGAGGCGTTTATTTTGAAGCGGTCATCGGCCGGCGGCGCCCACGGATCACGCCTTGCCTTGCCCGAGCCGTCGCAATACAAAGACATACGTGAACGTTAGCTTTCTCTGCTCGGGCTTTTTTGCGACATTTCTGTCACCCGTGACCTCGAACGCGGCGCAACATGAGCTTCCCCCGAACCGCATCGCCTATTCTCTGATGACGCTTTGTGATACAAAGTATCGAAACACGAGACCAACGAAGAGACCTAATCAGTTGCAGTTTGGCCCAAGAGTTCTGAAGTGTAGATCCTTCAGGGTTCGAGAGCTTCACCATAGCTGGCAGGGTTAGCAGCTTCTTACGAATGGCCTACGTGCCTCTTTACCGGAAAAACCCGACCTCCTATCGAGTAGTTTGCCTACACCATGCGGTCTCAGGGGAAAGTTACAGTGCGTTATGAATCGTGTGTACATTCGCCGAGGATCAATGCTTCGCTTTGTGGGTAAAGCGGTCGGCACGATTGCGTCGCTCATATTAGCCATATTAGTTTTACTTCTAGTTTTAGCGGCAGCAGTCTTCTTCAGCACTCCATTTGGATATTGATATGGACCACGTGCCCGTCATTTTGTATTTGGTAAACGGAATAAAGTTCCGAGGCACGTCGCGACGCGTAACGCTCCTCAAATCGACGCCTGCCTCCCACCTGCGTGGATAGCAGACCGAGCACTCGATTCTCCCGATCGTTTCAGTAACACCCTTATCGGCCTATCCAGTCCCGCGCGCATAGTGCCGAGCCGTCTCGCGAGATTGCCCATTTTTGAGGTTGATTATGCGCGGACGAGGCCCGGCGCAGGCAGCGGGCTGCGACACTCGATCAGAGTCGGTCATGTCGGCACCTAGCCCGCCCCCGCGCGGGCTCACCTCGAATTGCCGTGTGCGCCGGCTGACAATAAGTGGCTTTATATGGCAAAGTCGCAGCCGCGTCCGCTCACGAACGACTATAAATGCTCATGTCTCGATCTTCGTCCGTCTGGAAGTTATCGTTCCTGGCGCTGTACACAGTTATGCTCGGCTGTGCCGCGGCGCCCCAGCGTCCGCTAGATCTTGCCGCTTCGGGCGTCCTGGCGGATCCGTCGACGACGACCTGGGGCCGACAGTTCGCGCGCGCGGGAGACAGTTCGCAGCGCCTGTCGGGGTTTCGCATTCTTCAGGCAGGGGTGGATGGATTGGCCGCCCGTGTCCAGCTGATTCGGGGTGCCGAGCGCTCACTGGACTTACAGTATTTCATCTTCCGCGGCGACTCGAGCGGCTCATTGATCATTCAGGAATTGCGTAAGGCTGCGGATCGGGGCGTGCGCGTGCGCGTGCTGGTGGACGATGGAGATACGATGGCGGGCGATGAACACGTGCTGCAACTCGACGGCTATCGTGACATTCAAGTGCGGGTGTTCAACCCGTTCAACTACCGGGGCCACAATCGAATCTTGCGTAATCTGGACTTCGCGCTGCACAAGCAGCGCCTGGACTATCGCATGCACAATAAGTTGATGGTGGCCGACGATGTGATCGCCCTCGTGGGAGGCCGAAATATCGGCAATCAGTACTTCCAGGTCGACCCCGCTTCTCAGTTCGCCGATGACGATGTATTCACGGTTGGCGCGGTGGTCCCTGCCCTGTCGGGATGCTTCGATCTTTTCTGGAACAACGATCTGGCGATACCGGCAACCCATTTGAACCGACACAGAAAATTGACCGCTACCGCTGCGACATCTGTACCTCTCGATGGCGGCTCCCTCGCTCGAATAGAGAGCGGGCAGCCGATTGCAGGCCTAGTATCGGGGGCCACGCCGGTTATTTGGGCTGACGGCCAGGTTCTCTATGACAGTCCGGAAAAGCGTCTCATTGAGCGACATCAGAGTCGCGGAGCGTTGATGAGCAGCGCAGTTGAGGATGAGATCCAGGCGTCGAAAAACGATGTGGTGATCGTTTCTCCCTATTTCGTGCCGTCAAACCATGAACTCGCTTTGCTTGAGGCTGCGCGGGCGCGGAGTGCGACGGTCCGGATGCTTACCAATTCCCTGGAGTCGAATCCTGAACTAGCTGCTCACTCTGGTTACCGGAAGGTCCGTATGCCACTGCTGCAATCGGGAGTCAATATTTATGAGATACGCGCCAGGTTGGATAGCGTCCGCGGCAGCGGCCAGGGCCGCCAGATCGCCCGATATGGAAACTACGCCTTGCATGGAAAGATGTATGTGTTCGATCGGCGGCGTGTATTCCTCGGATCGTGGAACTACGATCGGCGTTCGCTCAATATAAACACCGAAATTGGCGTTCTGATCGACAGCCCACTGGTGGCGCAGGAAATTCTGCATCGATTCACGGAAATGATCGACCGTAAGGCTGCCTACCAGGTAGTTCTTGAGTCGAGTGATGCGAATGCTCCCCACCTGGTCTGGAAGGCGGAGTTAGATCAACAACCGATTGCGCTTTACGTTGAGCCATCCCGAGGGTGGTGGCAGCGCGTTAAGGCCCGGGTGCTCGCCTTATTGCCTCTGCAGCCGGAATTATGATTTCTCTGCTTTGAACGCCTAGGGGTGCCGGCGTGTACATTGATAATTTATCAAGATAGAACTCAAAGCGCCATCAATGGCGCAACGCAGCGGAGAAACCGCTGCTTCCTGTACGAAAAGCACGCGAGCCCCCTTAAAGGAATAGACCAGATCGAAATAGTGAACTCGACAGTACCCCGACACGTATCTTTTCATGTCGCTAGCCTAAACGGTGACAGCTGCTCCGCGAAGATCGGGACGGGCGGGTCCTCATTTCTTCGAGAGATCCATCGGTTTCGCGCCCAGCGAACTTGTCGAGCCACTTGGGGAGGAACTTGAGGATGACCCCAGCGCTGAACTTGAACCGTGATTGGGAAGACTCATGGAGGTCGAAGAGCTGCTCGAGCTACTGAGGCTGCTGGAGCTTTGGAATAGCTGTGTTTTGTTCAGCTGTTTGAGGCTTATGTACTCGTCCGACGCAAAGAATTCGATCAACTTGGCACCAAGCTTCGGCGGTGAGAGTGAAAACTCACGTATCTTGCACAACATAGCGACACCATCGTCGTGCGTACGCTTTAAGTAATTCATGACGTTCCACCAGCCCAACGTGGCCTCTATCTTATCCCTCTGAGCCGCCTCCGATAAATCAAAGGTAAGGCTATCGATAATATCGTGCAGGAGTGAGATCAGTTCGTTGCGAGACAACGGCAAACGATCGGACGGCAGTTCTCTCGGATTTTCGGGGTCTTCAGTTCGATGAATCAGCAAAGTAATCTGCTCCCCGATGAGAGAATTTTCGTGTCTGATTTCCGTGGGATCGTCCACCTCCCTGAGAGTTATTTCGACCGAAATCTTAGTGAAGGCCAGTTGCACAGCCTCTGCAGGACTCAGGCCGGGTGACTCGTTGATCGCCTTTATTGCCTCTCGCACCTGATGACGCATGTGCTCGATCGCTTTATTCACATTTGCATTGCCCGGCACAAGATTGCTGATCGCAGAATTGAGATCCTTTGCGATCTTGCGTTCCAAGGTTTTGACATCGGTCCTATCTGAGAGCCGCCTGTTTGCATATTCATTGTGGATTCTCAGCAGCTGCTTACGATATCGCTCCCTGTTACCGTTTGTTGTTGCCCATAGTCTCTCGAATGTCGTGAAGAGCATAGGTTTCAGGTGCTCAGCCCAGTGCAGCAGATGCCGCCGATCTTGCCGTTCATTGACCCTTATTTCGTTCAGCGTTG
>Ga0302319_10020603_pt1 | contig 11905 bp, 10 predicted proteins | sample Bog_T0_2_FD_203319 | JGI IMG/M metagenome (GOLD analysis project Ga0302319, IMG submission 203319) | Peat permafrost microbial communities from Stordalen Mire near Abisko, Sweden - Bog_T0_2 | ecosystem: Environmental > Terrestrial > Soil > Wetlands > Peat | place: Sweden: Abisko, Stordalen Mire...
TTGATGAGGCACTGGTGGCTACAACCTACGACATTGCGAGCAAGCAAAGCACAGCGGAGCTAGGCGGTCCCGTGCCGGTTGTGGCTGTCGAGGAGCTGTGCAAGAGCTTTGGAAGCCACAGGGTTTTGAACGGGATCAGTCTAAGCGTGAGCCGCGGAGAGACGCTGGCCGTGCTGGGCCGCAGCGGTACGGGCAAGAGCGTACTGCTCCGGCTGATTATCGGCCTGGAAAAGCCCGACTCCGGATCGATTCGCATCCATGGCGAGGATATCGCGGGCCTGACGCTGGACCGCATGGGGGCAATCCGCAAGAAGATGGGCTTCCTCTTTCAACATGCGGCGCTCTATGACTCGCTGACGGTGGCGGGCAACGTGGCATTCCCGCTTGAACATCACCGGAGAGAGATGTCGAAGGGCGAACGGGACGACCGCGTGGAGCAGTTGCTGGCTGAGGTCGGCATGGAAGGCGCACAGGAGAAGATGCCGTCGGACATTTCAGGAGGGATGCAGAAGCGCGTTGGGCTGGCACGCGCGCTTGCGCTGGAACCGGAGATTCTGCTGCTGGACGAGCCCACCGCGGGCCTGGACCCCATCAGCTCCGGCGAGATTGACGATCTGATTCTCAAGCTCCAGCGGGAACGGAAGATGGCCTCCATTGTGGTAACGCACGACCTGCATAGCGCCAAGGCGATCTCCAATCGCCTGGCCTTGCTGGACAAGGGAAACGTTGTGATCGAGGGCAGGTTTGAAGACCTGCAGCAAAGCGACATCGGGTTCGTGAAGGAATTCCTGAAGTAGCGGCGGGAGCTGAAATGTCAAGAGTGGCAAGGCTGGGAGCATTCATCTTATTGGCGCTGGCAATTCTTGTTGCCGGAGTCTTCGTGGTCGGAAGCAAGGAATACCTGTTCCATTCCACGTACCGGCTCAAGGCGCAGTTCGACAACGTCGCCGGGTTATCGAATGGGGCCGACGTGCAGGTGGGCGGCGTTCACAGCGGGACGGTGCATAGCATCGAATTGCCCCACAAGCCGGGCGACAAGGTTACCGTGGTGATGGACCTGGACAATTCGACGCACGAGATTATCAAGCAGGATTCGATCGCTTCGATTGAAACAGAAGGTCTGTTGGGCAATCAGTTCCTGGCGATTTCATTTGGGTCTTCCGGGCAGGGCGACGTACACAACGGCGATGTCATCCAGAGCGAGCCGCCACTGGTGATGGCAGACATGCTGAAGAAGGCGAACGACATGCTGGATAGCGGCCAGGAGGCCGTGAAGAGCACGACCGAGGCCACGGCGCATCTGAATTCTGTGAGCGGGAAGATCGACTCGGGGCAGGGAACCATCGGGGCTCTGGTGAACGACAAGCAGCTCTATAACAACCTGCAACAGACGACGACCACACTGCACGACACGATGCTGCAGGCGCAGACCGGCGTCACGGACTTCCAGGAGAACATGGAGGCCCTGAAGCACAACTTCTTCCTGAGCGGCTATTTCAAGAAGCGTGGCTATGAAGATTCCGGCGACCTGGCAGCCAACAGGATTGGTGAGATGCCGGTGGGCACGCCCGTGAAGAGCTTTACCTATTCCGCAAGGCAGCTCTTTGGCGAGCGCGACTCCGCCAAGCTTACGAGCCAGAAGGTCCTCAAGACCAGCGGCGAATACCTAGCAGCGAATCAATATGGGTTTGCGGTGGTGGTTGTGTCGTCGGGCTCGGCAGGAGACAGCAAGAAGGAGCAGGTGCTGAGCGAGGCCAGGGCCATGGTGGTGCGCGAGTACCTGGTGGAGAACTTCGGATTTGACGACAGCCAACTGAGAACCCTTGGATTGGGCAAGCAGGCCGGACCGGCCGCGGACGGTGATTGGGGCTCGGTCCAGATTCTGATCTTCGCTGCAGGAACAGAGGTGCCGGCCGACAAGCCGGCGCAGCCGGCTGTTCTACCGGCTACTGCGGGTGGCCAGGCATCGGCAAAGCCTCTGTGAATCCGAGGGCAGGGCTGAAGCAACGGTGAGCCGCCCATGGCAGAAGCTGCAATTGGGGAGCCATCCCCCAGGTACTAAAGCCTCTTGAATTCCTGGGGCTTTACGGCACGACGAGAGTGGCGCCCTTTCGAGAGCATGATTCCACTACCCGATGTTCTGCTTGCGACGGCGGATTCGCGGTGCATGTGCCTGATTGCTCAGCACGGCAACCACGGGAATGAAAGGCTGACATTGAAACGCGCGGCCCCGGCGTAAGCGGATTGGAAGAGCGGGGGCCGGCTGGAATGAACTCATCTAACTCGGGGCATGGCACGCGTCATGGCCCGCGGTATGGCCCGCGACATGGAGAAGACAAATGAGCATCACCAATTCTGTGGTAGCAATCTACGAGACGCACGACCAGGTGGAACAAGCCATCAAGGAACTGCAGGAGGGCGGCGTAGACATGAAGAGCTTGTCGATTGCCGCGCGCAACACGCATACGGATGAACATGTGGTTGGGTACTACAACGCAGGAGACCGCATGAAGTACTGGGGCAAGGTTGGGGCTTTCTGGGGCGGATTCTGGGGACTGCTGTTTGGGTCCGCGGCCTTTGCGATTCCGGGTATCGGGCCGATTCTGGTGGCTGGTCCGCTAGTCGGCTGGATCATCGCGGGGCTTGAAGGGGCTGCCGTTGTGGGTGGCGTGAGCGCGGTTGGAGCCGGACTGGTGAGCATCGGTATTCCGAAGGACAGTGTGCTCAAGTACGACGTTGCCCTGAAGACGGACAAGTTTCTGCTGGTGGTTCACGGCACACCGGATGCAGTCGCCAAGGTCAAGGACATTCTTGCGAGCACGGAACACAGTCATTGCGCGGTCCATGGAGAGATGGTCTGCGCTTAGCAACTGGGCGGGACCGTTCCGCGGCGGCGCCGATCGACATCCGGATCGGGGCCGCCGTGGCGCGGGTGAAAGGCAATTCCCATGAAGCACTCCAAATCATCTCCAGCACGAATCGGCGCGCTGATTCTGGCCGTTGGCGGTTTGCTGGCTTACGGCCTGCATCGCGCCTCGGCGAACGCGTCGGCAATCGCCGTTCTCAAGTGCACCGTAGCTCTGGCGTTTATCGCCATTTCCCAAGCAGACCAACCAGTCGAACTGGAGGCTGCATGAGCAATCACGGCAGTCATATCGATGCAGATCAAGAGAGCGGGGATCCAGGGCCTTACTGGAGGCGCATGCACCGCGATTGGCGTTTCTGGGTGGGCGCGTTCTTCATGGCTTCCGCGCTCGCCATTTATGTGTTGAGCGGCGATCTGGCCTGGGTTCCGCGTCATGCGCCTCACGCACCGCCTCCGGCAATGGTGGTGTGAAGGCCTCACGGCATTTCTGTGCGCGCCCAACCAACGCCACTATTTGAGGGCATCGCGATGAAGAAGCTGATCGTATTCGATCTGGACGGCACACTCGCGCCCAGCAAATCCCAGGTAGAGGCCGAGACGCTGGCGTTGCTCCACGATCTGCTGGGCATCCTGAAGGTTGCAGTGATCTCCGGGGGCGCATGGCCGCAATTTGAAAAGCAACTGCTCTCGAATCTTCCCCATGACACCCGGCTGGGCAATCTCTCGCTGCTGCCGACATGTGGAACCAGGTTCTTCGCCTATGCGGAGGGCTGGAAACAGATCTATGCGGAAGACTTCAGCGCCGATGAGAAGGCGCGGATCATTGGCTGTCTCAACCGGGCGATTGAGGCGGCGGGTTTCCCTGTGGCAAAGACATGGGGTGATGCCATTGAAGACCGGGGAAGCCAGATCACCTACTCCGCGCTTGGGCAAAGCGCGCCTTTGCTGGAGAAGGAAAAGTGGGACCCGGATTTCGCGAAGCGGAAGAAGATCAAGGCGATTCTCGATACGCTGATTCCGGAGTTTTCCGTGCGGCTCGGGGGGTCGACTTCGATCGATGTCACCAAGGCCGGCATTGACAAGGCGTATGGGATCAGGAAGTTGCGGGAGATTCTCAGCATCGAACTGGGCGAGATGATCTTCATTGGCGATGCCTTGTTTCCTGGCGGCAACGACTATCCTGCGCAGCAGGCTGGCGTTCAATGTATCGCGGTCGAGGGCCCCGAAGACACCAGGCGGGTCATCAGGACCATCCTGGCCTGTCTTGGAGACGGCGCCTCGGCATGACCGATTTCCCGCCCGGAAGGGAATCGGCGCGCGGCTTCTGAACAGGCTCCAGCCTGAGCAAACCGATACAGCGGCCAGCCCTGCAACTTGCAACAATCGGAATGAAAGGGAGCTTCCACGCCTCTCTATGTGGTCTCTGTGCGCTCACTCCACGGAGCGCTCTCTTCCTCTGCCGGCATCGAAGACGGAGAACTGCCAGAGCAGATTCACACAGCAAGCGCGCTCGTCTCACCATGGAATTTGAAGCCGGTCTGGCCGGCCACACAGGTGAAGCCGAATGAGCTCCAGCCACCAAATTGGAGAAGAAGATATGTCTCTTTTATCGGTAGTGATCACGATCGGCGTCGTCGGCCTTCTGCTATGGCTTGTCAACCGCTTCATTCCCATGCAGAGCCAGATCAAGGGCATTCTGAATGCGGTTGTGGTGATTGCCCTTGTGCTTTGGCTTATGAAGATCTTCGGGCTCTTCCAGTACCTTACGCAGTTTCGCGTAGGGCATTGAGAGCGCGGCTCTCAAAGCAGACAGGGACGCACCTGCCTTACACAAATCAAGTTCAACGCAGTATGGCAGATGTTTGCCCGAAGGAGATGCTTTGACACACAGGATTTTGTTAACGATTGGAACGATATTTGGCTTGAGCATGTTGGCTCAGGCCAGTCCGCAGGCCACGCTGGTGGTGGAGACTCAAGGGCCGGTGTCTGCATATCGCGTGGTCGAAACCAGCCGGACGGTGCAAGCAATCAATTATCGGCATCGCAGTGGCGCCACCGATGTTGACTTTGCCGGCACCGCGTTGATGCCTTCGGCAGAAGGCAATGCAAAGGTCCGCAGCAAGCGCGGCACCATGGAAGTGGAAGCCGAGTTCAAGAACCTGCAGAGCCCGAGCGCTTTCGGAAGCGAGTATCTCACGTATGTTGTGTGGGCGATCTCGCCGGAGGGTCGAGCGGTGAACCTGGGCGAACTTCTGATTGGCGGTAATGACCGAAGCAAACTGACGGCAACCACCGATCTGCAAGCCTTCGCGCTTGTTGTGACTGCTGAGCCGTACTATGCCGTTCGCCAGCCCAGCAATGTGGTTGTTCTGGAAAACACAGTTGGCGCAGACACCAGGGGCACCAGCGAGGAAGTAAAAGCAAAGTATGAGTTGATGGAACGCGGCGGCTACCTGCCCACGGGCTACAAATTCGACCCCGTGGTTTTGAACGCGAGACTTCCGCTGGAGTTCTACGAAGCGCGGAATGCGCTGCGCATTGCCGAGTCGGAGGGCGCCGCACAGTACGCGGGCGAGAGCTATCGTCATGCAGTCGAGTTGATGAAGACCACCGATTCGTATGCCACCAGCCGGCACATCGAAGAGAAGCCGCTGATTGCAGCCGCGCGCGAGACGGTGCAGACCGCGGAAGACGCGCGCGAGATTGCTGTGAAGAGGATTGCTGAGGATCGCCTGGCGAACGAGCGCCAGACCGCCATCGATACACAAGCGAGCACGCAGAACCAGGCCGATGAGGCGACGCGCCAGAAGCGCCACGCCGAGGCCGAGGCGCAAAGGGCGCAAGACGACGCAGCAAGAGCCCAGGCCGACATGGCGGCAAACAAGACAGCTTCCGACGCGGCAGTGAACGGCGCCCAGGCCGACACAGCCAAGGCGCAGGCCGATCTGGCATCGAGCCAGGCAGCCTCGGCGGCTGCAATAACCGCGGCGAATGCCGATGCGGACCAGTCTCGCCTGATTGCACAGCAGGCGCAACAGGGCGAGCATCAGGCAGACAGCGACAAAGCTGCCATGCGGGTTCAATTGTCGATCCAACTGAACAAGATCCTTGAGACGCGCGACAGTGCGCGCGGCCTGATTGTGAGCATGTCGGATGTGCTGTTCGACACCGGCCAGTACTCCTTGAAGCCGGGCGCACGCGAGAAGCTGGCGAAGGTTGCTGGGATCCTGCTGGCCTATCCCGGGCTCAATATCGCGGTGGGTGGCTACACAGACAACGTGGGCGGCGATGACATGAACCAGAAGCTCTCACAGCATCGCGCAGGCGCGGTGCGTGGATACCTTGTCGAACAAGGAGTATTGACAGACTCGGTGACCGCCCAGGGCTATGGCAATACCCTTCCCGTGGCGTCAAATGAGAACGCCAGCGGCCGTCAGCAGAACCGGCGGGTCGAGCTGGTGGTTTCAGGCGAAGCGATCGGGAGCGTAGTGAATTCAACAACAGGCAGCCTTAACTAGCGGAATAGCGGCATGGCGGTTTCGGAAGAAGCCGCCATGCCGATTGACCGAAAACGATCCGTCAGATGCGCCAGCAGATCGATGCGAAAGCAGGACATATGTCTCTTCATGACCCCATTCATCATGGCGCCCCTACCGGGACTCACGATCCCATTGCCGCCGCGCCGGTTGAGCCAAAGATCTGCAGCCTGCCTTTGCCCTCGAGAATTGCATTCATCGGCAATTTTCTTCCGCGACAGTGCGGCATTGCTACGTTCACCACGGATCTGTGCGCCGCAATTGCAACGGAATACGGGAGTGAACGGCTGTTCGCGATTCCGGTGAACGATCCGGACTCAAGCTACGAATACCCGGAGCAGGTGCGCCTGGAACTGGAGCAGGACGACCTGAGCTCGTACGAACGCGCGGCGGAATTCCTGAATTTTAACGGCAACGATCTGGTCTGCCTGCAGCATGAATACGGCATCTACGGTGGGGCCGCGGGGCGGCACATTCTTGCTCTGCTGCGCCGGCTGAGGATGCCGCTGGTGACGACGCTGCACACGGTTCTACGCGATCCGGATGCGGAGCAGCGCGCCGTACTCGATGAGATTGCGCGGCTTTCCGATCGCCTGGTGGTGATGAGCGAGCAGGCGGCAGAGTTCCTGCGCTTGGTGTATGGTGTGGCCGCGGAGAAGATCGACATCATTCCGCACGGAGTGCCCGATTTCCAGTTTCTGGACCCGAACTATTTCAAGGACCGGTTTGGCGCGGAGGGCAAGTCAGTGCTTCTGACGTTTGGCCTGTTGTCGCCGAACAAGGGGATTGAGAATGTGATTCGAGCGCTTCCCGCGATTCTTGCGAGACATCCAAACGTGGTGTATATCGTGTCTGGAGTGACCCATCCGCACATCCGCAAGCGCGACGGCGAGCGCTATCGCGAGGAGCTGCAGGCTCTGGCCGAACAGCTCGGCGTGTCGTCGAACCTGATGCTCTTCAATCGTTTTGTGAGCGCGGAAGAACTGGTGGAGCATGTAGGCGCAGCGGATATCTACATCACTCCATACCGCCAAGAGGCGCAGATTGTCTCCGGCACGCTGGCGATTGCGCTTGGCGCGGGGAAGGCGATCATCTCGACACCCTATTGGCACGCCAAGGAACTTCTGGCGGATCAATGCGGCGTGCTCGTCCCGTTCGAGAATCCCGATGCCATTGCAGAGGCGGTGCTCCGGCTCCTGGATAACGATGGAGAGCGGCACACGATGCGCAAGCGGGCCTATCTACATTCGCGCGAGACCATCTGGCCCACGACGGCGCACAAGTACATGGCGAGTTTCCAGCGCGCGCGCTTTGAGCGCAGCTTGCAGCCAAGGGCATCTCGTGCGGATGAGTTTGCGGCAAAGGTTCCCGACAGCCTGCCGATCCTGAATCCGGCCCACATGGTTGGCATGACGGACGACACGGGCATTCTGCAGCACGCGATCTTTTCAATACCCAATACCAGCGAGGGGTACACGACCGATGACAATGCGCGCGCACTGATCGTATCCGCGGCCCTGGATGAGAATCCCGCCTGCGCGGGCAAATGGGAGTATCCCCATCTTTCTCATCGCTACCTGGCGTTCCTGTGGCTGGCGTTCAACGCCGATACCGGCAGGTTCAGGAACTTCCTGGGCTATGACCGCCGGTGGCTGGAAGAGGTTGGTTCAGAAGACAGCCACGGCCGCGCACTGTGGTCGTTAGGGAAGGTTCTTGGTTCATCACGGGATGCGGGATTGCGAGGCGCAACGGGAAGGCTTTTTGAAGCCGTACTTCCGGCGACGCTGCGCTTCACCAGTCCGCGCGCCTGGGCGTTTTCGATCCTGGGTATGCAGGCCTACCTGGATTGGTTCCCGGGAGACAGGGCGGTGCAGGGGATGCGGAATGACCTGGCAAACCGGCTCCTGGATATCTATGAAAGAAGCCATACGGGGACATGGCAGTGGTTTGAGAAGAGCCTCTCCTATTCGAACGCCAGGCTGCCGCAGGCGCTCATCCTGGCAGGATGGCGGAGCGGCAACCAGAGGATGATCGAAGCGGGCATGGATTCCCTGAAGTGGCTGGTGGCCGAACAGCACCGCGACAACGCGGAAATCTTTGTGCCGATAGGATCCAACGGCTTCTTTATCGAAGGCAGCGAAAAGGCGCGATTCGATCAGCAACCGGTGGAGGCTTGCGCGACGGTCTCTGCGTGCCTTGAGGTATACAGGCTGACGGAAGAAGGCCTATGGTTAGAGGAAGCCCAGCGCGTGTTCAGCTGGTTCCTGGGAAAGAACGATCTGCAACTCCCGCTTTACGACGCGGTGACCGGCGGCTGCAGAGATGGCCTGCATCCGGACCGCATCAACGAGAACCAGGGAGCGGAGTCGACACTTTCGTTCCTGATGGCCCTGCTGGAAAAGCATGCGGCCAGAGTGGCAAACGCACAAGAACGGAACCTTGAAATGAGCACCTCCTCTTGAATCCAGACGATTCTACGATTGCGGCAACAGACATTCTCTGCCCTGAAGCACATGTGGACACAGATACGGGCCGCGCACTGTTCACCCGGCATCCGGGGAACCCGCTCTTGACGCAAAACAACTGGCCCTACCCCATTAACAGCGTCTTCAACGCCGGTGTGGTGCGGCTAGCCGACGGAGACACGCTGCTGCTTTGCCGCGTGGAAGACCGTCGCGGCCTTTCGCATCTGTGCGCAGCGCGCTCGGCCAACGGAATCGACAACTGGCGGATCGATGCGGAGCCTACTCTGCCGGCAGACCCCCGGAATTTTCCCGAGGAAATCTGGGGCATCGAAGACCCGCGGATCACCTACGTGCCGGAGCTTCAGCAGTATGTTGTGGTGTACACGTCCTTCGCGCGCGGCGGCCCTGGCGTCTCGCTTGCGCTGACCAAGGACTTCAAGAGCTTTGAACGCTACGGCGTGATCATGCAGCCGGAGGACAAGGACGCGGCTCTGCTGCCCAGGCGGGTGGGCGGGCTGTGGGCGCTGATTCATCGCCCGGTGACGACGCTGGGCGCGCACATGTGGATCTCCTACTCGCCCGATCTGCGGCACTGGGGAAGCCACAAGGTGATTCTGGAAGCGCGGCGCGGCGGATGGTGGGATGCGAACAAGATCGGCCTTTGCTCTCCGCCGATCGAGACCGCGAAGGGATGGTTGACGATTTACCACGGAGTGCGGCAGACGGCATCCGGAAGCATCTATCGTCTCGGCCTGGCGCTGTTCGATCTGGAGAATCCTGCGATCTGCCTGCAGCGCGGGGATTCGTGGATGTTTGGGCCGGAAGCCCCTTATGAGCGTGGCGGCGATGTGAAGGACGTGGTGTTTCCGTGCGGGCAGACCATCGGAGCGGACGGAGACACGATCTACGTCTATTACGGCGCCGCGGACACCTCCATGGCGCTGGCCACTGGAAGCATCCGCTCGTTGCTTCGGTGGCTCGACTCGAATTCCAACTTATTTGAAGAGATTCAGCAGCAACGGAGCTTGGCCACCGGACGCGAGGAGCGGATACGATGAGCGCTTCAACCCGGACCAGGTCCCTATGGATGCCGCGCCTGCTTTGGATCAAGCGCGAATGCCCATGGTGCAACTCGCGCCAGTTCAAACCGGCGGAGCTGCGGCCGTTGGATGGCCTGCTGGCCATGTTTGCGTTGCGGCCCGTTCGCTGCAAGTTCTGCTGGCGCAGGTGCTACTGGTTTTCCTTGCGAAGCGGAGATGCGGAGTGAGATCGCGATGGTGGGGAAAGCGTGGAATTGAAGTGGCAATCCAGGGCTAGATACATATGAGTATTCACGCTTTACCACCAGCTCCGCTGCAGGCGATCCCGATTCGCCCGCAGGTGATGCCGCGCTGGCTGATCCATCTGGGAGCGCTGGGCCTGTTCCTGGTTGCGGTCGTCGATTCCTCTGTCATTCCCCTGCCTCTGCCCGGCAGCACGGACCTGCTGTTGCTTTGGCTGGTGGCGCATAGTGGCGATCCCTGGCTGCTGGCGCCGATTGCAGTTGCGGGCAGCATCCTGGGCGGATACACCACGTGGCATATTGGCCGCAGAGGCGGTGAAGCGGCGCTGCAGCACTACGTCCCGGCGCGTCTTCTTGGGCCAGTGGTCGGATGGGTCGAGCGTCACCGGATCCTGGCTGTTTTTCTTCCCGCTCTGCTTCCACCGCCGATTCCGCTGTTGCCGTTTGCACTTGCCTCGGGCGCTCTGGGCGTCTCTCGCAGGCGCTTCCTCCTCGTCTTCGGCGCGGCGCGCAGCCTGCGGTACACCCTGGTTGCTTGGCTCGGTATGACCTATGGACGGCGGATGGTGAGGATGTTTTCCGGGACCGTGGAGAAGTGGTCGACTCCGCTGCTGTGCGTCTTTGTGGGTGTGCTGGTTACGGGTCTTCTCTTTGGAATTTGGAAGATTCGCGGAATGCGCCGATCGGATGCCGCGGAACTTCTGGCGCTGAGTGGCGAGAAGGCCCGCCCCGATGGCCCGCCGGAAACCAGACCCAGTAGCGCTCCCTCGTGCGACCAGGCAATTCCGCATGTGTGGCCGATGCAGGTAGAAATGCCACGGCCGGGTAAGGCATACCCGGCCGTGGTTGGATTCAACGATCAATCGAGCCCTGTTGCTATTTGCGCGGCCTTGACTCTGCCGGATGAGGCTGCGGCTGGCGGGACTGCAGCGACTGTTGCTGCGACGTGTGCCGCTGCTGGAGATCCTGCGTCTGCTGCTGATGCTTCTGCTCAAGCTGCTGCGTCTGCGCTGGATTTGCCCTCTGATGCTCTTTGTCCTGTTGCTGCTGCAACTTCTGCCGCTCCTGGTTCTGCTGGACAATCAGCTTGTTCTGCTGCTGCTCGTACTTCTGGTCAGCCTTCGCATTGCCTGAATTCGCAGGCGCTGGGCGCACAATCGCCGGAAGTTCGCTAGGATGCACAGTTGGCTTTGCTTCCGCGGGCCTGGCAGCGGCCGCCGGCTGTTGTACATTGTCTCTCCCCGCGGCGGGCGCGCGCTGGTTCATGTTGCCTGGAGTGGGTGTTGCCGCCACGGGCGGATTGCCGCGATTGCTGGCTGCCCGCTGAGCCGGATTTGCGCGCGCGGCCTGCATATGTTCCGTCTGGGCCGCAACCGCCGGAAGATGTCTCTGGCCCGCCGCGGACTCCTGTTGCGCGCTGGCACGCGCCACAACACCGCCGGCTCCGCCGTTGAAGCTCACGCGATTGCTGTTGTTGCCATGCTCGACGTTTTCGTTGTATACGTTGCGATTGACCGCGATATCCACGTTGTTCACAGAGCGGTTATAGAAGAAATGCCCGTGATCCCAGCGGCCTCCGCCATAGCCGTCGCCAAAGTAGCCGTAGCCGTAGTTGATGCCGCCATAGAAGCCGACGTTCATTCCCCAATAGCCCTCGTTGAAGAAATATCCGCCATTGTTCCAGCCCCAGTAGCCAGGCGTCCAAAGGAATCCTTCTTCCGGAGGCAGAACCCACGTACCCGGCACCCAGTAGTAA
>Ga0302319_10020611_pt1 | contig 11902 bp, 15 predicted proteins | sample Bog_T0_2_FD_203319 | JGI IMG/M metagenome (GOLD analysis project Ga0302319, IMG submission 203319) | Peat permafrost microbial communities from Stordalen Mire near Abisko, Sweden - Bog_T0_2 | ecosystem: Environmental > Terrestrial > Soil > Wetlands > Peat | place: Sweden: Abisko, Stordalen Mire...
CAAAACGTTTCAGTTGAAGCGAACTGCAGGGCGCCGAAAAAGCCGCCGGTTAAACCTATTCCGACGATAAATGCGAGTAGGCCACCGACCGGGATTCCGAGCAAGAACCAACGTTGCGGACGCCGCCATAACCATGCTGCAAAACCCCGGCGTTTCGGCTCAGGCGAGTCCATATCGCTAACCTTCAATTCGTGTGGCACTGGTCACAAGTGGCAAATGTAATTTTGCCGTTGTGACAGGCGAAGCATTTTCCATTGCTGCTGTGGTCGCCAATGGAAATCAGCCCTTGTTTCTGGGTCTGAAAGAGCTGTGTGCCTGTTGGCGGGAATGTCGTGTGACAATCCATACACACGAAGCCCTTCGAGGCGTGCGTGGCATGGTTGAAGGTCACTCGCCCCTGCGCGCCGCCGCGGTAGTTGAATGTCCCAACCTGTTGACCGATTGCTGCCAAACAGAAGAGGCTAAGCAAAAGGCAGCCCAGCGCCAATCGAAGACCCATCGGAAAGCGAGCCATGGATATTGTCCTCGGAGTGGATGCTAGACCAGAATGTTGCGGTTGACGGCGGCAACATTGGGAACATCGGTGAGAACCATGGCTGCTGTCATTTCGTCGCGCATTGTCTTCATGAATAGCGCAACGCCATCCCGGCCGCCGCCGTGAGCGGCACGCCAGAGGTGCCGGCCCACAAGCACAGCATCCGCGCCTAAGGCTACATATTTGAGCACGTCGGTGCCGTAGTGGACGCAGCCATCGACCAAGATCACCATCTTGCCCTTCACCTTGTCGGCGATCGCGGGCAGCACGTCGGCTGTGCCGGCCGTGTGGTCGAGGACTCGACCGCCGTGATTGGAGACGCATATTCCCGCCGCGCCGGCTTCGCCTGCCATAAGCGCATCTTCCGGCGTCGTGATACCCTTGACCAGAATCGGGATTTTGGTCGCGCGAACCAGTTCGCTTAGCTGTGCAACGGTCTTGGGCTCTACCCCGGTATCTTTCGAAGTATCCTGCCAGCCCCTGCCGGCCGCATCGATATCAATCGTGATCATCAATGCGTTAGAGGCCTCGGCTAATCGGATAATCTTGATGTAGTTCGGATTCGGGCGCGGCTTAATGCCGGCGATGACTCTGCCGGGATATCGCGCGACAACGTCATAGTGTGACTTCGTCACTTCGTATGGGTTCGATTGAATGTCGCCGACCGATCCCACCGTGCCTGCATCGACACATCCGCCGATAATGGCGTCGAAGTATTGAGCTTCCGACATGTCGTGCAGGGTCGGAAAATTCACTGCCAAACCGCCGATCGGCGCCGCCATCGCGGGAAACGAAAGCTTCTGCCCAAAGATAACAGTCGAACAGTCAGGACTCTTGTTATTGCTCAATGGCCGCAATTTGAAATGCACGCGTTGCAGGGCGGTGAAATTGTTTTGGAATGACATGCCGGAACCCAGGCCGCCTATGCCTGGAAATTCGCCAGCGCATGCAACGCCATCGCACTGCGGGCAGACGCGACATATTGGATAAAGAACCTCGCGAGCCTTTTGATAGACTTCCCCGACCTTTCCTGTCGCACTAGCGGGTCCATAATGTGTGGCCGGCGCCAATGATGGCGTGCCGCTGGTTGTCGCCGATGTTTGCTCGGCAGCCTCCGCTACCGGCATCAGAGCTCGGCTTGCGAATGCGCCAGCGCCGAGCAAAGCAGAAACTTTCAGGGCTGTTCTTCGGTTTACGGTATCCATATGCGCACCTCCGTCTCGGCAAGTTGAATTGACTAATCCTCTTCAATCATACATATCGCCTGCGGCTTTCTGCGAGCCGAACGGCGGAGCTCTTAAAATACCGCCGTTCCGCAACGTCTCTTACCCCCGCTAGGGCCTGCGCTATTTGCGTTCCTGCGGCTTGGGATCGGCAATTTTGGCTTTCTCCTCCTCCAGCAGACGTATGAGCATCTGACGGCGCTTCTCCTCAGATTCCTGAGCCAACAGCCGCTTGTAATGTTCGATGTTCAGACGGGCCACGGTCCGGTCCATGGTGCCTCGTATTATCGTCTCAAGAGAAGAACGATGATAACGATCACCAGGATCGTGCCGATGCCGCCGCCGTAATAATGGAAGGGGGCACCTAGATAGAAGCCACCGCCGCCGAACAAAAGAACGAGGATAACCAGTAATAGAATCAGCCCCATTGTCTTGCTCCTATTTGAATTTCACGAACTCGATTTCATCGATTCTCACACCCCGGGCATTCAATGCTCCGCTTGTCGCGATCTGGCCCGTCGGCCTCAACGCAAACGAGCCACATCTGCGCGCCGCGGACGACGCACAATGGCCGGTCAATGGTCTTCGCGTGAGACGGCACGATTTGGCGCTGTGCCATGGCATTTTCCCGCTGCTACAGGCGGGAGAACAATTGGTCTCTCAGTCACCGGAATTGCCTAGGGCCGCACGGTGATGGAACACTATGTTCCATACCCGACATAATGGCGAGTCATTTCGGAAGTTATTTAGAGCCTAAGGTGATGGGCCAGATGGCTAGAAATTATTACCCCAAGGCACCTAATTAGGCCCCTGTGTGCTCGAGGCGACCGCCAGTCTGGAAACGAAATCGACCTCAAGCTCGTCTCTTCAAGCCCGCAGTCTCTGCACTCAAAAGTCCTAAGATCGTAGCCAGGCCGCTCTGGGACGAGGTACGCGAGCCTCATTTCGAGGTCGCATTTCGGGCAGTGAGTCAAAGCAGCGACTTGCAAGGGGACTTTATTAAACGCCTGTGTTCCGTGCATGTTTTCCGCCTTCCAGGGATCGGTCAACGCAACGATATTGTTCACCGGCCAAATTCTGCCGCTTTGTGGCAGATCAATTATGAACGCAAGCGTCACAGCTTCTGCATATTCCAATTCAGGCCACTCCAAGGTTCAAAACCAGCTCCGGTGGCCTGAGTGCGAACCGGCGCTGCGATGGATTATCAAAAATGATCGAAGCCGACAATCAATGTCGGATATCAGACATTGTTGATCTAGGTCAAACCGAGCGCAGTGCGAATGCGAAATAATGAATTCAAGTGAGACAAAATTATTCATCAAACAGGGGACATCGCATCATGAATCATTTTCGAGTCCTAGCGGCAGCCGCGGTTGCGGGCGCTCTTCTGATCGGGCCCAGCGACTTTGCCGGCGCGGCTCCCGCCGGACTTACACATGCCGACGGCCTGTCAGCGGTTGAATTTGTGCAAGACAGGCAGAAGCCGGAAACCATCAAGCACGCAGCCAAGCGGATTTGGCGGAATCTCACCGGATACAAATTTGACGTCGTGTGCATTTTCAGCCGCACAACCTGCACCGAAACCGGTAAGAACCGAGAGGACGCGCGCGCCAAGTGCCAGGCCCAACATAACTTTTGTGAAATCAGGGACGCCCGCTAGCGGCCTGGTGCGCCCGCGCACATTCGACGTCCGCGGCGCGCGTCGACGCTAGCATATTCGACCAGCTTATCCGGGCCGGCGGCGGTTTTGCGCTCCAGTGTCTGATTGGCCGCTAAGGGTCAAACACTGCGGACCAATTTAGCCGCCGAGCCGACTCTGTCCGCTCTTACTCCAAGCGACCAAAAACGGTGCGACACGGCGAATGACGCGAAGTGGCAATAACGCTCATCGCGATTTTTTGGATTAAACCACTTTGCCAGAAGGCTGAACCGCTATCCATTAATCTGGCCTCGGTTTGCGAAGACCGTTCATTAGCACCAAGAGAAGGCCAGCTGTACCGATCAGAATGAATGTTGCCCCGCTCTGATCGTAGACGCCCCAGTAGACGAAAGATGCCAAACTTATGGCGGCGGCACCGATAAGTGCGAACGCTATCTCAAACGCCTCGATCGGACGCCGCAAACCACGCATCTTGACCAGTTTTCTGACAGGCAGCGGGGTTGGCATTAATCGTTTCCAAAAAATAGCTTATCGGCCTCCGAAAAGACGCCCTGCCCTGACGACACCTCGATGTCGACCGTCGACATCAATCCACAACCGTCGAAGATCCAAATCGGAGAGAGTCGCCATTATGAAAGGGCTTCTTCTATCGAAGGTCTATTAGTTGCTTGAGCTGGGTCCGGTCGTCTTGCTACCCATCCGGCCGGACCGATTCGTTTGAAAATCCACATACGCCAAAACAAGAGCAAAGGTCACGAATGGCGCGACAATGAATAGCAGGGTAACTTTGGTTTCAAAGGGCATATTCAATCCTCCTGATTGTTCAAGCGCATTTTTGCGCATCTTCGAGAAACTGCCTTGATCTTGATCAAACGCCGATTTAATCGCGCGCAATATCTTAATAGCGTAATCAATTCTTGCGGCCCAACTGGCCATGTTGATCAAGATTCAAACAGGACGCCCGCGTTTAGTACGCTTTTGCATTTCTGGCATCGGCATTTATTGCTCGAGCGATTTTAAGAAATTCACAAAATCCCCGACTTGATCCGGCTCAAGCTTGAATTGCGGCATGTTGATGTGACCGGTTACGATGCCTTCGCCGAGTGCCTCCTCGAGCGATTCAACTGGATAGCGAAGGTGTAGTGTTCTAAACGGCGGCGCGATAGCGAGCGTACTCGGACTGACCTTGTCGACTGCGTGGCATTGCGCGCAATTCGCGCGGGCAAACGTCAGTCCCCTTTGCGCGCTGGGCGATAGCTGGGCTTGTGCGGCGGTAATTCCGCCCAAAGCTATCGTGGCGCCCACCACATACTGAAGTGCTTTGACCATTTAACGACAGCTGGCGATCATAGCCGAGTTCCTATCATGAATTGCTGCTCAATCGACGCGAGCGAGGATCGCGACTGACTTTTCAAGCGAAAGACCGTTCACAGGCTGGTATACGGCCCCGCAGTCCATCAAGCGCCAGCGGGGCGCCGATGCCTAGCGCCGTCAGAAGTAATGTCGTCATGCCACGACCCTCTGAGCCGCCGGAGCTTGCTTGTCTGCAGACCCCTCAAGCGCGAAGCCGGACATCGGCTCGATCCAGACCGTGTGATCGTTCACGGCTTTCACGCCGCCCACATTCTCAGCGAGCACTTTGAGCGCCTTACGGTCCCGTTCATCCAGGATCGCGCCCCAGAGATCCACAACGCCCTTATTGACTGTAACTTGGACCAGCGCCACGGGCGCCCATTTCTGGCTGTCCAATTCCTTCTTGATGTGGTTTTGGATTTCGAAATCACTTTGAGCCGCTGGCTGCGCGGTTTTTGCGGCCGGCAACATCGCGCGAACCAGATTCGCGCGGCTCACGATGCCGACCAGACGCCCATCGCGCGTGACGGGGACGCGTTTGATCCTATGGCGCTCCATCAATTCTACGATCTCTTCAACAGTGCTGTCTTCCGAAACCGAAAGCGGTTCGTTCGACATCACTTCATCGACCTTGCGGCCGTGCGAATGGGTAAAGTCGGCGGCGGCGCGGCCAGGGCCCAAAATTAATTCAATCCAGCGCGGCCGATGTTTTTCCGTACCGGTTTCTGTCCGCCGCAGGAAATCGCCTTCGGTGACAACTCCGACCAGCGCGCCCGTAGCATCCACGACCGGCAGCCCGCTAATCCGATTTTGCAGCATTAGGCGGGCGGCTTCAAAAATACCGGCGTCCGGCGAAATCGAGATTACACGGCGCGTCATAATATCTTTGGCCTTCATCGCTTTCTCCTGTCGATCGGAATTTTTGCGGATATTCGTTATTAGCCGTTCATGCGAACAAGTGCCGGGCGGTTGCGCAGAACAATGCGCCGGGATGTCGGCAGGGCGATCGCCGCGGCGCTTTCGAGTTGCGTCAGCGTTCGAGACACCGTCTCAATGGTGAGACCGAGATAGTCGGCAATATCCTGACGACACATCGGCAGATCGATTTCGCTAGCGCCCGTTACGCGGCTTGCCATTTCGAGCAGAAAGCCGGCGACGCGTTCTTGGGCGCTCTTGATCAGCAGCAGCACGCGGCTTTGAGTGCGTTGCAGCTCCGCGACCGTAAGCGTGAGCAACTGGGTCGCCATCGCCGAATCACCGGCGGCGCGCGAGGTGAGCGCCGCGCGCTTGATGATGCGGACCGTGGTCGGCGCCAGCGCTTCGGCCGAGAAAGTGTGCTCGGCACCGGCCTCCAATCCGAAAACGTCGCCCGGCAGGTAAAAGGCGCCGATCTGGCGGCGACCGTCGTTGAGCATTTTGGAGGTGCGCACGCAACCGGCGACGACGGTATAGAGATACTCGGCCGGCTCGCTTTCGCCATAGACCTCTTCGTTGCGACCGAACGCCAAGGGCGCGCCCATCAATTCGAACAGCCCCGTCAGCGGCGCGGGCGGCACAACGCGGATCGGTCCTTTGCCATAGCGAGAGTACGATTCACGGACTGCGAGGGCTTGCATCGACATGATCTGTCTCCTTGGTTCGGCGAAGCGTGCCGCACCATGGCCGACAGTTTTCGGTGGGAAAATTCAGATATTGCCCCTAAGGGCTTTTCCGTAGGAGTTTAGCCGAGGAAAAACCTTCGATATTTTAGGCTCTTAGGTGGATTTTGCGGATTGAGATACCGTGCATTAGGGCGCCGACTGCGCTAGAAATACCTCTATGCGCAACGTCAACGTCGCCGTCTCTGTGACCGACGCAGAACCACAACGCTCGTTCGGCACCGGACATGATCGGTTTCCGCATGCGGTGAGCTACGCCCTCGCCGCGGCGTTGGTGACAATGGCTTTTTTAGCTCGGTTGCTGCTTGAGCCCGTCCTCGGCGATGAGATTAATTATCTTTTATTTGTTCCGGCGGTTCTCGTCGCGAGTGGAGTCGGCGGCTTAGGGCCAGGACTGCTTGCAACAGCATTGAGCGACGTGCTGGCGATCTATTTCTTCCGTACAGCCCTTCCACTCTCGGTCCCACATGTATTTGGGTTGAGCGCCTTTACCGCGATCGGTATCGGCATGGCAGTCCTCGGCGCGGGTCTGTTACGCGCCCGCTCTGCCGCCGTGGCGGGCGCGCAAGATCTTTTGGCCCGTGAAGCACATCTGAAATCGATTCTGGATACGATTCCCGATGCGATGATTGTCATTGATCGACAAGGGATTATTCAATCCTTTAGTTTGGCCGCAGAGCGCTTGTTCAAGTATTCATCGGACGAGGTTATCGGAAAAAATATCAAAATGCTGATGCCGCTGCCCTACCGGGATGGCCACGATGGCTATCTCCAGCACTATCAGAAGACCGGAGAGCGCCGCATTATCGGCATCGGGCGCATCGTTGTCGGCGAGCGCAAAGGCGGCTCGACCTTCCCGATGGAGCTTACAGTCGGCGAGATGCGTTCGTACAACAAGACATTCTATACCGGATTCATTCGCGACCTCACCGAGCGCCAAAGTACAGAGGCGCGTCTGCACGAGTTGCAATCCGAATTGGTTCACATCTCCCGGTTGACCGCGATGGGCGAGATGGCGTCGACTCTCGCTCACGAACTAAACCAGCCGCTCTCGGCGATCGCCAATTATCTCAAGGGTGGCATGCGCCTGCTTCAGGACCGGCCGGACGAAGAATCGCGCCAGACACGCGACGCACTCGACAAGGCCACCGAGCAGGCGATGCGGGCCGGCCAGATCATTCGCCGTCTGCGCGATTTCGTATCGCGCGGCGAAAGCGAGCGTCGCGCGGAAAACATGAGCAAGCTGGTGGAAGAAGCGAGCGCTCTCGCTTTGGTCGGCGTCAGGGACATTCACATTCGCTTCGATCTCGATCCAGCCGCGGAGGTCTTGGCCGACAAGGTCCAGATCCAGCAGGTGCTGATCAATTTGATGCGTAACGCCGTAGAGGCGATGGCCAGCTCCGAACGACGAGAACTGACCGTGAGGTCTGCACTCTTCGATGACGATATCGTCGAGATCCGCGTTACCGACACCGGGCCCGGCATCGCACCGGAAATCGCCGACCATCTTTTCCAGCCATTCTTTACCACTAAGGTTCACGGCATGGGTGTCGGCCTTTCGATCTGCCGGACTATCGTCGAGGCGCATGAGGGCCGTATCTCGGTCGAGCCCAATCCAGATGGGGGGACAGTCTTCAGTTTCACCCTTCGGGCCATGACCAAACAGGAAGCAGACAGCGATGCCTGACAATCAGACCATTCATATCGTCGATGATGATGATGCTGCACGACAGTCGCTGGAGTTCCTGCTCAAGAGCCACAAGTTCCCGGTGCACGGCCATGATTCCGCCATCGCATTTCTTGCTGCGCTGCCAAACCTAAGTGTCGGTTGCGTAATCACTGACGTCCGGATGCCGAAGATGAGCGGCATCGATTTGCTGAAACAGCTAAAGAGCGTAGCCAACCCAGTTTCGGTTATTGTGATCACCGGCCATGGCGATGTCCCGCTTGCCGTGGAAGCCATGAAATACGGCGCGGCGGACTTCCTAGAGAAGCCGTTTGACGATGAATCGCTGCTCGGCGCCGTTCACTCAGCCCTCAACCGCATGGGAAAGGATGGCAAGCGGGAAGTCGAGCGCGCGGACATCCTGGACAAGTTGGCCACGCTTTCGACCCGGGAACGGCAAGTGCTTGAGGGTCTGGTAGCGGGCGACCCCAACAAGGTCATCGCGTTTGACCTGGCGATCAGCCCGAGAACCGTAGAAATTTACCGCGCCAATGTAATGACCAAGATGGCAGCCGCCAGCCTGTCAGATCTTGTGCGAAAGGCCTTGATTGCCGGTATTTTGGAAAGTTCCGACTAAACATACATTTTTTTAAGTTCCAATTGCCGCCTATCCAGCGGTTTGACTTCGATCAATGACTCCGCGCTCAAACTATTGCATCCATGATCATGGAGAAGATTCATTTGCATGTCTAAGTGGAACACCATCGATACGGCGCCAGCAAATATAGAGTTGGAGCTGAGCATCTTTGCCGATGGCGAATACCATGCCTTGGTGTTTCCCTGCCGTCGCGACGGCTCTGGCTGGCGCGAAGTTGGGACTAACCGCCTATTCGACCTTAAGCCGACTCATTGGCGTCCGTGGATGTCTGGGGTAAATGCGCGACCAGCGGGGCCCAGCCCCAACGCACCAGCCGACAAATGACGCGAATGAATCTCGACCAATATGGCTTCAACCGCGTCGGCCGTATTTTGAAAAAACTTAGGGACTCATCGTATGACACCCAAGATCAATGCCCTGAAGATCGTTCGGTTGAACGTCGCGTAATCGAAAGATTTTCAAAACGGCTCCGCGCGCCACGTTTAGGAACTCGTCGCCCCGCTCGACTAAGGGGGGCATATTGATTCTGACGTCTGGAAAAGGCATCGAACCCAGCGTCGCGTAAAGCAATTTTTAGACGGAGAAGAAACCGACGTTGGTCTGTTAGTACATAACCGGGGTGGAGCGGAACACGCCCGTTAGATTTTTGACCACGACCTTGAGGCACAAGACCTGACGAGGCCGACTTTCGGTTTGGTGCACAAAGTTTTACACTAGGGGAGTATGCCTCGGTGAGGTCATTGCCGACCTGAACCGCAACTACGTCAGGAGAACAGAATGCCTCACGCTGCGCTATCGCAGGCCGAGATCTTGGCAGCGGTTGCGCACCTTGTATCCGGCCATGGACCGGTGAAGCGCATCGATACCCACGCCTCTATCGTTTTTCTTGCCGGTGAACGAGCGCTGAAGATCAAGCGTGCCGTCACATTTCCATTTCTCGATTATTCAACTCTGGAGCGGCGCAAAGACGCTTGCGAGGCCGAAATCAGCGTCAACCGGCCGCTGGCGCCGCAAATCTATAAGGGGGTTGTCGCCATAACCAGAGAGAAAGACGGTTCGTTACGGATTGGCGGGGGCGGAACGCCCATCGAATGGGCCGTGGATATGGTCCGCTTCGACGAAACCGCGACCCTGGATAAGCTCGCGGAACGGCGGCTTATCGACGACAAGCTGGCGGATGACTTGGCTCGCGCTGTCGTCAGTGCGCATAAAAACGCCCCAAACGCAAACGCGGAAGACTGGCTTGCGGCGTTCAGGTTATTTATCGCTCAGAACGAAGATGCCTTCCGGTCGAATTCGAACCTCTTTCGGCTGGACGAAATAGAGGCTCTTACGGCACTCAGCCTCAACGCTTTCGAAAATAATCATGCGCTGCTTTTGAAACGAGGGGCATCCGGCTTCGTCAGGCGCTTGCATGGCGATCTCCATTTGGGCAACATTGTCCTTCTGACCGACCAGCCGGTTCTTTTCGATGCCATCGAATTCGACCCGTTAGTGGCAACCGGGGATGTTCTCTACGATCTCGCCTTTCTGATCATGGATCTGGTCGAACGGGATCTGCGCTCAGCGGCCAATATTGTCTTGAACCGTTACCTGCAGCAGTCCGATGACGTCAGTAATCTTGATACCTTGGCGGCCATGCCGCTGTTCCTCTCGATGCGTGCGGCGATACGGGCGAAAGTCACCGCAGCACGGTGCGAGCGTGTTGAAGCTATAGAACGCCCTCTTCTCCGCGAATTGGCGAAGACCTATTTCAGGCTTGCACTTGCATTTCTGAATCCTGCACCCCCGATCTTGCTAGCGATCGGCGGGCTGTCCGGCACCGGAAAATCAGTTTTAGCGATAAAAATGGCGCCCGCCCTTGGCTCAGTCCCAGGCGCCGTTGTGCTGCGTTCAGATATCGAGAGAAAGCGACTATTCGGCGTCGGCGAACTTACGGCACTGCCGGCAGAGGCATATGCGCATCAGGTCACGAAAAGCGTCTATTCGTCGTTGGCTCGCAATGCAGAGCGCGTCATCCAGGCGGGGCATTCAGTCCTTGTCGACGCGGTCTATGCGGATGCCAATGAACGAAAGGTAATCGCCAAGGTTGCGGCAGTCCGACAGGTCGCGTTCCGCGGAATATTTTTGGCTGCCGATCTCGAAACCAGACTATCGCGTGTCGCTGACCGGAGCGGCGATGCATCGGACGCCGACCGGACTGTCGTGCTGCAACAATCCAAATACGACTCGGGTACTCTCGATTGGCTCGCCGTCGATGCGTCAGGTACGCCGGAAGAAACGCTCGTGGCTGCGCAGAAACAGTTGGCTACCGATCTTGGGCGGCCTGAAATATTCTCACCGCCTAACCATGTTCATTCAACTTCCTCTCCAACAGGACTTGTTCCATGACCCAGCATCACTTCCACGCCGTCGTTTGGATCGATCACCACGAGGCGCGCGTCTTTCATTTCAACTCAACCGACGTTGAACGGCTTATTTTGCATCCAGACCGACCGACGCGGCATATACATCATAAAGCCAATTCTATCGGCAGCGGCCATACGGCAGAGGATCACGCCTTTCTCCATGCCGTGGCCGATTCCATCAAAGATGCTGGTGCGATTCTGATTACCGGACCAGCCAATGCAAAGACTGAATTGATAAAGCACATTCATCATCACGACGCCGAATTGATGACCAAAATTGTCGGTGTTGAGACCGTCGATCATCCAACCGATAACCAACTAATCGATTATGCGAGGAAATATCTAACGGTGGCAGACCGAATGCTCGCCCAGGTGCCGAGGTCCTAATTTGGAATGCGGCCGGCGGCGTTGCAACCGTGACGACCCATGGGCGATGACCGCAGGGTTATCGACGTTGAATCAACGACGAGATGACCGACACACCGACAAGGTTTCCCACAGCGACTCACGTCAACGTCCCGCGGAAGGCCGCCGCGTCGCCATAGTCTCGAAAGTGCGAATATTGCGAGTGCACGCCGATGGCACGGCGGGCATGTTTAATCGGGCACCAATATTTCTCGGTGCGTCCAGCAATTTCACGGACATAGGCGATCAAGCCGTTGGCGTAAGAACAATAGGCACAATTGATTTTTTCGAGCGCATTCAAGTAGGAAAGATGATGACGATCAAAAATGAAGTAAT
>Ga0302319_10020615_pt1 | contig 11901 bp, 9 predicted proteins | sample Bog_T0_2_FD_203319 | JGI IMG/M metagenome (GOLD analysis project Ga0302319, IMG submission 203319) | Peat permafrost microbial communities from Stordalen Mire near Abisko, Sweden - Bog_T0_2 | ecosystem: Environmental > Terrestrial > Soil > Wetlands > Peat | place: Sweden: Abisko, Stordalen Mire...
GGCGGGTCCGGTCGTCGCCGGGCCGGGCGCTGGGCCCTCAGAAAATCCGTTCCTGCTTCTTCAGCGTTCCCACCGACGCCACATTCGCGATCGAAAAAGACGCCAGATACTGGTTCTCCACGACCGTACCGAAATCCAGCCGCCTCACCTGCACGCTGAACCCGCAACAGCTCGTGTTGTACGTCACCTGTGCGATGCCGTATTCGAGCAGCGAAAGCCGGTAATCGTAGACCATCGAGAACGCCGCGTTCAGTCCCTTACGGTTGGCGTCGCCGTAGCCGAAAGTGGTCCGGAACTGATTCGCCGGCGGCGCCAGATCGGGATTCGGCCGTATCTGATCGCTGCCCACATTCACGAAGTATCGCCGAATTCTCAGATTCGCCGAGATCGAGCTGTTGACGATGCGCCGGGTCTTCGGGTCGTAATCGCCCTGCCAGACGAAATGCAGCCCGTTGATAGGCGAAGCGCGCAGGCTGGAGGAGACGGGCGACGTGTGCCGCACGCCGTCGAGGAAGCTGTATCCCGTCAGATCCAGCCCGGAAGTGAAAACGTTGCGTTGCCCCGGAATCAGCGCGCCGCCAAACGTGGGGTCGAAATAGTATTTCTCGCTGAGATCCCACGAAAAGATCTCGGACACGGTGTCGCCGCGCTTGGCGTAGATCCGGTTGGCAATGCTGAACTGCACTTCTCTGGTGTTCGTCAGCAGGTCGGTGGGGTCGAACAGCAGGGTGTTGTTGAAATCCGATATGCCGGTGACATAGTCGTAACGAACGCGCGGCTCGATGACGTGCTTGAGCTTGTCCCCGAAGACCGTCCTGCGGTTGTAGACACGGGCGAGCGACGGGAAAATGAGATCGACTTTCGCCTCGGGCGCCGATCGCATCAGCGTGTTACCCGATACCACGTAGTTGACCAGCGTCTGACTATAGAAAGTTTCGTGCTGCGTGACTTCCGGCAGAAGCGTGAAACTGCCCAGATGAATGGCGCTGGTGAGCGTCGGCTCGAAGTCCGCCCGCGTGCTGAACTGGCTGGTGACGTAGTAATCGACCACGGGTTCGGTGGTCGGCTCCGGCTCCACGCGGTGAAAGAACCCGGCGCTGGCGTGCAGGGAGAACCAAAGCGGAACCGGCCCGCCGGCAATCTGCCGAAAGTTGTTGTTCAGTTCGAGTTCGGGCAGAGTGCGGATGACCACCGAATTGCCCGGCGTCGTGTCGAGAAAATTCTCCGTGCGGGAAACCGAAATGTCGAATGTGTAATCGCCGAAGTGTTTCTCCGCGAAGGCCGACGAATGCGTCTCCGAGAAAATAGCCTGGCTGTAAGAATCGGTGAACTGCTGGTGGAACAGGTAGGAGCTGAGGTAGTCGATGGCCCCGCGCGCCACCCATCCGCCGCCGAATTCGATCTTGCCGCCGCCGGTGATGCTGAAGCCCGGCGCCTTCAGCAGCGCTCCGTTCTGCATAATGCCCCGATCCTGCACGCCGAAGAAAATCAGATTGAAATCGGACTTCTGCGTCGGCTTGCCGCGAAAATCGACGTGGTGGGCGTAGCCGCGCGCCGTGAAGTCCTGCAGGACGTAGGTGGCGTCCATCGAACGGCCGATCGTCTGGTAGTAGCCGAGGCCGAACAGGAAGCCGCGCGTCGAACTGTGGCCGATGTTGGGCGTCAGAAAGCCACTCTTGCGCGGTTCCGTCTTCAGCGACTTGAGGAAGTACGGAAAAAAGAAAACAGGTATTCCGCGCAGACGATAAACCGCGTTGTGAGCGAGAGCGTGGTCGTGCGGATAGTAGTCGATCAGGCGGCTGTTCATCGTCCACCACGGATTCGGCATTTCGCAGTCCGTAATGAAGGCGTCATGCAGGATGTACTTTTCCGGCGTCTTCTCCACCCGGTCCGCTTCAAAGTAAAACGGATCTCTCGACACCAGAACGCCGGGCCGGGCCACGATCTTGGCCTTCAGATAGCCCTTGACGTGATGATATTCGCCGGTCTCGGCATCCGTGTTGTAGACGGCGGTGTCGGCGTACATGACCTCGTCGTGATCGTAGTCGCGGTAGTAAACATGGCCGGTGGCGGTGGCGATGCCGCTGTTGGAATCGTAATCGACGGCGTCGGCCCTGAGCGTGCCATTGGGGAATTCGAAGACCACGTTTCCCTTCAGATGAGAGATTCCGTTACCGTTGTCGAGTTCGCCTTCGTCGTCGGCCGAGTAGGGTACGCGCTTCTTGTTTTTGGGCGCGTCCGGGCGCTCGACATGCACGCTGAAATCCGGCATCTCGACGGATTGCTCGCTTTCCCGTTCCGGTGTCGGCGTGGCGGGAGGCAAAGCCGGACTGGCCGCGGCCGGGGACGTATCGGAGGGCTCGTCGGCTCTACAGAAATCGGGTAATACCGCCGATAACGTACAGAGAAGGAGGAACGCGGGAATATTCGCGGTTCGCAGAGTTTTTCCGTGACAAGCAGCGCGGATTGTGTTACTCAGAGAAATAGGAAATGAAGCGAAAAAGTTCCTCAAGTGGCAACCGTAGCACGGCATAAGTTGTGTGGCAAGCGGGCTCTGTTCCCGATGCGATTCCGCAAGCAGGCGGCGCATGAAACGGACACACGTTACCAGGACACAAGGCAGTAGTAGTATACCGGCGATGAAACGGGAGTAAGAGAGTAAGAAATGCATTGTCAGTTTTGTGGTTTGCTCAACGGCGAAGACGACCATCGCTGCCTGCGTTGCGGGCGGAGGATTGTCGGTATTGCGATCGCGGCTCCTCCGTCCTATATCGGCGCCAACGCGCTGGCGATGGCTGCGGCCCCGGCGCGGGAGCGGGATTATGAAACCGATCCCCGCGCGGAAAGCCCCGAACAGCCACCATTATTCCAGACGCCGAATCAGAAAGTGATTCCGTTCGAACAGCTGCAGCGCCAGGCGACGGGCCGTTCCGCGCCGGGTGCCCAGTCTGTGCCGTCCGCGGGGACATCCGGCGATCCTTCCGTCCGGAAGCCGCCGGCTCCGCGCTCGCAGGCCCGAAAGACGGCGGCGCAGTCGGCAAGCCAGGCTGGCCAGGGCAGTCTCGATTTTCGTCCGGGTGTTCCACAGGGTGAGCGCATTCTGGCCACCGGGGTTCCGGCGCAGGTGTATGGCGATGGCCGGGTCGCGCCGCCCATGAGACGCATCACGGCTGGAGCAATGGACGTGTCGATGGTCCTGCTCGGTTTCGGCGCGTTTGCCTGCGCCGCCCGGTTCGGATTTTCGGAGCTGGGCCTGAATCCCGGCGCGGGCTTCGGGGCCGGTAAGACTCTCTGGATCACGCTGGCGCTGTCGCTGACTCTTATCTCGTTGTTTTACGGCTTACTTTGGGCCATGGCGCGGCGGGAAACGGCGGGCATGCACTGGACGCAGCTGCAACTGGTGACTTTCGACGGATCGTCGCTCAATGGCCGCGACCGCGCGATTCGTTTCATTTCCGCGTGGCTGAGTTATTGTTCGGGAGGTCTGGGCCTGCTGTGGGCGCTTGCTGACGAAGAAAACCTGGCTTTCCACGACCATATCTCGAAAACGTATCCGGCGGAAAAAGGGAGTCCGCGCGTTTTGTTCCGGCAGCGCCGGTGACAGCGGGACCCGGAGTCACAATCGGGCATCGATCTCAGCCAATTCCCTGTCGCCACGGCCCCGGGTAGTGGGCCGGCGCGTCACCGGGCTGACGAATGCGATTTCCAGGTAGATCGAGAACCACATGGCCGCTGTGCTGCTAGGATACTTCTCGTACAACTTCACTCCGGCTATGGCCGCCGGCGTCACGGATCGGCTATGGGACGTTGAAGACCTGGTGGCGGCGTGGGAGGCCAGCGAGCGGACGGCGGAAGGACAGGCGACATTTGATTAAGGGCCAGGCGAGCGACGACCGAGAACGATTTGAGTTCACGATAGAGCCTTTCGTACAGGCGGTTTCATGTTGACCATTCAGTTCAGCGGGGATTGTTGCAGCAACATCACAGGCGCTGGCATCTGGCCCACGGTCGATAAGGCGAAGGAAATCGCGCAGGCGAGTGCGACACGATCGCTTCATGGCGCGGTTATCACTTGGCAGGAAAGGTCAAGGTAGCCCCACCACCCCACTACCCGGCCGCGGCATACATCGCCATCCGCCCGCGCGCGCCGCACCGTTAGAATGAAATCCTAAGGGAGTCCACACACCGCCAGCCTATGCGTCTCCTGTTCCGTGTTCTGCTTGCCGCGACTCTGCTTGTGGTTTTCCTGGGGCGCGTGTCGGGTGGAAAGCTCTTCCCGACGTTCTTCATCGTGCCCTTCCTCGCGTGGTTCAGCGTCTCCGTATATGTCTTCGGCGTCTTCGGCCTGCGTTCCGCCTATCTTGCATGGCGCGACCCCGCCAACCGCCGCGCCTACCTTTTCGACATCATCCTGGCGGCGGCGTGGATTCCTTACTGGTACTCGAATCTGAAGCGTTAGCGGCAAATTCGTCCGCCGCATGGTCCCGCAGGCAGCGCGCGATCAGCGCCGTCCACCCCGTCTGATGCGCCGCGCCGCAGCCGCGTCCCGTGTCGCCGTGGAAGTATTCGTGGAACCACGTCAGTCCGCGCCAGTTCGGGTCTTCCGAGAATATCTTCGCCTCCCCCTGCCAGGCCGCGCGTCCCGATGTATCCGAAGCCGCCGGCAGAAATATGCCGCACAGCCGCCGGTTGATCTCGCGCGCCACCTCGCGCAGCGTCATGAAAACCCCCGATCCCGTCGGGCACTCGATCTTGAAATCGTCGCCGTAGAAATGGTGGTAACGTTCGAGCGACTCCATCAGCAGGTAGTTCATGGGAAACCAGACCGGTCCCCGCCAGTTGGAGTTGCCGCCGAACAGCGCCGTCTCCGATTCGCCCGGCTCATACTGAACGCGCCATTCCTGCCCGTCGATGCGCAACACATACGGCTCCTTGCGGTGTTGTGCGGAAAGCGACCGTATCCCGTACGGCGAAAGAAACTCGCTTTCATCCAGCATCCGGCACAGCACCCGTCGCAACCGCGATTTCGTCGGGATCGCCAGTAACCGGTGCCTGTGAGAGCCTTCGCCTGTTGCGGCGGCCCCCGCGGCCGATTCCATCATCGACACCTGATGATACAAATCGTTCCGGTTCAGCAGAAACCAGTCCAGGCGCCGCTTGAAGCCGGGCAACCGGTCGACCGCGTCCTGCTCCAGAACCTCCGCCGCGATCAAAGGAATCAGCCCGACCATCGACCGTACCTTCATCGGCGTCGTCATATTCCCGACGCGAAGCTGATCGTAATAAAAACCGTCTTCCTCGTCCCAAAGCCCCATGCCGCCCATCGAATTGATGGCGTCGGCGATGGCGATGAAATGTTCGAAAAACTTCGACGCGATGTCTTCGTAAACGGGGTCTTCGTGCGCCAGTTCCATCGCGATGGCCAGCATGGTGAGGCAATAGAACGCCATCCATGCCGATCCGTCGGCCTGCTCCAGAACCCCGCCTTCGATGGGACGCGAACGGTCGAAAACACCAATGTTATCGAGCCCGAGAAATCCGCCCGAGAAAATGTGGCTGCCCGCAACGTCTTTGCGGTTCGCCCACCACGTGAAATTGATCAGCAGCTTTTGAAAAACCCGTTTCAGGAAGCTCCTGTCGCGCTGCCCCGGCGGCGCGGATATCTTGTAAACGCGCCACGCAGCCCAGGCGTGAACCGGCGGATTGACGTCGCCAAAACCGAACTCATAGGCCGGGACCTGTCCGCTCGGATGCATGTACCATTCGCGCAGCAGCAGCACCAGCTGGTCCTTCGCGAAGTAAGGATCGAACTCGGCAAACGCCACCGTGTGAAAAGCGAGATCCCACGACGCATACCAGGGAAATTCCCAGTTATCCGGCATCGAGATGATGTCGCGGTTGTAGAGATGCAGCCAGCTGTTGTTGCGGCCGGTCCAGCGTGTCGCCGGCGGGCGCGGATAGACGGGATCTCCCTGCATCCACTCCAGCACGCCGTAGTTGTAAAACTGCTTCGACCACATCAGATTGGCATGTGCTTCGCGCGCGATGCGCATCGACGCCGTGGGCGTCCGGTCCAGCGAAAATCCGTGAAACCGGTCGGCTTCCGCCAATCGCTGCGCGAAGACGTTGTCGAAATCCACCACGCTCGTTTCGTTGTCCGCGCGCAGCCTCATTCGGATCTCCAGCGATGCGCCGGGCGTCAGTTCGGCGTAATAGACCGCCGCCGCTTTCGATCCGATCGCCGCCGGATTCACCGCGTTCCGCTCGCCTGCGATCACATACCGATGGAAAGCGTCCTTCACGTAAGGGCCGGCGTTCGTCCCGAAATGCAGCAGCTCGAAATTCGTCTCGTTCTCCGTGAAGATCCATTCCGCCGGCGGCGTGATCGCTTCAAGCGTGTACTTCCCCAGTGTCTCGTGTTCGCCCTTCACTCCGGCTTCGGTTCGCGTCATGATGGGCTTGCCGGAGTAACCTTCTCCCGTCCGTCCCCACGCCCACGAGTTGCGGAACCAAAGCGTCGGTAGTACATGCAGCGGCCATGGCTCGGGGCCGCGGTTTGTGGCCAGCACCCGAATCAGCATGTCGTCCGTCGATACCTTGGCGTACTCTACCTGGACGTCGAAGTAACGGCCCTGGCTGAAGATTCCGGTGTCGATCAGTTCGTACTCGGGATCCCTGCGTGTCCGCAGCCCGTTCTCCTCCACCAGATCCGCGTAAGGGAAGGCCCGCTGCGGATACTTGTACAGAGCCTTCATGTAGGAGTGCGTGGGCGTCGAATCGACATAGAAGTAGCACTCTTTGACGTCCTCTCCGTGGTTGCCCTCTTTGGTTCCCAGACCGAACAGACGTTCTTTGAGGATGCCGTCCTGCCCGTTCCACAGGGAAAGCCCGAAGCAGAGCCGCCCCTGGCGGTCGCAGATTCCGAGCAGGCCGTCTTCGCCCCAGCGGTAGGCGCGGCTGCGCGCGTGCTCGTGCGGAAAGTAGTCCCAGCATTCGCCGTCGGCCGAGTAGTCTTCGCGCACGGTGCCCCACTGCCGCTCCGACAGGTAGGGTCCCCATCGCTTCCAGTTTTTCTCGCGGCGCGAGTCTTCGATGAGTCTGATCTGTTCCTGGTTCATGAGGCTATTTCCACGATATTCTTGATCCCGGCCGGATTCCGGATCGGCGTCTCGAACTGGTCCAGCCGGAAACGCCCCGTAATGAGTCCGTGCAGGGCATCGGGCCACCGAACGCGGCAAGCCGTCAGGTCGGCGATGGCGCGATCGAAAGCATCGTTCCCGGCGTTGACGGTCGCCAGCAGGCACTGATTCTTCAGCGTCATGTTCGTGATCAGCGCGCCGAGGTCGATGGCCTCGCGTCCGTGCGCTCCCGGCACGCCGGTCAGGATCAGCACGCCGTTTCTCCCCAGCACATTCAGCATGTCGAAAGCCAGCCGCGCGGAGCCGGTCGCCTCATAAATGAGATCGATGTTCCCGATGCCCGCCGCCATCCATTCCGGCGTGCAATCGAGGCAGGAAACGTAGCTGGCGCCGATCGCACGGGTAATATCGGCCCGCGCGTCTGTTTCGGGTTCGCGGGAATAAACGGTGACCTCGCAGCCGCGGAGACGCAGAGCCATCGCCCCGAGCAGACCGACCGGCCCGGCGCCCAGCACCACCGCATGATGAGCGAAACCGTTCACCGGGCCGCGACCGCCATTTGTCTTCGGGCGAGTGAGCGGTGCGCCCCCATGCGCTGTCGCGGCGAGCCTGTTCCACGGCAAACGCATCTGAATCTGTTCCGCCTGAATAAACGCCTTCTCCGCGATCGTCAGCGGCTCCACGAGCACGGCGACGTCGCGGATCGCCGCCGGCACTTTGCGCATGTAACGCGCTTCGTCCACCACGAACTCCGTCATGAATCCATGGATCCTCACGATGCCGTGTTCGCGGTAAAGACCGGTCATGCAGAAGTCCGGCCGGCCGTTCAGACAGGCTGTGCACGCGGGATCGTCACAGGGACGGCGCACGGTGGGAACCACCAGATCGCCCGGCTGCAGGTCGGTGACCTCCGGCCCTGTCTGCACAACTTCGGCAAATCCTTCGTGGCCCGGCACCAGGTACCCGAAGCCCTCCGGCGGCGTTCCGAAGTGGAAGGCGGCGATCTCGCGATCCGTCGCGCAAACGCCCACCTGCAGAACCCGCAGCTTCACGTCGGCGGGGCCATCGAGCCTCGGTTCCGGCATGTCGCCGACAACCCCCAGCTTGCGATCGACGGTGAAAACGGCTGCTGCTTTCACCCTGCGTTCTCCCTGGCCGGGCAGCGCCGCAGGATCGCGCGCGCCGGCGCCCCTTCCGCTCCCGCCCATTTCAGCGGCAGGCAAACCAGCTCGTAGTCGCCGGGCTCGACCTCGCCAAGCGCCAGCCCTTCCATCACCCAGATGCCATTGCCGAGAAGCGCCACATGCGTCTCGACCGAGTCCTGCCGGAATCCACCTACCGACAGATAATCCACACCTACCGAACGGATGCCGATTTCGGCCAGATACTCGGCGGCGTCCCTTGCGATGAAAACGAAATCTTCGTTGAACGGCAGATCGGCCCAGTCGCGGTCGGAATTAGCAGTGCGAAACAGGATGCGTTCTCCGGCCTGGATCGCATACGGCAGCAGTTCGGCGCGATGAATGGCGATTTTGTCTTCGATCCGGATCACGCGCGCGGGCCCCACCGTGGCGTCGATCGGCATCTGTTCGATCGTCGGCGAGTCGCGCACGAAGTGCAGCGGCGCGTCCATATGAGTGCCGGTATGCGCGCTCATGGAGGCGCGCGTCAGCGTGCAGATATCGCCGTTCCTCTGATCCATCACGCGCTCGAAACCAAGCCCGGGGTCGCCCGGCCACACCGGCATGCCCTCGCGCACCGAAACGGAAATATCGATCCACGAGCTACGCGGATCGTTCATCTGGCCCATGCAGCCATCCTACCCGACCAGCCCGACCGACCAGCGTAGCCAACCGGCCCGACCAACCCGCCTGACCGACCAACCACCCGACCCACCAACCCGACCTACCGACCCGGCCAACAACGCCACGCGTCATACTCGTGTATTGACGAATTCGACGAAAGGGCGCCTCGCGGCGGCGCTGGCGGTCGTCCTGCCGATTATTGCGATTGCCTGTCTCTACCTGACCGGCCTGACGCGGATGGGTATGTACAGTACGGACGAACCCCGCTACGCCGCAGTCGGCCGTGCCATGGCGCAGTCCGGCGACTGGATCACGCCAAAGCTCTGGGGAGAGCCCTGGTTCGAAAAGCCGGCGCTTCTTTATTGGATGACCGCCGCGGGATTCAAACTGGGCCTCGGCCCCGACCTTGCGCCCCGGCTTCCGGTCGCGCTGCTGAGTGTCGCGTTCCTCCTTTTCTTTCGCGGGCGTCTGATCCGGATCTTCGGCCATGACTCCGCCAACTACGCCACGGCGATGCTGGCAACGTCCGCCGGTTGGCTCGCCTACAGCCATGTCGCGGTGACCGACGTTCCGCTCGCCGCCTGTTTCTCTATGGCGGTGCTGTGGGCTCTCCCGGCAAACGACGAATCCACGACGCCCCACCGCGTTACCGCAGCCATCGCACTCGGCTTCGCGGTGCTCGCCAAGAGCATTCCTCCGCTCCTTCTGTTTCTGCCGGTGCTGGCGATGGACCGCCGCAACTGGCGCCGCTGGTTTGCCTCCTGGCCGATCGTTGCGTTTCTCGCGGTGGCGCTGCCCTGGCATGTCGTCGCGTGGGCGCGCAATGGCCCGCACTTCCTCTACGTGCTGTTTATCGAACAGCAGTTCGGGCGCTTTTTCAACGATTCGCGGCAGCATGAACAGCAGTGGTGGTTTTACCTGCCGTTCTTCCTGCTGCTGCTTTTCCCCTGGTTTCCGCTTCTTCCCGCCGCCGTCCGCCAGGCCCGGCAGGACGAGCGCACAAAAACACTGGCCGCGGTGGTCGCGTTCGGCCTGGTTTTCTTCTCGGCCTCGATCAACAAGCTGCCAGGCTACGTTCTCCCGCTGGTTCCCGCCACCTGCGCGCTGATGGGAGTCGCCCTTGCGCAAAGCTCCCTGCGCGAACGCTGGCTGATTGCCCCGATCGCGCTGCTGGGCGTCCTGCCGATTGCCGCGTCCGTCTCCCCCGGCTTGCTGGCCCATAGCCTGCGCGCAGCTCAGATTCCCTGGGGATACGGAGCGGTGGGCCTGGTGGGTGGCGCCGTGGTCGGTTCCATCGTCGCCTGGAGAATGCGTTCCCACGCCTTTTCGTTGGTTTTTGCGCTGGCTGCCGCCGCATTCTTTTGGGTCGAGACCGCCCTTTTCCCCGCTCTGGACGAGGCCGCTTCGCCCCGGTCCCTCTGGTCCGCAAGCCATCCCGAATGCACTCCGGTGCTGTCGCGCGGGCCGCGCTACGGATTGTACTATTACTCGGAGAAAGTACTTCCCGACTGTGCTATCGTTGACAAGAACGCCAATCCGTCCGGCGGAACGGGACCAACGCATTAACGGACGCGGGACAATCAAGAGCGGAAAACGGATGATCCTTCCCGGTAGTCAACTTTATAACCTGATTATGCTCGCCTTGGGCATGTTGTGCCTGGGGACATGGGCGAATACGTTCAGAATGACGTCGAAGTGGCGCTTTGAGCTCTACTGTTTCGACTTCGCGATCGGTACCATACTCGCCGCGATCCTGATCGGGCTCACTTTTGGCAGCCTCGGATGGGATGGTTTTGCGCTCAACGACGAAATCTTCCGTGTCGCCGGGAAACGCCAGGAGGCCATCGGCATGGGCGCCGGTATGGTGTTCAGTTTCGGCAACATGCTGATCCTCGGAGCGCTGTCGATCGCCGGCGTGACCGTGGCTTACATGATCGGCATCGGGACCATGTTGACCGCCGGGATGGTAATCACGTACTTCACGTCGCCGTCGGGCAGCGGACCGATGCTCGCGGCGGGAGCCGGCCTGTTTCTGGTGTCGGCCGTATTGCTGGCCGTTACCTCCAGACTGAACTCGATCGCGCGGTATATCACTCTGGCGCGCGAAGGCAAGACCAAATCCACCAGGAAGTCGGTCAGCGTGAAGGGCCTGGTTCTCGCGTTTCTCGGTGGCATCGTGGCCAGTATCTGTTTCCCTCTCATGAATGCCGCACGCGAAGGAGAGAACGGACTGGGACCCTATTCGCTCGGTCTCTTTTTTGCCGCAGGCGTCGGAGTCTCGACGGCTATGTGCAGCCTCTTCTTTATGAATCTGCCCGTTCAGGGCGATCCGATTGAAGTCGCCGCTTACTTCAAGGGTAAAGCGAGGTCCCACCAGCTGGGAATTCTGGGCGGAATACTCTTTTACCTCGGCTTGGTGTCCCTGCTCGTGGTCGCCCGCGCGGAGGGCAAGAGCATCGTGCCGCCCGCGACGATCCGGGCGCTGACGCTGGCGGCGGTGGCGGTCGGCGTGCTTTGGGGGATAGTACGGTGGAACGAATTCGAGGGTGCGTCCGGCAAGCTGAAGACAATGCTGGTGGTCGCTCTGTTTCTGTTCGTCGTGGGCGCCGCCGGGCTGTCCGCCGCCGCCGGCATATCCACCGCGGGATAGTACCTGCCCGTTGTACTCCGGCCCCCGTTACGCACTAAACTGAGTACATGGTGACCACGGGCGCGCTGATTCTGGCTCTGCTGCTCGCTCAGTCCCCGAACCCTCCGGCGGAGGATTACCTTTCCGAGGGACTGAAGGCTCTCGACGCGAACCAGCCCGCCGCCGCCGAGCCGTTTCTCCGCAAAGCTGTCGCGGCAAGTCCGGCCGATGTCCAGGCGCAGTTCAATCTCGCGCTGGTTCTGGGGATGCAAGGCAAAGATCCCGAGGCCATCGCCGCGTATCGCAGGACACTCGAACTCAGCCCCGC
>Ga0302319_10020617_pt1 | contig 11900 bp, 3 predicted proteins | sample Bog_T0_2_FD_203319 | JGI IMG/M metagenome (GOLD analysis project Ga0302319, IMG submission 203319) | Peat permafrost microbial communities from Stordalen Mire near Abisko, Sweden - Bog_T0_2 | ecosystem: Environmental > Terrestrial > Soil > Wetlands > Peat | place: Sweden: Abisko, Stordalen Mire...
TCTCTGCTCAAGACATTACCCATGCCAACAGAGGCTAATTGCCTCCGTCAGTGCGTATGTCTCAGCCCCTCAGAGTGGCCGGTTTTGAACTGATCATAAGTGGCCGCTTTTGGGTGACCGCCAAGGGTAGGGCCGCGGAGGAAGTATCTGACCAGGAGTGACATTCGGGCCGCTTAAAAAGATATCGCCGCAACGCAGGATCATCGGATCGACTACGGGGCCGCCGATCTGGGAGACCTTCTGCCAATCATCAGCAGTATCGACTAGAACGGGCATGGTTTGACTCCTACTATCCGGGCTTTGAGGTTGGCCAGCCTTCTGCGACGTTAGAGATGATTCGACGGGGACGATTACACTATAAAACCGCCAAAGTCGCCAGCTGACTGACACTCTTCGTAGTCAGCCTCTTTACCCGGTGTGGGGCCTGCGAGGGAACAAAGAGGAGAGGTGCCAGGCGCCTGCATGACATCCCATCCGGCGTATGTGTCCGTGCCATTCCATAGGCGGGACTCGGCCATCCAGGAATACTTCGCAAGGTTCTGGTCTTGTTTGATGGTCTGACACACGAGGCCGCTCCCGTACACTCCGATGGAGTATGCGGACACGCCGCTGGCCGCGTCGAGTCCGGATTGGACTCCCTGAAAGTACGAAGCAATCGCTGCGAGGTCTGTTGCGGGGGCATCGTAGTCGACAGCGAAGTAGATAGCACTTCCCGCTGGTTGCCCAATCTGCTGCGCGTACTGCCAAGCGCTGCCTCCGTCCTGAACACCTCGTCCGTTGGTGAAATAGTTCACGCTGGTTGGGCCGTCCTCATAAACCACGCCAATCTGTATTCCAGCGCTTACAAGTGCCTGTGCCTCGGCGAGTGTGAGGCGTTTGGTCGGAATGCTGGTTGTGGCAGAGTAGTAGCGAAAGACGAAGGTGATGCCGTTGCCCGCAAGACACGCAGAGTCAGCGCCGGTTTGCATTGAGGTGGAAATTCCGATTGCCATTTTTCTCTACCCTTCCGCGCGTTAATGTCGGCCGCTGTCATGAGCAAGCCTGGTTGGCTTTGTGCTCATGAAGGCACATAGCGGTTGATACTGTTCGAGAGGCGAACAACGCGGTACGCCGCGTTAGTGGGGGATGTGGAGGTGGCTGGAGGAAAGAGCCGATCGAGCCAGGCGACCGGCGGAGTCTTTGCCTCGACGGCTTTTGCGTCGCTCGTCTTTTGTACTTCGAGCAGATAGAGGTGGTCCGCTTCAGCGAGATTGGGCGGAGTCACCGTGAGGTTGACGGAGCTGCCCGAGATACAGACAAGCCCGACGTAGACTTCGCCAGGCTGGCCTGCTGCATCGGCGATGTTCTGCATAAGCAAAGCCCACAGCTCAAGCTGATTGCCCGAACTTGCACTGGGCTGGAGTGCGATCGTTGCAGTCGGATTGGCGCTGGTGCTCAAGGTGACGCCGGTACCGGTTTGGAACACAAGATCGTTGACAGCGACCGGCCCCGCGCCCGAATTGAAATGAGCCGAACTTGGCAGAAGCTCTACCCATGTTCCTTCGGTCAGAGGGGACTGAGGGGGAGCACCCAAAGTCGGGTCGTACATTGCCGGATCGATCGTACGGCTGAATTGCAGCTTTGCCATCACCCAATCAAGCGAACCGGGGAGCTTGCCTGAATTATCAGGATTCTGGGGCAAGCGAAGGTGGAAGCATGTGTTGGCGAACAGCGGCGCGTCAGTAACCTCGTCGAAGGTGGCGCCGATGGGCGTACCGACGGATTGGGCACTCGTTGTGGTGCTCCCGCTGGTGGTCTGGAAGGTTTGAGCAAGAGTGGAAACGAGAGCAGATCCAGACAGGATGGGATCCGGGCCGATCTGCGCCCTTATAGTTCGGTCAGGATTCGTTGTGAGCTCAATGGATGCGGTTAGTTCTTCGGCGAGACCTGCAGTCTGGTGCCAGGGTTCGTTAGCAATGACGAGAAGGTCCGTACGAGGGGTGCTTGGAATGAGTTGGCCGCCTGAAGGTAGGGTGTAGCCTTCCGTGATGGGGTAGCCCTTCGCATCGAGCGCTGTTGTGAGCGGAATAGCGATCAGGATCTTCGGTTTGGATACCTTTGCGCTAGCGGGGACGCGGGATGGCACGAAGATCCGCTTCCAGGTTGTATAGCCATCAGGAGAGCCGGCATTTTTGAAGGCAATTTTCGCGGCGATAGAAGATGACAAGTTCGTTCCAGCAGTGAACGGTGTGAAATTCGGCAGGCCGTCATAGCGGCTATAGATGCGGACTCCGAAGCGGAAGTAAAGCGCACGCAGGTCTGTCGAAAGGTCGGCTGTATAGACGGTCACTGTTGAAGGTGTTGTGCTTCCCTGAAGGAAGTGCACTTTTGAGGTACTGACGGTAGAGTCGCCGTCAACTCGGCCGGCAAACGATTCGGCCTCCCACTGGAGTGCGTTCGACATATCTGGGTCAGGCGATTGGCTAGGTTTCGTCGGGTCGACGATGACGTTGACAGTATTGAAGCCGGCGGCCGCGATGAACGGAAACGGCTTTTTGTTGTATGGACGGCCCAGCCAACGCCATACCTGACGCGTGACATCCACGCGGCGCACGAGCGGCCAATCGCCGCCTGCGGGTGCGGTGAGTGAGACGCTGAGCGTGCTGCCGGAGAACGCGGGGTTGAAGGCGCGCCAGGCGGCTTCGGGAGTAATGTTTGCGGTCTTCGCAGCCTCGATCAGCATCTGCATTGGCTTCAGGACCTGAACGACCGTGTTCCCACTGGGCGTGGTGCCCACTTGTGTGTCGAAGAGCGGACTTCCAGTGATGGCGTCAAAGCGAGCCGTGTCTGTTGTATTGTTGATCGCCGATGCGATGGAGAACTTCCAGACCGTTCCGGCTGGGACCGTGACGGTGATCTGGGATGCATCGCCGGTAATCGATGCAGCTGAGCTTGAGGGGCCTGTGATTACTTGAACAGGTACGGAGTTGGCCTGCACTTGCTTGAAGCCGTCGTTGAAACTTGGTGTTGTCCCTACGTCGGAGTAGGTCATCGACAAGTCGATCGGGTAATCGATGACGACCGGCGCGTTCGGTGTTGGGAGAAGTTCAAGCCGGAACCAAAATGCGGTTACTGCGCGGTCGTTCAGAGATGTGTCTTGTGCGTGTGTCGAGGACGCGGTCTTTGCTGCAACGCTGCCGGGCAGGTCGGCCGCCGTGCCTTTGGGCGTTGCGCGAAATACATCCGCATAAACGGCCTTACGCAGGTTGTCGAGAGGATTTGGCGCAGGATTCGACGGACCTGCCTGGCGGATCCAGCGGTCCCAGGAGTCAAGATGAATCGCAGGTGGACGAATTGAGAAGGAGAATTTGGATGGATCCATTTTTGGGTCCGATGGTGGTACTGCGGGCGGCCAGAGGAGGAGAAGAGGAAGCGTTTTGCCGTTGGCCCCGGTGCTGAGCAAGGGATCGAGTTCGCGAGCGAATGGATTGACAGTATCCGGGAAGGCGGGCAGAGAAGACTGGCTGAGGTCGCCGTCCTCGTCCGAACCGGCTACCCACTGTGGCTGCCAACGTGGCCCGCCTATTGGAATACGACGATTGTAGGTCACAGAGACAGTGGTCGCGACCGTGGGCAAGGAGAAGTTTTGCGGCGTTTTAGGGACGAGGGGATATCCCGGGATTGAAGAATCAGTGAGCGCAATCGGCAGAGCGCCACTGTTGTGCACGGCGAAGGAGACGAACTGATATTGGCAGCCGTATTTGAGCCCGGCAATCCGAGCCCAGGCATCGAGCGTGTTGGGATTGGTGAGATTCGCTTCATTGGGCTGGTAAAGAAACTTAAAGAGCGGCTGATAGTTGGCATTTGCGGTCGTTTGCCGGCTGATGTCCTTTGCCGCCGCGTTCTTCGGAGAGGGAGAAATTAGCGGATCATTGTTGTAGGAGACCGCGGCCTGCAGCAATCCATTGCGCATCGTCAGGCGCTGGGGAACAAAGTATCCGTTCGCGACGACCTTTGGACTGGCGGGGTTGGCCGGGTCCACCACAGCAACGGACGATGCATTGAGGCAACTCCAATAGGTGCCGTTCACATTCTCTTTGGCCAGAACACAGACGCCGGTAATGCCGCGGAGAGGATCGCTGGCATCTGGCAGGGGTGCGGTGGTACGGACCTGGAGAAGTACGGGATGATCCTTGCCGGTGACCTGGACAACGGGTACGGGTTTAGCGCCGCTAGTGTCGTCGGGAGGGAAAAGATTGTTTGCGGCGGAGGTTGCCAGGTTTGGGATGGCCTGAGCCAGATATGCAATCATGTCCGGCGGCAGAGGAAGGGGGCTGGCCGAAGAAGCGGGCGCGAGACGCGGCTTTCTGTCTGCAAACTCTCCAACCAGCGACGGGGCTGCGCTTGGATTGTCGCCGATGCGCATGTGGTAGTACGAGGTGAGCACATTGATGATGTTGCCGTTAATCTGGGCTCGTTCTTTGAGGGCGCTGGTCGGGTCGATCTTGGTGATTTCCTTCCATATCGCCAAACCGGAAGACTGCCCGCCAAGGTTGGCCTGCAGCATGCGTTTCCGCAGAGTATGCGAAGTCGAGAGTTGATGGATCTGGTCCTGCACATAGGCGCCAATGGTCTTTGCGGTCGTTGGAGTCCAGCCTAGCTGTGCTACCCAACTGGAAAGCAGCCACTGGCCGAGGGTCGCATCGTCCGCGAGTTTGGTCTGCAGGGCGTCGAGTGCGTCGAGCAGGCGCCCGAGCGTTTGCGGCTGCGGCTGGGGCGTGAGCGTGTTCCACGTATGGACATCCACAAGCGCGAGCGACCAGGCATCGGCGGTCGACGTGGAAGACTGCATCAGGAACTGAAGAAGCGTGCTCTGCCACGATTGCAGCGTGACGGCGGAATCAAAGTTGGCAAGTATTTTCGCGTTCGTGGCGAAATCGTAGGTTATGCCGTTGGCCCGAGCCGCGCGGTCAACGACGTAGCGGAATGTTGAGTAGCCGTCTGGCGACCGGCGCAAACCGAAATCGGCCGTATCCCGCAACAATGAGAGGACCGTGATACGCAATTGCTCCAGCGCATCGGGGGTCGGAGCCGAAGCCGGTGCATAGGCGGTGCCGCTGTTCCCACGGAATGCATCAATCACCTTCTGTGCCAGATCGAACGTGTCCGCCGCCCGCTGTTCGAGCGTCGACCGCCAGTCCTCATTTCCGTCTTCCTGTGTTGCCGCAATCCACATGGACTGCAAGTCAATGCGTGCGAGTCCGGATGCAGGGGGTTGCGGCACATATTTTGCCAGAATGGTGAGGCCATTTTGGTAGACCGCCAGATCGGGGAAGGGATTTGTGCCGCTTGCTGGCAAATACGTCCAGCAATAGCCCGGGGCCACGGTTCCGGTCATACCGGTCTTGGGCGGCACAACGACAGGGCTTGCCGCGTTCTGAGGCTTATACGAGACTCCGTTGATGGAAAACACGGGAGCGATGAAGAGGATATCGCCTGCATTGAGTTTGGTGGCGTCTGCGGTGAAAAAGAGAACGAGATTGAGCAGATGGGGCAATGGTGCCGGGTAGGTGGATGCGTGCGAGAGCAAAAGCGGCCACGGTTGGATAACCTGGCCTTGCCCATTTCCCTGCGAAGCGCTGCTAGCGCCGGGGTCGGATGGATTCCAAAGAAGCAGATCGACTGGATTGGGCGTTGTGGCTGACTGTGTCGTGAGGTCGACGGCGTTCTGCAATTCCTGCAGCATGCGGGTAGTGAGCAGTATGTAAGCAGGATCGGTGGGGTTGACAGGAAAGGGAGTGATTGCCTGCGCTGTGACGCCCGGAACTGGAACTGTGCCGCGTTGGACGTAGAGTTGCAAGGGCCCGTTGAGGGTCCAGAGCCAGGGCGACAGCAGGTTCTGCGTGGACTGTGCCAGAGGCAGAGTGGGATCGACCGTAACGCCAACAGAGATGTTGGCAGCGAAAAGGCGGGTAGTATCTGTCGCGTGATCTGCAAGCTCATTGACGGTGCAGACGATGGCAATCGAATCGGGCATAAGAGATCTCCACAGTCGAGCGATCTTCAGGCGAGCATCGTGACGTAGCTGTCTGCAGCCTGGTAGTAGTCGTCATAGTCGTTCAGGTTGGCGGGTGTGATTGATGTCGTGGATGTGGTGGAAGTGGTGGACGAGAGGGCATGCACGTTCGCCTGCTGTTGCGGCTGAGACGCTGAAGCGCCAAAGGTGTATTCGACGCCGGTGTGCACGTCGAGGGTGAAGCACCAGCAGATCTTGATGCTGACGCTGAGCACCCCGCGGCCGGTAAGGCCGCCGCCGGAGCTGTACTCGGCTTCGAGCAATAGGGAGATGTCTGCATCCACAATGCCGAGCAGGTTCACGCGGCCGTCGATGAGCAACATGATGCCGAGTTGAAATCCACCGCCATTGCCGATCTCGAGCGTTGCAAAGAGGCCGAAATAGATGCTGACCGAGCCGTCGATGGGGCCCAGCGAGATTGCGAGCGATGCCGATGCTGCGATGCCGATGTTGATTTCGCCCGTGATTGCGCCGCCGGAATAGCGCAGATACGACTCCATCCATCCCGCGCCGCCGAGGACGAAGATGGTCAGATCGAAGGGCGAAGTCTGGCGGCCGAGATTGGCTCCAACCCCGAGAAAGAATGCGCTATTGGCATCTACGCCGAGCTCGAAGATGGCCCCGAGGTCAAGGTTCTGAATGCCGAACGCGCCGCCGGACATATCGGGCAGCGGGAGATCGAGGATGCACTGAACCAGCAACGGCTGTGCGGTTGCGTTCATCGAGAAGCCGCTGTCGCCAAAATCGAAACTATTGACGATGTCCGCGAGGAATTGAAGCACCGATGCCAGCTGCACGTTGGCTGGATTGACCGAGAAAGAGACCTTGCCGGAGGAGTCGAAAGTGAGGGCGGTCTTGACGAAGGTGACCAGAGGCATGCCGCCGATAAGCAGCACCCAGTCTCCGGAAATCTGTCCTGTCGAAGTCTGCGTGATCTGCTGGCCGACGGCTGCGTCGCAATGCACGTGGGCGGTAAAGCGAGCGCCGGTAAGCTGAACTGCAACCGGCCCTATGTCCATCAGTGTTGCGGTGTCTGTGAGAGGGAAGTCGATGTCCGCATCGAGGCTGGCGCGTTTGGTTTGCGGATCGATCTTGTGCGTGACGTGTATGAAGTTCCGCGCTGCGTCCGGCATCTTGATTCCCGACAGAAGACTGGAAAGATCGAGCCCCGCGAATTGAGGCAAGACGGAGTTGAGATCGAAATTCGCTAAATTGACGTCCGGCACGAAACGGTCGAGAAGAGCGCTGGTGGGCAAGCTCATGCCGAGTTGGCTAAGAGCATTGCCTGCCTCGTTAATAAGCCCGTTTGCAGCCTGCGCAACGCCGGCAAGCACCGGGGTCATGTTGACGTTCGGCAGTTGATCGTTGAAGACGTACTTGAGTGAGGGCAGGGGAAGATTCAGGTCCGGGCCATTGAAGCTCATGGTGGGAACCTGGGGAGGCTCGCCGAATGCACGAAGCAGGCGTAGAGGTTCTCCAACGGCGGTCACGACTTGCTGGGCTGTCTGCTGCACACCTTGCGCAACCTGAGCCAACTGCGATTCGACCTGCTGGCCCGCGGTACTAAGCGAGGCCAGGAAGAGATTCGCGTCTCCGGTGACGCCCTTGAGGATGTTCGAGAATTGCTGATTGGCAAAATTGAGGACTGCTTGCTTGACGTTGTCTAAGTTCTGAGCAAGCAGGTTGCAAAGACTACTTGCCTGCGACGAGATGGAGGCGGTCTGTGCATTGATGGCCTGAGTTACCTGCGCAGCGACCGTTGCCCCATTCAGGTTGTTGGCGAAGTATGTCTGGACGGCTTGTTTGATTTGAGCAACAGTTCCGGTGCTGGCCGCGTCGATCGCTGCGTTGATGCCGGCGCCGGCTTGGTTGATCCAGGTGCTGATACCGGAAGGTGTTGCTTGAGGCAACGCCGCAGCCAGGTTATTGCATGCATTGATCGCACTGGTGACGGATGAGGCGAGAGACCCGGGATTGGCGCGTGTGCCGATATAGCTATTGAGCACCGCGACAATACCCGGCGGTATGGTGATCAGGGTTGGATCGAGCTGATTGAGCTGCGTGATGGCGGCATCCCACGTAGCGTCAATGCGGACGACGAGATTGGTGCCCTGGCTGCCGAGCAGGAACTGTGTTGCCTGGTCGACCGCCTGCGCCGCAAGATCGATTGCGGCGCGTATTTGGCCGGCCTGGGCCAGAGCCGATGCGGGAAGCAGAGGCTGAATGTATGGCAGCAGGTCTCCGACCTTCACTCCGCCAGCACTGATTCTGGCGACCACGTCCTGCAGGTTTCCAAGGTCCGTTTTGAGCGTGGCAAGTTGTGCTGCGTAGCTCGTTGCCGAGTTCAGGATCGCGCCGTAGTCGCCCAGTAGCGGCTGAAGGGTGGTTTGAACACCGGCGACTGCTGAGTTTACCTGCGCCTTGAGCGCCGTGGTATAGCTGGCCGCGTCTGTGCCCACCAAACTGAGAAGGCTGTTCTGGAGGTCCTGTGGGAAGTTGACCAGGATGTTATTGACCAGAGTCGTGCCTTGTCCGTTGGCGCGCTGAAGTGCCGAGTTAAGGCGGCTGGCGATCGTGTCGCAGTATTGATTGATCAGCTGAATGCTTCCGAGGTCGGCCGACATCTGCTGCATGTATTTCTGTTGTACGTGCGCCACGCTGTCAGAGAGCCATTGCGGCAGATGCTGCGCATCCAGTTGCAGGTCCTGTGCCTGCTGCACGCGCTGTTCGAGATACGCTCGCGTTCCGGTCCACCAGTCCTTGACGCGGCCGAATTGGGCTGGGGGCGGCCCACTCGCCGAGAGTAGTTTGCCACGCATCATCGATGCGTTTGTCAGCCTGGAGCCTACGGCAGCAGCCTGCGTGCGCGCCGCCACCAGATTGACTTGCGTCTGCGATGGAACAAAGTGATAAGTAAATTGCCCGAACCCCGGATCGACGATCGGATCGAGATCATCAATCCGAAGCAGGTTAGCCTGGTCGGCATCTGAATAGGGCGCCTGAGTGGTGAAGTCGATGCCAACCACCGGAGGCCACGAGTCGGTGTCAGAAGACGTGGCAAGTCGCGTGTCCGTATAGAAGCAGAGTCTGTCTGGATCGGAAATCTCCGAATGGAGCTCATCAACGCCAAGTGCCGGGTCGACAGCAACCATGAGCGCAATGTGCGGACGAGTGTAGACTGCGGCCGGCTGCGCACCAGGCTTCCAGAGCGGAACCTGCCATCCTACTGTGTCCACGTCTGCGCCCCATGCGCTGTCTACGGGAATCCGTACGCTCTTGAAGGCTGAGCCTTGAACAAATCCACACGTGACGGGGTTTCCTGTAGCGCTTTCCGGGTAGGAGCGCGTGGTCTGCAAAATCTCCACGTATTCGCTGGTTTTGCGTAACAGCGGCCTGCCGGGGAATTCATCCTGTTCGTCCTCGAATTGCTGCGATGGCTCGACCGAGCGCTCGTAGACGGTGACGTGCAGCGCGTGGTTCCAGAGGACTCCTATGCGCCCAACCAGGGTCACGGTGAGGGCTTCAATCCGGCCGAGCGAAGTGCGCGTGTCTATAATCACTTTCCCGTTCGCAAACTCGGCGCGCTGGGCTCCATATCCGCCGAGCGCGGTAAAGCGGGGCTGCACGAGTTTGCCGGCCACGGAGTCGGGTTGCAGGAGGAGCTCTGTTGCGACGTTGGCGGAATCAAGCGCGTATCCCAGGCCGCCATCGAAGCTTCCCGCGTTTGAGGAGCCGGGCTGGACGGGGAACTTTGAGTTCGTGTTGGAGCGGATTGTAAAGTCGACACCGGTGTCCAGCACCAGGTCTTCGCCCTGGTCGGCATCCCAGAGCTCCAGGACCGCCGGTTTCGCGAGCAGTTGTTTGTAGAGCAGTGACCAATTGGTCGCGGACTTTTGATACGCGCCACTTTGCGCAACGGTGAAGCCAGCCGGTTTGAACGGCGAGTCGATGCTTGGAAGGGGGCCGGGCAGGGAGCCGAGGCGCGCGAATATTTCAGAAAGTCTCAGGTTCGGCTCGGTGACGGAAGCGGTCATGCCGTAGAGCAACTCAAACTGCGCACCGCCATTGGTTGCGTCAAGTGCCGCGCCTGGAGCACGCTCGCTGGTATTGCCGAGAACACTGCGCGTATTCCATCCGGGTTCGACGGCATTTTGCGCGTTGTAGGACGCCAGCAGCTGCGCGGTCATCAGGGGCGAGAAGCGAAAGTCTATAGGCGGATCAGGTTGGCCGGGCAAGCCGCGCTGCGGCGCATTCACGTCGTCCGCCGCGAACCCCTTCACCATGGCCTCCCCCACCGCCTGCGGCGGAAGTGAGAGATTGAAGCCGGAGGCGCCGGCCTGCAGGCGCCAGCCTGGGCCTTCAGGAAAAAGGTTGCACCAATTACCTATGAGCGTGTCATCGCTGTCAGTCGATTGCGCGGGTGGGTTGAGAATGACGCGTGCGGCAAGGAATGGCTCGGGGTCGAGCACCAGAACATTGAGAGGAATGCTTCCGCCAGTCGTGCTGCGCAGCGTAAGGACAATTTGCTGTGGGTGCCCAGCGGGAATCGTCAACTCTGAAAACTCCAGAGTGAATGTGTTCAGTACATTCGCGGGAACGGTGGACGCATCAATGATGATCGGAGCAGCCTGGTCAAAGTTTTTCTGATCAATCTGGGCGCCGGCGGCAGCATTTAACGTGTAACCGCTCGTAATCGGAGGCAGGTCCTGCCCACCGGGTCCATAGCTTGCGATGGGCAATCCTCCATTGCAGCTGACACTGACACGGGGCAGCCAGCCTCCTTCCGGCATTGGGTTCGGCTGGAATACAACCTGGAAGGCGAGAGCGGCGCTCGGATTCGCAGGCCCAAGTGCGAGGTCGAGTGACCCAAGACGCACATTTGGGAGGGCTCCACTGGCGATCGGTTTGGTTGCGAAGCCTGAGCCTGTGAACTGCAGATCGAAGTAGTTGGGCGCGGGATTGTAGAGCGTCTGTGGGTCCAGGGCGACAAATAGGCTACTCGCGCCGGAATAATTCAAGGTCGTGCTAAAAGAGAGCGGCGATTTGGCGTGACTGCGGACGGCGCCCAGTGTTGCTGCGGCCGCCATCTGTCCGGACGGCTGCTGATCCTCGTTGTCCAGCAAGCCACCAGGAAGCATACGCGTGAAAAGAGGTTTGAGAACAGGTGTCCCCGACGGATTCGCGCCGCTCACAACAACAGTGGTGAAGACGCGCCAATCGAATTCCGTCCCACCTCCGGTGGGCGATCCCACGGGCTGAATGGATGGAAGAAAAGAGATGGGAAGAGCCGCATTGATCGCGCGCAGACCCGCCAGATATGGTTCCACGATGCACTCGTTCCAGAAATCCATCGCGTTCGCGGTGGTAAAGCCGCCTGTTTCGACATGCCATGCCGTGTTGGGCGGGCAGACCGCGCCTTGGGCGGCAAGGCTATCAGGGTTCGTATTGAGCCAGTCGATAGAAGGAAACTGCGCGGAGTGGATGTCGCTGTCCGTATTGTGACTGCCAGGATTCGTAGCGCTGGCGTCGGCTTCGAGGTAAAGCGGCGGGTCGCTGGGAGTATTGGTTAAAGCCGGGTTACTGGCGAGCGGAAAAACGATCGGCCATGCACCGTTATTTGCGAGTGAATACCCGCGGCGGATGGTCAACACGGGCAAAGTATCGCCGCCCGCGTCTATGGCAACGGGCCGAATATGAAACGTAATGTGACCGGAATTGAAGTCTGTGCCCGACACGGCTTCAAACGGTGCGCCGTCTGCCGCCGCAGTGTTCGGAACATCGATCCATTTGGTCTTCACACCAAAGTTGCTGTAGGCAATGCCATTGGACAATGTAAGCCCGTTAA
>Ga0302319_10020618_pt1 | contig 11900 bp, 4 predicted proteins | sample Bog_T0_2_FD_203319 | JGI IMG/M metagenome (GOLD analysis project Ga0302319, IMG submission 203319) | Peat permafrost microbial communities from Stordalen Mire near Abisko, Sweden - Bog_T0_2 | ecosystem: Environmental > Terrestrial > Soil > Wetlands > Peat | place: Sweden: Abisko, Stordalen Mire...
CTTTGGTTACAGAGTGAATGGTAACCTCCGGCACATTGCGGATTACCGTCAGGTTTCCTTCTTCGCTGCCGCGCCAGTAAAGATTCCGGGAGATGATTTCGTTGCCTCGCGTCAACTGAAGGCGCATGAAAAATACTGAGGATAAGCCAGCGGGGAGTTCAATGTGAATGGGCGTGAGTGTGCTGTCTTCCGTGCTATTCACCGAAGCCGACTTAGACCATTTCATAGTCCCATCAAGATTCAGAAGCTCGATCTTTGCGGACAATCCCTGCGCTTGGGGAACGCTATAGTTCACAACTTCGACATTATCGGTAAGCGGATTCCATTGAATATGTAGCGGCTCCGACGCTTTCTTGACGGCGAAATAGGCGGCGGTGGGATCTAAATAAAAATCGTAGGTCTGCCAAACGAGCGACGGCCAAGCGGGATGACTCATCCATATGAGCAGACCCATGCGGTTTTTGCTCTGAGCTTCAAACATGGCGCGGTAACCGTCATAATTCACGAACTGCGCTAGAGTAAGCCACTCGTCTAAGCTTTTTGCACCGCCGTATGTTTTATCAATGACTGCGCGGAATGATGTTCCGTTAGGCGCGCCGGTCAGAGTGAAATCGTGAACTCCCCATATTCGACCTTGCGGCCACATCGCGGTTTCGGGCATCATTTGTTTCAGGCTATCCAGAGTGACGATATTGGGCATGCCCAACTCGCTATGCATCTTCGGTGTGGCACGCTGTTCGAAATAGTATTTCAACGGCATCAGGCCGTAAGGTCCGTGGCCGCTAACAACGCCGTCTGCGGAACTCGGAATGTATTGGATGTCAGGGTGTTCTTTTGCCAGGATGTCGCGGATGCCATTCTCCAAAGCATTTGACGGGAAACCTTCGTTGCGGCCTACGTAGATGCCGATGCTCGGGTGTGCGCGAATCCGCAAGACGGTGTCGCGCAAATTTGCCAAGAACATTTCTTGCGAATTGGGATCTGGGCCATCCCAGGGATTGGCGAGCCAGAAATCCTGCCACACGACGATGCCATAGCGGTCACAAGCGTCATAGAAAGCGTCGTCTCCTATTTGGCCGACCCAGTTCCGGATTATGTTGAAATGCTGGTCGCGATGATAGCGCACCGCAGCGTCGTATTCGCGCGCGCGATAACGGAGCATGGATTCAGAGAAGCCCCAACTGCCGCCGCGTGGCACCAAGCGGCGGCCGTTGATGAACATCTTTAGCGCGCCGTTTTGCTGAGAGTAAGTGAACTGACGAATGCCGGCCTGGAAGGATTTCTGATCGGAAATCACCGAGCCGCGTGTTTCCGCTCGCAATTCGACTCGATGCAATGTTGGTTCGCCGTATCCGTTAGGCCACCAAAGTTTCGGATTCTCCATGTGCATCCGGGGTTGATTGGCCGGATTGAATTGGATGAGTTTTGATTCGCCGGCTGTCAACGAAAAAGGCTGAGCGAGTTGCAAGTCACCAAATAGGCCGCGCACGGAGCCATTGACCGGAATGTTCTCGTGGTTCTGGACTCGGACCGAGAGAGTAACATCTGCCGTGCTTTGATTGTTTACTAAACTGCTCAAAGAAGGATCGTCGAGAGTGATCGGACCGCTCTCGCTCAAGAAGACATCGCTCCAAATTCCGGTGTTCCGGCCGCGAATGGTGGGAATCCAATCCCACCCTATGGACGCGTCGTAAGTCGGGTTGTCGGCTCCGAGCGCCCCTCCGTTTTTTGAAAACTCTTCCAACGTTTTCTCGTGTACGCTGCCGGGCGTATCGTTCTTGATGATGCGCACTGCGAGTACATTCGTTGCTCCCGGGTGGAGTAGTTTGGTGATATCGAAGTGCGCTCGCATGAAACCACCTTCGATAGAGCCAAGTTTCATGCCGTTCAAATAGACCTCAGCTTTCCAATTGATGCCTTTAAAGTTGAGCCAAAAATGTCTGGCTGGGAGCGCTGGGGAGGGAGGAACTGTGAATTCGTCGCGATACCAGAAGTCAGAGTAAAAAAACGAATCGGAGATCGCAAGCTGGTTGTCTGCAAAGTTCGGATCGGGCAGCGCACCCGCATTCAGATAACTGGAAAGGACTGTGGCGGGGACAGTTGCCACTAACCAATTCTCGTCCGGAAATCCCGGTTGGGAGATTGCCTCGCCTGAACCTTCGACTTGCGAAGCCCGCTGTAGGCGCCAGTGGCCGCCTGACAAATGTAACTTGCCAGCGTATGCAGCCGGAGGCGATTTCGATTGCGGCAGCAGGCCTCCTCGACCGTAGACCTCCATTTCGCTCAAAACGTAACCTTCAGGCGATGCGGGGTGGCTCATCAAGACACGAACGTAACGGGCTGTCTGCAGTGAGGAAAGCTTTATGTCCGAAGCGCCGCTGCTATCGGGAGGAGTCAAAGTCTGGAGGTCTTGCCACGTAACTGAGTCGTCGGAGGTCTGAAGCTTGGCTTCCGCGGCCGGCTTTATCCAGGCAAGAATCACACGGTCGAAAGAACAGCGAGTTCCGAGATCCACATAAATCCATTCCTCGTTGTTACCTGCGCTTTTCCATGCGCTGGTGAAATAAAAGGGACCGCCTAGATGCAGTTGCTCGGCATTATCATAAAATCGGACTTCGTTGATGCTAATGCTGAGGGCGCGCTCCGTGGGAAACTCAATGCGGAACCAGCGCTGATGCGCGGTTGAATCAAATTCGATTTTGGGATGAAACTCGCCGGTGGGAGGGGCCATTCCTGCTGAGTGTCCAAGACGAGTCCAATTTCTGCCATCGTCGGAGGTGAGCACAACGGCAGCCCACTCTTGCGGCTGAACGTCGGAGGTTTCTGCTTCATGCAAAGAACCGTCCAGTTCGATGCGGGTTACTTCGAGCGGAGTAGGGCCTCCGCCGAGTTGAAATTGAATCCACTCGTTGTTGCCGGAGACAGACACATCTGTGACGAAGTTGCCATCGAGGACGGATTCGCGATCTTTCCTGCTCAACTCGCCTTGCCTGCTGGTACTCACTCTCAGCCATCGCGGCTCCTCACTTGCTTTCAGGCCATCGGTCACGAGTTGCGCGGTGAGGTTGAAGTCATAGCTGCTGGATTGATAAGCGGGCCGCAGTAAAGCTAAATTTCGATAGGTACCGCTGCGGTCGGGCGCGAGCGTTGGGGAGAAATCTTCGCGGGGGGCGCCAGGGTAGATTCCGACGCCCCGCGTGTAGGTTTGTGCCAGCGACAGGGCGGCCGCCATAAGGCATAAACCCAGAACGCGATGGATGAGCGCGCGTGCACGTCTGGCAGACCTCTCGTTTAGTCCGTGTCTTTGCATGACTCTTTTCAGCTTTCAGTCTAGAACGCGTGAGTTCCGTTGGAGTCAAGGATTAGGTACTCTCATCCGGAATTGCTAGCGATTCGATCGCGGCTAGCGATGGAAAGTCAGAAATAAGACTTCTTTGTTTGGATCGTATTAATGTGCGTTGAATACGAGGTAACGAATTGGCTTATGAGGGTGTCTAGCGACTGGATAGCATTTAGCCAACACTGCTTAGTATGAAAAGCCATAAAACAAAAGATTCCTCGACTACATTGGGCGCGGGAGGTGAGTTACACCAAACCGCCACGAACAGCGATTCCGTCTTAACGACCCAGCAGGGGATTCCCGTTTCAGACGATCAGAATTCGCTGCGCATCGGAGTGCGCGGTCCCACTGCGCTTGAAGATTTCCATCTTAGGGAGAAGATCTTTCATTTCGATCATGAACGGATACCGGAGCGCGTTGTGCATGCTCGCGGATACGGCGCCCATGGGTATTTCGAAAACTACGAGCCGCTCACCTCCATTACATCGGCCGATCTGTTTCAACGCGCCGGCGAGAAGACGCCCGCATTTGTACGATTTTCCACGGTTGCGGGGAACAAGGGATCCGCTGACCTGGCTCGCGATGTGCGGGGTTTTGCGGTAAAACTCTATACGAAGCAAGGAAATTGGGATATTGTCGGGAATAACATTCCGGTGTTCTTTATCCAGGATGCCATTAAATTTCCCGACCTGATCCATGCGGCGAAACAGGAGCCGGACCGCGATTTTCCGCAAGCGCAAACAGCGCACGACAACTTTTGGGATTTTATTTCGCTCATGCCGGAGAGCATGCACATGATCATGTGGATCATGTCCGACCGCACCATCCCGCGGTCTCTTCGCTTTATGGAAGGTTTTGGCGTACATACGTTTCGACTAGTCAACGCCAAAGGAAAATCCAAATTCGTCAAATTTCATTGGAAGCCGAAGTTAGGATTGCAATCTGTAGTTTGGAATGAAGCCGTGAAAATAAATGGAGCGGATCCTGATTTTCACCGGCGTGACCTGTGGAATGCTATTCAGAGCGGTGATTTTCCGGAGTGGGAGTTAGGCCTTCAACTCTTTGATGACAAGTTTGTCAGTGAATTCCCTTTTGATGTACTCGACGCAACGAAATTTATTCCGGAAGAAGATGTGCCGATTCAAAAAGTAGGGCGCCTTGTTCTAGATCGGTGTGTTGATAATTTCTTTGCTGAAACCGAGCAAGTGGCTTTCTGTACCAGCAACGTGGTTCCCGGGGTAGACTTTAGCAATGATCCGCTCCTGCAAGGGAGAAACTTTTCGTATCTCGATACGCAGGTGAAGCGCCTGGGTGGGCCCAATTTTACCCAGATACCGATCAATGCGCCCAAATGCCCCTTCCACAATTTTCAAGTTGATGGACATATGGCCATGGCCAATCCGAAAGGGCGGACCAATTATGAGCCGAATTCCCGTGGATCGTTGGGTGGCCCACGGGAATCAGCCGAAATTGGTTTTCGATCTTTCCCCGCTGAGGAACAAGGGCCGAAAGTCAGAGAACGATCGGAAAGCTTTTCTGATCATTACAGCCAGGCTCGGCAGTTTTATATCAGCCAGACCAAGACTGAGCAAGGCCACATTGCTGACGCACTGGTGTTCGAACTAAGTAAGGTAGAAGAGCCGGCTATCCGCGCGAGGGTTGTTTCGCACCTGCCGCACATTGACGCGGATCTGGCTAGCCAAGTGGCCAAAGGTCTTGGACTGACCGGGAAGATTACGCCGGTCAAAGCTGCGTTAGCGCCGAAGACAGATCTGAAAGCTTCCCAGCCGCTGAGCATTATCCTGAACGGTCCTTCATCTTTCGCGGGCAGAAAGGTTGGAGTTCTTGTTACCGATGGCGTGGATGGCGACTTACTGAACACGCTCAAGGATGCACTACAGAAGCAGTCAGCCACGCTTGAGATTATTGCTCCTACTGTTGGCGGCGTGACTTCGAGTGGTGGTGAACCGATCAAAGCGGATCACAAAATTGGCGGTGCTCCGTCTGTCCTGTTCGATGCAGTCGGCCTCTTGACATCCGATAAGGGCGCCGAGGCGTTGTCGGCAAACGCCGCCGTTTCCGATTTCATTAGCGACGCTTTCGGTCACCTGAAATTTATCGCTTGGAACGAGTCTTCGCTGCCGCTCCTCCAAAAGGCAGGTGTCGATAAGAATCTTGATGACGGCTGTTTTCAACTCTCTGGTGAGGCCGACGTTGAGAAATTCGTGAAGGCCTGCCCGAAACTTCGTAACTGGGAACGTGAAAAGGTCGTTACCTTTTAAATTCGCTTTGGCCCACAGGCGAGACTCGCCACCTGCTACTGTATGTTTGATCTAAACAAATATGCAAACCGCGCCGTTTCGTGCCGATCAAGTTGGTAGCTTACTCCGCACCAAAGAATTGAAAGACGCCCGCGCAGCTAGACAAGCCGGAAAGATTCAAGAAGCTGAAGTCAAAGAAGTGGAAGATCGCGAGATCAAGAAACTAATTGTGCGGCAAGAAGAAACCGGTCTGCGCGGAATCACCGATGGAGAGTTTCGACGTTCCATGTGGCATTATGACTTTCTAGAGCGACTGGACGGAGTTGAATCATATCAATCTGACCATGGCATCGCGTTTAAGGGAGGTATTGCGACGAAATCGAAAGCTCTCCGAGTGACGGGCAAACTTGGGTTTTCCGGACATCCTATGTTGGATCACTTTCGATTCCTGAAGCAGCATACCAAGGAAACGCCAAAGATGACGATTCCTTCGCCCAGTGTGTTGCATTTTCGAGGCGGACGGCAAGCAGTAAGCGAGGCTGTGTATCCTGACATGGCTGAGTTTTTCAGGGATCTGGGGTTGGCGTATCAAAAAGCGGTGGCAGCGTTTGCGGATGCGGGTTGCCGCTATCTACAGTTAGATGAAACTAATTTGGCGTATTTGTGCGATCCGGAGCAATGTAACATGTTGCGCGAGCGCGGCGATGATCCGGATCAGTTGCCGCTCGCTTATGCTGACATGATTAACACAGCTATTTCGGGCCGGCCGGCGGATATGAGAATCACCATGCATTTGTGCCGCGGCAATTTCCGTTCTAGCTTTATTGCGACCGGCGGCTATGAACCGGTGGCGGATGTACTTTTCAACCGGATCCATGTGAACGGCTATTTCATGGAATGGGATACCGAGCGCGCCGGAGGCTTCGAACCTTTACGTTTATTGCCCAAAGGTAAAATGGTTGTCTTGGGGCTCGTAACATCCAAGACGGGGACGCTCGAATCGAAAGAAGATTTGAAGAGGCGAATTAGTGAAGCGGCACACTATTCGGATATGGATCAATTGTGTCTCAGTCCGCAGTGCGGCTTTGCTAGCACGGAAGAAGGTAACGTTTTGGCCGAGAACGAGCAGTGGGCGAAGTTGAGTAGAATTGTTGAAATCGCCAGCGAATTGTGGGGAAGTGTTTAGATTTTCAGCGATCCTTTGTGTGTTTGTTGCGGTTGCTTCCGCGCGATCGGATGATTCAAGTGCCTGCCCGACGAATCTTTGCAGGCTGGTGGCGCACGGTCGAGCGTCCGATTTGCGTTTTCCCGATTTCATAGATCTGCGCAGCCGTTTAGTAGCATTCTATGCGCCTGCGTATACGCCTGCTTGGCTGGCAGAAAGCGGCCCAACGCCGCAAGCTTTAGCCATGATTAGATTGCTGAAGAAAGCGGATCTCAAAGGGCTGAAGCCAGAGGATTACGACGCAGATCTTTGGGACCAACAGATCGCTCACTTGGACCGATCTCAATTCGATGTTTGTTTAACGGTTTGCTTGATGCGCTATCTGGCGGACCTGCACTACGGTAAAGCGAATCCAGGTTTCTTTCATTTGGACGCGAAGTATCGGGACTTTGACATTCCCAGTTTTCTGCGCCTTAAGCTGATGACCGCGAGCGACCCGGACAAGGTTGTATCGACTGATGTGGAGCCCCCATATGAGGGATATAAGAGAACACAACGGATTTTGGCCGAGTATCTAGCGAGGTCTTACGAAGCGGAGACAAAAATTCCTGACGAGAGTGTAACGGTTGATCCCGGGCAACGCTTCGCGGATGCTGGATTGCTGAAGGCACGTTTGCAGCAACTAGGCGATTTGGCAGCGGACCAAACGTCGTCTGGAGATGAAGCGGTTTATGGCAGCGCGCTGGTTGCTGGTGTAAAACATTTTCAAGCGCGGCACGGGTTAGAGCCTGATGGGAGACTCGGGAAGGCTACAGTTGAACAGTTAAACGTACCGCTCGCTCATCGCGTGTTGCAACTTCAGTTGTCGCTGGAGCGCTGGCGCTGGGTACCGCATTCGTTTGCGCATCCCCCCATTGTTGTCAACATTCCGGAATTCACGCTCCGAACGCTGGATCAAAATTATGAGACTGATCTGGAGATGAAGGTGGTGGTGGGGTCATCTTACGAAAACGAGACACCCGTTTTCTCAGCTGACTTAGGGTACATCACATTTAGGCCTTATTGGAACGTACCAACGAGCATTCTGGAAAATGAGATGCTGGCGAAGTTGCAAAAAGACAGAGACTATTTAAAAACTCACCGCTACCAACTGGTGAATGCGAGCGAGAAGATAGTGCCTGCTCCGCATGGTTTGACTGATGCCATGCTGAGAGGGCTGAGTTCAGGAAAATACCGGATTCGGCAGATGCCCGGTCCTGACTGTGCTTTGGGTTTGATCCGCTTTGGTATCCCCAATGAACACAATGTCTATTTACACGACACGCCATCACGCGAGCTTTTTGTGCGGGCGCGACGTGATTTTAGCCATGGGTGCGTGCGCGTAGAACATCCGGTGCAATTGGCTGAGTGGAGCTTGCGCGAAACGGATACGTGGACAGTTACTAAGATCAAGGATGCCATGCACGGTTCAAAAACATTTCAGGTGGATCTGAAAAATCCGATCCCCGTTTTGCTTGTGTATGCGACCGCTATCGTGCTGAAGAACGGCGAGGTGCGTTTCGCACCCGATATTTATAAGCAGGACGCGTTGCTTGAGAATCGTCTCGCGCAAGGATACCCGAGTCGGACTAGCGAGCCGTAGAGTGGCAACTAGGTGAGGCTCCAGATCACTCGCTTACCTTGTTCAAGCCACGCAGGGATCAATGCGCCGTAGTGCGCCTCTAGCGGACTTCTTCTAAGCTTCAGCGTCGGAGTCACAAACTGACCGCCCATGGTCCAGTGATCCTTGACTAATGCGACGAAAGCGAGATGCTCATGTGTCTCCACGCGCTTGTTGACAGAATCTATTAATTTTTCAAAAGACTGTTCCAGATCTTTTCGGCCGCTTTCCGTACCCGCTTGTTGCGAGGCTTCACGAGTTAGCACTGCTACGGCACATGGGGCCGCTAAGTTTGTACCGAGAACAAGGCAGTTTTCAAATGCGGGATGTGCGCTGAGCAGAGACTCGATTTTTGAGGGGGCTATGTATTTGCCCTTCGCTGTTTTGAATTGCTCTTTTATGCGGCCGGTGATTTTCAGCCAACCATCCGAGCTAATTTCTGCCAAGTCACCGGTGCGTATGAATCCGTCTTCGAGAACCACCTGCGCGGTGTCTTCGGGATTCTTGTAGTAACCCAGCATGTTCATCGGACTGCGCAGAAGTAGTTCACCCAACTCCGAGACTTTCGCTTCAACGCCCGGCGTACACTTGCCTGTGTAGCCGGGTCGGCTCTCTCCGTTGGGCGAAGTGTGGGTGATTCCAGTCTCAGTCGTGCCATAGCCTTCCGTCAAGGGTAGGCCCAGTGCAAGAAACCAGCGGAGCAGTTCGCTCGGCAACGCGGCGGATCCGGACGCTGCAAACTTCACATCTGAAAAGCCCATGTTAGCGAGGATGTATTTGCTGACAGCCTTTCTCATTAAGGGAGCTCTGAGCAGAGCGCCGAGTGCCTTAGGCGATATTTTCTCGAAGACTTTCTGCTGAAATTTTGCATAGAGTCTTGGAACTGAAAAGAAGACGGTAGGGCGCGCACGCATGAGGTCGGCCATGAACGTCGCGGTGCTCTCGCTGAAAAAAAGGCGCCAACCGTAGTAGATGCCGGTTGTTTCCGTGAGACTGCGCTCGGCGATGTGTGCGAGTGGAAGATATGACAATTGCCGGTGTCGGGCTGTGCCTGCGACTTGAGAGATGGCCATGGCAAAATACGGAAACGCCATAAAGCGATGCATGGCCCCCTTAGGGGAACCGGTTGTGCCCGATGTGTAGATAACAGTGGCGATCTCATCCGGCTGACGTTGTGGGTTCGTGCTTAACGGAGGCGCGGTGTCGACAATTTCCTTCCAACTCGTGGCGTCTTTCGCTAGAGCCGTGTTGGGAAAACAGATTTTGTAAATACCGGCCGGAATTTGATGTTCGGAAGGATCTGCTCCATCGAGCGGCCCGATGAAACAAGCCACTGGCTCACAGTGCTCAAACAGTTCGCGTGCGGACTGCGGTGTCAGAGAAGGGTAAATCGGAACGGTAACATGGCCAGACATCCAGATGGCCAATTCAGCGATGATCCACCAAGAACAGTTTTTCGAATAGATCACTATATGCGAGCCGGCGGGCCAACTCTTCGCGATCAAATAATTCGCGACCCGGCGCGCTTCGTCCATGGTCTGCGCCCAAGTCCAATCATGCACGGCACCGTCCATGGGTTGCGTGAGGAACACATCTCGCGGGGCGGTCCGTTCCCAGTAGTACGCGCGATCGAGCGGCAGCTCACTCATGGCTGCGGCTCAGGCTGTTTGGTCGGAAGGGATCTTGCGGCAATTTGCGCGATGTCTAATAGCTGCGGTGCGCCGGTAGAGGTGGCGGCTAAAGCGTCGCGCAACATGGTGTTGCAGAAAGGACAAGCCGCACCCACCACACTTGCGCCCGTGGCCGCCAATTGTTTGGCGCGTGCATGACTCACTCGCTCACCTTTTTCTTCGCCTAAGAATGCCAATCCTCCACCGGCGCCGCAGCAGAAGCTTCGTTCGCGGTTTCGTTCCGCTTCTACGACGGTGCCAGTCAGGGCAATCACCTCGCGGGGCTCATCGTAGATGTTTTGATAGCGGCCGAGATAACAGGGATCATGAAACACTACATTCTCGCCTTTGGCATGCGGCAACTTGTCCTTATAGCGAGCCATGAATTCGCTGTGGTGTTCGATTTGCGGGGGAACGCCGAAATCTTGCCAATCTTTCGAAATTGTTTGCACGCAATGCGGACAGATGGACACGATCTTTGTCACTTTATTCTGTTTGAGGGTTTCGAGATTTTCCTCGGCGAGCTGCTGAAAAACTAGGTCGTTGCCCAAACGCCGAGCGGGATCGCCCGTACACTTCTCTTTTTTCAGCACGCCGAATGAAGTGCCGAGATAATTCATCACCTGAGCGAAGGATGTAATGATTTCGCGGCCCTGTGGGTCATAACCTCCCATGCACCCGAGCCACAAGCAATACTCCTGAGTTCCATCAAAAATGGGGAACTGCTGTTTCTGGATAAACTTTGTGCGTTCGTTACTCGATAGCCCGAGCGAGTTACCGTTCTTTTCCATTGCCAGGAAAAGTTTGGTCCCGTACTCGTCATCCCAACTTCCCGTGTTCACGCTGCCGCGGCGCAGGCCAACGATGATGGGAAGATGTTCGATGCCGACCGGGCATTGAAACTCGCAGGCACCGCAAGTGGTGCATTGAAACGCCGCCTCCTGCGAATTGTATTTTCCGAGTAAAGGCTCTTCTGATTTGGGACCGAAGTCATTCAAGTAACTACGAACGCCAAGGATGATTTCTTTAGGGTTTAGTTCCTTGCCAGTATTGGCAGCAGGGCAATGTTCAGTGCAGCGTCCACACTCAACGCATGAGTAGGCCTGCAACGAAATCAGTTGAGTGAGATCAGTCCCCTTGACTAGTCCGAAGTCCTCGTCTCCTTCTAGTTTTGGAATAGCGCTAAATTCACCGCGCGACAAAAAAACTGTGACGGGGCTTAGGAGCAGGTGGAGGTGCTTAGTATGAGGAATGAGTGGCAGAAATACTAATATAGATAGCGAGTGCAACCACCAAAGGGTCTTGGCTGTGGTTCCAGTATCGAGGACGAAGAAAGCGCCCAAGTACGTAGCCATCAACAGGAAAATCAGGAGTGCGATAAAGCCAGATTCATATGAGACTTTCTTGCCGAGCCATATGGGATGCACCACGAACCGGCGCACGAACAAGCCAAAAATGGAGATGGCTACGAGCAGTGCGAATAGCGCGGCGAAACCAAAATAGATCCGGCCGAAAAATCCCTGGGGCGAAAGGAAGCCGAGGCCGAAGCCAGCAGCAAAATGATTAAGCGAAACAAGGGCGAAAATGCAAAATCCCCAAAAGACGAAAGCATGCGCAATTCCTGGGAGTGGGCGCTGCTTAATGACTTTGGCTTGGCAAATAACCTCCCAGAAGAAGTCCCACGTTCGCTTACCCCAGTCTCCTAAGGCAAAATTAACGTCTTTCTTGGAGGAGCGAATGCGCGTGAGGACCTGACCGAAGCGCGCCCAGAAGGCACCGAGCGAAACAACGACGAAGAGACCGA
>Ga0302319_10020621_pt1 | contig 11899 bp, 3 predicted proteins | sample Bog_T0_2_FD_203319 | JGI IMG/M metagenome (GOLD analysis project Ga0302319, IMG submission 203319) | Peat permafrost microbial communities from Stordalen Mire near Abisko, Sweden - Bog_T0_2 | ecosystem: Environmental > Terrestrial > Soil > Wetlands > Peat | place: Sweden: Abisko, Stordalen Mire...
GGAAATATGCAGCCAGCAGAGCGCGGTACTTCAACCAGTCTGGAAGAGGTCTGGCCGGCCTTGCCCCAGGCGGCATGGGGTGAGACCTGCGCAACTCTTCAGCTTTGGATGCAGATTGTTGGCAAAGTCCGGTTGGCGCTCACGCCTGCGATCAATCATTGCTGGAACGTGACGCTCTACCCAACGGCTCGCGGTCTCACCACGTTGCCCATGTGGCACGGCGCACGGACGGTCCAGATTGACTTCGATTTTCTGGATCATGTGCTGCTGGTGGAAACCAGTGAAGGCGGCCGCAGGGTGATTCAGCTCAAGCCAATGGCCGTGGCAGAGTTCTATCGGCAATGCATGGCCGCGCTCGAAAGCCTTGACACGCCGGTGCGGATTTGGCCGATGCCGGTCGAGGTTGCGCAGCCCATTCCGTTCGATCAAGACCAGATTCACCAGGCCTATGACGCGGAGTATGCGCAGCGCTTCTGGCGCGTGCTGCTGCAGGCCACCCGGGTTATTACTGTTTTCCGAGCTCGGTTCACGGGCAAGGTGAGCCCGGTCCATCTATTCTGGGGAGCGCTCGATCTGGCTTGTACGCGCTTTTCGGGACGAACCGCACCGGAGCACCCAAGCATGGCCGGCCTGCCAGACCGCGTAACACGCGACGCCTATTCGCACGAGGTGAGCAGCTGCGGATTCTGGCCTGGCGCCCCCGGCATAGAGCCGTTCTTCTACAGCTATGCCTATCCAGAGCCTGCCGGCTATTCGGAGTTCCGCGTTGCGCCTGCCCAGGCCTTTTATAACTCAGCATTCGGCGAATTCGTGCTGCCTTATGAAGCGTTGCGCCAATCTTCAGACCCCGATGCCGCCCTGCTTGAGTTTCTCCAGAGCACATACAACGCGGCTGCAGACTGTGGCCGGTGGGACCGGGCCGGCCTCGAATGAGTTCCGCGGATTAGACTTTCGCGAATGGAATCGAAGGCACTGGATCAAGTTTGTCGGTGACCATACTGCGAGCGACTGCCTGTCCGATTCCGAACACGGAAGTTAAGCCTCGCTGGGCCGATGGTACTGCACGGGCGACTGTGTGGAGATTAGGTGATCGTCGGCAATAATCTTTAGCAAAAAAAGCCATCCTTACGGGTGGCTTTTTTGCGTTTTGCTAACCATGAGCTGCTTCTCGCGGTGCAAGTAGCCAAAACGCCCTTGCGAGATTTAGAGTGGGCTCTGGTCCAGAATGAGGTGAAGAAGTGCCGAGTCGCGTACTCAGCGATAGTGAGCGTACAGCCGTCCTTGAGGAGATGAACCACATCATCTCCCATCCGACGTTCAAGAGCAGCAAGCTCTGCGTTGCCATGTTTCGCTATCTGGTTGCTTACGTTTTGTCAGGATCGGATGAAGGTCTCAAGGAACGAACGTTAGGTATCGCGGTCTTTGGACTCGGCGCAGATTATGATACGAGCACGGAAACCGTAGTCCGAAAAACGGCGAGCGATATCCGGAAGAGATTGGCTCTTTACTACTCCGAGACAAAAAGCGACCCTGCGGTACGAATTCAATTGGATCGAGGCGGCTACCTCCCTGAATTCAGCTTTGCGGCTGAGGACCGGACGCCGGAGCGGATTGAGGATGAAATTGAGAAGCCGATATCGACCGAAGAAAACCATCCAGAAATAGCTTTAAATATTCTCGCGCCGCAAGTGGAATCTCGACGGGGCAGATGGCTGGTTTGGGTTGGAGCCGCGCTGATAGTCGCCGCCGGTTGTCTGTACCTGTTTCGCAATGATCCTTTCCGAACTCCGGAGTACAAAATCTGGAAGCCGTTGATCGAAGCGGGTGATCCGATCAATCTATGTCTGCCCGTTTCCCAAGCTAGCGCTGGCGGCAGTTCCGATTCGCAGGCGACGAATGCAGCCACATCGTTGAATCCCAATCCGAACCAGCACTCACAAAATGGCGCGCAGTACTCTTCAAGAGATGGGGGCCTATATACTGAAACTCCTTTTAATGATGCAGGCGTCGCCCAGGAAATTTCTACCCAGCTTTCGACATTCAAGCGGCATACCCAGCTTAAGTCCTCCTCGTCGCTCACATTTCAAGATCTTCACATGCAGCCCACAGTCGTTATTGGAGGACTGAACAATCCATGGACATCGAATTTACTTTCCTCGTTGCGCTACAAGCTGCAAGTCGATCCGGAGACCAATGACCCTTGGATTCAGGATGGGCAGAATCCCTCCATGCGAGATTGGAAAGTCGATAACAAACTTGAGGCAGCAGGCACCTTCGACGACTATGCACTGATCACGCGTTTTTTTGACAAAGAAACCGGGCAGTGGGTGATGGCGTTGAGCGGCTTGACGGGCCACGGGACCGAGGCAGCCGGGGCCTTCGTGGCCGACCCAACATTTGCTAATCTGATTGCTGGCAAAGTGCTCGCGCAGGGAAATTTCCAGATTGTGCTTAGAATTTCCGTATTACACGGGAACTCCGGCCCGTTTCAGACCCTCACTGTCTATACGTGGTAGGCCTCAATGTGTTGCATTTGCCGACCAACCTACGCCTCTTATCTATTTGATTAAATTAGATTTATAAGTAATAAACAGTTGCGGAAATCCAGTGCCGCACTGCCAGTGCTACACCGTGCCGCACTTGACTGGCCTTATTGACGGCTCCTAGTATTCGTAGCGGTTGAAAATGTGTTTGAATACATACCACTAAACGCGTATCTACAGACGAGTCCTAGTTAAATCCTCTGGCTTATTTCCTAAAATGCCAGCCACAGCCTCGGGAAATTTCTGGAATTTCCGAGCATCCAACGCAAACCTTACACCTATGGAGGCTTTCCGTGAACTTGAATATGAAAACACGCGCCCACAACGCAGCCATCGCGTCCGCAGCGCGAAAGTTGTTGATTATAATCCCGATCCTGCTGATTTCGTTCCAGTTGCCAGCGCAAAGCTTCTTTGGGACGATCGTGGGAACCGTCACGGACTCCTCGGGCGCAGTTGTCCCCAGCGCATCCGTGAAAGTAACCAACGTGGGAACGGACACATCCCAGAACGTTCAATCGGAGGCCAGCGGACGATTTAGCGTTTTGAACCTGGTTCCCGGCACATACAAAGTGGAAGTATCCAAGGCCACCTTCAAGCGCTTCGTCCGCGACAACGCGGTTGTGGAAGTTGGACAGACGACCCGCGTGGATGCGGCGCTGACAGTTGGCGCGGTCAGCGAGACCGTCGAGGTCTCCACCAACGCCCCTCTTCTGCAGACCGACTCCAGCTCGCTGAGCCAGGAAATTGAAGGCCAGCAGGTCCAGGAAGAGCCCCTCAATGGACGCAACGTGATGAACCTGATCGCGCTGGCGCCTGGCGTAGTGCCTACAGGCGGCGCGTTGGGCGGCACAGGCCTCGATCAGGGCACGCGTACCGCGGGCGGCCAGGGATTTGGCAACTATGAAATTGGCGGCGCGATCCAGGGCCAGAGCGGAAACTACATTGATGGCGTGGCCAACATTCTGCTGGGCAGCAACTCGCTTGCGCTCGTGCCCACGCAGGACGCCATTCAGGAGTTCAACGTTGCCAGCAGCAATGCCGGTGCGGAATTCGGCCGTTATTCGGGCGGCGTCGTCAGCATGACCACCAGGAGCGGATCGAACGCCTGGCATGGGTCCGTATGGGAGTACAACCGCAACCGCGACTACAACGCCAACGACTTCTTCTCCAACCAGACCGCCTACCCCGCTACCGGTACGCCTTTCACTCCCCGTGGCGTCTGGAACCAAAACCAGTACGGCGCCTCGGCCAGCGGCCCTATTAAGAAGGACAAGGTATTTTTCTCCTTTACCTTTGAGAAGTTAAACCTGCTGACGTACTACACGTCGAACACCTTTGTGCCGACCGTGGCCGAGCAGAACGGCGTCTTCAACAACGGTGACAAAGCAATCTCTGCCGATCCGTTGGGTATATGCACTGTTGCGGCTTACACGGGACAGACTCTGAGTAATGGCCTGTCTTTCGCATCCGGAGGCACTTACATTTCAAACCTTTATGTACCAAACGGCGGCGGCGTTGCAGGCACGACTTGCGGCGACCCATCGCTTCGGGTCATGAAGCAGTTCTACCCGGTGCCAAACGCCACCACCTTGCCGGCGGCCAACTTTTATCTGGAAACCAACGAGGGTAACGTCCAATCCCAGTACACCGGGCGCGTAGACGCCGTGCTCAGCCAGAGGCAGAGGCTCTTTGCCCGCTACTCCTTCTGGGCTCCGACCGATATAGCTCACAATGAGTTCAACGATACCGGGTATAAGAACGACACGAACGGCACTGGGTCCAACACCACAACCTGGCCCACGCACGATGGCAAGTCTACCTACAATACGACTCAGGGCGTCATCGGAGACACGGTTACGCTTAGTCCCAATACCGTGCTGGACGTGCGCGCCGACTACATACGCCAGTACGATCCGAACCTTGCGGAGAGCCTTTCTGTGAACGAAGCGCAGTTCGACGGAAACTCCGGCAATGGTTATTTTGCCTCAATCGCCCCAACTGAAAATGTTCATATCATGCCCGCCTTCAACACCGGCGGCGGAAACCATGGCTACTACAACATGGGCAATTTCCCCAACGACGGCATCAACTGGATCAACACCTACGGCCTGGCCTTCAGCCTCACCAAGATTGTGGGCCCGCACACCATCAAAGCTGGCGGCGAGTTCCGGCTCATGGATAACAGCAGCGTCAGCTACAACGGCGGCGGCTCCGGCTCGTTCAGCTTCGGCAATGGCGGATTTATGAAGGACGAGTGGGCCAACTTCCTGGCCGGCTATACCAGCACCGGCACATTCAAATCCGCCCTTCGCGTGGCGGACGTGGCTACCTACGCGGGCTACTACGTTACCGACACTTGGCAGGCCGGGCGTAACTTGACCATCAACGCGGGCCTGCGCTACGAGCTGCCAGGCGCGGATGCGGAGAAGAATAACCGGGCCACTGTCTTGCTGCCCCACACTGTCGATCCTCTCACCAACATCACGGGCACGTTATCCATGGTATCCAGCTCGCTTTACGGGGCCAGAACCATGCTGACTCCTTATCACGACCTGTTTGCGCCCAACATTGGCTTTGCCTATCGCGCCACTTCCTCAACCGTTATTCGCGGTGGCTACGGCATCTCCTACTTGCCGATGGACATCTCGGGCGGATGGAAGGCCAGCGGCGCTTCCATCAACGGCGCTCAGAACAATTGGAGCCACCTCAACAGCGGGAATCCGGTTGCATTCCAGTCCGACCTTAAGAATGTTGCAGGCAGCGGCGGAGTCCCTGCATCCCCAGGGCGCTACGCCACCGCCGGCACCTCGCCTACGCTCTTCCTGAGCGGACCGCCAACCACCGCCACGGTACCCATCAGCTATATTCCAGGGTTGCCCGCCACGGTTAGCACCACTGAATACCTGGGCAAGGGCATCACTGGCGCGGTTTCGAACCAGCCTGGGTTCCCCTTTACGCAGCACTGGAACGCCGCCCTCAGCCACGAGTTCAAGGGAAACATGATGGTCGAGGTCAGCTACTCTGGCCTCAAGGGAATTAACATGCCGGAGTCAGGGAACCACCAGCTGAACACAATTCCAGACTCGATCTTGACGTCGCAGCCATTCGCTTCGTATGCAGGCAACGCTGCCACGACAGCAAATCTAACAGCCGCGGCAGCAGGAGGATATTCGGGCTGCCAGAATAACCCCGTCCAGGCACCGGGGCTGCTTGCGGCCCAGAATGCCGGTACAAATATTCTGAGTACCTTTACAATTGGCCAATGCTCAAGGCCTTACCCCTTCTACAGCGGCGTCTCGGATTCCTTGGGATACTTCACCATTGAAAACTACCACGCCTTTGCAACCAGATTTGAAAAGCGCATGGGTGCGGCCGGCGTAATCAGCGCCAACTACACCTGGTCGCAGAACCATGGCAATACAGATACCCAGGCCAGTTTCGTTGAAAACAAATCAACGGTGCAGGGCGGCAGCACGAACTCCGGCATCCAGGATTGGAACAGAATGGATCTGGAGTACTCACTGATCAGCTTTGACGTTACCAACCGCGCAATCGTCAGCTACGTGACGAACTTGCCATTCGGCAAGGGGAATAAGTACATCAACAGCCTGAACGGAGCCGCAAACACGCTCGTCTCCGGCTGGACCCTGAACGGAATCACAACCTTCCAGTCAGGCTTCCCGGTAGCGCTCTCCAACGGAAGCGGCAGCTTCCAGCTTGGCAACTACGGCGCGGGCAGCGGTCGTCCCATGATTGTCCCCGGCTGCAATCCGAAGATCGGCGGTTCGGGCCTTTCCCGCGAAAAAAGCGGCGCATGGTTCAACACGTCCTGCTTTGCATCCATCGGCCAGGCTACACTGTCCAACGGCACTCCCAGTCCTTTCGTGACCGCCGCCGGCCTCAATTCTTTCTACGACGGCTGGCAGTACGGCAACGAGCCCCGCGTCGATCCAACCCTGCGCGCCGACGGCATCAAGAACTTTGACGCTGCCATCGGCAAAGCAACGGCAATCCACGAGAAATTGAACCTGGCCTTCCGTGCCGAGTTCTTCAACATCTTTAACCGTGTGCAGTTTTCGCCTCCAGGGAACTCAGTAAACGGCAGCGGCTATGGAGCCGTGGGTTACCAGGTCAACCATCCTCGCCAGATGCAGTTGAGCTTGCGTCTCAACTACTGATCCGTTGCCGGATCAGGCCCAGTCGCAGTCTGACGGGCTCAATCTTAACCACGCGGGGCGCCTTCGGGTGCCCCGCACTTTTTTGCTATTCGAGATTCTTCCGCCGTTGCTTGCGAGGTGCGGAAGATAACATCCCACCGGAAAAACATATTCCCAAAATTTCCGCTATGCAATCCGATGCCATCGTCTGTGCTGGTCGCATGGGCGCATGTCGGTCTGTTTGATTCGTTGCCCGTCTTTCGATAACGATGCCATTTTCCTCTCCGGGATACGCGCAGACAGGTTTACGCCGGTGGGGTGGAAGCAACGGCGCCTTTTACCGACATCAGCAGGTCTCGTCAATTTTGGAGGCGGTCAGACGGCCCAGGCTTAGCCGGTCTGATTGCCCCAGATGCTCGCCGCCCTACCAGAACCGCGCCGCAACTACATCCACGTGTCCGGCATTGCCCTGAATCAGATCCACCTTGAGCACGGCTTCAAAGTTCTGTCCCTGCCAATCCTTCGGCGCGCGCGAAATAAGTTCCTTCATCTTCTCTTGGTTCGATATATATTGCTCCGCGCTTCCGGTGCCCGGAGGCCCGAGGCCGGCAATCACCACTGCCGTGCTTTCCGTAATGTCGCTGTGAAACCTGGCAACTATCGCATAATCGCTGTCTCGGGGCAACGGAGCGTCATCGAAATGGTCTATCTCCCCCAGTATGGTGTCCCCCGAAGGCTGATGTTCCACTATCACTCGAGGAGCCCGCTGGCCTGGCTGAGCTGCTGGACGGAATTGAAATTGAAAGGGAAGCGGAGCAAGAATCCGGCTTGACCACGGGTTGTTAAATCCTCCGATTACTACCATCGGCTTGCCCAGAAGGTCTCCCGCGCCCTCCAATTCGCCAGGCCTCACGTTGCAGTCGCTCTTGTAACTCCGCAAGATGCTGCAAATCTGCCCAGTCACAATCACATCGCCCATCGACAGATTAGCGTGCTTAATCCCCGCCGACTCAGGTATGGCGGTCTTGCCAACCAGAACGAGCACAGACGGTTGATTGCCGGCCAAAGGCCACCAGAACTCTCGCCGCCCGCGAGTCTGCTCCCGCAAGCGCCACCAGGTTGCGCCCGCAACCATCGCCAGAATCATCGCCGCAATCGCAACGCGAGCAGTTGTGCTCCGCCAGCTTAGCCTCCGCTCAGACGGCGTAACAACGGCCTCCGCCGCGCCCTGCTCAGATTTCGCTGCATCAGCCTCAGTCGGCTTCAGGCCATTCACTGTGCTCGCTACCCGAAGCTCTCCCGCCGAACCAGCCGCCTCACCGCCTGCTGCTCCTCCAACTCCGGAGTTTGCCCGAAAGTGAAACTCCGCCCGGTAGCTGCCGGCATGTATGTCGATCCAAACCGGAGACTCCGGATGCTCGCTGAAGAACACAGCCATACGCCGCCGCACTTCGCCCGCAGCAATTCGCACTACCGGATCGGTGCTGGTGTCGTAGTCCGGCGTACGGCCAAAAACCTCCACGCCAATCGTGCGCTCCTTAAGCGAATCAGTTTGTTCGTCAAGCGCGGAACGAACTATATATTCCAGGAACGCAGGATACCGCTTGCTCTTTGAAAAGTGGGAACTCTCCAGAACCCGCCGCAGCGTGCCGAGCACAATTTGCCTCTGCTCTGGAGAGAATTCAGACACCACAACGGCTGATTCCGCGCTTTTCATGACCACCATAGTAAACCTATTTTTCGGTTAGGTTCTATACCGTGCCACTTCATTGTATTGAACGTAAACGGAGTTACTCGCAAGTAAGACGCAAATAAAGAGTTAATAGTTTCAACTGCGCGCCATTCTACCGGTAAAACCGCTCCGAATCTTCAGCCATCGACCCTCTTGCCGCCAGTTTCTGCATCGAAAAAACTCCGTTCTATACCGTTCAATACTAGACAGTCGATCCAATTCGCGCATAGGGTTGCACGCGGCAATTAGATGTACGTATTCCCTAACCGAAAACAAGATAGCTTAACCAACCATAAATCCACACGGAGAGGCCATATGTCAGCAAAGTCCAAGACGAACGGAGCAGTCTGCCCGTCGATCCTCAAATGCTTGATTCTACTCGCATTTGTAATCGCCATGACTCAACTCACAACCGCCCAACAGTTCTTCGGTTCCATCGTCGGCACCATCACGGATACAACTGGAGCTATCATTCCCGGCGCAACGGTGACCATTGTCAACAAGGCAACCGGCGAGAAGCACACCGCCGCGTCGAACGGGGCGGGCGGATACCAATTTGTGGATCTGGTCCCCGCCACATACAGCGTCACGGTGGAGAGAGCCAACTTCAAACGCAGTGTCCGCGACTCGGTCATGGTGGAAGTGAATCAAACCGTCCGTGCGGATGCCAAGATGCAGGTAGGCGCAGTCACGGAGACCGTCGAGGTGAACCTGGCGACAGCCGTCCAGCTTCAGACCGACACCGGCACCGTCAGCAACCAGGTGGCAAGCCAACAGTTGGATGAGCTGCCCCTCAACGGCCGCAACGTCATGCAGTTGCTCAACATTACCCCGGGCGTCATGTCAAGCAGCGCCGTGGAGCAGGGCGCCACGCTGGCCCAGAATAACGGCACCTCCACCAACCCACTCAGCTGGGGCGGCGGCTCGGGCGTCTACACCATCAACGGCGGCGACAACGAAGAATATATTGATGGAGCGCCGATCAACGTGCTCCAGGGCTCGAACATCGGCCTGATGCCGACCGCGGACGATATTCAGCAATTCAACATTGACACCAGCGCCGGCGGCGCAGACGAAGGCCGCGCAACTGGCGGCGTCATCAACGAGACCACCAAGTCGGGCACCAACCGGTTCCATGGTACGGCGTACGACTATTTCCGTAACGCGGACCTGAACGCCAACAACTTCTTTAACAAGCGGGCTATCAGCGCGACTTTCCCCAATGGGCAGCCCACGCCGAAGTTTAACCAGAACCTGTACGGCTTCAATATTGGCTTTCCGGTGAAGAAGGACAAGATCTTCTTCTTCGGCTCCTATGAAGTCAACAATTCGCTCACTCAGGCTCCGACTCCCAGCAATGAGCCGTGCGACGCCAACGCGACTTCGCTGGCTAACCCCTGCACGGGCGGAAGCAATATCTATAACGGTGTGTTCAACCGCTCAATTGCCGATCCATTGAGTGGTAAGACGATCGACGGGGTAACCGATGGTTGCGTCATTACACATAACGCCGTAGCTGGCACATGGGCGCTTGATCCGGGGACTTATGGGGTTGGCAGTGGCTGCATTGACCCGACCTCCCAGATACTTAGAACCTATTGGGCGCAGCAACCCAACTCAACGGCGCCCGGCGCCAACTACTTCGTCAACATGTCCGCCGGCGACATTGCGCCCGAAATGAACGCGCGCATGGATTTCATCGTCAGCCCCAAGCAGCGTATCTTCGCGCACACGGCGTGGTGGGCTCCCCTGGACAAAAAGGTTATACCCTACCCGCATCCTGACGTTGCCTCGGGCCTGCCCGGCGGCGCGCCCTGGAACTTGAACTTCACCGTTGGCGGCTTCAACAGCAATATGTATATCTTGGGCGACACGTACACCTTCAACTCGAAGACGGTTATGGACATCCGAGCCGAATACCTGCGGTTCCGGTACACCATGGTCGCTCCTACCGGCACCTGGGATATGTCGCAGCTTGGCACCAAGACAGCGACGAACAACTACTCGCAGTTTCTCGCTTACATCCCGCAGGGTCAGCGGCACCTGCCATCGCCCAACATTACCTCAGGCCAGTCGGGTTCAATTGAGAACCTGGCCCCCAACAACTTCCCCTTCGGCTTCTCTACTGGCGGAACAGGGCAGATTTGGGACAATTATGGTCTAAACGGCAGCTTGACCCGGGTAGCCGGCAAGCACAGCCTGAAGATGGGCTTCGAGGCCCGCCTGATGGACATGGAAGTATTGCCCAGTGGATTCAACTCGGGTAATCCCAGCTTCGGCATCAACTACTCGGGCAACTCAAACAACGGGACCGGCGATGAATGGGCAGAGCTCCTAATGGGCTATTACAACGGCTTCTCCATCAACGGGAGCTTGTTTGGCACGGAGTTCAACTGGTACCAGGCCTATTTTGTGCAGGACACCTGGCAAGCGAGCCGCAAGCTCACCGTCACCATTGGCCTGCGCTGGGAGCTTCCTGGAGGGCTGATGGAGAAAAAGAACAGCACCTACGTTGGGAATTTCTTCCAGACAGATCCCAATACCAAGGCGAGGGGCACAGAGACGCTTGTGCCCACGTCCGGGGGTGCAAGAAGCATCTTCCCGATCAAGCATGACCTGTTCGATCCTCGCTTTGGCTTTGCCTACCGGCTTGATGACAAGACCGTTATTCGCGGCGGTTTCGGCATCAGCACTCAGGCAGTGGATGAGGATGGCGGCGGCAACGGAGCTCCCGGTGTCTCGATCAACAACCAGACTCTTGGTTTCACAAACCCCACCGGCGGCAGCAATGTTCCAACCCACCTGCTCCAGAATCCGATTCCAAGCAGCGTCATAAGCTCGGTTTACGTTCCGAGGTTGGGCCGCTCACAGCCGAATTTCCTGGAAATATACGGGCAGGCCGCACAATTGAGCGGCGGTACTGGTCTGGGCGGTTTTGATCAAAGTCAACGCCTGCCCTACTTCGAGCAGTACAACTTCGGAGTGCAGCGGGCGATCAGGAGCAGCTTCCTCGTCACCGCGAGCTATGTGGGATCGCACGGGGTCGAGCTAAAGACAGGCGGAAACATCGACCAAATTGAGCCTTCCCAGTATGTCGTGTCCACCACCGGGGTGATCCAACCTCAGACTCAGAACGGCGTAGCCGGCCTGTATACCCAGGGCAATATGTACCCCGTCCAAACCGCTGTATCGACAGCGGGAGCCACCAATGTGAATGGCCTGAACCTCGCTGGCCAAACATTAACCAGTAACATCAGCAATACCCAGACAGTTAACGGCGTAGCGAACCAATCGGGCGTCTTTTGCACCCCCGGACTTACCACCACTGGGGCATACAGCGGCGGCTCTCCCGGCAGCACCTTCCCCGGCGTCTCTTACCACGGATTCTGCAACAACAACGTGAAGGTAGGCAGGGCTCTGCAGCCTTACCCGAACTACAGCAGCGCTTCCATCGGCAACCTTGCCTA
>Ga0302319_10020622_pt1 | contig 11899 bp, 8 predicted proteins | sample Bog_T0_2_FD_203319 | JGI IMG/M metagenome (GOLD analysis project Ga0302319, IMG submission 203319) | Peat permafrost microbial communities from Stordalen Mire near Abisko, Sweden - Bog_T0_2 | ecosystem: Environmental > Terrestrial > Soil > Wetlands > Peat | place: Sweden: Abisko, Stordalen Mire...
ATGGTCAGAGCGCCAACTGTGCCACACGAACCATACGAAGCTGATCACTAGCAGGAGCGCGGCCCAGCGGATCCAGGTGGCGCCAAACCAGTCGTCTTCCTGACCTTTGTCGAGGATGATCTGCAGGCAGCCGATCCAGATCACCAGCGTGCCCAGACCGATGCCGTCGAAGCTTATAGACTTCGATCCCCGCATTTGCGGCGGATCTTTGACAAATCGGCTGATCAAAATCATAGCTAGGATGCCGACCGGGATGTTGATGTAGAACGCGTAACGCCAGCTATAAGCATCGGTAAGCCAGCCCCCCAAAGTGGGCCCCAAGACGGGGGCGCACACCACGCCGAACCCGAAAATCGACATGGCGACGCCGCGCTTCTCAGGCGGAAAACTCTCCAGAAGGATAGACTGCGATAGCGGCTGCAGCGCTCCACCGCCTGCCCCTTGCAGTATGCGCGCTACCAGAATGAACCCGAGAGTGGGGGCGGCCCCACACGCAAACGACGATGCCGTAAAGATGGCGATACAGATGATGAAGAAGCGCTTGCGCCCGATCCGCATCGCAAACCAGTTTGAAGCGGGCAGCACAATGGCGTTGGCGACCAAGTAGCTGGTCAGAACCCAAGTCGCTTCGTCAGTGGAGGCCGACAGTGAGCCCGCGATGTACGGAAGTGCAACGGAGGCGATCGCAGTGTCCAGAACCTCCATGAACGTCGCCAGCATAACGGCTATTGCTATGATCCATGGATTCTCGGCTCGGGACGCGATCACGAGGGACTGAGTTGTGGCTGACGGCCGTACCGAACTCGATCCTACTGCTAGCGCTGTTTCCTGCTTCGACATGCTCTGCTTGCTCCTGTCGTTTCGCGTAATAATCGATGCCGCGCGCAGTTGCGGTGTAGAGACAAATTTCAATCAAATCTCAACGGGCTGCCTCGGACCAAAAGTCGTCATGCAGATTCACAACGATGGGCTCAGGAGTGCTGCGAACAACCACCCATTGAAAGGGCACTTCATTGGAGGGATTAATCTCCTGGTGCGGAAGCCAAGCGGGGACATAAAGAAAGTCCCCGGCGTGCGCAGTCTCGTTAAACTGCCCTCGCTCGCCCCAGCGAATATACGAAGAGCCGCTGAGGACGTAGACGATCGTGTCTTGCTCGCCATGGTGATGGATTCCCGTGCGAGCTCCAGGTTCGACTCGGAACAGGCCTCCCCAAATGGGCGACTCGATGCCGGCTCCCGAATGGATGGCTGCCATCCGCAAGGACCCGGATGTCTGCGCGGTCGCGGAATTGAACTGTTCTGGTGAGACCACCCGAATTGTCTTATATTGCATGAATTCTCCCTGTATGCCGGCTTCGCTAGCCGCGCAGGCTTGCCGGAGGATGGCTCACGGCGGAAAGCTCGTCGTACGCTGCTTGCGGCAACTCCAGGCCAGCCGCTGCGACGTTTTCTTCCAGATGCGTAGCCGATGATGTTCCAGGGATCGGCAGAACCACCTTGGCCCTCTTGAGTAACCAGGCCAATGCAACTTGCAGCGGCGTGGCATCGAGTTCTCTCGCGACTTTCTCGATCGCAACGTCTGCTTTCCTTCCCTGCCCAAGCGGAGCCCATGGAAGGAAGGCGATGCCATTCTCTGTGCAGTAATCGACGATGAAGTCGGACTCGCGGTCGGCAAAGCTATAGCGATTCTGCACGGAGACAATGGGCACGATTCTGCGAGCGCGCTCGACGTGCTCGCGCGTGACGTTGGAGAGTGCGACATGGCGAATTTTGCCCTGCTCACGCAGCGTGGCCAGCGCTTCAACCGATGCCTCGAAAGATACAGCATTGTCGGGAGCATGGAGCTGGTAAATATCGATTCGGTCGAGGCGCATGCGTCTAAGGCTACTCTCCAGCGCTTGACTCAGGTGTTTGGGACTGGCGTTATGTGTCCATTGATTGGGCCCGGGACGTTCCCATCCGCCCTTGGTTGCTATCACGAGTCCGGCAGGATAAGGATAGAGCGCTTCTGCAATCAACTCTTCCGAGACTGAGGGTCCGTAGGAGTCTGCTGTGTCTATCAGGTTAACGTCCAGTTCAATCGCGCGCCTCAACGTTGCAAGAGACGCTGACTTATCTGCAGGGGGGCCCCAGATGCCAGGACCCGTAATGCGCATGGCTCCGTACCCAAGTCGATTGACGGTGAGGTCGCCTCCGATAGTGATCGTCCCTGAGGCTGCAGCAGTGATGGTTTGTGTTCGGCTCATAGAAATGTCTCCACAAGTACAAGGTTGATTGTTTGGGCTGATGATTCAAACAGATTACGACGATCTCGGTTCATAGGCGGCGATCCGCTTTCAAAGTCGCTGCGGGAGTTGTGATGCATCCCAACCACCTCCAAGAGCCTTGACCAGCAATACGCTGGCCTCGAAGCGACGCTGCATGATTTCAATGTCGTTGCGTTGATTCTGAAGCAGCGCGGTTTGCCAGGTAATCACCTGGAGATAGGTATCGACGCCGTCCTCGTAACGTGTATTGAATAAATCGAGCGATTGCTGCGCCGAGTCCGTGGCATCGTGCTGTTGTCGCGCTTCGATCTCCAGGTTGTGCAGCGCGTTCAGGTTGTCCTCAACCTGCTGGAACGCCGTGAGCGTTGTTTGGCGGTAGGCCGCGACGGTGCTATCGTACTGCGAAAGGGCGATCTCGGAAGTGGCGCGACGGCGGCCGTGATCGAATAGGGTCTCGGATAGCGTTGGTCCGACGGCGAAGAAGCGGCTCGGCCACGAAAACCAATTGATAGCCGATGTGCCCGCAAAGCCCGCTACTGCCGAGAGTGACAACGTCGGATAATAGGCCGCCTGCGCGATTCCGATCTGCTCGTTGGCTGCAGCCATGTTGCGCTCGTAGGATGCGATATCGGGACGGCGCTCTAGCAACTGCGAGGGAAGCACTCCAGGGATGGCAGGGATCGTCGGCGCGGAGATGTTGATTGGGTCAGGCGGCAGGGTCAACTCCGCGGGAGCCTTACCCACAAGAACGGCGATTGCATGTTCGTAACTGGCGCGCTGAATATCGACATCAGTTGCCAGTACCTGCGCTGCCTGGAGCTGCGTGCGCGCCTGCGTTACGTCGGAAAGCGGTGAAGCGCCGCCATTGTAGCGGTCCTCGGTAAGCTGCAGTGCGCTTTGAAACGCCCTGACGGTATCGCGGAGAAGTTTGCTCTGTGCATCGGCGGAACGTAAGTCGAAGTAGTCCACCGCCAATTCAGCGTGCAATGAGAGACGCGATGTCTCGAGGTCGGCTGCCGATGCCTGTGCCTGCTCCCGAGATTGCGCAACAGTGCGGCGAACGCGCCCCCACAGGTCGATCTCGTAATTAAGATCGAATGGAAGAGTGAAGTCTCCATCTCCAGTGTTAGTCCCAGAGACATTCAGGTATGGCTGATTGTTTGAGTCTCGAACGGCGCCGACACCCGGCGCGACTCCAACCGTTGGCGCCTCAGATGCACGGCTGAAACGAACGGCAGCACGTGCCGTGCGAAAGTTTGCTCCGGCCTGTTTCAGAGTCTGGTTTGCCGGATCAATCTGTGCCTCGAGCGTGTTAAGCTGCGGGTCGTTGAACAGCGTCCACCAGTCACCCCTCAATTTCGCATCGCTCGGTTGCGCTGGCTTCCATCCGTCCTCCGACTTAAAGTTTTCCGGCGGCGATTCTTTGAAGGCCGCCGCGGTTGGGGCAGTCGGGCGGACGTAATCAGGACCGACGCGGCAACCCGTGAGCGCCAGCCCCATCCCTGCCCCAAACAGTAAGATTATCGCGCCCCTTTTCTGAATCTCGGTCATGACTGGCCTCTTGAATTCGCGATCTGCGGATGCACCTCGATGCCGCTTGCAAGTGAGTCAGGCGGATCGAGAATGACTTCGTCTGCGGTCTTGAGACCAGAAGTAATCTCAACCGAATTGCCGAAGTCATGGCCGATTGTCACTGGCACAAGCTGGACGTGGTCACCGCGGACAACACCGACGCGGAGACCTTCGGACCGGAACAGCAAAGTGTTTGAAGGAATCGTTACCGTGTTGCCGATCGCGGGCAGATGGAAGTGAGCGAAAACATACGCTCCAGGGCGCAGCACGCCTTTCGAGTTGTCTACATCCACTTCGACGTTGAGGGTGCGTGTGGAGTGGTCGATGGCGTTGGCGTTGCGCACGATGGTGCCGGAAATAGATTCGTTGGGATTAGAGTCCTGCGTCAGTGTCGCGCTATCGCCGTCATGAATCGAGTCGGAAAAGACTTCGGGGACCGCAACATAGACGCGCAGTTTGTGAGTCGCATCCATGTGAAATAGTTCGCGCGGATTGGCCGACCCCGAGCCGGCGTCGATGAGGTCTCCGATGTCTGTATTGCGCGCGGTAATGATGCCATCAAAGGGCGCGACGATGCGTTCGTAGCTTTGAAGCTGTTCGAGCCGGCGCACGTTCGCCCTGCTTGCGTCGACGGCGGCCTGTGCAGCGATGTAGTTAGCGCGTGTCTGGTCGGCCTCCTGTTGCGAAACGGCGTGCTTGGCCAGCAGTCCCTGCCAGCGATTGCTGGTCACACCGGCAAGATCCGCGTTGGCCTGCATGCGTTCCAACTCGGCACGAGACTGGTCGAGTTGCTGATCAATCTCAGGCGTCTCAATCTCAGCCAGCAGGTCCCCCTTTCGAACGCGCGAGCCGATGTCAAAGTACCACTTCTTCAGGTAGCCGTTGGTTCGTGAGTAGATGGGTGTATCTGTGAACGCCTGTACACTGCCGGGAAGAGCGAGATCGTCGGCTTTCGATCCCGGAACCGGATGCACAACATTGACCGACGGGATGGCCGCTTCCTCGGTTGCGACGGACAGTCCCTTCTCACTTGCAGAACGAAGGTGAAGTCCGTAAACGATTGCCACCAGCAAAGCGACCGTCACGAAGATACCGATCGCGCGAATGCCGCCAGGGTTTTCAGTGGACGAAGCGGCGTGTGGCGCATCCGTGTGTGCGGGAGCGACATCGGTTCTGTTCGCTTCCACCGTTTGTTCCCGAGTGCTCATTTCTTTCTCTCCGTCGAGGATTCCAGTGCCGGAACTCATGCATACTCCTCCGCAAGGCGTTTCTTCTCGCGCGCCTGCTCGCTCTTTTCTGATCCATGAATCAGCGCGAAGACGCTGGGAACAAAGAGCAATGTTGCGACGGTCGCACATAGCAGGCCGCCGATCACTGCGCGGCCCAGCGGCGCATTCTGTTCGCCGCCGTCCCCAAGTCCAAGCGCCATGGGCACCATGCCAATGATCATGGCCAATGCGGTCATAAGGACCGGCCGAAAGCGTGTGGCGCCGGCCTCTATTGCCGCGCTCACCGCGTTGCCGTGTTCATCGAGGCGAATTCTTGCGAACGATACAACCAGAATGCTGTTGGCCGTTGCCACGCCCATGCACATGATGGCGCCCATCAAAGCAGGCACACTCAGCGTTGTCCGCGTGAGAAAGAGAAACAGCACAATGCCGGCGAGCGCTGCGGGCAGCGCAGTGATGATTATGAATGGATCGGTCCAGCTCTGGAAGTTGACCACGATAAGCAGGTAAACCAGGACGATGGAAAACACCAGGCCGCCCAGCAGGCCTGCGTATGAACTGCGCATCGTGTCCACCTGCCCCTTTAGAGTCACGAACGTTCCGCGCGGCAGGGACTTCGCGTTGCTGTCGAGAATCTTTGTAATCTGCCGGCTCACTGCGCCCAGGTCGCGGTCCTGCACGTTTGCATACACATCGACCACGCGCCGGATGTTGTAGTGATTCACGACCTCCATCTCATGTCCGCGGCCCACGCTGGCAAGGTCACTGAGAATCTCAGGATTCGTCGGTACGTTTGCGGACGGCGCGCTTCGCGTTGCCTTGTTGATAGGAATGTTCTCGAGATCCTGCATGGTGTCCATCTTGTACTGGGGGGTCTGCGCCACGATGTTGTAGTTCACCATATTGCCCCAATTGAGGAAGAACATGGGCGACACCTGGAAGCTGCCACTCAGCGTATTGAGCACACTCGTTGAAACGTCCTGTTCCGTGTACCCGCCCTGCGCGGCCTTGGTGCGATCCACGTCCACTTGAAGAGTGGGATAGTCGTACGGCTGCTGAATGCGTACGTCAGTGAGGCCAGGAACGCCGCGGAGCTGAGCAAGAATCTTGTCCGCCTGGGCCTTGCTCGCATTCGCATCGTTGCCTTCAATCTGGATGTCGATGGGCGCGGGCAATCCAAAGTTGAGGATCTGTGTCGTGATATCGGCGGGCAGGGTGTAAAACGTAGCGGCCGGAAAGATGCGCGGCAGATTGCGCCTGAGTGCGCGCACATAATTTGCCGTCGGCCCATGATCGGGCTTGAGCGAGACCAGGAGGTCGCCATCCCCCGCGCCCAGCGTGCCGTTGGTAAGGTGCTGCGTGTTCAGCGCGCTGTAGGGCAGGCCAATGTTGTCGAGAATGTTATCGATCTGCTTAGCCGGTATCTCCTTACGGATTTCTCCTTCGACCAGATCAAATAGTTGCGCAGTCTCTTCAATGCGCATTCCTGAAGGCGCGCGAACGTGAAGAATGAACTGCCCGCTGTCCGTCTGTGGGAAAAAGTCTTCGCCAAGGAACGGCACAAGAATGAAAGCAGCAAGACAAATCCCCAGGAACGACGGAATGAAGATACGACGCCGGAAGACGAGCGACTGCAACAGCGAATGGTAACGCGAGCGCACACGTTCAAAAGCCCGCTCAAACCCCTGCTTAAAGCGCGCGAAGTTGCCTTTCGCCGCAGCGCCGTGCTGCTTTGGTCGCAGCAGGTACATTGCCAGCGTAGGCACCAGTGTGCGGCTCAGCAGATAGCTGGCAAGCATGGCGAACACCACTGCCTCTGCCAATGGAACAAAGAGGAATCGCGCCACACCACCAAGTAGGAACATCGGCAGAAAAACGATGCAGATACAAAGTGTCGAGACGAGAGCTGGTACAGATATCTGCGACGCACCTTCGAGAATGGCCTCTCGAAGGTCGTGTCCCTCTTCCAGAAAGCGCTCAATATTTTCGATGGTAACGGTGGCGTCGTCGACGAGAATCCCGACAGCCAGCGCCAGTCCGCCGAGCGTCATGGTATTGATGGTTTCGCCGATCAAACCGAGAATGATGATGGATGAGAGGATCGATAGCGGAATCGAGATCGCGATGATCAGTGTCGATCTCCAACTGCCGAGGAACACGAGGATCATCACCGCTGTGAGTGCGGCTGCAATGACGGCCTCGCGAATTACGCCTTGGACGGCCGCGCGGACAAAGATGCTTTGATCCGATAATGGTGTCATCTTCAGTTGCGGTGGAACCGTGCTCGCCACGCGGGGCAAAATCGCGCGAATGCCTTTGACCACGTCCAGCGTCGAAGCATTGCCGCTCTTCAGAATCGATATCAGTACGCCGCGATGTCCGTCCTGGCGCACGATGTTGGTCTGCACCTGGAATCCATCGCTGACACTGGCTACGTCGCGCAGATAAATCGTAGTGCCATTGACTTGCTTGATGGGGATATTGGCGAGAGCCTCAACGGTGCGTGGCGAGCCGTTTGTTCTCACGTCGTATTCTGATTGCCCTATCTTGATTGTGCCCGAAGGCATCACCACGCTTTGCAGCGCTAATGCGCTTAGAATATCGCCCGGCGCAATGCCTTTGGATTGCATCTCGGCCTGGTCCATGTTGACGCTGATTTGGCGCTGCTTTCCGCCATAGGGCGACGGCACCACTGCTCCCGGTACGGTGATGAGCTGCGTACGGATGAAGTTGGTCGCATAGTCGTTCAGCTGCGCTTCCGACAGGCCATCACCTGAAATGCCAAGCTGCAGAATGGGAACGCTGGATGCGGAGAAATTGATGATCTGCGGAGGTAGCGTGCCCGGAGGTAGCTGCCGCAACAGATACTGCGATGCTGCCGTGACCTGAGCATTGGCGGTATCGAGCGAAGCTCCGGGCTGCAGAAATACCTTCACGATTCCTTCGCCGTTATATGTGGTCGACTCGATGTGCTGGATGTTGTCGACCAGCGTGGTGAGTGCCTTCTCGTACGGCGAGGTCAAGCGTCCTTCGAGTTCTTCAGGATTGAGGCCGGTATATGTCCAGCCGATAGAAACGACCGGAATATTGATGTCGGGAAAAATGTCGGTAGGAGTACGCAGGATAACTACCGGCGCGGCTATGAGGATCAACAGCGCGAGAACGATAAACGTGTAAGGTCGATTAAGAGCAAGCTTGACAATCCACATACAGTTCCTTTGCGCTCCTTTTTGCCGCCATCGCGGCGAGGCCGGCCTTCATCGGCATTGCGGATCGATTAGCTTCGCCTACGTGAGTAATTGCAAGACTCGTGCCATTTGGTTTCTCTTTTAGAATCACTAGCTACGACCTGCCAACCGGTCGGGCACGTTCTGTAGCTGTCAGCAGGCCGACAGTTGCTGACGAACGGCCACGCCGCTATAGCGCAATTTCCCCCTCCACATGAGACTGAAAGGAGCTTTGTTCGACGGGCTGATACTCCTGTCGAGGATTCCTCAACGATCTTCGGACCGCGAAATGCGCGGAAACAGCGCGGGTTGATTCGCCGTCGCAGCCATGAAAAGCAGGCCTCCGGTTATCGCCGTATTCTTTAGGAATTGGAGAAGCTGTGAGACATAGACGGGTGTTCCCACCGCGCGCCAGAAGTCATGGGCTATGAGCGTCGCCGGTACTAGAAAGGTAATCAAGAGGAGTGCCGCGATCTGGGGATAGACACCCACAAGCAATGCGAGACCAGCCACGATCTGGATTGTTCTGCCTGCCAGGATCAACAACGGCAAAAGAGTCGCCGGAGTTCCATGGTCGGCGAGATCCTTCATAGGAGCTGCCTGCGGGATGATGCCAAAACCGTTGGCGAGGAATATCAGGGCAACCAATACGCGGGCTGCGGCGAGAGAGTTACGTTGAAGTGAATTCATTGAAGCTCCTTTGTTGGGGTTAAGGTTTTATCGCGAATATCACCCGAATAGAAACTGCAATTCACATGCAGAACATTGCTGACGTTCGTCAAGAGCGATAGGTGGATCCAGCGTTAAATCCAATGGTGATTGTCGGATAGGTCGTTGAAGAAGCGCGGTGGCTTGGCCCAAACAAGTCTGTACATGCCTCATTACACTTGGGCACTGCTTGCCGATCACTGGGGCGAATTTAAAAGGCAATTGAGGAAGGCAAGCAAAACGGTGAAGAAAATGATCGGACGACTATGCCTGCAGCCGATCCATCCGATCCATCTCCTCGATCTTCTGAGCTACCTTGTAATCGCCGGAACCATGCGCGTCTCAACCTTGTTGGTTCCAGCTGGGTTCCAGCTGGTCATTTGGAATGCGTGGCAAGAACAGCAATTGTCGAGTTCGCGGCTGTTGCTCTTTTGGACATGGGTGGCTTAACCAGGATGGGAAGAAGAGTTGATACGGCCATGATGCTTGCAACCACATGGAGGCCACCCGTATAGGATCCGTCGCTCTGCCGCATATGAGCGATGAGCAGTGGCCCAAATGCGCTGGCGGATCCCCACGCTGTCAGCATAAGTCCGTAAATAGGCCCAACGTTTTTCGAACCGAAATAGTCTGCGGAAAAAGCCGGCATGGTGCCGAACCCGCCTCCGTAGCACATCAGGATAATGAACGACAAAACCGTAAGGATGGTCGCAGATGCGAGACCAGGCAGCACCCAGAAAAGGCCCACCTGCAACAAAAACATAGTTACGAATGTCCATCGCCTGGTGATTGCATCCGAGACCCAGGCCCAGAAGACGCGGCCCAGCGCGTTGCCGATGCTAGTGATTCCAACCATGCCGGCAGCCACGATTGCGCTTGCTCTGCCGATTTCCTGAAACATGGGGGATTCCTGCGAGATGATCGAGATGCCCGCCGATGTGTTCAGGAACAGGAGCAACCACAGCGCCCACCACTGCCATGTTTTCAAGGCGCCACCGAGGGTAAAATCCTGTGCTGCACGTTGGGTGGTCTGGGTAGCGTTGGGAACCCAGCCATCCGGCTTCCACCCCGTTGGCGGGTTTTGCATGAAATAGCCCGCGCCCATTGTAACCAGAAGATAGGCAACGCCGAGATAGGCGAATGTGTGCAGCACGCCCACACTCTGAATAAGACGAGTAGCGACGGGCGCAACTACCAGCGCCCCGGCGCCGAAGCCGCCAACCGCTATCCCGGTAATAAGGCCCCTGCGATCGGGAAACCACTTAACCAGCACTGCAATTGGAACGATATAGGCGAAACCTACGCCGATTCCTCCGATAACTCCATAACTCAAATAGAGCCACCACAGCTTGTCGGCTGAAAAGCTGGCGAGAAAGACGCCGAGGCCGTAGAGGAAACCGCCCGTGAGCGCGACGACACGCGGCCCCTTTTGATTCAGCCATAGGCCGCCGAAGAAACATGCGACTCCAAGGACAAAAATGGAGACTGTGAAAGTAAAGGTGACTTCTTCGATTGACCAGTGAAATTGCTTTACAAGCGGCGTCCGGAAGACGCTCCATGCGTAAACCGCACCAAGAGCCATCTGCATCAGGAATCCCGCTACGGCGATACCCCAACGATTTGTGTTCGACATATACTCCTCCACAGCTATTCTTCTGGCTGGCTGCGTGCCTATTTGCAGCCGCCACGCAGTTTGATTTGATTGCCAAGACTTTCCAGGAACTTGTTCAAGAGCGCCATGCTGCGCCGCAATTCCTTATGGGTAAACTGGAACATCAGCGAGACAAGGCCCGGCGGCTCAATGATCGGCTGTTCATAACATCCCAATGTTTCGCCGACTGCAATGGCAACGCTCTGCAGCACGTCGGGATTGATGGCTCCCAGTATCTTGCCAAGGATGATGGCGTTTCGGATTGCGCGGATTGCATCGTCAGACTTTGCGGCGTCAACAGCCGTCTCTATCAGCTTGTCGCTTGCTCCCAGTGCTCCGCGTAACAATTCAAACACTCCATGTTGATGCAGCTTTCCAAGTAGCTCGTAAGAATCGAGCAAGGCCTCGGCGTGTTCGAGCGGCGCCTGGTCCAGACGCTTGCGCAATTCTTCGCGTGGATCGCGGGGAGGTAAATCAAGAGGGATTGGTCGTGCCATCTTTCTTCTCCTTCGTTGCGGTCATGACTTTGCGGTCTGGATTTGAACCAGGTGATTGCCCGGTTGGCGATAATCCTTGCGCTTCCACTTACGTTCTACCTCGACGCCCGTCTGAGGCGTCGGGTGTCCGTGACGGGAGTTCGTGCGTGGAAGCGGGTCATCTCCAACCTCCCCCAATACCCGGAGCTGCACAGATGTTTCTTTATAAGCCGGGGTATGAGTGGCTTTGTCCGTATGGCTGCTGGTTAGCCGATTAACGGCCTCGTCCGTGGAGTTCATGGGCATATAAAGCTCTTTTCCATGCACTCTCGTCGTGATGACGGCCTGTGCTTTGACCTTGCCATAGCGCGAAGTTAACTGGATCCAACTGCCAGTTTGGATACCGCGCCCGCCCGCCAGTTCCGGCGATACTTCCACAAAAGTGCACGGCGTCTTTTCGCGAATTCCCTCGGTGCGATACGTCATGTTGCCTTCATGGAAATGCTCCAGAAGACGTCCGTTGTTCAGATGCAAATCGTATTCGGCATTGGGCTGGTCGGTCGGCTCGGACCAGGGTACCGGGTAGAACCTGGCCTTGCCGTCAGGGAAATTGAATTCTTTGGTGTAGAGGAGAGGTTGATCGCTTCCATCTTCGGCAACAGGCCACTGCAGTGTCTTATAGCCTTCCAGGCGCTCGTATGTCACGCCAGCCATCAACGGCGTCAGCGCTGCGATCTCTTCGTAAATCTGAGAAGGATGCTCGTACTTC
>Ga0302319_10020623_pt1 | contig 11899 bp, 7 predicted proteins | sample Bog_T0_2_FD_203319 | JGI IMG/M metagenome (GOLD analysis project Ga0302319, IMG submission 203319) | Peat permafrost microbial communities from Stordalen Mire near Abisko, Sweden - Bog_T0_2 | ecosystem: Environmental > Terrestrial > Soil > Wetlands > Peat | place: Sweden: Abisko, Stordalen Mire...
CTGTAAGCGCGGGAAAGTATGCGGGAGTGTACGATGTGCTGAATCGCGCGATCGATGCACACGCATTTCCTGGCTGCGCCTTTGGTGCTCTTCGTGCCGGTAAGGTCGTCCTCGAAGATGCATTGGGGCGCTTTACTTATGACGAGTGCGCGCCGGCAGTGCAGCCGGAGACAGTTTTTGACGTGGCGAGCCTCACGAAGGTGGTTGCCACGACCGCAGCGGCCATGCTGCTCCATCAGCGGGGCCATCTCGACCTGGAAACACCGTTGGGCGAGTTATTGCCTGGCTTCGTGGTCGGACGCGAGCCGGGTGAGCGCGCTCGCTTTGTCACGCTGCGCCACCTGCTGGCGCACAGCTCCGGGTTGCCTGGCTATGTCGAGTTCTACCGAACAATTTCCACTCCATCAGCACTTTACCGGGCATTGCTTGAATTAAAGCTTGAAGCTGAACCGGGAACGCGGACTGAGTATTCCGACCCCGGCTTCCTGTTGCTCGGTAAGGCTCTTGAGGTGCTGACGGGTGAGTACCTTGCTTCGTGGACGAGCCGTGAAGTCTTTGCCCTGCTGGGCATGACGGCCACTCGTTTTTGCCCTGCTTCCTCGATGAGGGCCGCAATTCCTCCCACCGAAGAGGACACAACCCTGCGTCACCGCCGCATCCAGGGCGAGGTGCAGGACGAGCATGCCTGGCTGCTCAAGGGAGCGGGGGGACACGCAGGACTGTTCTCGAACGTTCCAGATCTGCTCCGGTTTGCCGATGAGATTCTGCACGCTGGTGAGCCGGGGCGCCTGTTTACGAGAGATACTGTCGACCTTTTCGCTGAGCGGCAGGCACCGGCGGGAAGTTCGCGGGGGCTGGGATGGGACACGCCGTCGGAGAATTCGTCGTCCGGCCACCACTTCTCGGCCCGCTCCATCGGCCACCTGGGCTATAGCGGCTGCTCTCTCTGGATTGATCTGGACGCAGAAACTGCCGTTGTGCTGCTGACCAACCGAACCTGGCCTGACCGATCAGAAGCCTCAAAGCAGCTTATCCGGCAAGTCCGCCCAGCTTTCCATGACAGCCTGATGCAAGTTCTTTGACAATACACATTTCGTGGTGTTCGATGGGATTCCAGTGGTAGAGAATTCTCTCCAGAATTTCGCGGTTTGCGCATACAATCGGGAGTTGGGGACATACGCATGCTAACCAGCGCTACGATCCAGGAGACGGCCGGCACCCACGTAAAAGACATCAAGAAAGACCAGGCCTCCCTGCTTCAGTTATTGACTACCGAGAGCCAGAATGAGGCTTCTCAAGGCTTTGACACAAAATCCGCACTCGAGATCGCGCGCATTATCAATCATGAGGATTCCAAGATTGCTGCCGCGGTCAAGAAGGCGATTCCCGAGATTGCCGCGGTTATTGACCAGGTAGCGCGATGTTTGCGGGATGGCGGCCGGCTCATCTACATCGGGGCAGGCTCCAGTGGCCGGATCGCTGCACTCGACGCTTCAGAGTGCCCTCCCACGTACTCCACTGCTCCCGGGCAGGTGCAGTACATCATGGCCGGCGGACCCAAGGCGCTTGCCTCGGCCGTTGAGGTCAACGAAGATTCTGAAGAACTTGGCCAGCGCGACATTGCCCGCCGTCGTCCCACGCGCAAAGATGTAGTCATCGGGCTCTCTGCCTCTGGTCGCACGCCTTATGTAGTCGCCGCGGTAGCCTATGCCCGCGCGCGGGGAGCGCACACAGCCGCCGTGACCTGCAACCACGACACCCCGCTGGCCGGAGCCGCCGACATTGCCATTGTTGCCGATGTAGGCGCCGAGGTTATCTCCGGGTCCACTCGGATGAAGGCTGGTTCCGCCCAGAAAATGGTGCTCAATATGATCACCACCGGCGCCATGACGCGGTTGGGCTATGTGTACGAGAATCTGATGGTTAACGTGCACATGCAGAACTCCAAGCTGGTTGAGCGCGGGATTCGGATCCTGATGTGCGCCTGCAAGATCGACCGCGAGACAGCCGTCCAGACTATCAAGAGCGCCGGCCGCAGCGTGCCCGTGGCGCTGGTGATGCTCAAGGCCAAGGTCGACAAGCCGGAAGCTGTGCGGCGCCTGGCGAAGTCGGATGGAAATGTTCGCCTGGCGATTGAGGATAATGTGTTGGAACTCTAGATAGTTTGGCTGATTTGATTGTGGAGGTCGGCGTGACTGGGGAGGAAAAAGCAATCAAGGCGGCCGAATCCGAGCCTGGGCACGAACAGCCTCCCCCTGACAATCCCAGCGAGCTCATAAGGTCCCTGGCTAATTTGTTCTTCAATCGAGAAACCCTCACCATTGGGGCCGCGATTCTGCTTTCGATCGCCATTGTTTGGGTCAGCATAGAGATCGCCGAGAGATTCAAGTCCTATCGAGAATTCCTGACCCACCGGTTAGCCAACAGCTTCGAACCTCCATTTGTTCTCCCAAGTGGAAGCGAGGTGGCTTTCTGGCCCGCCGCGGTAGTGCTGATCCTTGGTTTGTTTCTGATCGCATTTTTCCTTTATTCGGTATCAGCAATTTGGCAGATAAGATCTTTGCGGAATGAGAAGAAATACTTTATCCGTGAGAAGGATCGCTTCGAGACCTCTTATCATGATGCGGCAAGAGATCGTGACCGGTTGAGCGGCGCCAACACGCAACTGGTGAGCGAGAAAAACTCAATAAAAGAGATGTTGGAAAAGGAACGCGAGGTGGTTCAGGCCACTCTTTCGGCACGCAACGTGAGGTTGGAGCGAACGCTGAATGGAACAATCCGCGCAGCCTCCTTGATTCAAAGCCAGCTTTTTCCTGCTGTCGCCAATGGTGCAGGAAAGACTTTTGAATTAGTGAAGTTTACGTACTTTGTGGATAGGAATTTCGACGTCAAGGTTCATCGGCAGTATCGAATCCGAGCCGGAAAGACTCCCATTCACTTCTGGCAGAATTCGATCGGTGTTTCGCCTTCTGCTGGAGCGGTCGAGACTTTCGCCGACGTCAATTTTCGAATCAGAAGCCTTACTCCCGGGAAGGAACTGGTCTATCTTCCAACTCGCAATGAACCCCTCAGGAAGGCGGCATGTGTCTTTTTTCTACCGCGAATTGAGCCAGGTGAATCGAGAGACCTGGAGGCTTCCTATAGTTGGCCGAAGATGGCATTGCAGATAAAAGAGAAGGGATGGGAAGACTATTCAGTGAGGCTCAGCAATACTGAGAATCTTGAGTCCTATTGCATGGAGTTTTACTTGGAGGTGGGCACCAATGGCAGCCTTATGTGCAATCAAAGCGGCGCCTTACTCCCAAATATGATCCTGGAGCAAACGGTTTCGAATAACGGATGGCAGGGATGGAGATACTCGGCGACTAACGTCCCACCCGAAATCCTCGGTCAAGGGATTTCGCTGAGAGTTTCCTGGATTCCAGCCTGAATCGGAGATTGGAATACGAAAAACCTTCCAGCGCTATGCCGGTTCGCCTTCAGCCGGCAAACTCCTCATGTTCATCATCACGCATATTGGATCTCATTGACCCCTCCCGCAAACTACAGCTACAGGGTACCACACTTCGATTCAGATTGAACGCGCTCATGATCTGGATGGAAACTTGAGCACGTCGACCTGGCATAAAACAAAGATATCACTGCACGTTCCTGAAGCGTCTCGGCCGCGAAGTCCCTGAATGCCGGGACTCACTGGTCCCCAACTGCTCCGGCCCATTAATATGTTGTCAGTCTCACCTTCAATAGCAGATTCTCGTCCGCTTTCAGGTTGAGGCCGTAGTCTGTCTGGTCGCCATTCCAGATCCGCGACATCTTCCAGTTCCCTGCCGCGTCGTAGTTGCCTTCCTCCACCTTCATCCAGAGGCGCTTCTTGCCTGGCGCAAACGTCGGCTTGAAATCCACCCGCACATGATGGCCAGCCACAAGGTACTCGTCCGGGCTCAATTCCAGAATCACCGCGCCGCCATCCGGCGGAGTGTTCCCCTTTGGCTTCATCCAGTTGCCGAAACTGGGCATGCCGTATTCCAGCACAACCTGCCAGCGTTCAAAATCCAGCGTTTGCGTATGCTGCTCCGGGTCCTCGCTGGCTCCGCGGACTTTGCCTGCCTGGTTTCCTGCTGCCAGTTTCCGCGCAATCGGCGCCAGCAACTCATACTGCCTGGCAACTGGCTTCAGAGCCTGCGCCTCCATTGCCTCCGGTCCTGAAGTCTGGTTGCTATACCGCGTCAAATCCAGCCCGAACGGAGACCACCCAATCGCGCCCTGCCCAATCGCAGCAAAAACGTAACGGGCATATGCCTCAGTATTCCCGGTCTCCGGAATCAGCAGCGGGTTGTCGCTCCTCTTGTACAGCTCCATTACTTTCATGTACTTCGGGTATTCGGCCATGTAGATATCCGGAGCCACAATGCTGATTGAAGGCGCAGCAATCTTCCACAGGTCGAGGTTGTTGTCTGTGGGCGCGCCCGACTCGTAGCTGGGCGCCTTGCCCGGGTGAAACGGGTCGCGCAGGGCGGCGTTCACGTACAAGGGCAGCCCATATTCCTGCTTGCCGGCTGCTGCCACCTGCTCAATGTAGGTGGCAATGTACCAGGCCATGAAGGTCTCGTCCGCGTCGTCGCCAAACACCTGGCTCCAACTTCCGGCCTGCTTCCCCAACCCCTTGACCAGCGCATCCGGAACCTGTCCCGCAAATGCCGTCTCCGCTTCGGGACCGTAGTCTCGGACGCCGCCCCACTCGCCAGCCTCGTTCTCCACCTGCACCAGGATCACCGTCCGCTCGGGGTCTGCCTGCTTCAGGTGGCGCATCAATGTCCTGAACGCCGCCTTGTCTGCTTCCAGTCGCGCCGGTGCGAAAGGCGAAGGCGAGTCTACCGTTTTCCCCGTCTTGTCCACTACGAACGGGTACTTCGACTGGTCTTCCTTGATCCATTCCGGCGTGTAATGCGAACTGCCGTTTTTCCAGGTCCCAAACCACAGCAGGACAAGGCGAACATGATACTCCCGCGCCTGTTTCAGAATCAGATCGACTACGCTGAAGTCGAATTTACCCTGGGTGGGTTCCAATTGCTCCCAGTAAATTGGCAGCTCGACCGTATTCGCATGCAGGGTTTCAGCCGCCGGCCAGACCTTGTCGAGGAACGCGGGCCACGCGCTGGAGTTATTCGCCTGTACTCCCAATTCCAGGTATGGCGCGCCATCCACCATCAGCGCGAAACGGCCATCCTTTTCCACAATCGCCGGAATTGGACGCGCAGGCGAGGCAGGCTTGTCCTGAGCGACAGCCGGGGAAACAGATGCAAACGTTTCCATTGCAACCAGAACCGCTGCCGCAACCATTCCTCGGCGCATACCAAAACCGCTCAAGCTCATTCTTATCTCCTTAGGCCTATGTTTCTCCGGCGTTTCGAACAACTCAAGAAGTATACCCGCACTCAGCCTGTGCCCCGCCGATTACCCCTCCGGACGACGCTGGAGACCCGCACACAATTACACTAACTATGGAGCTCGTCATCATTCATGGATAAGTTCGTCATTCGCGGAGGCAATCCGCTTTTAGGCACCATCCGCGTATCCGGAGCCAAGAACTCCGCGCTTCCCTGCATGGCCGCCGCCATTCTGACTCAGGACGAGGTCATCCTGGAAAACATACCCCAGGTCCGCGACATTGAGACCGAACGGCGTCTACTGGTTGCGATGGGTGCGGAAGTCGAGCTTGGGTATGGCCGTGCACAGCACCGCACCAAGATCTGCTGCCGCACGCTCTCTGATCCGGAGGCAAAATACGAAATCGTCAAGACGATGCGCGCCAGTTCCCTGGTTCTGGGGCCTCTGGTAGCTCGTGTGGGGATGGCTCGTGTTGCCATGCCAGGCGGCTGTGCAATCGGCGGCCGGCCCATCGATCTACATATAAAAGGCCTGGAAAAAATGGGCGCTACCATCACGCAGGAGCACGGCTACCTGGAAGCGCGTGCGGAGAGGCTTCGCGGCACTCATCTGGTCTTTGACAAGATCACGGTCACGGGCACGGAAGACTTGCTCATGGCCGCTGTTCTTGCCGAGGGCGAAACGCTGATGGAGAACTGCGCGCGCGAGCCCGAAGTGAGTGATTTGGCCGCTCTGCTTACGGCGATGGGAGCAAAGGTCAGTGGCGCGGGCACCTCGACCATCACAGTCCAGGGTGTGAGCAGTCTGCATGGAGCTCGCTACCGCATCAATCCCGACCGCATTGAGGCCGGCACGTTTCTCATCGCGGGCGCCATCACCGGCGGCGACATGATCGTGGCCAATTGCAACCCCAGCCACCTGGGCGCTGTGATCGCCAGACTCGGTGAGGCCGGCGTACGCATCGATCAACTCGGCCCCGACTCACTCCGTGTGCGGTCCGAGGGTAACCTGCGCGCCGTCGACATCTCCACCGAGGAGTACCCCGGCTTCCCAACCGACATGCAGGCGCAATACATGGCCCTGGCGACGCAGTCGGAGGGCGTGAGCATGGTCAAGGAGAACATCTTCGAGAACCGGTTCATGCATGTACAGGAACTGGTGCGGATGGGCGCCAACATCAAGGTGGACGGCAAAACGGCGACCATTCGCGGGGCTTCCAAGCTCTCGGCTGCCGCCGTCATGTGCTCCGATCTGCGCGCATCGGCGTCCCTGGTGCTCGCTGCGCTGGTAGCAGATGGGGAATCGATTCTTGATCGCGTTTACCACATGGATCGTGGCTACGAACGGATCGAAGAGAAGCTGCGTGGGGTGGGAGCGCAGATTCGGCGCCTGGGGAATATTTTCAATTGACGGGAAGCTGAATTCTCCGGAATACCTGCTTTCTAACGCCAGCTCACGGCAATGTGCCAGCGCAGGCCATAGAGAGCGGTTTTGCGGAGCACCCGTTCATACTCGCGTAACTCGGCCATAACCGGCTGAGTTTCTGAACCGAGTGCGGCGGCATTCGCGTCGAGGAACTCGATCAGGGTGCAAACCGTTTTGAGACCGTCGGGAGCGTTGTACCACTGCGGTTGGGGTAAATGCCGCGCCCATTCCGGGCTGGCCACTCCCTGTTCCAGGAGTAGAGCCATGGAATTTTCATCGGCGGAAAAGAACTCAAGAAGCGGCGTAACCTGGAGCCGCGCCGCCAACTGCTCCAGGGCATCTTCGTTTCTGGCCAGCGCCTGGCCATTCACGAAAATGTCGTACCCAGGGTCATCCCCTTCCACGACGATGTACAGACTTGCAGCCATCGGTTCGAGTGTAGTTGAGGGCGCGGCCCGGAGTGCAGAAATCTAACTCCCGGTTATCCAATCAATTACGGTTTTGCAAGCAGATCCCAAGTTACCCAAGTGTATGCGTGGCAAGTCTGGTGCAACAAAAGAGCTATGGAAAACGGGGTAAAATGGACGATTCTATAGGTTGATCGACTTTGCAGGTTGCCGAGGCAGATGTGATGAATTGGAGTGTGCTACCGGATTTGGCGGCTGTCGGCTTGTTGACCGGCGCTTTTGCCTCGGTTGCCCGCAGAAATCAGACGCACATATCCAAGATCTGGCTCACGGGCTGGCTCATGATTGCGATTCACTTTGCGTCTTTCCTGTTCATTCTTATGGACGGCCCGGCTGGAATCCTGGCCATGATTGTTGGGCTGTCCGCTCTGACATGGGCAGGGCTGCTGTTCATGTGGGCGTCTGTGCCATACCGCAAAGAGGGTTCCAGTCGATGGATGCTGATTCTGCTGCTCATCGCCAACTCTCTTTACATTACCCTTGCCACCATTCCTGGAGTACCGGCGTGGTCCCTCAACATCGCTGCTCCGCTGTTCGCAGTCTTCCCGCTCTGTGTTGCTCTGTCGACGGTCAAGCAGTTCGACAGTCCGCTCCGCTGGACAGTTGTCGGGCTTTACTGCGCCCTGTCAGTCTTCATTCTGCTTGTCCAGCATCATCCAAAGATCGGCACCGAAACAGCTCTCGATGGAGTTCTATTCACGGTTTACATCGGCTGCTGCATCCATTTCTGGATTGCCTATCGCCGTGCCACGGCCGGCGCGTTCATTACGATCGCGGGGTTTCTGGCATGGGCTTCGGTTTTCGTCATCGGCCCATTGATGCAGAACTTCTTTCCTAAAGTCACGGTGGAAGGCGAAGTCTGGAACCTGCCCAAATACATTGTGGCCATCGGAATGATCCTGCTGCTGCTTGAGGATCAGATAGAACATAACCAGCACCTGGCATTGCACGACCATCTCACCGGTTTGCCCAATCGCAGACTCTACCAGGACCGGCTTTCCAGCGCTTTAGAGCGCGCCAGGCGATCTGGAACCCACGCTGCTCTCCTGATCGTCGATCTCGACCGTTTCAAGCAGGTAAACGATGCTCTTGGCCACCACATCGGCGACCTGGTTCTGCAGCGCGTGGCAACTCTTTTTTCTTCCCGTGTCCGGCGCTCGGATACCGTGGCTCGAACCGGTGGCGATGAGTTCTCGATCATCCTCGAATCGCCGACCAGCCGCGAAGATGCCCTGCTGGTTGGCAGGTCACTCGTCGATCTACTCAAAGATCCACTGGACCTCGGCGACCAGACAGTGCGCATTGGGGCAAGCGTTGGCATAGCCGTGTTTCCCGAAGACGCGTTTGAGATGGAGTCGCTGTGTATCGCAGCCGACCTGAGGATGTACGACGCAAAGAACAGATCGCAAGGCTCGCGCGAACCGAATCGAGAGCATCACAGTTTGCCACAGCAGGATTCCAAGAAGCGGGCCGGGCTCCAGGTTGTGGACTAACCTCCGATATCCACCCAGTGGCAAAATCACAAACAGAAAGGCCCGGACATTGCGTCCGGGCCTTTCTGTCTTTGGGTTGATTTGGCGCCTATGCCTGGCCGCCACCGCCGCCAGGTCCGCGACCACCGCCACCACCACTGGGACCACCTGGGCGACGACGACGACGACGGCGATTGTTGTTGTTGCCCACCGGGGGACGCCCGCCGCCCGCGGGTACAGCCTGGCCCACCGGGACCGGCGCGCCTTCGATGCGGTTGAAGTTTGGCTCGTTCTCTTCGTCAAACTCTTCACCCGCTTCCTCCTCAAAGTCGTCTCCGCCTTCGATGAGGATGGTGCTCTGGTTTGATTTCGGCTGACGCTCGTCAAATTCGTGACGAGGCCGGGCCGGCGCAACGGGAGCAGCCGGTGCAGCGGCAGCTTCAAAAGATCCGCCTTCTTCGACGTCGGCTTCGGCCGGCGCAGACTGGGACAGCTTGGCCTTCTGCTCCTTGATGAGTGCCTTGCGGCTGAGCTTGATGCGGTTGCCTTCGATGGCCAGAACCTTGACCATGACCTGATCGCCCTCGCGCAGCTCGTCCTTCACTTCCTTGACGCGATGCTCCGCGATCTCGGAGATGTGGAGCAGGCCGTCGGTGCCAGGGAAAAGCTCGACAAAGGCGCCGAACTCCGCCAGGCGAACAACCTTGCCCAGATAGACTTTGCCGATTTCCGGTACAGCGGCGATGTTGCCGATGATCTCGAGCGCCTTCTTGAGGCCCTCGGCGTCGGAAGAAGCAACACTCACGCGGCCCGTATCGTCGACATCGATCTTGGCGCCGGTTTGCTCGATGATGCCGCGAATCGTGGCGCCACCCTTGCCGATCAGGTCGCGGATCTTTTCGGTCGGAATCATGATCGTCTCAATACGCGGTGCATAGGCCGAACGCTCGGTACGCGGTCCGTCCAGAACAGCATCCATCTTGTCGAGAAGGAAAAGGCGCCCGCGCTTGGCCTGCTCCATGGCCTGTTGCAGGATTTCGCGGGTCAGCCCGCCGATCTTTATGTCCATCTGCAGCGCGGTGATGCCCTTGCGGGTACCGGCCACCTTGAAGTCCATATCGCCGTAGTGATCTTCCGCGCCGGCAATGTCGGTCAGGATGGCGTATTCGTCGCCTTCCTTCACCAGGCCCATGGCAATACCGGCCACCGAACCCTTGAGCTGAATTCCCGCGTCATAGAGAGCAAGACTCGCGCCACAGACTGAAGCCATTGACGAAGAACCGTTTGACTCGAGGATGTCGGAGACAATACGAATGCTGTAGGGCGACTCCTCGGCAGTGGGAAGAACTGCGGTGATGGCCCGCTCGGCAAGCGCGCCGTGGCCGATTTCGCGGCGGCCCGTTCCAGTCATACGTCCCGTTTCACCAACGCTGAACGGAGGGAAGTTGTAATGGAGCATGAAGTTTTTCTTCTTCTCGCCCTCATAACTTTCGAGCCGCTGTCCGTCATCTGCGGTGCCGAGAGTGGCAGTGACCAGAGCCTGTGTTTCACCGCGCGTGAACAGGGCTGAGCCGTGTACGCGGGGCAGAACCTTGGTCTCGATGGTGATCTCGCGAATCTCGTCGAACGCGCGGCGATCCGGGCGAATGCGATCCTTGGTAACCTGTTCGCGGAAGGTGCGCTCGCGGAGCAGTTCGTAGTAAGTGGAAAGCTTCTTTTTGGCGGTTGGATCGTCGGCAGGAAGCTCGGCTGCAAGCTCGTCCTTGATCTTCTTGACCAGCGCATAGCTTTCGGTCTTGGCGTGGGTCTTGGTGTCGAGAGCGTCCGAAAGACGGGCGCCGACTTTGGCCTTCAATTCTTCGTAATAGGCCTCGTCGGTGGTGGGCGCGGTAAATGCTCGCTTGGGCTTGCCGGCAACAGCAACCAGTTCGTCAATTGCCGCGACAATCTTCTTGATCTCGGTGTGGGCAAACTCAATCGCGGCCAGGATCACTTCTTCGGTCTCTTCCTTGGCGCCCGACTCGATCATCACGATGCCGTCCTTGTGCCCGACGACCATGATGTTGACAGTGGTATCTGCGCGCTCGGCGTAGGTGGGGTTGATGACGAACTCGCCATTCACGCGGCCCACGCGAACTGCGCCAACCGTGGCGCTGAAGGGAATGTCAGAGAGTGCCAGCGCTGCCGCGGCGGCGTTGATGCCGACCACGTCGGGGTCGTTCTCTTTGTCGGCGGAGAAGACCAGTGCGATGACCTGGGTCTCGTTGCGGAAGCCATCGGGGAACAAGGGACGGATGGGGCGGTCAATCTGACGGCAGGTCAGAACTTCTTTTTCGCTGGGACGGCCTTCGCGCTTGATAAAGCCGCCTGGAATGCGTCCACCGGCGTAAGTATATTCGCGGTAATCCACCGTGAGGGGAAAGAAATCGATGCCTTCCCGAGGATCGGGAGAGGCTACTGCGGTTGCCAGGACGACGGTTTCGCCCGTGGTAACCAGCGCGGCGCCAGAGGCTTGCTTGGCCATGCGGCCGGTCTCAAAGACCAGACGCTTGCCGCCGGCAAGCTCGACAGCTACTTCATGCTTAGACATAGTGTCCTCGTTTCATTTTTATTCGCTTGGGAAACTTGTGGAGGGAAGGCGCTCGGGAAGGGTGTGAAAGAGCCGGCGAAGGGCTTGAAAGTCCGCTTGGCTGAAGACAGGCTGCGCGCAAAAGAGTGGGGGTTGCGCGGGGGAGCGGATTCTCCCGGTCTGTCATTCGGGCTGCATGCAGGAACAGCGCACAGCCGATGGCTGTGCGCTGTCCCCGGCAGCGGTTCAAGGTCGCCGGGTACACCATGGCCCCAGGTTCTGGGAAGATCCAGGGGCCTGACCAATACTCGGTCTGGGCGCTTCCGTGTCAAAAATTGGCTTTCTGGGCTCGCTGTCCGGGCTACTTGCGGATACCGAGTTTGCCGATCACGTCGCGGTAGCGGTCGGAATCATGCGCCTTCAGGTAGTCCAGCAGGCGGCGGCGCTTACTGACCAGCTGCAAAAGTCCCCGCCGTGAGGCATGGTCCTTCTTGTGGGTTTTGAAATGCTCGGTCAGTTCGCCAATCCGCTCACTCAGAATCGCAATCTGGACTTCCGGCGAGCCGGTGTCCGATTCA
>Ga0302319_10020624_pt1 | contig 11899 bp, 12 predicted proteins | sample Bog_T0_2_FD_203319 | JGI IMG/M metagenome (GOLD analysis project Ga0302319, IMG submission 203319) | Peat permafrost microbial communities from Stordalen Mire near Abisko, Sweden - Bog_T0_2 | ecosystem: Environmental > Terrestrial > Soil > Wetlands > Peat | place: Sweden: Abisko, Stordalen Mire...
GTGTGCGCGGGAGTTCCGCGCCGGGGGAGGCGCGCTTGTAGCCGGCGACATCCTGGACGCCGAGCTTGCGGAAGAGATCGCCACGGCGGCGGAGCTCCTCATCGACCCGCTGGAGGACACTGAGGGCAAACTCGCGGTCACTCTCGATGGCGACGACGCGGGCGTGCGGGAGGCGCTTCTCAGCGTAGCATTTGAACTCGACGCCTTTCTTGAAGTCGATGAGGTAGAACTCGACCTGATGAGGGCTGCAGGAGAGGGCGAGATTGGTGATGATGACGTGGAAGAGCGTGGACTTGCCGGAGCCGGTCTTGCCCGCGAAGAGGGCGTGCTGGCGAGTGCCCTTGCCGATGGCGAGATACTGGGGCTTGGTGGCGCCGGTGCGGCCGATGGCGATCTTGAGCTCGCTGGTGGTGTCGCCGGTCCACATCTCGGCGGGAGCGGGGGAAATCTGGGAGAAGGGGACCTCGACGCGGTTGGAATCGACGCTGGCCTGACCGGTCTTGTGGACGAGCCGCGCGCCGAGGTCGGGATCCGGGGGGATATCGAGGTGCAGCGTGGTGCCGGCCTCGGGCTGCAAGCCGGGGAGGAAGTAGCCATCGCCGCGGCGCTGGACGACGACGCTGCCGCGGCGCAATTCATCCGTGGCGAGGCCCTCCGGGGGGGCGTGGCGCTGGTCCCACTGCACGATGGTGAAGACGCCGCAACGCGGGCCGCTGGCGGCGATGCTCTGCAAGCGGCGGGCGGCGGTCTCGCTGAACTGGGCGGGAAAATCGGCGATGACGAGGAAGTGATACTTCTCGGCGACGCTGCCGGCTTTCTCATTGTACTCCGTGATGGTGGCGTACTCATTGCGGAGGTACATCTGGATGACTTTCTCGATGTGCTCGTTCAGCTCCGCGAGGCGCTCCTCGATCTGGCTCTGCTGGGTCCAGATGCGGCGGTTGATGAGGGACTCCTCGTAGTCCGCGAGGTACATGAGGCCGGCGAAATTCTGGCCGAGGCCGACGGGATCAATGATGGTGAAGGACATCTTGCCGGGCGGGGACTCGGCAAGGAGACGGAGGACGAGGGCATTGAGCGCGCCGGTGACGGCGGCCTGTCCTGTCTCCTTGCCCTCGATGAGCAGGGACCCCTCGCGCGGGAAGCTGAGGGCGAGCGGAAGGGTGAACTCGGCGGGGCCGGGGAGGGCGAGGCGGGGGTCCCTGGGCGGCGGGCCGGCGAGGTTTTTGAGGTTTACGGCGAGATCGGCGAATTTTGCGCCCGTGGGGAAGTCGGCGGGGGGTCGCCATTGGTCGATCCAATCCGCGCTCCATGCCGGGAAGCGGGTGTTGCCCTGCGCCTGGATCGAGGCGATCTCGGCGTAAATGGGATCGATGGCGGCGCGCCATTGGTCCTGGATGGCCTGCCACTCTGATTGCTCCTCGGCGAGCCACTGGGCGTGCTCGGCCTCGTGTTTGCGCTCGGCGGCGTAGCGGCGCGCGGCGAAATCCTCGCGAATCTGGATGAGCCGGGCCTGGCGGGAGGCGGCAAGCCGGGCCTCCCGGCGTGTCTGCTGCTCCTGGACTTTCGCAAGGAGGCGCGGGGTACGGGACTCGATGCGGGCTTTGCCATCTGCCTGGAACTCGGCCTCGACGGCGCCGGCGCGTTCCCATTGCTCGGAGATGCCGGCGTGGGCGCGGTCGTATGCGGCCTGGATGGCGAGGCGGGCGTCCTCGAGAGCCTGGGCGCCGCGAACGCGGACCGCCTCATAGATGCGGTCTGCCTTTACCACGGACTCCGCGAGCGCCGAGGCGGTGATGCGGACGTGGCGCTGGCTGGATAGGTGAAGGGCGAAGAGGCCGCCAAGAAGCACTATGGCCGCGCCGCCACCGATGGCGTAGCCGGTGGAATTGAGGCCCCAATGCCATGCGAGGGCGGAGGCGAGGATGAGACAAATGACGCCGGAGAGCTGGGGCGGGAGGTACTGAAAGAGGCGGGGGAGGAAGAATTCGCGGAACTCGGCGAGGCGCTTATCAGCATCCGCGAGCGCCTCGCCGACAATGCGAAGGCCTTCGGCGCCGCCCTGGACATCCGGGGCGGGGCCTTTCTCCGTGAGGCGGGCGCGGAATGAGCGATAGCCAGCGAATGCCTTGCGGGCCTCGCGCTTGAGGAGGATGAGGCGGCGGCACTCCTCCGTCAATTTTACGGCGGCCTCGCCGGCCTCGATCTCGGCGGCCTGGAGGGCCTCGGCGCGGTCGTTATCCGCGGCGCGGAGCTGCATTTGCAGGTTGGCGAGCCAGTTGCCCCGGATCTCACGTGAGCGGATGGGGAGCATGCGGAGGGTCTGGGCGGCAAAGCGGCGGACGCGGGCCTCGCGATCCGCGGCGATTTGGCGGACGCCGGCCTCCGCCTCGGTGAAGGCGGCCTCCGCCTGGGCGAGCTGCTCGCGCTCCGCCTCGGTATCGGCCTCGATGGCGGACTGATGCCGCCAGGCGATGCCTGAGCGGCGGTTCTCGAGGCCGCGGGTGAGGCGCTCCTCGCGCTTCGAGAAATCGGCAACGGTCTGCTTTAGATGTTCGAGGAGAGTGAAGCTCCTGCGGATATCGAGCTTATCCACAATCATGTTTGACCTGTTTGAGGACCTTATCGATCTCGGCCATTACCGTTGACGCCTGGGTAACGCGGCTGGGGAGCTCGCGGAGGTATGTCTCCTCGAATTCGAGGGCCTTGGCGTCCCGCCAATGGGCGCGGACGTCCTGCCACGCGACCTGGAGATTTTGCAGGGCGGCGGCCAGACTGGCTTCGGCTTCGCTGCTCATAAGGGCTGGGCTGGGGTTTCTTCCGCGGGGATGGGGGTATCGGATCGAGGCGCGGAGGATGTGGCGGGGCGCTGCGGAGATTCCATATAGGAGTCCATGATTTTCTGGACCTCGGTGAGGTAGCCGATGGCATGGGGCATGTCGTGGTCCAGATAGCCGCGGAGGGAGTTGAGGGCTTTTGAGAGGGGCTCGACCGTGCCGTCGAAGTCGCGCATCCAGAGCTTGACCTTGCGCAGTTTCCCGGAGGCCTCCTCGAGGGCGTGGCGGGCCTTGTTTACGGCGAGCTGCTGGGCGGAGAGGTTGTCGAGGGCCTTGGTCATGCGGGCGCTGAGAAGCTCCTGCTCGGTCTGGGCTAGGGCGCGGGCGCGGCGGCGGACCTCGGCCTCCCAAAAGGTGCGCTGGTCATGCTGAATCCAGCTCCGGACGCGGCGGATTTCGTCGCTGGATTGGTCGAGGGCGCTATGGGCCTTGTTGAGGAAAACGATGAGGCTGGAACGGAAGGCGTCGAGGGCATCGACGGAGGTGAGTCTGGCATGCGTGGCCATGCGCTATCTCTGGTCCAGGTAATCCTCGATGCGCTGGGCCTTCTTGAGAAGGAAGGGGGTGTGTTTCTCGGAAACCTCGATGAATTTCTTGAGGACTTTCATGGTGGTCACGAATTCCTCGGCAAACTTCTCGTGTTCCTGATCCTGCCACGTGCTGCCGACGGAGGCGAAGCGGGCCTGAAGGGCGGAGGCGCGGGCCTGGACCTCCTCATTAAAGCGCTTGAGCTCCTTGGCGAAGCGGCGCACTTCCTCCGGGTCCATGATCGCTTGAGCCATATACGTGAGGGGTTTGGTTGAGATTGAAAGTGCGGCCGACGAACAGTTGACTTTACCACCCGGCATTGGCTGGCGCAATACGGGATGAGAGTGAAAAATCCGCGTCGGGACGACGGCACGGAAGTCTCGGTATCAGCCTCAGAATCGCTATTGCAGATATTCCATGCTGTCGAATGGCGTGATGCGCCCGACATTTGCCTGCGGGAGGCGCATGTCCTGGGTCCCTGGGCACATCTGGAACTTCTCGATGTGGCCGTCGAGGAACAACATATTGGCGCTGCCGCCGTGCCTGAACTGAACCGTCGCGTAGGAATCCTCGATCATATAGAACTCCTCGAGCAGGGGGTTACTTGGCGAGGCCGGCGGCTGGAAGGTGTTTACCTGGGCGCAATCGCCAAACAGGATCACCCGGGAGAGGTCTTTCAGGGTCATCACATTCTCCCCGGATAGAAAGGTATTGAATCCATATCCCCAGCTTGCGCCTTTGAACTTAGGCTTCCAGATAGATTGTCCATAGGGGAAGGCCGGGCAAATCTCGACGCCGCCGACTTCCTTCACATAGGGGTAGAGCGGGGATTGAGTCTCATCGACTGTGCGCTCGCCTTCGGGCAACCTGACATCGGCGTAAGTCTCGAAGCCGAAATACCAGAGGTCGCCCGTCGGCTCGGATAAACAATAGTCGAAGCATTTCTGCTTGTGATCCTGAAGGTACATCCGTGTGGCGGCGCCAAGCTGGCGGAGGCTATTGGCGCAATAAGTGCCCTGCGCCACGCTGCGCATTTGGATAATTCCCGCGGTCAGCATCACCGACAAAACGGACATGATAACAATCACCACGAATAACTCGATCATGGAAAACCCAGCCCGCGGCGCGGGGGAGCGGGGTCGGGATGGATTGACTGGGTACACGGCGAGTCTCCCTGGTGGAGTTTCTGACTGGACAGGCTAGGTTGGGAGCCGCGATTTTCGGCGACGGGCGACGACCGCGGCGACGGCCAGGCCCGCAACGGCCAGCCATGCTGGATTCGGTTCGGGGACGATTGCGTAGAAATCGGTGAATGAGTATCCATCGGTATCCGCCACCACCAGGTCGCCGTCATAATACTGAATTCCGGAGAAATAATCGCCGGGATTGGACACTGTTCCAATAAATGTTCCGGTGTCATCTGGATTATTGAGGTCATACTCGCTGAGGGTTGCGGTACCTCCGAATGGAGTAAAGGCCTGGAACAACTCTTCATTGGGGCCGAGCGCGAAGGCGGAATTACCGGGGTCACTTATCACCGTGGTTGCGTCACTTAATTGAAGCGTTGTGCCGGCGGCGATGGCATTCTGAACCTTGTTATAAGAGAAGATATAAATACCCCCGAGATTGCCGTAGCCTGACTCGCCGTAAATTAAATCTCCACGGGGATCGAAAATGACCGGTCCCGAATAATCGCCATTCGTGTTCAACAGCGGCTTGTACACCCCGCTTCTTAGATTAAGCGTGTACACAAAATTGCTGGTGCCGCTGAGATACGCGGAGACGACGGCAGTGGTGCCCGAGAAAGCCATGTCGTAATTATCGGGCATGAATGCGATCTGATGCGGGGCTGGAGGCGCGCCGGTGATATTGAGATTCGAGCCATTGATATAGCCGCCGGGGTTGCCGCCCTGCGAGTCGCCATAATAGACGGCGGTGCCATTGACCGTTACAAATGATCCATAGGTTGTCGTCCCGTAATCGACGATTGGAACCTGCGTGTTATAACCTGATGCGGCGGTGGCCTTGATAACCTGGGTATCAGCGGAGTTGGTCCCGGATTGACCTATGTAAACGATGTCGCCCGAGCTATCGAAATCGAATCCACCGGTGCTGGTGGGGACGCTTAGAAGGGTGTCCGTGGTCCCGGATTGCAAGGTGAGCCCCTGCGCGAAGGCGCAAACGGACGACAAAACAGCGGTAAGGGCCGCGACAACAATTTTATTCATTTTTTCTGATCTCCAGTTGAGAGAGATCAGAAGAGCGCGGCCCCTTGTGGTGAGGGAACTCGAGGCCGCCCAATAGCTGACCCCTCATGCTTCTCTTTCAGCGAAGAAGTTTAACCCGCCGTCCGCACAACACGGGGGCAGGCAATGAGGGCGTATGGCGCGAATATTCTGGCTCCTGGCTTGCCTCATTCCCGCCTTCACCGCCCGGCTTTTGACTTACGCCGAGCGATTGGCCTGGAGCGGTTTCGATTTTTTGAAACTACCCCGATGGGAACTTGTATCCAGTTACAGCAGCGCGACTGCTTCCGATTCTCACGGAATTCCTCGCATCCACACGCGGTTACAAATCTCGCAAAGAACTGGGTACATCTGCGGCCAAAGGGGCGCGGATGTAAATTCGAAATTCGGAGGCGGAAAATGGAAAAACATTTAACCGGCGTCTTTCGCGTTATTATCAGCCGTGACTTACCGGGACTTAGTCCATCAGATCCGCTACCGCCGGCCCAATCGATGCCCCAAGTGGAGAAGTAACATTTATTATATTATCCGAGTCGTAAATCTACGGTGGGACGGATGGCGCCGCCGAGGCGGAAGGGGATGGGGAGGTTCCAGCCGTACCGGTTGCGCTCGGGGTTGGCACGGGCGTGGGGGACGGGGTGGGCGTGGGAGGGGGCACCGTGAGGTCCTTCCATGAGAACAATGTGCCGGAGTAACCGCCGGCTTCCTTGAGGAGGGCATCGACGCGGTCGTGCCAATGGGCGAGATCCGGCGGGGCAAATGGGCGCTCCGCGGTGCCGGGAAAGATGAGGTAAGTGATCTTTAATGCGCTGACGGGACGGTTCTCGGACGTGGCGCGGGGATTCAACTCCTGGGCGATGCGGAGGGAGGCCTCCCCGACCTTTCCGGCGGGGCCGACATCGCCGATGATGGCGGGGTAAATGCGATCCTGATATATGACGGCGCAAAAGTCGCCGACGGAGGGCGAAAATGGATCGTCCCTCTGGGCGATGATGGAAAACGGGACGACGATGTAGGGGTCTGTCGCGGCGACCAGGAAGGAGTCGGCCTTCAGCATCCGTGTCTCGACACGGACGGCGTCGATGGCCTCCTTAATCTGCTCCCGCTGGGCGGCGGTCGTGGCGCGGTCGAGACTGGACTGCAACTCAACGAGGCGGGCTTCATGCTCGTCAACGAACGGGTTTGGATTCGGGCCGCGCTTTGGCCATTTGTAACTCGTGAGCGGCTGGAATGTCTGCGAACTGGCGTCCACGCCGGGGACGCGGTCGCTGTCTGAACCGTCGCTGTCAACGTCCATGTCCGACTGGACCCATAGGAGTTTCCTTTGCGCGCCGGCAGGCTGGATCTCGAGAATCGTCTCGCAATCGTAGAAATCGTGGCGGGACTGTAGCTGGTCCAGGCGGAGGAGGTTTTGCTGCAAGGACTGGATTTTCCGGCGGTAGAGGCGCTCGAACAGCGGGGATACCTGGGCGGTGGTGGTCCAGTCGGCGAGCTTGGGGAACAGGGCGGGCAGCGCTGGATTGAGAGCGGCGAGGCCGTCCACCGTGGTCACGGGGCGCGGGATGCGGACATGGAGGTCGAGATGGAGGGTGTAGCTCGATGGGTCCTGGACCTCGGCGGTTGCGTTGGTGCCGGAATCGGTGGAGAAACTTGTTTCCAGCTCGACGCCGTTAAAGAGCTTGCCGGTATCCAGGCGTTTATAGGGGACGTAGAGGGGCGTGGGTGAGGGCTCGGGGGTGGGAGCCTGCGTCTCATTTTCCGTAGCGGCCTCGGGAGGTTTGCAACCGGCGAGGCAAAAGGCCGCCACCATGGCGATCAGGGGCCAGAACCGGCGGATGGGGCCGGGAATCATTGGAGAGTTATTTCGGCCTCAGGGCGAGGATGGTCAGAATAATGCTGGCCGCGCTCAAGAGCGCCATCAGCCCGCCCGGGATAAACGCCTTTTTGTGGATGTAATCGGGGATAAATTTTCCCGCGAGGAGCACAGAGGCGATTAGGGCGATCACGCCGGAGGCGATGGGCTTCTCCGGAAGGAGTAGGCTGGCGACGATGAGGATGACGCCGGAGACGCTGCCGGCGATGATCGAGGCCTTGCTCTTCGCTTTCACATATCCCATGACGCCGCCGAGGATGGTCAATATGGCGAACGCCATGTAATAGGCCTTCGAAACCGCGACGATGACCAACATGCCAACTGGAATCTCGAGAACGGGAACCATATTTTGCGGGTTCCTTATCTCACTGGACGTTCGCTGGCAATATCCTCCCGCGATTCTTCATCCTCGTGCATGCCGGCGACGCTGGCATTGAGGCCAACGCGGACGAGGGCGAAGGGGATGCAGCAAGCGAGGGTCATGAGGAGGAAAATCTTCCAGCCGGGGATCACGCGGGCGCGATCGCGCTCGACCGCGAGCAGGGCGTCGTGGACGACCTGCTCGGCAGGGACTTTCAGGAAATCCGGGGCGGAGAAGCCGGAGCCCGTGTGTCCGGTGTTGGCGACATCGCCAAACTCAGTATCGACCGGTCCCGGGCATAGGACAGTGACCGTGACACCGGTGCCGCGGAGCTCGGCGCGGAGGGCCTCGGAGAAACTGGTCACGTAGGATTTTGTCGCGGCGTAAACGGCAAGCTGGGGGACCGGGACGAAGCTCGCGGATGAGGAGACGTTCAGGATGGCGGCATCCTCGAATGTCCTGAGGGCGGGGAGGAGCGCGTGGGTGAGGCGCGTGAGGGCGTTGATATTTACATCCAGCATTGCCTTCACTTTCGACCACTCGGAGTTTTGGAAAAGAGTATGATCCCCGAGGCCGGCGTTATTGATGAGGAGATTGATGCGGATGCCCTCGTCAGAGAGCCAGCGGATGAAGCGGCCGAGGGCTTCCGTGTCCGCGAGGTCGAGGCCGTAGCAGTAGATACTGAGGTTCGGGTTGGTCCGCATGAGCTCGGCCTTGAGGATTTCGAGGCGGTCTGTGCGGCGGGCGGTCAGCACGAGCGCATGGGCGTCCGGGGCCAATTGCCGGGCGAATTCGGCGCCGAGACCGGATGAGGCGCCGGTGATGAGCGCTGTGCAACCGTGGAAGAATTTCATAGATGGGTGAGTATGACCGTTCTCAATCTAGCAGGGCAAACTCCGTTTGTGACGAAAGATGGTTCGGAAATCCGAAGTATTCTGGATCGCACGAATGCGCCCGTCCAACAACAAAGCCTCGCGGAGGCGACCGTGCAACCGGGTTCCGCTACTCAGCGGCATTATCACAAAATGAGCGAGGAGTTTTACTTCATCCTCGAGGGGACCGGGGTGATGGAAATCAACGGGGAGAGCCGGGTTGTGCAGCCCGGCGACGCCATTCTGATCCCGGCGGGGCATTCGCATACGATCACAGCGCGTGAGCGCCTGCGCTTTCTGTGCTGTTGCGCGCCGCCGTATGCGCATGAGGATACTTACTTCGAGTGAAGCGAGCGCCGGGTTGAAAAATTGACCCTGCTGATGTAGGATCGCCCGACATGACCGCGAACCCCACGCACCGAATCTCCGCCGAGGAATACCTGGCCATGGAAGATATGGCGGAGGGGAGGAGCGAATTCATTAATGGAAATGTCGTGGCGATGTCCGGGAATACAATCCCGCATATTCGCATCCTGAGGAATCTCGTGGTCCAACTTGACGGGCAACTGCGCGGAAAGCCTTGCGAGATTTTTTTCAATGAATTGAGGGTCAAAGTGGAATTGACTGGAGATTATTTTTACCCGGACCTTGTTGGCGTTTGCGGAGGTCCGAGCTTTGACGCCCTGAGCAATATCACGCTGACCAATCCGACGGTCCTGATCGAGATACTCTCGCCGTCCACCGAGGCCTACGACCGGGGTCAGAAGTTTTTGCATTACCAGCAAATACCGACGCTCAAGGAATACTGCCTCGTTTCCCAGGATGCGCCGCGTATCGAGTTATATACGCGGGGCGAGAATTCCGCATGGACTTACATCAGCGTTGCGGGTCTTGATCATTCCATTCGATTTGAATCCATCGACTGTTCGGTTGCTCTGGCTGATATTTATCGGGACGTTAATCCGGAGGCCCCAGCGTAAGGCTTACGCCTCGACTGGTTCCTCGACCAGGGGGGCAGGCTCGACCCACTTACCGTGGTCGCGAATCAGGTCCTTAAGGCGATCTACTGCCTCTTGTTCCGGGATGTTGAACTTAACGGGCGTTTTGCCGACATAGAGGTTGATCTTACCCGGGGCGCCGCCGACATAGCCAAAGTCCGCATCTGCCATCTCGCCCGGGCCATTGACGATGCAGCCCATGATGGCGATCTTCACGCCCTTGAGGTGAACGGTGGCCTGCTTGATACGGGCGGTCGTGCTTTGCAGGTCGAAAAGGGTGCGCCCGCACGAGGGACAGGCCACGTAATCTGTCTTGAAAATCCGCGAGCCGGCGGCCTGCAGGACATTGTACGATAACCGCAATGCCTGGCCGGGCGCGGTCTCGCCCTGGATGAGGATGGCATCGCCAATGCCGTCGCATAGCAGGGAACCGATATTGGTGGCGGCATGGAGGAGGGCGGTCAGGAAATCATCCGAGGTGGCGCCGGGCGTAAGGACATCCTTAAGCAGGATTGGATGCCGCGCATCGACACGCGCGGCGAGCAGGCGGTAGGCGAAGATTACCGGGACGTCCAGTCCGTCCCGCACGGCAACCAGCCTTGCATCAGGGGAGGCATTCAACGCTGCGACCGCTTCGTCATCGCGAGGATCGATCTCGACGAGCTGCGCATCCTCGACGATGAACTCGGGCTTTTAATCGCCCATCCGGGCGACCTTGTGCGAGACTTTGGCGAAATTCTCGCGGCTGATTGCCACGCGCATCAAATCCTCGCCGCCGAGCCAAACCTGTTCGCCTTGCGCCGCGACGGAAGTTTCCGAAATTGTCTCCGTGACGCGCCGGGCGTAAGAGAAGGGATCGAACGAGAGTGGAATGTTCGAGTTGAGTCCACCGATGGCGCCGTCATTGAATGGCGAAGCGAGGGCGCGGGCGACCGGGATCTCGTGGACGCTATCCTCGGTGAGGGAGACGCGGATTGTGTCGCCGATGCCGTCGTGAAGGAGGGAGCCAATGCCGATGGCGCTCTTGATCCGGCCATCCTCGCCGTCGCCGGCTTCAGTGACGCCAAGGTGGATGGGATAGTTCCAGTCCGGGCCGAGGTCATTGAGGCGCGCGACCAGGAGGCGGTAGGCGTTGATCATCACCTTCGGGTTGCTTGCCTTCATGGAAAAGACAAAAGCATGGTAATCCATCTCGCGGGCGATACGGGCGAACTCCAGGGCGCTCTCGACCATGCCGAGAGGGGTGTCGCCGTAGCGGTTCATGATGCGGTCTGAGAGGGAGCCATGATTGGTCCCGACGCGCATGGCGACGCCGCGGGCCTTGCAGAGGTCCACGAGTGGGGCGAATCGCTCCCTTATGCGGGCGAGCTCGGCGAGGTATTGCTCGTCCGTGTACTCGATGATCTTGAACTTCTTCGAGTCGGCGTAATTGCCGGGGTTGATGCGTACCTTCTCGACCCAGCGGGCGGCCTCGAGGGCGGCTTCGGGTTTGAAATGGATATCGGCGACGATGGGAACATCGCAGCCCTGCTGGCGCAATCGCTCCACGATCACCTGGAGGTTGGCGGCATCCTTAACCGTGGGGGCGGTAATGCGGACGATCTCGCAGCCCACGGCGACGAGGGCGAGAGTCTGGGTGACGCACGCGTCCGTGTCCATGGTGTCGCACGTCAGCATGCTCTGGAGGCGGATCGGGTTGGTCCCGCCGATACCGACCGGGCCGACCATTACCTCGCGGGTAAGACGCCGGGCATAGGAGTAAGGGGTGGGGCAATGGTTCACTGGTGCGATTGAGACTGCGAAGTTGACCTCGGCTCGAAGCGCATCTCCGCCCCGGTGCCGAACAGATGCAAGTCTTCCACATCAAAGAAGGCGATGTAGAGCATAAAACTGAGGATGAGGAGCGCGCAGCTTGTCTGGACCACCTCGAGGAATTTCACATTTACCGGACGCCGCCGGAGAGCCTCGATAATGGCAAGCGTGATATGGCCGCCATCGAGAACCGGGATGGGGAGGAGATTGATCAGTGCCAGGTTCACATTGAGGACGACGCTAAACCAGAGAGCGAGGCGCCATCCCTCCCGGCTCTGGAAGAGCATGTAATAGACGCGCATCATCATCACCGGGCCGCCGAGGTGCTGGAGTTTCACATTGCTCTTGCTCGATGCGATCGCGCCGACGGTG
>Ga0302319_10020625_pt1 | contig 11898 bp, 7 predicted proteins | sample Bog_T0_2_FD_203319 | JGI IMG/M metagenome (GOLD analysis project Ga0302319, IMG submission 203319) | Peat permafrost microbial communities from Stordalen Mire near Abisko, Sweden - Bog_T0_2 | ecosystem: Environmental > Terrestrial > Soil > Wetlands > Peat | place: Sweden: Abisko, Stordalen Mire...
CGATTTTCCTGCAGCATTCCGCCGCGCCGTTCATTTTCTCGGCGGCGCTGGCGCCGTCGTCGGTAGCGGCTGTTACGGCGGCGCTGCGTGTCCTGAAGCGCGAGCCGGAGCGGGTGGCGCGGCTGTCGCGCAACGCCGCGTTCCTGCGCGACGGGCTGAAGGAACTCGGTTACAACACGGGAAATTCCGAAACGGCGATCATTCCCGTGATCCTGAACGACGAAGCGCATGCCGCGATCACGGCGGGGCGGCTTCGCGAGATGGGGATTTGCGTGACGCCGATTCTGTTCCCGGCGGTTCCGCTGGGGTCGGCGCGGCTGCGGCTTTGCGTTACGGCGGCACATTCGCTGGAAGATCTGGAATTCGCGCTGGACGGGTTTAAGCGGATTCGGGGGTAGCTGTAGCAGATCGGGCGGCAAACGGCGGGATTCGCCCACTCGTCTTAGCGTTAAGTGGTTGTGCGGAAAGCTGTTGTCACCGGAACGGTGAACTGCGAAGCAGTCGATTTTGGTTACCGCTCCGTTGTGGTCGCGGCTCGGTAACACGCGGTTTCTGCTGAGCCGCGCGCGTAAGCAAGGGGCAGTGCCCGCCTTAGGTTTGGCCGACTGAATCACTCAAAAACCGGGGTCGCCGCAAAAACTGAAACACAACCCGGAAAGTGAATTCCGGGAGTAACTTTTCAGTCGGCGGCTGGCGTCTTCCCTCTCGTGCAATTGCGTCCAACCTTGTCGCTTGGTGTGTTTCTCGCCTTTTCGGCCGCCGCCGCGCCCCTTCACTACGAGTTTTCGGGACCTGCCGCGGTGACGGGCGCATACTCCCAGCAGACGGGGTACGGTTTCGATCTGGGAACGAAGCCGTCCTCGCCACCGTTCTTCTTCTCGGTAGCGCTGCCCGAAGGCAATTACCGCATCACTGCGCATCTGGGCGACGCCGCAGCAGCCTGCACCACGACGATCAAAGCGGAATCCCGCCGACTGATGGTCGAGAAGGTGATCACCGCCCCCGGCAAGTTCCAGGACGCCGTCTTCACCGTGAACATCCGGAACTTCAAAGTTCCGCCCCCTCCGACGAATGCTCCGGGCGGCGATCAGGTACGCCTCAATGATCGCGAGCAGGGCGTACTGCACTGGGACGACAAACTGACTCTGGAGTTCGGCAATACCCATCCCTGCGTCGACAAGCTGGACTTCGTCAAGGTGGACGACGTCCCTACCGTCTTCATCGCGGGCGATTCGACGGTCACGGATCAGCCGCGCGAACCCACCACCAGTTGGGGCCAGATGCTGACGGCGTTCTTCGGGCCAGGCGTGGCGATCGCGAACCATGCGGAATCGGGCGAGACGCTGAAATCATTTATTACCGGGTTACGGATGGACAAGATCCTGAGCCAGATGAAGAAAGGCGATTACCTCTTGATTCAGTTCGGCCATAACGATCAGAAGGCGAACTGGCCGCAGACATATGTGGAGCCGTTCACTACCCACAAGGCATATCTGAAAGTTATGATCGCGGAGGCTCGCAGGCGCGGCGCGTATCCGGTGCTGGTGACGCCGATGCAGCGGCGGAATTTCGAAGGGCTGAAGATTCGGAATACGCTGGGGGATTTTCCGGAGTCGGTGCGACAGACCGCGAAGGAGGAGAACGTTCCGCTGATCGATCTGACCGCCATGAGCGTGGCGTTTTACGAAGCGCTGGGGCCGGAGAAGGCTCCGCTGGCGTTTTCAGGTGGGCGGGATGCCACACATCACAGCGCTTACGGCGCTTATGAACTGGCGAAATGCGTGGTGGAAGGAATTCGGGCCAACAAACTCGACCTCGCCCGTTATATAGTGGCGGATTATAAACCGTTCGATCCGGCGCATCCGGATTCCCCGGAAGCATTCAGCGTTCCGGCCAGCCCGGGGCGGTCGAACGTAGCGCCTCGCGGAAATTGAGGGAATATGAAGAAGCTTCTGATTGTTTCAACGTGCGCGGCCTGCGCATTCGCGGCGGATAACGTTCCGCAGAAGTTCAGTTTCGGTTCGGGTGCGGCGCCCGCCGGATATACGAGGGTGGAGTCGACCACACTTTACAGCAAAGACTCCGGATATGGATTCGAGCCGGATTCGGGACCTGCCGGCGAAAAGCCGATCTACTTTTCGGTTGCGGAGCCGGAGGGGAATTACCGGATTACCGCGACATTTGGAGATAAGAACGCCGCGACCGTTACCACCGTGAAGGCGGAGTTGCGGCGGCTGATGGTTGAGAAGGTTGCGACCGCTCCGGGGAAGTTCGAAAAGCGGACCTTTATCGTGAATATCCGGACGCCCGTGATTCCGGGTGGTGGCGAAGTGCGGCTGAAACCTCGCGAGAAGGAAGGCGAGGCGAAAGGGTGGGACGACAAGCTGACGCTTGAGTTCACCAATGCCCATCCCGGCGTGGATCGCATCGAGATCGAAAAAGCCACCGACCTTCCGACCGTCTATATTGCGGGCGATTCCACATCGACGGATCAGCCGGGCGAGCCTTTCAACAGCTGGGGACAGATGCTGACGCGGTTCCTGAATCCCGATATTGCGGTCGCGAATCACGGCGAATCCGGTGAATCGGCACGCAGTTTCTTTGGAGAAAAGCGCTGGGATAAGGTGATGACGCTGATCCGCCCTGGCGATTATCTGCTGATTCAGATGGGCCATAACGATCAGAAAGACACGGCTCCGGGCGCGGGCGCCTTCACGAGCTACACGGACTTCCTGCGGAAGATGGTGGCCGGAGCGCGCGAGAAAGGCGCAACGCCCGTACTGATCACGCCGATGAACCGGCTGACGTTCGATGCCGATGGAAAGATCACCAACAGCCTGGGAGATTTCCCGGAAGCGGTGCGGAAACTGGCGGCGGAAGATCATGTGGCGCTCATCGATCTGAATGCCATGAGCAAGCCGTTCTATGAATCCATGGGGCCTGTGGAATCGCATAAGGCGTTCGCCGGGAAAGACACGACGCACCACAGCAATTACGGCAGCTATGAGCTCGCAAAGTGCATTGTGCAGGGGATTATCGACGATAAGCTGCCGCTCGCGAAGCACGTTGTAGCGGATTTTAGACCGTTCGATCCGGCGCATCCGGATCCGCTGGATAAGTTCGATGTACCCGCCGAGCCGGCGCGGAATATAGCGCGGCCTTTAGGGAATTGAGAGCGTAGGGTCGGGGCTTCGGCCCCGCCGCCGGGCTTTCGCCCGGCGCGGAGTGAGTGTTTCTGCCCAGGTGAGAGATCCTGAAGGGGGAGTACAGGCATGAGAAGAATATGCTGCGTGGCGTTCGGCTTGCTGTGCGCGGGTGCGGGGTACGCCGATGTAAAGCCTTCGGCTTTGTTCAGCGACCATATGGTGCTGCAGAGCGGAATGTCGGTGCCGGTATGGGGCACGGCCGATCCGGGCGAGAAAGTCACAGTTACGCTGGCGGGTCAGACTCCGTCGGCTGTGGCGGGCACCAACGGTAAGTGGATGGTGCGTCTCCTCAACCTCAAAGCGGGCGGGCCGTTCGAGATGTCGATCGACGGCAAGAACCATATCCAGGTGACGGATGTGCTGGTGGGCGAGGTCTGGCTGGGGTCGGGCCAGTCGAACATGGAGTTCACGGTTTCGAAGAAGAAGGCGTCGTTCGCGGGGCTGATTAACGAAGACCAGGAGATCGCGGCGGCGAATTATCCGACCATCCGGATGTTTACGGCAAAAGGGACCAAGACCTACGAGCCGAAGGCCGATGTTACGGGACAATGGCTGATCTGCAATCCGGACAACGTTCCGGGATTCTCCGCGGTGGGTTATCTGTTCGCGCGCGATTTGCAAAAGGAACTCAAGGTCCCGGTTGGAATCCTGACGGTGGCATACGGAGCGAGCACCGCGGAAGCGTGGATCCGACGCGAGACGGTGGCTGGCGATCCTCAGCTGAAGCCGATGCTCGATAAACTCGATGCCATTGAGAAGTTCTATAAGGAACACCCCGGCGCGCTGGCGAGCGATGCGCCCCCCGCGCCGCAGACCATCAATGCGCGGCCGGGAAATCCGAAAGCCGTTCTCCGGGACCCGTCGCAGGATCAGCATGAGCCGACCGTATTGTTCAACGGCATGATTCATCCGGTAATCCCGTATGCGATTCGCGGCGCCATCTGGTATCAGGGCGAGTCGATTGTGGGCGGTCCGGCGGGCGTGATGCTGTATCCCCATGTGATGGAAACGCTCGTGAAAGACTGGCGCGCGCTGTGGGGTGAAGGGAACTTCCCGTTCTACGCGGTGCAGTTACCGGCTCTGGGGAATGTCAGCAACAATCCGCTGATCCGCGAGGGCCAGGCGCAGCTTGCGTCCCTGCCGAACGCCGCGGTGGCCGTCACGATCGATATCGGCGACCCGAAGGATGTGCATCCGCACAACAAGGAACCGCTGGGCGACCGGCTGACCAGGATTGCGCTGGCAAATGCATATGGCCGCAAGATCGAGGCTTCGGGGCCGGAATATCAGTCGATGCAGTTCGAAAACGGTGCGATGCGGATTAAGTTCACGCATGTGGCCGGCGGATTGGCCGCGAAGGACGGGCCGCTGAAGTGGTTCCAGATTGCGGGTTCCGACCAGAAGTTTGTCACGGCGGACGCGAAGATCGAAGGCGATTCGGTAGTGGTCAGCAGTCCGCAGGTGGTCGACCCGGCGGCGGTTCGGTATGCGTGGGACAACTATCCGGAAGGCTGCAATCTCTATAACTCCGAGGGATTGCCGGCCGCGCCGTTCCGCACCGACCGCTGGGATGCGATGCCGCCGATTGCGGCGCAGTTTACAGGCAAATAAATGCGACAAATTCACGTAGTTGTTTCCGTCGCCGCACTGAGCGTGGTGGCGCTGGCGCAGACGGGCGCGCCAAAGTCTCCCGGCAAGAAGCGCGTGGTGATCACCGATGCAGGTGCGGTTGCGGACGGCACCACCGTCAATACCAAAGCGATTCAAGGCGCGATCGACAAATGCGCCGGGTCGGGCGGTTGCGTCATCGTCGTCCCGAAGGGTACGTTCCTCAGCGGAGCATTATTCCTGAAGCAGGGTGTGAATCTGCAGGTCGAGAAAGACGGGGTGCTGAAGGGCACGACGAATATCGACGATTATCCGCAGATCGCAACGCGCTGGGAAGGCACGGAGGAGCAGTGGACGTCTTCCTTTATTAACGCCGAGGGCGTGACCGATCTGGAGATTTCGGGCGAAGGCACGATAGACGGGTCGGGCGAAGAGTGGCTGCAGAACAATCCGTTCCGGCGTGCCCCAGGCGGACGCGCCGCGGATGGAACGCCTTTGCCACGGCCCGCGGGGCCGCCTCCGGGACAGCGCCGCGGGCGTCCCCGTCTGATCGGAATTCAGAACTCGAAGCGCGTGACGGTATCGAATCTGAATCTGCATAATCAGGCGGTGTGGTGTCTGTTCATTCTGTATAGCGAGGATGTGCTGGCCGACAATCTGAAGATCACGGCTGAGCATAATATCCCGAGTTCGGACGGCATCGATATCGATTCGTCGAAGCGCGTGCGCGTAAATAACGTTTATATCGACGTGAACGACGACTGCATTTCGATCAAATCGGGTAAAGACGCGGACGGGCTTCGGGTGAACCGGCCAGCGGAAGATATCCTGATCGAGAATTCGCATTTCGCCTACGGACATGGCGGAGTGGCGATGGGCAGCGAGACATCGGGCGGGATTCGCAATGTGGAAGTGCGGAACTGCGTGTCGGACTCGGGCAACTGGGCTCCCATCCGCTTCAAAACACAGCCGAGCCGCAGCGGAGTAGTCGAGAACATTACCTACCGCGACATTAAACTGCACGATGTGAAGCAGGCGTTCGAGTTCAATCTGGAATGGCGCATGGTGCCGCCGATTGCGCCGCCCGCGAAGGTTCTGCCGGTGGTGAAGAACGTGAATATCATCAACGTATCGGGCGATGTGCAGTCTGTCGGCGTGATTCACGGACTGGAGGGCAGCCCGATCCGCGACATTCACTTTGTGAATTGCAATATCACGGCGCAGAAGGGATTCCGGCTGGATCATGCCCGGAATGTGGATATGACGGGGCTGAAGCTGGATGTGAAAGACGGCGCGCCGATCACCAAGACGGACGTGGAGTAACCGAACATGAGCCTGCGAGTTAAGAGTTCGTTCTGCGGAGCACTAGCGGTTTTTTCTTCGTTCGCGCAACAGCCCGCAAGAGGCCCCCGGCCGCCGGCGCCTCCGATGGTGTTGCTGCCCGGATCTCCGGATGACCGCAAGCCTGACGATTACACGTTCGGCCCCGACTCGATGGTGCATGAAGGCGTGCCGCAGGGGACGTGGGACAAGATCACGTGGAAGAGCCAGGTCTTTCCCGATACCGAACGGTTTGTGTGGACGTACGTCCCGGCCCAGTACGATCCGAAGAAGCCAGCCGCCCTGATGGTGTTTCAGGATGGCGTGCGGCAGTATGCGGAACGCGAGGATAACCGCCCGGCTGCACGCAAGGCGGAATATCGCGTGCCGACCGTGCTGGACAATCTGATCGCGCGGGGCGAGTTGCCGGTCATCATCGCAGTGTTCATCGATCCCGGCAGCGGCGATATCAAGGGCCGCAACGGTAATCCGAATTTCTCGAACCGCAGCTTTGAGTACGACACCTTGTCCGATCAATACTGGGAGTTCCTTTCGAAGGAGATCCTGCCGCCCGTCGAGAAAAAATACAACATTCGCAAAGACCCGGCGGGGCGCGCTATAGGTGGCATCAGTTCCGGCGCCATCTGCGCGTTTACGGTGGCCTGGAATCATCCCGATCAGTTTGGCAAGGTGCTGAGTGATGTCGGAAGCTTCACCAACCTCCGCGGAGGGCATGTTTATCCGCAGCTGGTGCGCGACGCCGCTCCGAAGCCGCTCAAGATCCATATGCAGGACGGCATCAACGATAACCGGCACCCGGACGACGTTCAGCGCGACTGGTATCTGCAAAACAAACTCATGTACGCGGCTTTGAAAGACAAGGGCTACGACGTGGCTTACGTCTTGGGCGACGGGATACATTCGAGCAAACACGGTGGCGCAATCCTGCCGGATTCGATGCGCTGGCTGTGGTCGGATCAGGTCAACAAGAAGTGAAGTTCGTTTTGTTCGGGGCGCTCGCGGCGCTGCCTCTGTTCGGCGCGGCGAACGTGGAACTCACGCTGAACGGCAAGACAGGCCTGGCGGGCGATTACAAGCCCGCCGACGTAAATGAACTGACGCTGCGGAACGGGATCGTCTCGATCACATTCGGTTCCGACGGCAGCGCGACATCGCTGGTAAAGAACGGCCAGGAGCTGGTGCACAACCTGAGCGGCATTGTGCCGCGGGATAAGGACGCCCACCGCACCTGGTACATCGATTACAGCGGCGGCGGGGGCAGGCTGGTGGCGGACAACATCCGCATCGTGAAGGTCACGCCGGAGATGGCGCACATCGCGATCGTCGACAGCGGCGAGACAAGCCAGTTTTATCTGGAACACCACGTCCTGCTGATGAAGGGCGAGAGCGGTCTGTACGGCTACGTGATCTGTAAGAACCCGAAGAACCGGCGCCTCGGTGGCGAGATGCGCAGTATGTACCGCCTCGACCGCAATATCTTCGACTGGGCATACGTTTCCGAACGGACCGGGCATCAGCCGATCTACGCGGATCTGGTGAAGTATCCGACCGTGCAGGACGAGACCTGGCAGATGCCGGATGGGTCGATTTACCAGAAATACGATTACTCGGCTTATATTTCCGAAACGCCGATGTGGGGCCATTACGGCCATGGCTTTGGCGTCTGGTACATCCCGGTAAGCACGGATTATTATGCGGGCGGTCCGCTGCGGCAGGACCTGATGGTGCATCAGGATGCGTTAATCCTGAATTACTTCCAGGGCGCGCATTATGGAGGGGGCGGCTCGGACAACTTCAAAGACGGCCAGAAGCTGTTCGGGCCCTGGTACACCTACATCAACGCGGGTGAGAATTCGCAGATAATAGCGGATGCGAAGAAAAAGGTCGCCGTCGAACAGGCGAAGTGGCCTTACAAATGGATGGACGAGCCGCTGTATCCGCTGAACCGGACGAAGGTGACGGGGCAATTGAAGCTCGAAGGCCGGGGTTCTCCGGCGTACGCGATGGTGGTTCTGGGCAAGCCCGGGCAGGAAATTTATAAGCAGGGCGGCGATTTCATGTACTATGCGATGGCCGACGCCTCCGGCAGGTTTACGCTGCCGCACGTGCGGCCGGGGAATTATGCGCTGTACGCATATGCTACCCAGGGTTCGGTGACTTCGCAGTTGGAAAAGGACGGGATCGACGTCGAGGGCGCGGCGCTGGATCTGGGCGCGGTCATATGGACGCAGCCGAAGTACAGCCGGATGCTCTGGCAGATCGGGAAGGCCGATCGCATGGCCGGCGAGTTTAAGTTCGGCGGCGAGTTGCGGAATATTAAATGGATCGGAATGGTGCCGGCCGACCTGACGTACTCGATCGGGAAGAGTAAGGAAAAGGACGACTGGTATTTCGCGCAGGGTAAGCCGGGCAATTGGGATGTGAATTTCGATGCGAGTCAGACGTACGCGGGGACAGCGCACTTGACTGTGGCCCTCGCGGGCGTGAGTTCCAATCCTAAATTGACGATTTCATTAAACGGAACCGAGATTAAATCGCTCACTTATGGAAACGACGCGGCCACATATCGCGCCGCCGTTCGCAGTGCCCGCTATCAACTCGAAGACATCTCGTTTCCGGCCAAGCTGCTGCAAAAAGGCTCGAATGTGTTGCGGTTCGGCATGACTTCCTGCGGGAAGAATGGCGGGATCATGTACGACACCATTAAGCTGGAGCTTGAGTGAGATGGGTCGATTTTACCCGGAGGTTATGGCAGGCCCGGAGAATCGCATACGAAAACGCCTGCGCCACATTAAGCCGGAGCTCGAATAATCTCCGCTGCGATTCGGCGTAATTTGTGATATCTTCGACTCCACGGGTGGAGTGTTTATGGTTGGTACGCAAGTCGGCCCCGGCGTAGGCGCCGAAGCGAAGGTTATCGCTTTGGAGGAAGTCCTCCACAGCGAAACGTTTGCCCGATCGGAGCGCCTCAAGTCGCTGCTCCGCTTCCTTTGTGAAGCCGAGATCGATGGCCGGGAACAGGAACTGAACGAATATACGATCGGCACGATGGCTCTGGGGCGGCCGCAGGATTTCGCGCCGCTGGAAGATTCGTCGGTCCGAAGCCGTGTCCATGAACTGCGTCAACGGCTGGAGAAGTATTATGCGCTGGAAGCTCCCGCCGCTCCGATACGGATCGAACTAAGAAAAGGATCCTATGTGCCCCGTTTCTCCGTGGCCTCGGCTGTAGTCACGGTCGCGCTGGAGACTGTGCCCACTCCGATTGCTCCCGCACCCGCCGGAGTGCCGGAGCGCCGGCGAGCTTCGTACCGGATCGTGTGGGTTGCGGCAGCTGCGTTTACCCTGGGTGCGGCAGCGATGTTCGCGGGGTTTGCCGCGTGGTCTGGATTTGCCCGTCCCGGGATTCGCGTTCCGGCCACACACCTGGAGACAACCGTCGGAAACATCTGGACTCCCGAACTGGAAACCTTTTGGCGGCCGTTTTGGGGCAATGGCACACCTTTGCTGGTGGCGTTCGAGACACGGTTTTTCGTCCGGTTGGGGCCACTGATGGTGCGGGATTGGCGGATCAACAGCCTGGACGACATAAAGAAATCCGAGTCGCTGACGAAGGTGGAGAAGATGTTCGAACTGCGGCGGGTCGGGAACCGGGATTACACGGACGGCGGGACCCCGTCGGCGATCTTCAACCTGACCCGGCTTTTGTCGGGCCGGATTCCCGCAGTCTCGGTAAAGAACTCACTTGACATGACGGCAGCGGATCTGAGGGACAACAACATCATACTGCTGGGCAAGCCGAGCATGGATCCCGAGATCGAACAGTTGCTGGCGCGGGGCGAACTGGTCGACCAGGGCGACGGCACGGTCCGGAATGTACATCCTGGCCCGGGTGAGCCGGCTCAATACCTGGATCAGCACGATCCGGTCAATCCGGACCGCTGGGGACAAAAGTACTCCGTGATTACGATGATGCCTGGGTCGGCGGGCGGCAGGAGGATACTCGCGTTGACTGCCAGCGGGTCCGAACAACCGTCAGCCCTGGCGTATTACGTGACCAACCCCGACACGGTGCGGGACCTTGTGAGGCACCTGCGTCCCGGGGGCGGCGCCGGGCCGGATTTCTTTCAAATCCTGGTGCGAGCCGAGTATAAGAGCAAAGCGGTCGTGAAAGTCGACTACGTCATGCACCGGGCCCTGAAAGCGCGCTGAAACGCGACGTATCATACTCCGCCGGGACGTTAAGTTTGACGCCCGAACGTCAGCGCCAAACCCCGGAACATGGGTCCGAACATAAACCGGAACTTCTTCTAACTGTTGAGGAACGGCCGGACCACTATATAGTCACCCCTGTCGGGCATGCGTTGTTGCGGCGTGCTTCGAGATTAAACGGGGGTCATACCATGAACGTACGACATATCACAAGGAGGCTTTTCGGCTTAGTAGCCGGAACAAGCCTTGTCGCTCTGCTGTTAAGTTTTTCGGTTCCGGCGATGGCGCAAAGCGATCGCGGAACTATCACGGGAACCATAACCGACCCCGTAGGCGCAGTCGTCCCGGGGGCTACGGTTACAGCCTTAAACAAGGCGACTGGCGCATCGGTTCAGTCGGTCACAACGAGTACGGGAAATTATACGCTCCCGTCTCTGTCCACAGGCACATACGACCTGACTATTGAAGCAAAAGGCTTCACGAAATACATTCAGGAAGGGATTGAAGTTCAGGTCGCGCAGACCGCGCGTATCGATATCACCCTGAAAATCGGCGCGGCGACCGAGTCCGTCACAATCAACGCCGACGCACCTTTGCTCAAAACCGAAAGCGCGGAACAAAGCCAGACCCTGAGCGGGGACCGTGTGAATGAATTGCCGCTGACTCTCACCAGCGCCGGAATCCGCAACCCTATCGCGTTCGCCCAGCTTCAGCCCGGCGCTTACGCCCCGGCCGGTGGAAACTTCACCATGCAGGTGAACGGCGTTCCGTCGCCAACTTCCAACAGTTCCTACAAGACGCTGATGGACGGTCAGGATATGACCAGCGGCATTGACCCGACGCACCTTTCGGAAACGCAGCCTTCCGTGGAAGCCCTTCAGGAAATGACGCTTCAGGCCAGCAACTTCGCCGCGGAATTCGGCCAAGTGGGCGGCGGTCTGGTGAATTTCACCTCGAAATCGGGCACCAACCAGTATCACGGCAGCGGTTACGATTACTGGACCAACCGGGTTCTGAACGCGGGCCAGCCTTACACCAACAACGGCAAGAACGGCCTGGTGAAGCCAGTCAACACAAACGACAACTTCGACGGCAGCATCGGCGGCCCGATCCGGATCCCCAAAGTTTACAACGGGACGAACAAGAGCTTCTTTTTCTTTAACTGGGACAATTTCATTACCCACAACCAGGGTTCGGGATTCACTACCGCTCCCACGATGGCGATGCGCGCGGGCGATTTCAGCGCCGTGGAGGCTTCCGCGCCGAAGAGTCTGGGCACTGAACCCGACGGCACGCCTATCGCTCAGTACGAGATCTTCGATCCGGCATCGAACTACCAGTATCAGGGCCAGACCCTCCGGACTCCGTTTCCGGGCAACATCATCCCCGCATCGCGCATCGACCCGGTGGCTTTGAAGATACAGAATCTGATCCCCGCGCCGACCAATTCGAACCTGGTCAACAATCTGGTGATCGCAGATCCTCTGCTGACCCACGTTTTTGTCCCCAGCCTCAAACTGGACCACACCATTAA
>Ga0302319_10020626_pt1 | contig 11898 bp, 9 predicted proteins | sample Bog_T0_2_FD_203319 | JGI IMG/M metagenome (GOLD analysis project Ga0302319, IMG submission 203319) | Peat permafrost microbial communities from Stordalen Mire near Abisko, Sweden - Bog_T0_2 | ecosystem: Environmental > Terrestrial > Soil > Wetlands > Peat | place: Sweden: Abisko, Stordalen Mire...
GGGCCCCCAGGCTCAGGCTTTGCCCGCTGCCCGTGCCCAGAATCACCATCGGCGTCACGGTCAACCCGGCCAGCACGGCCGCAGGGCTGTTGCTGCCGCCCAGGCCGCCGGTCAAGCTGAAGCTGCTCACGCCGCGGGTGTAGAAGGCCGTCAGCACCAGGTTCCAGCTGTCCATGTCCTGGCTGACGCGCAGGGCATCCTGGTCGCGCTGGCTGACCTGCACCCAATTGACGTTCAAGGCCAGCGACTGCTGCGCGGCCAGGGCGAAGGTGTCGCCCAGGCTGACGTTGAAGGTGCCGGTGACCAAGTCCGACGCGGCGCCGGTGGTGAAGGTGGTGGGGGTCGCCGAACCCCAGTCGGCGGGTTGGCCGTCGGCGCGGTTGCGGGTGTAGCCCAGGCCCAGGTTGGGCCAGCCGCTGGGGGCGATGCTCACCATGCCGCTGTAGAAGAAGGTCCCGGTGGTGACGGCCTTGGTCAGCTGCAGGTTGTCACGCCATTGGTTCAGGTTGCCGCTGAAGTTCAGCTGCCCGTTGAACAGGCGCTGGTCCAGGCTGCTCTCGAAGCCGCGGTAATCCGACAGCAGGCCGGGGTTGCCCATGCTGCTGTAGCCCCCGGGCACCGGCACCCCGTTGGGGATGGAGTTGTTCACCTTGTCGTGCAGCACCTGGGCCAGGTCGCTCAGCGAGCCGCCCAAGTCGCGGTACTCGATGGTGGCCTTGGTGCCCAGCGGCTTGGCGTCCCAGGTGCCGTTGACGCGGTCGGAGCCGCCCATGCTCAGGCCCGTGAAATCGGCCGTGCCGAAGTTCCAATCCACGGCCGCCTCGCCGCGGAACAGCAGCCAGATCTCGGGGATGGCCAGCTTGGCGTCGGTGCTGAGGATGGTGTTGTAGGACGGCAGGGCCCCGCCGGAGTCCTTCACGCTGGACAGGTCGTCATTGATGGTCACGGCGTTCCAGTTCCAGCCGAAATGCGGGCCTTCGCTCTCCCACCGGGCGCCGTAAAGGTACTGGGCGTAGGTGGCCTGGGCCGTGTAGGTGGCCCCGCTCAGATTGATGGTGCTGGCCTCGACCGCCCGCTGGGTCTGGCCCCACACGCCGATGAAACGGCTGTGGTTGCCGTCCAGCGGGCCGGAACGCAGGTCGGCCGACACGCCGCGCAGCTCGGGCAATTGGTAGATGGTCAGCTCGCTGAAGCTGGTGTTGGCGATGTCGCCCAGCGTCAGGCTTCCTTGGCGGTTGTTCTCCCAGGACGCGGTGAAGCGGTTCAGCGGCTGGGCTTCCCAGCGGTCCTCGTCGGTGACATGCACCTTCAGGCTCAGGGTGTCGGTGTCGCTGCGGGTCACGGCTTGGAGGTCGCCGCGGTTGGTGCCATAGGGGTTGAAGGGCAGGCTGGGGGCCTGATGGGCCGGCGTCTGCACCACTGCGCCGTAGATGGTCTCCAGGCCCAGGCTGCCCTCGCTGACCCAGCCCTTGGGGGGCGCCGGCTTGGCGCTGCCGCTGGCCGCCACCGTGAAGCTCCAGGCGGCCTTGCCCAGGTTGCCGGCCTTGTCCTTGATGGTGACCGCCACGCTGTGCTTGCCGTCGCCCAGGTCGTCGGAGGGCAGCCAGGTCAGCAGCCCGTCCATGACCTGCAGGTCCTTGCCCGGGTCCACCCGCTTGCCGTCGACCGTCAACTGGGCCGTGGAAAGGTCCAAGCCGCTGTCCGCATCCGCCCACGCCACCGTGACCACCGGGCGGCTGCTGTCGACCTTGTCGCCGTCGGCCGGGCTCAGGGGTTGGATCTCCGGCGGGGTCTCGTCGACGCGCACCGACACCTGGACGGGCACCAGCGCCGGATTGATCCGGGGATAGGTGGCCAGCACGGTCTTGCCGGCGCTGCTGTAGCTGGCGGCCTCCAGGTAGTACTCCAGGCCCACCGCCTCCACCGAATCACCGGGGATGCTGCCCTGCAGCGCGCCCTGCGAGCCCTGCAGCTCGAAGCTGCGGTAGATCTCCTTGCCGCGGGCGCGGTAGTAGACCCGCACCCGGGCCGCCGGCGGCGCGCCCACCAGGGCCGCATCCAATTCCAGATCCTGCCCCGCCGGCCCGGTGAGCACGGGGGTGTGCACCAGGTCGGCGGCGGCGGCGCTGCCCGCCAGGGCCAAGACCATGAACCAAGCCAATGCGATCCGCTTCATGCGCGCTTCCCTGCCCTTGAGCGTCCGGTTCACTTGCCGTAATGGAGATCCAGGGTCTTGGGCTTGCCATCCGCCCCCTGGAACTGGATGTTCACCTCGGCGCCGGTGGCGGTGCCGTTGAGGTCGGCCGGCTTGTTGGTCTTGCCGTCCCACTTGACCACCAGGGTCTGGCTGAGCGTCACGCCCTTGCCCAGGCAGGCCTGGGTCAGCGGCGTCATGTCCGCCGAGCCGCTGGCGTTGCTCAGCTTCATGGCGCCCGACAGCAGGTAGATGCAGGTGCTGGCGCTGGGGCCGTCGCCGACGATGAAGCCGGGCTCCGTCCCCTTGACCGCGGCCACCGCGGCCGGCGTGTCGAATTCCAGCTGGCTGTCCTTCTTGGTGACCTTGGCCCACAGCTCGCCCAAGGCGATCTTGATGCTGGCGATGCCCCGGGCGCTGGCCTTGCCCGCCGCGCTCTTGTCGCGCAGGGTGATGTCGGTGTTGTAGTTCACGTTCAGGCGGGTGCCGTCGGACAGCACCAGCACGGCCTTGCCGTTGGCGCCGGTGGTGATGCGGTCACCGGCGTGCAGGGGGCTGGCCAGCTTCAGCTCTTGGGCTTGGGCGGCGCCGGCGGGGTAGACCGACACCTTGCCCGAGACCGAGGTGACCACGCCGGCCGCGGCCGGGGCGGCGGCTTGATCAGCCGCCAGGGCCGGCACCGTTAGGGCCAGCAGGGCGAAAAGGAACGCGCGCATGGTGGATCCTCCTTGGGGTGCGGGCTCAGCGCCGGGTGACGGTGAGGCTCAACAGTTTCACTTTGCCGGGGGCGCTGCCGCCCGCCAGGCCCAGCAGGGCGCAGACATCCGGGTCGTTGAGCGCGGCCTCGGGCACGGCGCCGCCATTGGCCGACAGGATCTCGGCTTTTTGCAGCGTCAGGCCGTCCAGCAAGCCCGCCTTGGTCCCGGCGTTGCGATGCGCGTATTGATCCAGGTCGTTGAGGCTGTAGCCGCAGTTGCCGGCCTGCTGGGACGACGCATAGGTGAAGCTGAACTGCTTGCCCCAGCCCTGGCCGCTCTGGCCGCCGATCAGCTTGCCGCTGGCGTGGTCCTTGCTGATCACGTGCCAGTAGACCTTGCCCGCCGGCAGGCCGGGGTCGGAGGCTTCCCACTTGTAGAACAGCTGGCCCGTGGGGATGTGGGCGATGGTGCCGCCCGGCCAGGGCGTGCCGCTCTCGTCCAGGCTGAGCACCAGGATGTAGTCCACGCCGGTGGTGCTGCCGCCGGCCTGGGCCGGCGTCCACACGAACAGCGGCAGGGGGTCCTTCACCGTGTCCTGGTCGCGCGGCAGCATGGGGACGGCCGGGCTGGCGTTGTTGGCGGCAGGCGGGTTGAAGATGGAGATGAAGGTGCTGGCCTGGCTGCAGCCGTCCGATAGGGTGACCTGGAAGCGCCGGCGCAGGAAGGTCATCACCGCCGTGTTGGCGTTGCTGGTATTGATGTTCTTGAACTGGCCCTGGATGTCGTCCTGGAACAGCGGGCAGATGGTCGGCGCCACCGTGCCGGCGAAGTCGGTGGCCACCAGCACCGACGGCCCCACCGGAAGGGCCTTTTTGATGGTCAATCCAATGGGGGAGATGATGGCCGCTCCGGGGCAATTGTCGGGATTGGCGGGCTCCGTCAAGGCCAGCGTCACCGGATAGTTGGCCGGGATGACCGTCCCCGAATTATTGGTGACCTGGGCCGTCAGGATGTTCAAGGCGGCGTTGGGGTTCACGCTTTGCGGGTTGTTGACCAGCTGGATCACGTAGCCGGAATTGAAATTCAGGCTATTGATGGTGAGGCAGCCGACGGCTTGCAGGCCCGCGGACAGCCCCACGACCAGCCCCAGGATGCCTAGATGGATACGGTTCATGGATCCCTCCGTTCAAAAGCGGCTGGATAGGGCCAACATGGCCCCACCCGGCGCAGGCAGCAACTGCAGGTGGACCGCGTTAAGGGCGGCGGCTTCATCCTGTTTCTTGTTGTACTCGTCAACGGCGATGCCGGCCCCGGCGATGTCGTCGCACCAGGTCCATAGGAAGCCCATGCCCATCACGAAGGCGACGCCCGCGTCCGTGTAGAAGGGTGACAGGTCGGTGGGGATGCCGCCGGAGTCGCTCTGGGCCTTGGCGCTGTCCATGGCGCGGCGGACGGTGTCATAGCCCACGGCCACGCAGGCGCCCTCAACGGCGAAGAGCCCCAGGCCCTTCATCCACGAGCCCGCGTACATGTGGCCGGCGCCATGCACCGCGATGCCCGGCACGACGGCCAGGAGGGTGGCCAGGGCCGGGCTCTTGTGGTCGGCAGTCGACTGGGCCGTGCCGCTGACGGCGGCGGGCTTGGCGGTGCCGCTGACCGCCACGGGCTTGGCCGACGACTGAACCGTGGCGCTGAGCCCCGACGCCTGGGCGGACGCCTTGGCGGTGCCGGTGGACGCGATAGGGCTGGCTTGCGCGGCTTGGGTGGGCTTGAGCGTGGGGACCACGGTGGCTTGCGCCGTGGGTTGCGCCGTGGCCTGGACCGTGGCCTGGACCGTGGGCGCGGCGGTCGCGATAGCGCTGGGCGTGGTCGCTGGGCTGGGGGCTGCGGGGCCCTTTGCCCACGCGGACGAAGCGGCCAGCAACGCCAAAATGGCGGTTCCAGCCCAAGGGGTACGTGCCATGCGGATCTCCCTCCAAGATTTAGGCCCCTAATCTACCGGACTTAGGATGAATGTCAAAAGCAAACCTACGTTAGATGTATCACAAGTCAATAAAGCTCCCCTGACCCTCGCCGACAAAGATCGGTTTCCCCTTGAGCGAAACCCCAAGCGCGGATAATATCCACAGTATTATCCCCAGTTATCCACCTTATCCAGAGCCCATGGACGCCAAGCAGCTCCCCTACATCCTAAGCTTGCTCGATGACGAGTCGCCCACGGTGCGTCAGGCGCTGCGCGACCAATTGGGCCAGCTGGGCGATGGGCTGAAGATCGAGCTGGCCCGCCTGGCCGTGCCGCCCGATGGCAGCCAGCGCCGCCTGCTGCAGAACCTGATGGAGCCCCAGGCCCGCGACTGGCTGCGCCGCGTGTGGCCCGCCTGGCTGGCCATGCCCGACAACCTGGAAGCCCTGGAAAAGGCCTGCGCCCTGGTCAGCGAGTACCAGACGGGCTACATCTTCCCGCCCGACTTGAGCATCCTGCTGGATGAGCTGGCCGACGAGTACAAAGCCACCCACCGCTGGCCCGACGCGCTGAGCCTGGCCGGTTTCCTGTTCAAGGAAAAGGGGCTCAAGGGCAACCAAGCCGACTACTTCAACCCGCTCAATAGCGACCTGGTCTACGTCATCAAGGAGAAGCGCGGCATCCCGCTGAGCCTGTCGACGGTCTACATCCTGGTGGGATGGCGCCTGGACCTGGACATCACCGGCTGCCACTTCCCCGGCCATTTCCTGGCCCGCGTGCGCGAGGCCGGCCGCGACTACCTGGTGGACTGCTTCAATGGCGGCGTGGAAGTCGACCCCAAGGTCATGGCCAGCCTGGGCGACGGCGGCCCCGCCACGCTGGCGGCCGTGCTGGACAGCCCCGCCACCCCGCGCAGCGTGGTGGTGAGGATGCTGAGGAACCTGGCCAAGGCCTTCGAGGAGAGCCGCAAGCCCGACGACCTGGCCCTGATCGCCGAGATGAGCGTGCGCCTGGAGCAGGACGACCTGGCCAAAGCCGGCGAGCAGGCGGGCGCGGGCGGCCTGGTGGGCCAGCCGACCTTCTCCACCGGCCAGGTGGTGGCCAGCCAGCGCTGGGGCTTCCGCGCGGTGGTGGTGGACTTCGACCTCAGCTGCAAGGCCCCCGAAGCCTGGCGCCGCAAGAAAGGCGGCGGCGCCCGCCTGGACCAGCCCTGGTACCACCTGTTCGTGGACGGCTCGGACCAAGTGGCTTACGCCCCCGAGGACAGCCTGGACCTGGAGAGCCCCCCCCAAGCGGTGAAGCACCCGTTGATGGAGCATTTCTTCGACCATTACGCCAACGGCAAGTACTGGCGCAACGGCAAGCTGTGGCCGGGGACGCAATCATGAGCGCCCCGCTGGTGCTGACCACCCTGCCGCCCGTCGAGCCCAAGCGCCGCCGCGCCGCGCTGAAAGCCCACGCCGCCAAGCCCAAGGCGGCCAAGCCCCGACGACCCAAAGCCGAGCCCCCCGCCACCAAGGTGTGGGTCGGCGCCCGCAAGAGGATCGCGGTGAGCCACCTTCAGATGAGCCTGCCCGGCATGGGCCAGCTGATCTGAGAACAGCGTGACATCGACCCCGTAACACCTTTACCCACTGCGACGCCTACATGACATCGACAAAGCGAAAGGCCCCGCCGACCGGCGGGGCCTTTCTGCTTTCATGGGGCGGCGGGCCTATCCCCGCTTCCGGCGCTTCCAATCCCGGCCGTCGCCGCCGCCATGCCCAGGGCCGTCGGCGCCAGGCTTGCCTCGGCTCCGGCGCCGGCCGCCGCGGGGCGCGGCCTCCGGCTGCGAGTACCGCTCGATGCAGTCGGCGACCTCCTGCTCGCGGTACCGCGCTTCCGCCTTCACCCAATCGCGGGCGTTGGCCTTGATCAAGTCGCTGTCGCGGGTGGCCAGGCGCTTGGCTTGGGCCGCCAGGGCGTCGACGACCGACAGGCTGGCGGCCAGGCTGACCCCGCGGGCCGCCGGGGCGCGCAGGATGGCGGCGGGGACCTGCTTGGGCACCAGGCAGGGGAAGGGCGAGCCCAGCGTGTGCAGCTGGACCTCGGGGTGGGTGAAGACCACCATGCCGCGCACCTGCTGGGCCAGGGCGCGCTGGCCCGCCTCGGCCACCGCCAAGCGGACCCCCTCCACTTCGCGGTCCATCTCGCGCACCAGGTCGAACTCCTTCTCCACGGTGCGCTCGCCCAGCTCCTTGGTCTTGACGAACTGGCCGCCCACGTAGTCCACCCGGCCGCGGTGGAACTTGCTGTCCAGCACCCAGATGCCCGTGGGCCCCAGCACCAGCACGTCCACGTCCAGGGCTTCGGCCACCAGGGGGCCCAGCACGCACACGTAGTCATCGTCCAAGGCGCGCGCCAGCAGCGTGGTGAGCACGCGCTCGCCCTCGCTGCCCTCGGTCTCGCGCAGGCCTTCCATGCCCGCGGGCCAGTGGGCCAGCTCGTCCCACAGCTTGGGGGCCAGGTCCGCGCTGGGATGCGGGCACTCGTGCTCGCGGACGTGCAAGCGGCGTTGGGCGCGGCGCCAGCGGTCCCAGCGGCGCACGAACCACAGCAGGGCCAGGGTGGCGCCGATGACCAGCAGCCACGGCCGGCCGGGGCCCAGCAGCCAGGCCGGGGCGGGGCTGCCGCCCAGGCGGCCCGCCAGCCACGCCGGCGAGCCCGTGCGCACCGCCGCCTCGCCCAGGCGCAGCAGCCAGGCGGCCGCGAAGCCCAGCAGCAGGGCGCCAGGCAGGAACAGCACCACCCGGCGGCGGGCGGCCTGCTCGGCGTCAAAACGCTGGGCGGCCTCGCGGCGGGCCCAGGCGCCGCGGATGGCGTCGAGCTGGGCGCCGGACTTGGCGCGCAGCTGCGCCTGCACGTGGGCCACCTCGGCCATGGCGCCGGCGACGTCTTCCCAACAAGCTTGGATGACCTTCACGATCCCCTCGAATGCTCGATCTTCGCGCCTGCGGAGGCCTAAGGCCGGCTGAAAAGCGCGAAGCAACTGGTGAACCCGTGCAGATGGGTGGTCGAGCCCACGGGGCCGATCTCGCCGTTGCAGAAGAAGCCGCCCACGGCGGTGGCGCCGAAGGCCTCCACCAAGGCCTGGCTGTCGTGGTCCGGCTCGCCGAAAAGGCGCTCGCCGCGGCCCATGCAGCTGAACAGCAGGGCCCCGGCGGGGCGGCGGCCGGGATGGTCCTGATGCTGCCGGGCGAAGACCTTTTGCAGGTCCTGCTCGGCGGCCTCGCCGTCGCGGACGTGGAACTGCACCCGCATGCCCTCGCGCACGAACGCGATGGAGCCGCCGCGGCCGTCCACCCCCATGACATTGCGCATCAGGAAATCGCCGGCCTTGGGCTCGGCGGCCGACAGCGGGTCGGTCAGCAGGCCCACGAACAGGGCCCGTTGCAGCAGGTCCTTGGTGCGGGCGTCGCTGGCCTCGTAAGCCTTGTGCAGGGCCTCGGCGGCGGGCCGGCCGTCCAAGCCTTCGATGACGTTGCGGTCGGCGCTGGTGACGGTGAGCACCGGGCCCACGGGCCGGCAGCCCTGGGCCACCAAGGGGTCCAGGCGGATGGGACCGCTGAGGCCCAGCGCCAGCACGCCGTTGCTGAAACGCTGGCCGTCCAGGAACAGGGCCCGCTCGCTGACATGGCGCAGGCCGCTGGCCACGCCGCCGACCTTGTGGCTGCGGGGGAAGGCGTAATCCAGGCCCAGCAGCAGGTCCTCGCTGCGGTCCATGAAGGGGCTGGCCAGCAGGATGAACTGGGGCTGGTCGGCGGCCTGCACCCCCAGCACGCGCTCCCAGGCCTTGGGCGGCTCGTCCAGGCCGGGCAGGTCGTCGTCCTGCAGATGCTTCAAGGTCAGCGCCACGCCGGGCAGGCAGGCCGCGGTGACCGACAGGGCCGGGGTCTCCTCCAGCTCGCGCCCGCCGCCGATGACGCCGCCGCCGCTGCAGCCCATGAGATGGGCCGGCTTCAGGTCCGTCAGCAGGCTCTCCTGGATGAAGCTGAAGGCGTCGCGGTGGTGCGGCGACACGAACATGAAGAGGATGTTCGGGCTGCGCCCCGCCAGCTGGCGTTGCAGCGCCTCCACGCAGTCGGCCACGGCGGCATCGGGGTCGATCAGCTCGCTGGCGGCGCTGGCGAAGAATAGCTCGTCGGACAAGAGGCCTCCTTGGGTTGCGACAGTCTACAACGCTCAGCCCGCTTTGTTGACCATCCAGGCCGAGAAGGCTTCCAGGAAGCCCCGGAAGCCGGGCAGGTGCTGCTCGGGGAACCCGTAGCGCTTTCCCGCGTCCTTGAGCACAGGCTCCCAACAGGCCAGCCAGTGGCCCCGGGCGGCCTGGTCGATGGCGAAGGGCAGGTGGCGCGCCCGCATGCGGGGCGGCCCCACCCGTTGCGCGTACAGCGGCGGCCCGCCCAGCACCCCGGCGAAGAAGAGGGCGCTCTTGGCCCCCGCCGCGAGGAGGGCCTCCTCCCCCTGGGGGAACAGGTGGGCGATGGGCGAACGGCCCAGCTCCAGGTAGAAGTCCTGCAGCAGGCGGGTCAGCCCGGCTTCGCCCAAAGCGGCCCAGATGGCGGGGTCCGGCGGCGGGCCCTGGGGCGGGCCTTGCGGCGGGACGTAAAAGTCTTCCATGGGCATTCCTTTTTCAGGGTGGGAAAGACTATAGTGGGGCGCGCCAAGGCGCAACCTATGCCCCAGACCAAAGCCCCCCTCTTTTATCTGAGCCTTTTGCTGGCCTTAGGGCCGGCCCTGCTGCTGCTGGACCCGGCCCTGGCCGGGCGCCTGGCCCCGGGCCCGGACGCCCTGGGGCGCTGGCAGCTGGGCCTGCAGCTGGGCTGGCTGGTGTGGGCCCTGCTGGCCTGGCGCCTGAACCAGAACCGCCTGACCGTGCTGGCCGCCATCATGGTGGCGGCGGCCCAATGGACCGTGGGGCAGAGCCTGGCCGGCCAGTCGCGCGCGGCGGCCGAGGGCTGGCTGCTGGCCGTGCCGGCCGGCATCGGCCTGAGCCTCCTGCCCAAGGAGGGCGCCTTGGTCAGCGAGCGCACCTTCGCGCGCCTGTTCCTGCTGTTCCTGCCGGCCGGACTGGCCTGGGCCGTGGCCAGCGGCGGCGCCGCCGAGGCCCGCCAGCTGCTGGACTGGCGCCTGGCCGGCGCCCCGGGCGTGGGCCTCAGCCACCTGGCCCACGCCGGCCTGCTGCTGCTGGGGCTGGGCCTGGTCCTGCGCTGGCATCCAAAAGTGGAAGCCGTGCTCTTGGCCGTGCTGGGCGTGGTGCTGGGCCAACTGCTGCTGGCCTGGTGCCTGGACCTGGCCGCCCCCGAGCCGGCCGTGGCCGCGCGGGTCTGGCTGGCCAGCCAGATGCTGGCGGGCGGGGCCTTCAGCGGCGCGCTGTTCCTGCTGTACTGGCAGCGCGTCTACCTCGACGAGCTGACCAACATCCCCAACCGCCGCGCCCTGGACGAGCGCATGGCCCACCTGCAGGGGGCCTGGGCCCTGGCCATGGTGGACATCGACCATTTCAAGAAGTTCAACGACAGCTACGGCCACGACCAGGGCGACGACGTGCTGCGCCTGGTGGGCCGCCACCTGGCCGACGGCACCGGCGGCAAGGCCTTCCGCTATGGCGGCGAGGAGTTCTGCATCCTGGCCCCCGGCGAGTCCAGCGCCGCGCTGGAGACGCTGATGGACGGCGTGCGCGACGACCTGGCCCGCCGCCGCTTCCACATCCGCCTGCCCAAGGGCATACGCAAGAAGACGGGGCCCGAGGACCGCGGCTCGCTGGCCGCCCCCACCACCCAGGTGCAGGTGACCATCAGCGTGGGCGTGGCCAAGCCCGACAAGAAGCATGCCGAAGGGCCCCAGGTGCTGAAGCTGGCCGACCAGGGCCTGTACCAAGCCAAGGATCGCGGGCGCAACAATGTCGTCCGGATGAACTGAAGGAGAACCATGCGCAACCGTCTCAGCGCCCTGTTGCTAGCCCTGGCGGCCCTGGCCGCCCCCCTGCACGCCGGCAAGGCCGACCCGCTGGCCGCCTCGGTGGTGAAGGTCTTCGTGGTCCAGAAGGGGGCCGACTACTTCCAGCCCTGGCAGATGGGCTACCAGGCCCCCGCCTCGGGCAGCGGCTTCGTGCTGGCGGGCGGCCGCATCATGACCAACGCCCACGTGGTCAGCGACCAGGTGAACATCCAGGTCATGAAGGCCGGCGACACCCACAAGGCCACGGCCCACGTGCTGTTCGTGGCCCACGACGCCGACCTGGCCCTGCTGGGCGTGGACGAGCCCGACTTCTTCGCCGGCACCACGCCGGTGACCTTCGGCGCCATGCCCCGCCAGCGCGACCACGTGGCGGCCTACGGCTTCCCCGCCGGCGGCGACGAGATGAGCACCACCGAGGGCGTGGTCTCGCGCATCGAGGTGCGGCCCTACGCCCACGCCGGCAGCAACCTGTTGACGGTCCAGACCGACGCGGCCATCAACCCCGGCAGCAGCGGCGGGCCGGTGTTCAAGGACGGCAAGTTCGTGGGCATCAGCTTCCAGGGCTACAACGGCGCGGCGCTGAACAACACCGGCTACTTCATCCCCGTGGTGCTGGTCGAGCGCTTCCTCAAGGACATCGCCGACGGCCGCTATGACGGCATCCCCCTGATGGGCCTGGCCTGGCAGAAGCTGGAGAACCCGGCCCTGCGCGCATCGCTGGGCCTGAAGGACCCCCGCGGCGGCGTGATGGTGACCAAGCTGATCCCCGGCTCGGGCGCGGCCACGGTGGTGAAGGAGCAGGACGTCATCCTGGCCCTGGACGGCGTGCCCGTGGCCGAGAACGGCACCGTGCCCTTCGGCGACGGCGAGCGCGTGGACCTGAGCCACCTGGTCAGCCTGCACCAGATGAGCGAGACCGCCCAGGTCAGCGTGTGGCGCGACGGCCAGCGCCTGGAGCTGAAGGTGCCCTTGCACGCGGTGCCGGACCTGGTGCCGGGGCCGTTGTACGACCAGCGCCCCAGCTACTGCGTCTACGCCGGCCT
>Ga0302319_10020628_pt1 | contig 11896 bp, 13 predicted proteins | sample Bog_T0_2_FD_203319 | JGI IMG/M metagenome (GOLD analysis project Ga0302319, IMG submission 203319) | Peat permafrost microbial communities from Stordalen Mire near Abisko, Sweden - Bog_T0_2 | ecosystem: Environmental > Terrestrial > Soil > Wetlands > Peat | place: Sweden: Abisko, Stordalen Mire...
CCAAGGATTTGGAGGATGCCCGGCCGCAGATCCGCCCCGGCGACATCGCCATCGTCAACACCGGCTGGCACAAGTATTATGGCGACAATCAGCACTACTACGGCTATTCGCCCGGGTTCTACAAGGAAGCCGGCGAGTGGTTCGTCAACCGCAAGGTCAAGATGTGCGGCTCCGACACCCAGGCGCTCGATCATCCGCTCGGCACCGCGATCGGCCCGCATGGGCCCGGCGCGCCGCATGGGCTCCTGCCGAAGATCAACGAGGAGTATTTTCAGGTGACGGGCCGGCGCGTCATCGAGGATTTTCCGGAGTGGGAGCCCTGCCATAACGCCATCCTCTCGGCCGGCATCTGCGGCTTCGAGAACATCGGCGGCGACATCGACCTGGTCACGGGCAAGCGGATGACGTTTGCCGCGTTTCCGTGGCGCTGGAAAAAGGGTGACGGATGCATCGTGCGCTTGGTGGCCATCATCGATCCCAAAGGCACCTTCCGGATCGAGACCGGCCGTTCGGAATAAGGGGCGCCCGCCATGGAAGTCACACGTTTTGCGGACGCACGCCGTTACGACGCGCCGAAACACTTCGACATGCGATCCCTGCGGCTGCAGGGGTTCGACGCCACCGCTTCGCAGTTTGCATGGGTGGGCATTTCCCATTTTCTGCCGCAGGGCGGTGCGGAAATGGACGCCGGGAGCCTCGAGAAAATCTACGTCGTGCTCGCAGGCGCGGTCACCGTGATCCTCGCGGACGGCACGTCGCACGTGCTCGCGGCGCTCGACAGCTGCCACATTCCAGGCGGCGAAGCGCGCGCCATCCGCAACGACGGCAACGCGGTGGCGACCATGCTGGTCGTCATGCCGCACCCGGCGCCGCGTCCGTGAGCCTGCCCACCATCGATGCCAGCCGCCTGTTCGACGTCCGCGGCAAATCCGCGATCGTCGTGGGTGCCACCGGCGCCTTCGGCAAGGTCGCCTGCGCGACCCTGGGAGCGTCCGGCGCCCGGCTGACGATCGCGGCGGGCAACGCCGCCGAGTTGACTGCATTGGCGGCCGAATTGTCGGCGAAGGGCATCACGGCGCACGCCGCCGCGCGCCGCTCGAACACCGAAGCCGACGCGGCCGCCATCGTCGATGCGGCGGTGGCCGCCCACGGCGGCGTCGACATTCTGGTGGTCGCCTCCGGAATGAACGATGTCTCGCTCATCGTCGACATGGCGCCCGAGCGCTTCGACAAGGTGATCCAGGCGAACGTCGCGGGCAGCTGGCTCATCGCCCGCGCCGTGGGCCGGCAAATGATCGCCCAAGGCCGCGGCGGCAAGGTGGTGTTCACCTCCTCGGCGCGCGGCAAGTTGGGACATCCGGCAGGCTACTCGGCGTACTGCGCCTCCAAGGCCGCGGTGGACGGCATGACCAAGGCACTCGGCTGCGAATGGGGCAAACACGGCATCACGGTGAACGCCATCGCGCCGACGGTGTTTCGCTCCCCGCTCACCGCGTGGATGTTCGAGGACAACGACAACGCGAACAAAGTGCGCAGCGGCTTTCTCGCGCGCGTCCCGGTCGGCCGCTTGGGGGAACCGGAGGACCTCGCGGGGCCGCTGCTGTTTCTGTGCGCCCGCGCCTCGGATTTTCATACCGGCCACGTCGTCTATGCGGACGGCGGCTACACCGCGGGCTGAAGCGTATGACGCGCCCGCGAGCCATTGCGATCGTCGGCGGCGGCCTGATGGGATCGGGAATCGCCCAAGTGTTTGCGGTGGCCGGTCACGAGGTCACCGTGATCGAACCCGTGAACGCGGTGCGGGACACGGTCCGTGCGCGCATCGCCGCGGATTTGCGCCTCTTCGAGCGCGATCCCGCGTTGGCCGATGCGGTGGTGATCACCGATGACCTGTCGCAGGGGGTGGCCGGCGCCGACTACGTCACCGAGGCCGCGCCCGAGAAGCTCGAACTCAAGCGCGCGATCTTTGCGGACTTGGTGCGCCATGCCCCGCGCGGCGCGATTCTCGCCTCCAATACCTCGGTCATCCCCATTCATCGGATCGCCGCGGGCCTGCCCACGCCCGACCGCATCATCGGCACGCATTGGTGGAATCCGCCCGCGTTGATTCCTCTCGTGGAAGTGGTCCAATCCGCGCTTACCTCGCCGGCCACCGTGGCGGCAACCCTGGAGCTGCTCGCCTCGATCGGCAAAGCCCCGGCCCACATCGCCAAGGACTTGCCCGGCTTCGTCGGCAACCGCTTGCAGCACGCGCTCTGGCGCGAAGCCATTGCGATGGTGGCCGAAGGCATTTGCGACGCGGCCACGCTCGACGCCTGCGTAAAGAACAGTTTCGGCTTGCGCCTGGCCGTGCTCGGGCCCTTGGAGAATGCGGATCTGATCGGACTCGATCTCACCTTGGACATTCACAAGACGATCATGCCGGAGCTCGACCGCTTGGACCGCCCCAATCCTTATCTCGAGCAGCAGGTTGCGGCCGGACACCTGGGCTTCAAGACCGGCACGGGCTTTCGCACGTGGTCGCCCGCGGAGATGACAGCCCTGCGTCAGCGACTCGCCGCACACCTCCTCGAGGCGCAGCGCAAGTGCTCCCAGCCGTGAATCCGCGGCACGCGCCGCTCACCCCCGGGGGACCCGCAGACGCGGCGGGTGAGGCTCGTGAACTTTCAACATTGGCAGAACGGACGCTGGCTGCCGCAGCATCCGGGTCCGGCCGAAATGCCGGTGGGCGACTCATCGCTCGACATGGGGCATGCGCCGTATCGCCTGCATTACAAGGCGTCGGTGGTCCACGGCGAGCCCATCATCATCGACGTCGATGACGCCTCGCTCCGCCTCACCATCCACCCGCAGCATGACCCGGCGGCCATGGTGATATCCGGCCCCTATTGGATCGATCCGATCCCGACGCGCTGAGTTGTTACAGGTCGTCGCTGAATCTTCCATCGATGAGAATGAACGCGATGCGGCACTCTCAGCCGCAACCATTCGCCCCTCAAATGTCCTCACGCAAGGCCGCTTCGGACTCCGCCATCAGCGCGTTGAGCGCCGCGGGATCGCCATGCGCCTGCTCCATCTCGCCGATGCGCACGGAATTCTCCACCACCAATCGGCAACGCTCCCAGCGGCGCTCCTCGAATCGCATCAAGGCGCGCTCGATGTTCTCCTCGCGCTCCAGTTCGTCACTGAGCACCAATGCATCCTCGATCGCGATGCCGGCGCCCGAGGCGAGGTGGGGCGTGGTGGCATGCACCGCATCGCCGATGAGCAGCACCCGGCCGCGGTGCCACGGGCGCGGCAGTAAGATCGCCTCCAACGGCCGGCAAATGATCGCGGAACTCGGGGACAGGCCGTCGCGCAACCGGCCGATCAATCCCGAGAATGGGCTCATCAGTTCCCGCAGGCGCTGCCATTGGGTAGCCTCGTCGATGCGTTCCTTGGTGGGCAGCGCATGCAGCAGGAATAGGTACATCTGGGTGGCCGACGCCGGGGTCAAACCGGCGGTGATGGGTCCGGCCACGTAGATGTGCACACGGTCGATCTCCGGCGGCCGGTCAGCCACCAATCGCCAGCAATATTGGCCCGTATAGCGTGGCTTGACCGCGGCGGGAAATACCAGAGTGCGCACGCTGGAGAACGCGCCGTCCGCCCCGACCACGAGCGTGTAATTGCGGGTCTTGCCGTCACTGGTGACGACCTGCACGCTGTCGCCCGCGTCGCGGTAGCTTAGCAGCGTGACACCGAGTCGCACGTCGGTGCCCGACTCCCGCGTGCGACGGGACAAGATCTCGTGCATGACCGGGCGCATGATGCCGCCGCTGGTCGGCAGTCCGGCCGCGATGGGTTGCGCCGGCATCTGCACGATCACTTGCCCATCGGGCGCGCAGATGCGCACGCCCGCATGGCTGCCGTAACCCAGGGACACCAGGTCCTCGATGACGCCGAGGCGCTGGGCGGCGCGATACGTGGGGCCCGTGATGGTGATGCCGGCTCCATACACCCGCCATTGCGGATCGAGTTCCACGAGATCGACGGCCCAACCCGCCGCACGCATGCGCAGCGCGAGCGACATGCCCGCGAAACCGCCGCCGACGATCAGTAATGATTGATCACTCATGCTCACCCCGGGGCTGATCCACGGCTCGCCACAGGTCTACGTAGAGCGCACCGTTCATCGACGTGATTTCGACCGGCTCCAATCCTCGGCCGAGGCACGGACCGACCACACAGACACCGGTCTCGATGTCGAATTGCGCCCCATGTGCGCCGCAGACAATCCGGTCGCGATCGGCATTTAGATAGGCATCCTTGCGCCACGCCATCGGCGCGCCATCGATGTGCGGACACGCATCGCGCCACGCCCGCACGCGGCCGGCGCGTCGCACCACGAACAGCGTGTCGCGGCCGGTGCGCAGAGGGTCGAAGCCGCGTGACTCGCCGTCGGGCAGTTCCTCGACGGCGCACAAGCGCACGCTGCGCATTGCCGCCGGCGGGACCCGCTCAGTGCGCGTCACGGGCGCCCGCGCCGCCCGGCGGCGGTCCGCCCGGCGACCACTTGTCCCGGTGGGCAAACAAAAACAACTGCGAGGCGTCGGCGCTGATGGGCACTTCGCGCGCCCGCCAGGAGGCATCGTGCAGATCCATGTCGGCATCATATTCCACGTGGCAGCTCAGAGGGCTGTTGAAATACCAAAACCAGTTCGACCCGAATTTGTGGCGGCCGGGGCCCCAGAAGGACTGGTAGCCGCGGTCCACGAACCGCGACCCTGCCTGCATGAGTTCGGTGGGGCCGCCCAGGTGAAACGTGAAATGCTCGCACCCTTTCATGAAGGGTGGCGTCTGGATCAGGAACAGGCAGTGATGGTCGAGCGACCCGGGTGCCTGTAGAAACGGCCCCACGCCCAGGAATCGATCCGTGCAGCGAAAGCCGAGACGGATGTAAAACGCCTCGGCAGCCGCCGCGTCGGGCACGAAATAGACCACATGCGACAGCGTGCGCGGACGGATCACCGCATTCTCGTCGACCGCCACGACATTGGGCGGCCGTTGGGCGACCGCGCCGGGCGCGTTGACGCGTTCTCCCGGCAGGTCGAGCGCGCGCCGGTTGCTCACCTGAAAGCCGATCACGAAGCCCATGTCATCAACGCTTTCGAGCGAGCCGTCGGCGTGGGTACGCACGACTCGATCGCGGCTCAATTCGGCGCCGACGGCCGCCAGCGCCGCGGCATCCGCGACGCCGTAGGTGGTCTTGCGCAACAGGCTCGCGGTGCCCAGGCCAGGCGGCAGCGCCGCGTCGTCCTTGTGGCGGATGATCACCGCGGTGCCGTCCAACGCTTCGAAGGCACCGCCCGCCGCGGTGACACCGGTCGGTGTCAGCCCATAGTCGCTCAGGTACTGCGTGCAGGCCGCCACATCGTCGACCCCGAACAGCAGTGAATCGGGGCCGATGATGTTCATGAGACCTCCGCGACAGCCGTGCGGCCGCCGAGCGTTTCCGCGACCCAGTCCGCAATGTAGGCCCCGGCATTGGCCGAGTTGTCGAAGCTCGAATGCTGAACTCCGCCCTCGCGGGCGGTGAAGATTTTGAGTTCGCGCTTCGGGCTGTTGATCAATTGTGCGTAGGTGCGTTCCGCCCAATGTACCGGAATCTGCGAATCCTTCTCACCGTGGGTCACGAGGAACGGCACCTTGATGCGGTCGAGGATGCCGTCCAGATGCACGTTTTCGGCAATGGCCATGAACTCCTCGACGGTGCTGCCGCCCCAAACCCAGCGCACGTGATCCCAATAATGCGGCACCGGGAAGCTGCCCTCGCGCTGCAGCCGTTTTTTTTGCACATCCCGCCAGTCGTGGTTCGCGCCCCAGACTACCCCCAGGGCGAAGCGCGGCTCGAACGCCACCGCCCGCGGGCAGTAGTAGCCGCCGAGGGACACGCCTTCGAGCCCGATGCGCTTCGAATCGACATCCGGCCGTGTTTCCAGGTAATCGACGATCCGGCTGGCCCAGATTTCCGAGTTGAACACGGCCTTCATCGCATGCAGGCGCAACGCTTCGCCGGTGCCGGGTTGGTCGATCACCAGCGATGCGACCCCGCGCTGGGCCAGCCAGCGCGGCAGCCCGACGAAGTACTTCATCTCCTTGGTGCTGTCCAGGCCGTTGACCTGCACGAGAATCGGCGCGCGCGCCTCCCGTCCTTCGGCCCGCACGTACAGACCCGCCAGGTGTGCATCCCCGTAGGGGATTTCGATGCGTTCGCAATTGGCGCCTGACAGCAGGATGCTCCGTTGGAAGACCTGTTGCAGGCGGGCATAGAGTGCGACCCGGCCTGGACTGCCATGCCCTTGCATGCGTTCGGCGGTGAGGTAATACATGGCCGCCCGCTGCAGCTTGTCGCCGGCCGAGATCAGGCGGCCGCGCTGCTCGTCGTCCGCCGCCAGGCTGCAGAGCTTGTCGCCCATGCTCACCCAGCTTTGCGCAAATGCCTGCGTGCCCGGCGCGTCCGGTTGTTTGGACGCCTCCATCAGCGGCGCGCACATCTCCTCGATTTCCCCGATGCGGGCGCCCATCTCGATGGCGAGGTCGACCGACAGGTTCCAGACATAATTGGTGGGAAAATAGCGAAACATGGTCCCCGCAGCCCCGTGCCAGTCCAACTGGCGCCAATCTAAGCGTCAAACCGCGGCCTGTACAATGGTTTGTCGTGATGCGTGGTATCGGCGGTCCGGCATCAGCCGGCGCTGCCATCCCTAGGAAACGCGCCACTGTTGCGGGACAATGAGCGCATGGAATACGCAATCTCGCACGATGCCATGGGCACGCACATCGACTGGCGTCACGAGGCCGTCACGCCCCGCATGATCGACTGGTTTTGGAGCAATATGGAAAAGGGGTTCATTCTCTGGCATCCCGAGCAGCACGAGCCGTTGGCATGGGCGGTGCCGCCGAAGCACGGCGATCCCTTGGGCGCGATTCACGTCGCCCCTCAGACCTGGAACGATGGCAGCCGGCGAAATCTCTACATCCGGTTCGAGAAGCTGGACGATGTGCCTGCGGAGATTCGCGACTACATCGTGTACGAGCATGTGGTGATCGTCGCCGGCTTGGGATTGGGCGAGGAATGCCTGGCGCGCCCCGATCCGATGGGCTACCGCCTGCATCAATGGCAGAAAGACGACTGGGGTGTGGTCGGCAAGTCTTCGGGCATTGGAACGCGGAAGAAGGAAACCGTCGCGGACGGGAAGATTTGGGCCGAGCATTGTGTGCAGGAAGTGGGCAACTGGGGCGTGTTCCTGCCGCAGCTGTACTCCCTGTACAAAGTGGTCACCGATCCCGGCCGCAATCCCTTCACGGATCTCTCGGTCACGGGAGCCGGCCGTGAGGCGCAGTATCGTCACATTCCGGGATCGTCCCGCGTCTCGAGCGCGGCGTAGCCGGCGGGCGGCCGGCCCGCCTGCACGAACTCGATCAGGTTGCCAGCGTTGTCGCGAATGAAGATGTTGGCGCCCTGCGGCATCTCCTTCACCCACACGATGTCGGCACCCCGGCGACGCAATTCCACGGCGAAGTCGTGCACGTTCTCGACGGCGAAGGACACGTGTTTGTTGCCGTGGGTGAAAACGTCTGTGTCCGGTTCGCGCCGCTCGGCCGGCAGTGCCCGGGCCCCGGGCACCTGAAATAATTCGATGTGCAACGGACCGTTGCGCAGCAGCACGACTTCGGCGGGAATGGCTGGAATCGGGAAGCGCGCCATGCATTCGAAGCCGAGCACGCGTCGCCACCACGCGATCGCCGCGTCGAGATCGGGCACGCTGAGGCCGCCGTGATGATGCCAAAACTCCAGCCGCTGGTGCATCGACTCAGTCCGGTCGCGAGCGGCGGAACAAAAAACTCACGAGGAACGGGACCAGCGGCCATTTGACCAAGCTGAACAGACGTCGCGCCTCTTCCGGGCGCAGAGCCGCCGACAGCGGCATGGTGCCGTAGGCTTGGCCCTTGACGACCAACGAGTTGCCGTCGCGCTCGACGCTGCGGATCACGAGCAAATCCTCGTTCGCCGGCCCGTACAGAGTGACGGTATCGGGCGCGGCAACGGTCCGGGCCGCGGCCGGCCGTACCGCGGCGGCGCCGAGCGGCGTGGTGCGCGCAACCCGCTCGCCGGGATCCTTGCCGGCCAATCGATCGAAATCCATCCCCAGGTGCTCGAACATGCGGATTGCCGTGGCGCGGCCGGCGCCGTAGACGCCGCCGCCGGGATGCTGAAACGGTCCGACGAGATAGAAACGCTCGACGCCGGGAACCGTATATTGGGCAAGATCCGGTGTCGGCCGGTGGCCGCCCGTCTGGTAGAAATACGGTGCGACGCCATGCACGTCGCCGCCCACCATGCTGTTCGGCATGTGGCGCGCGTGGTCCAACGGCGTGACGATGCTGCGCTTGATGATGTTGTCGCTGGTGAGATTCTTCACGAAATGCCGGTACGCGGCGAGGCTGCGGTCGCCCATCTCCTCGGCGATCTCATCCCAGCGCGCGGCACCCCCGTCCTCGAGCGCGTAGGGTGCGAAGGTGATGCCATGAAACATGCCGCGGCCCGGCGGCACGCGGCTCGGATCGTTGATGCTCTCGTCGCCGCCGGCGATCAGCACGCGCTCGGAGATCCGGCCGCGTTTGAGCGCATCGAAATCATCGAGCATTTCGCCCAAGGTGTGCGCGCTCATGAACTCGAGCATGATGGCATGGCCCACCTCGGTGCCGGCGTGGAATTGCGCCTGCTCCTTGAGGTCATAATGACTGACCATGATGCTGAAGGCCGCCAGGGACGCGCGCTCCGCGCGATTCAGAACGGGTTCGGGCACGCCGTCCATGAACGCCCGCAGGCGATGCGGGTGGATGGCGCCGATCACCGCGTCCTTGGCTGAAATCTCCTCGCCCGTCGACAGCCGCACGCCGGTCGCCCGGCCGCCGCTCGACATGATCCTGGTCACTTCGCTGTTGCAGCGGACCTCGCCGCCGTGGTGCTCGATGCAACGTACCAGCGACTCCGACAATTTCCCGCTGCCGCCGGCGGGCTGCGACACGCCGTACCCATGCATCAGCCCCGGCATCAAATACAGCCCGAAGCCGGTGCCCAGTTCGTCCGGCAGCTGCAAATTTTCCGACACCAGCCGCAGAAGCCAGATCTTGACCTTCTCGCTTTCGAAGAATTGATTGGCGATTTCCAGCGAGCTGCGCTGCATCGCATCGAGTACTTCGCGGCCCTGGTCGCTGCCGTCCATCATCGAGTAGAACGCCCCCATCGGAGTGGGCGGCACGTACAGACCGGCGGCGAACATCGGCAGCATCGCCATCGCCCGCTCAGCGAAATGGCGGTAGGTCTCGGCGTCCTTGACCGAGATCCGCGCGATGCCTTCGCAGGTCTTGTCCAGATCCTGGTGGGCGATCAGGGTGCTCTGGTCCGGAAAGATCATCGCATACGGAATTCCATACTGATACTTCAAGCCGAACTGCGACATCAAGCCGAGCTCGTCGTTGCGGATCATGGGATTGCCCTGAATCATGATGTGCACACTCGAATGCTCGTCATGCCAGTAGCCGGGCGTATTGATCTCGCGCGTGACCACGCCGCCGCCGGGCCATGGCTTGCGCTCGAGCACCAGCACTTTCTTGCCGGCCTTGGCGAGGTACGCGGCCGCCACCAGACCGTTGTGTCCCGCGCCCATCGCCACCACGTCGTACGCTTCAGCCATGTGCGGGTCTCAACTCAATTTCATTGGCGCCGTATGCGCAGTACGCCATAGCGCGCCCGCGACCGCGGCGGTGACGGCGAATCCGAGTATGGCATTGCCCATCACGGCAAAGGTCGGGAGCAGGCCGCCGAGATGCTTGCTGAGGAGCGTGATGACCATGCCGCTCAGAAATTGACCGATGGCAAACGACGCCTGCCAAAGGCCATTCACCCGGCCGCGGATCGCATACGCGAGACCGCGCGTGGCCCACACGAGCACCGTGGGCAGCACCAGGCCGCAGCCGATCTGGTTGACGAAGGAACCCCACGCATAGCTCGTGGTGTCCGTGGCGCGTCCCATGAGCACGAATCCCCCGCCCACCAGCGCAAAATCGACGAACAGCAGCCAGCCGATGTCGAGGCGCGAGAGCTTCCAGAAGGCGAAAGTGCCGAGCGGCACGCCGATGCTCGCCAGCATGGTGAGCCGGCCGATCGCCGCCGCGTCGGTCAATCCAAGGGCATAGAGCGCCTCCCCGTTTTTCGTGATGACGGTGTAGAAGCTGATCGAGGCAAGCAGCGTGATCGCGCAGATGCCGAGGACCCGATTGCGCGGAAACTCCACGATTCCATCCTCTGCCGCCGCGGCGGCGACGGCGCGCGCGGCGCCGCGCACCGGCTCCCAGATCGTGCCGAACACGGCCAGCGCCAGCGGCAGGCTGTAGATGTACAGATAAAACGGGCCGCGCCAGCCATACGCCGCCCCCAATTGGCCGCCGAGGTAGATGATTCCCAGCGCGGACACCGACGCGAGCGCCGTCTGCCCGGCGAGCCATCGTTCGCGGTCGCGGCCGGCGTAGTAGTCGCAGATCAGCGTCGTGGACACCGTCATGACGATCGATTCGCAGATGCCGACCGCAATGCGCGAGCCGACGATCGCGTAGAGATTCTGCAGGAACGCCGGCGCAATCCCGACGAAGGCATAGACGATCATGGCCGCCACGAGGAGATTGCGCCGCCCGAACCGATCGGCCATCCAACCGGCCACCGGCGAGAACAGCATCACCCAGATCGCCGGCATGGTGAGCACGCCGCCCATCACCCAGTATTCGTAGTGGGGCGTGTCGTGGAACTCCGCGAGCAGCAGCGGGACGATGGGCGTGAGCACGGTGACACCCATCACCGACATGGTCATCGGCAGCAGCAACATGATCCCCTGCAACACGCCGGGTTTGCGCGCGGCCGTCATCCGTCGGAGCCCGTGGCGTCGATGACGATCGCGGCCCTTTGGTTCAATTGACCCATCCGCATTCCCCCCCCCGATCTGCCCCGCAGGCCGATGCCGCCGTGCGGTGTTAATTCAATGGTCGGCCGCCGTCGACGGCGAGCACGCAGCCCGTCGAAAACGTCAAGTCCCGCACGACTGCGAGAACCGCCGCACCGATCTGTGCGGGGACGGCCAGACATCCCAAGGGCGTGCGCCTCGCTTGCTCATCGCGCCAGCCCGCATCCAACGAACGCACGAATTCCGTATCGACCAGCCCCGGCGAGACGGAAACGACCCGCACGGACGGTGCGAGAGCACGCGCCAGCGAGAGCGTCAGGTTGTCCAGAGCCGCCTTGGAGGCACAGTACATCACATTGCTGCCCATGGCCGTGCGCGCAGCGATGGAGGATATGTTGACGATCACGGCGCCGCCGACCTGCGTGCTGGCGCGCAGCAGCGGCGCCAGCGCTCGCACGGCGGCGAAACTGCCACGGACGTTCGTATGCAGAATGTCATCGATCAAGGCATCGTCGAGACCGTCCAGGTCGGCGTGGGCCACGAATCGAGTGATGCCCGCGCAATTGACCAAGACGTCGCAGCGCTCATACCGATCCTGCACCGCCGCGGCCAGCGTCTGCAGTGCCGCGCTGTCGGTGACGGGCGCCCGCATCGCGCAGTGTCCGGCGCCGCCCAGTGTCGACAGCAGCGCCTGCGCCTGCTGCGCGGACTCCCGATACCCGACGACCACGGCAAAGCCAGCCTGGGCGAGGGTGCGGCAGATCGCCGTGCCGATCCCGCCGGCCCCGCCGGTGACCACCGCGACCGGCTCACGAGACGGCATCGGCGGCGTCCGTCTGGCCGTAGCGGCGCACCCGCAAGTCCGCCTGCTCCTGATGGCCGGCAAACCCCTC
>Ga0302319_10020630_pt1 | contig 11895 bp, 6 predicted proteins | sample Bog_T0_2_FD_203319 | JGI IMG/M metagenome (GOLD analysis project Ga0302319, IMG submission 203319) | Peat permafrost microbial communities from Stordalen Mire near Abisko, Sweden - Bog_T0_2 | ecosystem: Environmental > Terrestrial > Soil > Wetlands > Peat | place: Sweden: Abisko, Stordalen Mire...
TGCGGGTGGGGAAGTTTAGGCGCGTGCAGAGGCTGGTGGGGAGGGTTTCGTCGGTGGATTGGTGCGGCGCGGGGGGCGGCGTCGGGGTGTTGGCATTGGGGGAGAGCCGGGGGTGCGTGCCGGTCTGGGCAGAATACATGGGTCTCTCCACTTCGCTTCGCTCCGGTCGAGATGACGGAGCTTGGGTGGTGGGCTTGGGTTGAGACGACGAAGTTTGGAGAAGGGCGTCGGATTCGGTTAGGTCTTTGAAGATGGTCCAGAGGATGCGGCGGGTCCAGCGGGAGGTTAGTTTGCTGCCCCAGGGAGTTTTGCCGCCGAGGGATTCGTAGACGGGGACGATGCGCCCCATTTCGAGGAGGATGAATTCGGCGTCTTCGCCGGTGGCGTTGGCTTCGGGGAGGATCTCGAAGGTGGGCTGGATCATTTTGAAGCGCGTCGAGCCGGGAACCGCGTTGAGGGCGTTGCCGCTGCGGCTGCCTTCGAGCTTTCCGTAGAGGGCTATTTTTTGGCCCGCGTGGAATTTGTCCTTGAGGTAGGTGCCGTGGAACCACATGCACTTTACGGTTTCGAGGATGGGGGAGGGTGCGGCGAGGAGGCCTTGCATGGCGGCGTCGCTGTTGGGGTCGGGCGGGGTGACGCCTACGGTCATCTCGAAGATAGGTGCGGAGCGGGTGCGAAGGAGTGTGGTGCCTCGGACTTCGCCGATGAGGGAGGCCATGTCGCCCGGGTTGTAGAGGCTGAGGGGCTTGGGGTGGAGGCGGTCTTCGTAGCGGAACGGGAGGTGGTAGAGGAGATCTTCGATGGTGAGAATGCCGCGTTCCGCGAGGCCGGTGGCGATGCGGTCGCCGATGCGCTTGACGAACTTTACGGGCGTGGAGAGCTGGAGCGGCACGGGTTTGATGGTAGCAGCGGAGGGTGTGCGGCCTTAGTTGGGAGTGGGTAGCTCCGCGTGGTCGATGGTGAGGATTTCGGCTGGACCGGTGGATGGGGTTAGCTTGAGGCCGACGTCTTTGAGGAACTCTAAGAACGTGGCTTTCTGGTCGCTATTCCAGTCCGTCGGAGCAGACCGATAGTCAAACCCGCCCGCCACACCTGTGTGATCTAGAACTGGGCGGTGAAAGAGGTTGCTACTTGCAAAGTCTGCGATTTCAGGCATGGTGACGTTGAACAGGAGCCATGCGCCCAGTGGCGAATCTCCGGACCCCGACACCCCGCTGAAGGTGATTTCGCCGTAGGTGCTCTGAGGAGCGGATGGATCTACGGGAGCAACTTTAGAAGGATGGAAGGCGAGCGGCTTGTCTGTCCTCTCCAGAAAAAACACTTTGCCGGTCTGTGTGGTGCGGTGAATCTTGAGTTGGAATCGTTCGATGAGCAAAGTCTGTAGCATCTCGCGGAGCTGAGGGTCAGCGATGGTAAAGAAGGTGTGGCGCGTGTCCGGATGGCTTTGGCGGATGGCATCTGGCGGTTTGCCGATGACGTCGTAAGTATTTTTCCCCATCCACGGTTCGCTGTCGGCGATCTGCCAGAAGTTTACGTTGAACGCTGCGACGATCATTCCCTTGAGCGAGAATCCCTGGAGTTGCACGACGCCGTTGGCAGTGATGTCGATGTTTGGGCCCATGCCGGCGGAGGGCTTGATGGTGGCGGCTTCGAATTCGAGTGGCTGGGCGGGGGTCTGGGCTTGGCCGGTGGGAGTGTTGGCGGCGATCAGGGTAAGGGCTGCGCAGAGAAGAAGGCTGGTGCGTTGGATGGGGATCGACAGCATGGGAGACTCCGGTGGTTCCGGTCGAGGTGGCCGGAGGTTTGGTGCTGCGGTCTGATGAATCTTCTTCAACATAGCGCGGATAGTGGTACGCGTCGAGGGGATGGGAGATGGTGGCAGCGGAGGTACGGTGGCGGAGTCTTTTGGTTCTGTTGGGGCGCGCAGATGAAATGATCGGCTAATGGAATAATGGAGGAGCGCAGCGGCTAAAGCTGTCTTCGCTCGGGTTGCTGTTTCACGATGGATTCGTTCTTTTATCGATTTCGAAATTCGCTGGTCCTGATCACGATCGTGCTGCTGCAGGTGGTTGCGCTGGCGATGCAGGTGCAGCGGCCGTCGAAGGACGCGGAGTTGACGGCGAGCGCTCGGGCGATGGAAAGCGCGGGGGCCGCTCCGGATGGGAAGCATGTGTCGCTGCTGAGACGGTGGACGGTGACGACAGTGACTCCGCTGGAGATGGCGGTGCATGGGACGAGCTTGAAGTTGAGGGTGGCTTGGGGGGATTACCTCAATCTGTTTCATACTCGGCAGCAAGACGCGCAGCTGAAGCAGGAGGTGGCTCGGCTCCGGGAGGAAGAGGCGTCGTTTGCGGAGGACGCAGCGCAGGGGAGAAGGCTGCAGAAGCTGCTGGGGTTCAAGGAATCGTATGTGACGAGCACGGTGGCGGCGCAGGTGATTGGTACAAGCGGGTCGGAGCGATCGCATGTGCTGTACCTGGATAAGGGGTCGGAAGATGGACTGAAGCCGGAGCAGGCGGTGATCACTCCGGATGGGGTGGTGGGGAAGATTCGGGATGTGTTTCCTCATACGTCGCAGCTGCTGCTGATCAATGATTCGTCATCGGGCGCGGGGGTGATTCTGGCGACGACGCGGATACGCGGGATTGTGAAGGGGACGGCGACGGGGAGGGTGGAGATTGATAATTTGACGGCGGACTCGCGGATTAAGGTGGGGGAGCCGGTGGTGACGTCGGGAGGGGATTTGGTGTTTCCTCGGGGACTGCCGGTGGGGGCGATTGAATCAATTGCTCCGGACCCTCTGCACCAGCCGTATACGACGATCCGGATCAAGACGGCGGCGAATTTGAATCGGCTGGAAGAGGTGCTTGTGATTACGGGGACGTCGGGTGATCTGCCACCGACTGCTGCGCAGGATGCGGATGATGCTGAGGCTACAGCGGTGGCGAACCAGCGGGCGGCGGATTTGATTGCGGAGAAACTGCCTAGTTTGCATCCGGATGGAAATGCTGCGCCGGCTGCGAGTGGAGTTGCGGGAGCGCCGGTGTCGGATGATCCGGAGAGCCAGGTGGGAGGTGCGGTGGGATCCATCAATTCGGGGCTGCCCAGGCCGAAACCGGCGGTGCATCCGGATCGGTATTCTCCGGGGACGGTGGCTCCGGCTGCGGAGTTGACGCCGGGGGCTCCGGCTCCGCAAAGTCCGCAGTAGGAAGAGGAATTGTAAGAGCGGATGTAGTGGTTTTTCGCTTCGCTCGAGGATGACGAGAGTTTGGGCAAGGCTATAGCAGGGCAACGGCAACAGCAATACAGGGGTCTCTCCACTGCGCATCACAAAAACAAAGGCGTGATGCTCCGGTCGAGATGACGAGAGTTTGGTGGGTGAATACGAGTATGGAAGCAAGGATCGGTAAGGGCGATGGCAGAGCGTAGTTATACAAGCCGAGAAGAGCTGGACCAGTATGGATTCCATCCGGGAGTGACGGTGTTGGCGCCGCTGGTCTGCATTCTGCTGCAGGCGATGCTGCCGAAGACGTTTCCGTGGCTGATCCATATTGATCTGCCGTTGATCGCTACGATCTTCTTTGCGGTCTCGCGGCGGAGTCCGATTGCGGGCACCGTGACGGGTACGTTGATTGGGCTGTTTCAGGATGGGCTGACGAATCATCCGTTTGGTGTGGATGGGATCGCCAAGGGTGTGGTGGGGTATGTGGCCGCCAGCGTTGGATTCGCGGTGGATGTGGACAATATTATTAACCGCATTGGGCTGGTGTTTACGCTGAGCATGGCGCAGAGCGGCTTGCTGTACTTGATTGCGCACTGGCTGCTGGGCGATGGGTCATACCGTTTTCTTCCGGTGGTCGAGCTGATCTCCGCGGCGGTGAATTGCGTGGTGGCGATTCCCGTGTTTGCGGTGCTGGATCGGTTCCGAATTCGGGACTAGGGATCAGATAGTAGAGCTTAGATAGTAATGAAGGCGGCGTAGAGTTTAGGTAGGAGCGGTGGTGGCGAATGGACTTGGATAGCATTGATCGCAAGGAGAAGCTGTCGGCTACGAAGCTGCATGTGTCGCAGTATGTGGTGGCGGCGGTGCTGGTGGTACTGGGTTGCTGGCTTTGGCGGTTGCAGATTTTGGGAGCGGATCAGTACCGGGTATTAGCGGAGCAGAATCGTGTGCGCAAGGTTCCTGTGCTGGCACCGAGGGGAAGGATCTTTGATCGGTATGGACGGATCCTGGTGGACAACTATCCGTCGGTGACTTGCTTCCTGATTCGCGAGCAGCAGAAGAGTTTGGATGCGGATCTTCCCTTGATAGCGGAGGGGCTGCATATTCCTCTGGAGCAGATCCAGGCGACGCTGCGGCACTATCAATATGCTCCGAAGTATCAGCAGATACCGCTGAAGCAGGATATTACTCCGGATGAGCAGGCGTTCATCGCGGCGCATCGCGACGACCTGCCGGAGCTGGAGACTTTGGATACGGAGCGGCGGCTGTATCCGAAGGACGGATTCGCGGCACACTTGATCGGGTATGTGGGCGAGGTGAGTGAGGCGGATCTGAACAACGAGCGCTTTGCCGCGTATCAGCCGGGCGATGTGGTGGGGAAGTTCGGTGTGGAAGAGACCTACGACAGCATCTTGCGCGGGACGGATGGATCGCGCGACATCATCGTGAACTCGCATGGCAAGGAAGTGGGGCAGATGGGAGAGGAGATGGCGGTGCCGGGAAAAGACCTGCATCTGACCATTGATCTTGATCTTCAGATTGCTGCGGAGCGGGCGCTGGAGGAGAAGAACGGCGCGATTGTCGCGATGGATCCTCATACGGGGGAGATCCTGGCGATGGCGTCACGGCCGGCGTTCGATCCGAACCAGTTTTCGGTGAGGCTTTCGCAGGCCTATTGGAAGAGCATTATGGAGGACAAGAACCACCCAATGATGAACAAAGCGATCCAGGCGCAGCTGGCTCCGGGGTCGACGTTCAAGGTGGTGATGACGCTGGCGGGCCTGCAGGAGAATGCCGCGCAGGATATGCGTGTGGTGTGCAACGGCGGAGCGACGTTCTATGGGCACTTCTTTGGTTGCGATAAGCACCATGGGTCGGTCGACATCCACAACGCGCTGCCTTACTCGTGCGACACGTTCTATTACACGCTAGCGAATAAGCTGGGGATCGAGACCATTGCTCGCTATGCGCATAGTGTGGGGTTGGGGCAGAGGACGGGGATCGATCTGCCGGATGAGCAGGCGGGCATTGTGCCGAGCGAGGAGTGGAAGCTGAAGACGCAACATGACAAATGGTATGCGGGAGAGACGATTTCGGTTGGGATCGGGCAGGGAGCGACAGAGGTGACTCCCTTGCAACTAGCTCGGGGGCTGAGTGGGATTGCTTCGGGCGGGGTGTTTGTGCGGCCGCATGTGCTGATGCCGGGACAGGTTTCCAATGAGGAGCAGACGGCGATCGATCAGGAGTTTCCGGGCTCGGGTGTGGCTAGAATTCCTCTGACTCCAGAGAACTGGGAGACGATTACGGACGATATGGCGAATGTGTTGAGCCCGATCGGGACAGCGGCGGAAGCTCATCTGGATGGTGTTGACTTTGCCGGGAAGACGGGAACAGCGGACGTGGTGAGCGGAAGAAAGAAAGGGAGCTCGGATAAGAGCACGCTGCCCAATGCGTGGTTTGTGGGGATGACTCCGAGACGGAATCCGGATATTGTGGTGGCGGTGCTATGGGAGCATGGATACTGGGGGAATAATTCGGCGAAGCTGGCGGCACAGGTAATCGATACGTTTGTGACGGACCAGAGGAAGCGGGCGGGGAATTTGAAGATGGAGGTGGAGGCTCCGAAGACTGACGCGCCGGCTAAGGTGGATGCGCCGAAGGGGGCGAAGACGGCTCCGGGTGCAGAGTAGCTTTTAGCTCTTAGCTTTTTAGCAAAGGCAACAGCAACAGCAGATACAGGGGTCTCTCCACTGCGCTTCGCTTCGGTCGAGATGACGGGTTGGGGGCTGACGGGGTGGGGTGGCCGGTTGGATTCGGGCGGATGGGTGGGCGCGGGGACTTTGGTGGTTGCCGGTAGACTTGGGGAGAGATGATTCGAGCGCGGTTTCGTGATTTCGACTGGATGTTGCTGGCCATTGTGATAGTGCTGTCGGTGATCAGTGTGCTGGAGATCCGGTCAGCTACGGAGATGACGAAGTTCCATGGGTTCCAGCAGAAGCAGATTTTGTTTCTGGGCGTGGGGCTGGTGGGAATGTTCGTGTTTGCACTGGTGGATTACCATCGGCTGCTGGGGATTTCATACTGGGCGTACGGGGCGAGCCTAGTGTCTCTGCTGGCGGTGAAGGTGGTGGGAACGAAGGTGCTGGGTGCTCGGCGATGGATTAATTTAGGGGGAGGGATTCACTTTCAGCCGTCGGAGTGGGTGAGGCTGGTGCTGATATTGGTGGCGGCTCGGTTCTTCTGGGAGGTGGTGGAGAATGGGCGCGATTTGACGTGGAAGGATATTGGCAAGGCGTTTTTGCTGATTGGCGTGCCGCTGGTGCTGGTGTTGAAGGAACCGGACTTGGGAACATCACTGACTTATCTTCCGGTGCTGGTGGTGGGACTGTTTCTGGGGGGCATTCGGTGGAGGCAGGCGGGGATCTTGGTTTTGGGGCTGTTGCTTGTGATTGGGGGTGGGCTGGCGTCTGGCAAGTTGTTGAAGCCGTACCAGCGGGCTCGGCTGACAGCGTTTATGAATCCGGATAGTGATCCGCAGGCGTCTGGATACCAGATTCGGCAGTCGCTGATCGCGGTGGGGTCGGGCGGCCTTTGGGGTAAGGGGCAGAGTAAGGGGACGCAGACGCAGGGGGATTTCCTGCCGATTCCTTACACAGACTTCATCTTCGCGGCGTTCTGTGAGGAGCATGGGTTTATTGGGGCGATTGGGGTGCTGCTGCTGTACTTCCTGATCCTTGTGCGGCTGATTCAGAATGCGCAGACGGCGGCCGATCCTCCGGGGAGTTTAATCGTGATGGGGATTGCGGGCGTGCTGCTGTTCCAGATCGCGGTGAATATCGGGATGTGCGTGGGACTGATGCCGGTGACGGGGATTCCTCTGCCGTTGATGAGCTATGGCGGGTCCTCGATTATCTATATGTTCCTGGCGCTGGGGATCGTGATGAACATTCGGATGCGGCGGTTCGTGAATTGAGGCAGGGATAGAGGATAGGGAACGGCCAGGACAGATATGTTTCTGTTCGCTTTGGTTTTGGTGCATACTAGAGGAAGACGGTCAGCCATTGGGTTGATCGGATAGTCGGACTGCTGTACGGATGCGATGATTTTTCCCGTTGCAGTGGTTGAAGGTTTTTAGAATCAAGATTTTGAGAAGGCCGGCCAGGCGCGGATCACTTCCGATGGCCGGACAGGTTTTGAGAATGAACGGAAACGGACGGTTAACGGCCCCGCCTCAGGTTGAGGTTGCGTTGGTCACAAACTCCGTTGACGGCATGGTGTCGGGGGGCAGGAAGTCTGGGCCCACGACAGGCGGTACAACACTGGCAAAGTTTTCTCCCGGTTCCGGCTTGCGGACACGCGATGAGCGTGGATTTCCGTGTGCGGGAAGGCGCGCCGCAGAGGGTGCGCAACGGATTGGGATGGCTCCAGTCACCGCGATTCATGGCTGCATGGATCATGTTTTCACAGCTCAGGGCCTGTCCGTATCGCAGGAGGCTGCTGCAGGGAGCTAACGCAGGACGTTAGAGCTTGTGCAGCGCGATCTTCGCTTGTTCTGCCAGAGCATGCCGGCTTGAGAGCCGGGTGCGAGGAGAAACAGAGCATGTCGAAAGAGATTTATATATCCAGCACGCCCCATGAGACGCGGCTGGCGATTGTCGAAAAAGAAGAACTGACCGAGATTTATTACGAGCGCGAGAATGAATACACGCTCGCCGGGTCGATTTACAACGGGCGGGTGACGCGCGTTCTGCCGGGTATGCAGTCGAGCTTTGTGGATATCGGGCTCGAACGCGATGCGTTCCTCTACATTACGGACTTCATGGAAGAAGCCGGAGACGCTGCGGACTTTGATGGCGCGGCGGCAGTTGGCGGAGAGCGTGCGCCTCGGGGCGAGCGGCCTCGTACCGAAGGTCGCCCGGAGGGGCGGAGCGAGGGACGAGGGGAAGGCCGTGGACGTGGCCGGCGCGATGGGCGCGATCGGGATCGTGGAAATCGTGAGGCGTTGCCGGTAAGTGCGGAGAGCCCTGTGGAAGAGGCTCGGAATTTCGTTCCGATCAGCTATGCGCCGGTCGAGGACGATGCTGTGCTGGATGCTTCGCCGCGCGTTGGCGGGGATGAGGAAGAGATCGGTGAGGGTGCTCCGGGGGCTGATGGACAGCGCCGGTGGAGGGGACGTCGTGGACGGCGGCGTGGACGTGGCGTTGCGGGCGAGGGCTCGAGTGATGCTCCGGCTGTGAATGCGGCGGAGCCGTTTGGTGTCGAGACGGCTGACCCGATTGAGATTTTTGCTCGTGAAGCTGCGCCGCGTGAAGTAGTTGCTCCTCGTGAAGAGATTCGGGCGGCTGAGCGTCGGCCGGAGTCGCGTGAGGGTGGTGGCGAGCGCGGTGGGCGAGATAGGGGTGGCCGGGATCGCGGCGGACGAGATCGCGGCGGACGGGACCAGGCCCCGCGTGAGGCTTCTGGCCGTGACTCTGGCGGACGTGATTCGCGGCTGGATTCGGTGCGGGAGCGGTTTGCTCCTCGTGGCGCGCGGCCGGGTTCTGCGAACGACGAGATCGTGGATTTGAGTGCGTCAGCGGAGCCGGAACCGTTTATTCTGCCGGGCGAGTCTCTGTCGAAGTATCGGCGGGATGAGAATGGGGCGGCTGAGCCGTCTGCTGCGAAGTTTGCGGGTACGCCGGTTGTGGCAAAGCCTTCTACGGAAGTTGCGCCGCTGGTTGGTTGGGATGGCGGAGCGGTGTTGCCGGGCGAGACGCTGCGGGCTCGTGAGCCTCGTGGTGGTGAATCGCGAGGTCAGTCGACTCCGAGTGAGAGCCGCGGTGGTGATCGTGATCGCGGAGACCGTGGTGGTCGTGGGCGGGATCGCCGGCGTGGGCGCGATGAGCAGCGAGGACGTGGAGGCGAGCGCGACGATGCTCCGCGGACCGATGCGGTGCCGACAGAGTTCCATGCGGAGCCTCGTGGGATGAGTCCGGCAGAGGCTGTCATGCCGGCTGTGAGCTCGGCGCACGATGTGGCGGAGAGCGAATATGAGCCTCAGTTTGCGGGGCAGACGGATTTGGCGCCGGTCGAGACGTTGGAGCCGGTTGCCGAGCATGAGGCGGAGTTTGAAGAGGCGATTTCATCGGTGCATGATGCCGAACTGCGAGAGGCTGAAGAGCTTCCGGAGCCGGAGTTTCATGAGACGACGGCGGATTATGAGCCGGAGGAGAATGCTTCGGCTTCATTCCGTGTGGATCCTGCGGGTGCACGGGAGTTTCGTCAGAGTGGCTCGGTGGAAGAGCCGGTGGCGGAGTCTGCGCACGAGCCGGAGTTTACGAGTTTACAGCCTACAGGTGAGCTGATTTCGGAGGTGGCGCACGCGGAGATTGTGCACGCCGATCCTACGGCTCCGATTGAGTATGAGGCGGCGGTGCAGTCGGTTCATGCGGCTGATGTGCAGACGCCGGTGTCGATTGAAGGTGCTCGCGCTCTGGGATTGGAGAAGGGATTCGAGCAGGGATTCGCACCTGGGGATGGGCAGCTTGAGGAAGAGTTGTTGGAGGAAGAGGATGCCGAGATTGGGTCGCTGAACGCCAGCGCGTTTGATGATGACGGGGATGTCGAAGAAGAGACGCTGGAGGGTGCGGCTGATCTGGGCAGCATGATTCGCGACATGACAATCGACGACATCACACGGCCTGAGCCGGTTGAGATTGATGAAGAAGATGAGGACGACGAAGACTTCGACGACGAAGAGGATTTCGAAGAAGACGAGCTTGCGTCGAATGGCGAAGAAGAAGATTTCGTTGAAGAAGAGGTGTCGGGAAGCCAGATCAGCGAGGCGGAGGAAGAGGAGTTTGCTGAGGCTTCCAGCTTTGATGAGAACGGTGAGGCGCGCGCGGTTACGTCTGGTGAGACCGTGGTGCGCGAAGGCGGACGTGAGGGTGGACGGCGCGGACGCAGAGATGGACGTCGCGGTGGGCGCGATCGTGAGCGTGGCGTTGGCGTGGAACGCAGTGCCAGCAATGGCGAACGTAGTGGCGGCGAGCGCAGCAATAACGAGCGCGGCAATGGCGAGCGTAGCAGCGGTGAGCGCAGTTCGCGCGATAGCCGGGGCATGGCGGGATCGCGGCCTCGTGGAGGCGGCCGAGACCGTGGCGGCCGGTCGATGCAGTCGACGAACCTGCCGGCGATCAGCGATTTGTTGAAGCCGGGGCAAGAGGTGTTGGTGCAGATTGCCAAGGAGCCGATTGCGAAGAAGGGCGCTCGAATTACATCGCATATTGCTCTGCCGGGGCGGTTCCTGGTGTTCATGCCGACGGTGAATCACACGGGCGTGTCGCGCAAGATTGAGAGCGACGGCGAACGGCGGAGGCTGAAGGAGATTCTGCTCAGCGAGAAGGGTGACGCGTCGGGCGGCTTTATTGTGCGCACGGCGGCGGCTGGGGCCAGCGAAGAAGAGCTGCGGAGCGATCTGAGGTTCCTCTTGAATTTATGGGCGGATATTAAGACGCGGTCGGAGTCGAGCAAGAGCCCGGCGTTGATTTATCACGATCTGAATCTTGTGGAGCGGATTCTGCGCGACCAGGTTACGGATAATTTCTCCGCGATTTGGGTGGATACCGAGGATGCGTATGAGCGCGTACTGCGGTTCCTGCAGCGGTTCCAGCCGAGCTTGATTCGGCGCGTGAAGCTTTATACGAAGGACACGCCGCTGTTTGAGCAGTTCGGGATTACGGAAGAGATCAACACGGCGCTGCGGTCGAAGGTTTGGCTGAAGTCGGGTGGATCGATTGTGATCAACCAAACGGAAGCGCTGGTCGCAATCGACATCAATACGGGTAAGTATGTTGGCAAGACGGCTCGGCTTGAGGACACGATTGTTAAGACGAACCTTGACGCGATTCCTGAGATCGTGCGGCAGATTCGGCTGCGTGATCTGGGTGGAATTATCATCATCGACTTCATCGACATGGATGAGCGCAAGAATCGGAACAAGGTGATGGCCGCGCTGGAAGAGGAGCTGAAGAAGGATCGTGCTCCTTCGAAGGTGCTGCAGTTCAATGACTTTGGACTGGTGGCGATTACGAGGAAGCGCGTGAAGCAGTCGCTGGAGCGGACGCTGTCAACGACGTGCGCGATTTGCGCAGGTACGGGCATGGTGAAGTCTCCCGTTACGGTCTGCAATGACATCTACATCGAGATGCGGAAGATGCATAAGCTGATCGAGAAGGGTGACATCATGCTGCGCGTGCATCCGGAGGTGGTGAAGCAGTTGAAGTCCGGAGGAGCGAAGTGGCTGCAGGAGATGGAAGAGATGTCGGGCAAGACGATTTTGGTGAAGAGCGATCCTAGCCTGCATCCGGAGCAGTTCGATATCCACTAAGAGCAGGGGATAGGGGATAGAGAAAGACTAGCGGCGACCCTTTGGGTCGCCGCTTTCTTGTTGGCGCACGTAGGTGTTAGCGGCTGGGTTTGTAGTCTACGTAAAGGTCGGGGTAGTCGGTTTTTAGGGTTTCGATTTTGGGGTGGTCGCAGACCATGATGTAGGGGTTGTTGGGGTTCTTGAGGGCGTAGTCCTGGTGGTAGTCTTCGCCGGCGTAGAAGGCTTTGAGGGGCGTGACTTCGGTGACGATGGGGTGGGGGAAGGCGTTCGCTGCGGTTAGTTGGGCGATGTAGGCTTCGGCGAT